>JGI24129J20441_1000031_pt1 | contig 30742 bp, 36 predicted proteins | sample BarGraNGADG00211_FD_20441 | JGI IMG/M metagenome (IMG submission 20441) | reverse complement strand
GGGCTGATTATAGCCCATTGCGGCCCGTGTTGTCGGCGCTAGCCGATGCAACAGATTTTGAACTGTGCGTAGTGGCCGGTGGATCGCATTGTTCTTCTTCTCGCGCATCTATCTCGGCGATGTTGCAGGCAGATGGTATTTCTGATGCGGAGTTCATGCCTTACCTGCTTGTCGGTGATGACGCCATGAGCATCACAACTTCCGTTGGGATTGGGCTATCCGGATTCGGGGCAATTCTCCAACGTCGGCATCCCGACTTCGTTCTGATTCTGGGTGATCGCTACGACCTGTTTGTGCCAGCGTTGTCCGCTGCCTTTGCGCGAATTCCTGTGGTCCATATGCATGGTGGCGAACGCACCGAAGGCGCTATTGATGATACCGTACGCCATGCGATAACGAAGCTTTCGCATGTGCATCTCGTGGCGATGTCACAGTATGCGCAGACAGTGAGTGCGCTAGGTGAGGAAGATTGGCGCATACATATTGTGGGTGCTCCTGGTCTGGATACCGTTATGCATCTAGTGGATATACCGATTCACACCTTGGAGAATCAGATTGGCCTTTCACTCGACAAACCGACACTGCTATGCACTTATCACCCGCCAACTGCCTCAGGTTCATTCGACCAGGAATTGCAGATGATGCTAAATGCAATCGAGGATAGTCGTTTACAGGTTGTGTTCACCGACTGCGGTGCTGATGTGGGTAGTGAAACAATTCGCCTTGGATTAGCAGACTACGTGTCAAAACATGAGGGGTCTGCTGCATATATCGATAGCTTGGGAGCAGAGGGATACCTCTCTCTCGCCAGGCATTGTGTGGCGGTTCTGGGCAATTCATCCAGTGGCATCATTGAAGTCCCCTCGCTTGGAGTACCCTCGATCAACATTGGATCGAGGCAGCGAGGTCGAGTTCAACCAGGGAGTGTCATCGACTGTGACCCATCATCACAGGAAGCCATCACGCGTGCCATAGAACGGGCAAGAACGGGCGACTGGATGCGAGTGGCATCGAACCCATACGGTGACGGGAATGCTGACAAGTACGTGCTCGCGGCGCTGAGGTGGGCGGCTGGTGTGCCGCGTGAGCGGTTGTTGCACAAACTGGTCGTGGGAGAGGTGAATCAAAATGAGTGGCATAGGTACTTCTAGCTGGCATACTTTTGTCATTGCAGAAGCAGGAGTAAACCACAATGGGCAGGTTGGTGTGGCTATGCAGCTTGTTGATGCGGCTCTGTCTGCCGGAGCAGATGCAATAAAGTTCCAGACATTCCATGCGACGAGGGTAGCATCAAGTCAGGCACACATGGCCGACTATCAGCAAGTCAATACAGGTATTGCTGGCAGTCAGTTGGACATGTTGAAGCAGCTGGAGTTAACTACAGATCAATTCACGGAGGTTCACAGGTATTGTGAATCTAAGGGACTGCTATTTTTGTCTACCCCCGCCGACGAGATCAGCCTGAGTTTCTTGGTTAGCCACCTACGCGTGCCCGCAATAAAGATTGGCTCCGGCGAGGTCACCAATCTGCGATTCCTGCGCCAAATAGCACGGGCAGGGCTTCCGATCATCTTGTCGACAGGCATGTCCACTCTGGCTGAAGTGGCAATGGCGGTGGATGAACTGCTGAGCTATCAGCCGCACGTCGCGTCCGGACTCTTTCCTCCGCTTACGTTGTTACACTGCACTACCAATTACCCGTGTCCCTACGACGAGGTGAACCTGTCAGCCATGGTTACGTTGCGGAATGCATTCCATCTACCTGTTGGATACTCAGACCACACACTGGGGTCCGCCATACCAACTGCTGCTGTGGCATTGGGAGCGACAATAATCGAGAAACATCTTACGCTGGATAAGACATTGCCTGGTCCGGACCATGCTGCTAGCGCAAACCCCACCGAATTCGCACAGATGGTGCAGAGTATTCGGGCGGTCGAGGCGGGCATGGGCGACGGCATCAAGAGGCCAAATGCAAGCGAACTTGCCACAGCCGTTGTCGTGCGACGCAGAATTGTGGCAGCGGAAGACTTGCCTGCCGACACAGTGCTGACCAACACGAATATTGCACTCAAGCGTTCGGCCTCAGGCATTGACGCCCGATACATCGATATGGTTGTTGGTTTCAGACTGTTGAATGGCGTGACTGGCGATCAAGGTATCACATGGGCGGATCTCAAAGAGGTTCATCATGACAGATGAGTGGTTGAGGGCTTGTATCGCTCCAGACGTGCCGATCCGTACATAGGAGGTCTGTGCTGCATCACACACTTCGGTGGTATGACTCCCGGTCCGTTCATTGTGGCCCCCAAAACTGGACAGTTGAATGACGTGGATTTCCGCCGACGTGCAAGTTACAATAGTGTAGGAGCTAAAACGGGAAAGGCGGAGCGTCAGAAAGCGTCTTGCTGGAAAGGCTGCGGAGGACGGTGAAGTGTGAAGACGTATGTCTCAAGGCATATGAGGGCGTACCGGAGCTGAAGAGATCGCTTAGGGAGTACTTCATGTTCTGCAATGATGCAAGACCGGACCAGCGTCTGGGTTATCAAGTACGAGAAGAGATAGATCGAGAAGTGCTTGACGAACAGGAGGGGGCATACCAAGACAAGTTAGTAAAAGCGACAGGGTAGGAATCTGCCTTCACATGCTCGGCTGTCTGTCCAACGATAGGGTGCATCTCATAGAAAGACAGGAGGATTAGGATGCAGAAGATGGCATTAACAGATGGTAAAGGCGTGCTACGAATGGGGAAGGAATCATATCAGCAAGTACGGAACACACATGTTTCTGTTCAGTCCTTGAGTCTGTAGAGAGGATCGTCGAGTTAAGAATGGAGGGGCAAGATGTTGATATCTGTATCAAGAGATGATTTGAATAGACTTGTCCTAAGACAACTTAGCAGCCTGCTAATGTTTGAACCAAAAGTGGATGATAACTTGCACCTGACAAGATCTATCGACGAGTCACTTGAAAGAGTAGAATACTGCTTTTCTCATAGTAGGAATAAGTACTTTCGTAGGAATGACGATGTGTATTTTGACGTATGTCATACAGATCAATATGCAATGTTTCTCTACTTTTTGTCTAATACGCTCTATAGAACGTTTGATAGTACTTTGTTAGCTACTAAGATCTACTATCTGAATAAGATTCTGCATTCCATAGATGTTTACTTTGAAGTTGAATTGCCTTCGATCTTTATGTTTGGGCATCCGCTAGGCACTGTACTAGGCAGGGCAAAGTACGGCAATTATCTCGTTGTGCTACAACACTGCACTGTTGGAAGTAATAGGGGAATCTATCCTGAACTTGGGGAAGGGATTGTTCTATATGCTGGAGCGAGCATTCTTGGCCAGTGTAGTATAGGAGACAACTCATGCCTAGCTGCAAATGTGTTAGTCAAAGACCAAGATATACCACCTAATTCGGTCGTGTTTGGTACATCTCCGTATTTGGCGATTAAGGAATGCAAGTCGCCGGTAATTGAGACGTACTTTACTAAGGATACCGATGCATAAAGAGGGACAGAGTAGGAATCTACCTTCATGTGCTCGGTTTTCCTTCCAACTATTGGGATGCAGTTCGGGTATTGACGCCCAGTACATCGACGTGATTGTTGGTTTCAGACTGTTGAATGGCACGGCTAGCGATCAGGGTATCGCATGGGCGGATCTCAAGGAGGTTCATGATGGCAGATGAGTGGTTGAGGGCTTGTGTCACTCCAGATGTACCCATCCGTGCTGCCTTGGCTACACTCAACCAGGCGCATCTGCAGATTCTCTTGGTTGTTGATTCCTCGAAGAAGTTGCTGGGAGTGGTGACAGATGGAGATGTACGGCGCGCCATTCTTGCCGACAAGGATTTCTCTTTACCCATCTCAAGTATCATGACTTCCGTGGCCGTCACTGCCGGGCCAGGTCTTGATGCGGAAGAACTGACTCAGTTGATGGTACAACACTCTATTCATGCAGTGCCGGTGGTACTGGATGATGGCACATTGATGGGACTGAGGACATGGGCCGACACAACATTGCCAGCAGCGGCTGCTTATGCTCGCAAGGACTGCACCGTGGTCATCATGGCAGGGGGCAAGGGAACACGATTGGACCCGTTTACGCGTATTTTGCCCAAACCACTGATACCCTTGGGAGACAAGCCGATCGTCGAACGAATCATGGATCGCTTTTCCGAATATGGCTTCTCCGATTTTCGCATAATTGTCAATTACAAGGGCGACATCATCAGGAGCTACTTTGCCGAGAACCACAGGCCCTATTCCATCACATTTGTGCAGGAGCCTGCCTTCCTCGGAACGGCAGGTGGCCTGCAATTGATGCAACAAGAGCTCTCGGGGACGTTCCTGGTGACCAACTGCGACATCGTTGTCGATACCAATCTTGATGCTTTCTACCGCTTTCACGTCGAGCATGGCAACGATGCCACGGTCTTGGGTGTCTTGCGTTATAGCACCATTCCCTACGGTGTCCTGAAAAATGATGGATATCGGTTGCTTGACATGGAGGAAAAGCCTGAGATGCACTTCGTCATAAACTCGGGAGTATATGCGCTGCACGCATCGATGCTTAGTTATCTGTCTGATGGTGAATCGATAGACATGCCCGACCTCCTCAAGAAAGCATCGGAAGATGGGCGTCGGGTTGAGGTCTTTCCCGTGAATGCGGGCTGGTTCGACGTCGGTCGCTGGGACGAATATGAGCGTGTCTCTGGTTTTGCTTCGAGTGGGGAACTATTGAATAATGAGAACGATTGATATGATCGGTGGCGAGAGAGTGTCTGGACCCACACGGATTGGCACTGTCCGAAAGCCGTACTTCCGCCGCTTCCCTGCTGAAGAAGCATGAAGAGACATTGATGAGTGTGCACTGAAGGGTCTGGTTTGAGCAAAAAGGTGATGAAGATTCTCATAGATGGCATGGGCTCGATTGGGCAAAGACATCATGCTATACTCTCAGCTCTATATCCGGCAGCACTTATCGAAACCGTAAGCAGGCACTGCGACACAGGTCGGGGTTCGTACAAGAACATCGAAGACGTTCCCAAGTTAGGCTCCTATGATTACTATGTTATTTGTTCCGAAACAGCCCGCCATCTACAGGATTTTGAGGCAATTGAACAAGTCGCTAGAAATTCTAGAGTTCTCATTGAAAAACCGATATTTGATCGTGCTGTTACTTTTAATACTGTGCATAATATCGTTTTTGTAGGCTATAATTTGCGTTTCCATCCGGTACTACAAAAACTCAAAATAGAACTAGCTTCACGAAAGGTTTTAGCTGCATACATACAGGCAGGACAGTATCTTCCTACATGGCGTCCCGATACTGATTATCGAGATTCGTATTCAGCATCGCAGCAACGGGGAGGCGGTGTACTCCTCGATATGAGTCATGAACTGGATTATGCCCAGTGGCTCTTCGGGAACTTCACTGAATTACGTGCTCTAGATCGTAAGGTGTCGCGTCTGCAGATTGATTCTGATGATATTATGTCAATGGTTGGTTTAACCGATCAGGCTATTCTGACTAGTATTTCGATCGACTATCTCAGCCGTATACCTGTTCGGCGGCTAGTGGTACATTGCGAGGATGCTACAATTTTTGCAGATCTTGTGGCTGGAAGCATGGACATTGGAACCGATGAAGGGCGGGAATGTATTCTTTCGGGCTTAGTAGTTGATCGAAACGAAACGTACAGCAATATGCACAAGGCCATACTCGAAGGATGCAGTTCTGATGTTTGTGGTCTTGAGGGGGGAATTGCGGTCATGCAGACTATTGAAATGATAAGGAAATCTGAGAAGAAGGACTGGCAACATGAGTAGGAATATACTATGTACAATATGCGCCAGAGGTGGTTCAAAGGGCGTAATAAACAAGAATATACGCCTTTTGCATGGTAAGCCGTTGATCGCTTATTCGATAGAAACTGCTTTGTCTACAAGGATATTTGCTCACGTTGTCGTCAGCACTGATTCTGATGCAATAGCTGATGCCGCAAAACAGTTTGGTGCTGAAGTTTTCTTTAGGCGGCCTTCTGAATTAGCAGGCGATTCTGTTGCAAAGATCCCTGTCATTCGACATGCGCTTATTTCTAGCGAAGATCATTTCGATCAGCGTTTCGATTCATTGGTCGACCTCGATGCTACATCGCCTCTCAGGACACCTGGGGACATCCGTGGAGCATGGGCGTTGTTCATAAATGGCGGATGGGACAACGTAATTACCGCCATGCCTGCGCGAAAGTCACCATATTTTAACCTCATTGAACAGGACAAGAACGGCAGGGTATTCATTTCGAAGAACCTGGTGACTCCGGCAGTGCGGAGACAAGATTCCCCGCCCTGTTTTGATATGAATGCTTCCATCTATATCTGGAAACGTGAATCGCTCCTCGACAACGATCGAGTTGTCCATGATAAAACCGGTCTTTATGTTATGCCTGAGGAACGTTCTATAGACATCGATACCGAGATAGATTTCGATTTCGTTGAGTTCATCATGGGAAAGAGGTTAATGAATGAACACGCTGCTAGGTAAGACTATTGTGGTTACAGGTGGCGCAGGTCTGCTCGGACGTGAGTTATGCCTAGCTATTGCTGCGGCCGAAGGAAGGGTCGTTGTTGCGGATGTTGATGAATCCAAAGCCAGGAGTTGCGCTGACGAAATCAATGCAGCAAGAACGGATAAGCGTGCCTTCGGTATTGCTTTGGATATAACAGATTCAAGTTCCATTCGATCAGCCATTCAGGTAATAGAGGAAAGTGAAGGTAAGATTGACGCTTTGGTTAATTCTGCATATCCGAGAAACCGAGAATACGGCAGAAAACTGGAAGATGTCACATACGAAAGTTTCTGCGAAAATGTTGCTTTGCATTTAGGTGGCTACTTTCTCGCGAGCAAGGAGTTCGCAGTCTATTTCAAATCTCGGGGGGGAGGCAATATAATAAGTATGTCATCCATCTATGGGATGGTTGCGCCGAGGTTTGAAATATATGAAGGAACAACGATGACCATGCCGGTTGAATATGCCGCGATCAAGTCAGGTATACAGAACGTCATGCGGTATATGGCAAAGTATTATAGGGGCTGTAATGTGCGCTTTAATTGTGTTTCTCCGGGAGGCATAAAAGATCAGCAACCCGCGTCTTTCCTGACACGGTATGCAGAGTATTCAATGTCAAAAGGGATGCTTGACCCGAAAGATCTGACTGGTACGCTCGTATTCCTGCTATCTGACGATTCTCGATTCATAAACGGGCAGAATATTATCGTCGACGATGGATGGAGCCTTTAGTCATGAGGGGGTTAGATGCTTGGCGGGCGCGCGGTACGCAAACGCCGAGAACGGATTACCTGGCAGGGAATAAGCGTCCTATGCCCAGCTCAACAACGAATCCAATGATCTTGTCAAGGATTTCTGCCGAACAGTTGGCGGCCAAACCAATGGGGCATCATGTGCCGTCTGGTTGTTCACATATGATACATGTGCTGTTTCTTGAGATGGTGAGGACTGACTTCAACCGTATGAGGCTGGACGTCTGGAATGCCATTCGACAGTTATCGAAGGATTCGGCCACAGCGACGGTGCTCTCGATGCATAGCATTGAGACACCAACGGACACGTGGTCAGGTGCTAGCTCCCAGACACACGCAACCGGAGACATCGTGTTCCGAGATATCTCCCAATACAAGGGCTATGATTTCCGCAATATCCTGCAGGAAGTGAAGCCGGATATCGTAGTCATGGTCCATGACGGTTTCTTGATCAATGCAGCTATGAATGCAGCATGCAGACAAAAGGGGATACCAACCCTGTGGATCCAGGATGGTGCGTTGTCACCGATTCCGGTCAAAAATGGCAATTCAAAGCGCGGTATCTGGAGGTATAGATGGAGGTCTAGATGGAGGTCTAGTAGCGCATACTATGTTCGCACCGTCGGGATCAGACATACACTATCATTGCCGGTAGTCAGGAAGTTAGTCAGGATGAAGCTATCCAACGAGAGCATCCTCTCTACCATAATACTGCCAGAATTCCACTGTGATCATGCTGCCGTACTGGGCGAGTACTACGTTGATTTAGCCGAGAGGCAGGGCTATGAGAAACAGAATATCCACGTCGTCGGTAGCTATGACATGTCGTCAGGTGTCGTCAACCTGTTCGACTATGACCCTGCGAGCCGGACAGTACTTTATGTAGCACAAGCATTTGTGGAGATGGGCCTTCTACCGAAGGAGCGATTTCACAGCTGGGCAGCCGCACTGAGTGCACATCTGGGGAAAGACTTGCGATTGGTCGTTAAGCCACATCCAAGCAATGACCCGGAGCTGCTTCGTTGGTGTTTTCCGCAGGCAGAATTCATAGACAATTCGAAAGGGAATCCTCCGAGAAAAGTTCGGCAAATATTAGCCCATTTCAGTACTCTGAATACGGGGTTGATAGCGAGAGGTATTCCACTCGTGAATCTCGTGTTTCCCGAACTCGTCCGTATGAGCGATGTTCCAGGCACAAGTGGGCTCGCACTTTTTAGCGCTGACGATTTCGAATCTATCGTGCACTTCGTACAGACCAACCCAGATGAGGAGAGCTTGAAGAGCCTTCAGACACGTGCTGCCTTTTACGCAGCCCCGGATCATGATTTTACCAGCTTGACTGCCGAACTAGTGTTTGCACTTGCGCAACGGAGGCATATCGGGCAGACCGAACACTGGGATGGGTAGTGGAGGATAACATGAATTTTAGGTTGGACAAGGGATGACAAGGATTCCAGAAAGAACGGGATTTCCAAAAACTAGGTGTCTGAGCAGTGCTGAGGAATATGATTTGGTTGTATATGACGGTACCCGGGCGTGTACGGAGCATAAGAAGCTGGCGTTGCATCTGGGCCTTGGTTCCGTCGGCGTTCTCACTGAGGACTTGATGGATCGTGGCCTGGTTGCTTGCACAGCGACGGATGCACATGATGCAACACTCCGCGTGCCACGCCATATGGAATGAGTGGAGCAAGAATCTGATGAAGGAGGAACTGCAATGAAAGGTATTGTTCTGGCAGGTGGCACCGGCTCCCGTCTTTCTCCCCTGACGGCTGTGACCAACAAGCATCTCTTGCCTGTAGGGAATTATCCCATGGTATTTCATCCCATTGCTCGCCTCAAGCAGGCGGGCATCAAGGACATCCTTGTTGTCACCGGCCGCGATCACATGGGGGATGTCATGGAATTACTGGGTAGTGGTTATGACTTCGGGCTCAACTTCACGTATAAGGTGCAGGATCAGGCAGGCGGCATCGCCCAGGCCTTGGGACTGGCTCGTGGCTTCTGCTCTGGCGACAGCTGCTGCGTCATTCTGGGGGATAACATCTTCCAAGACAATCTTTCACCATCCGTCGAAGCCTTCCAGCGCCAAGGACGGGGTGCACGGGTCCTCCTCAAAGAGGTACAGAACCCCCAGCGCTTTGGTGTGGCCGAATTGTCCAAGGACGGGCATATCTTGGGTATCGAGGAGAAGCCGGCTAACCCCAAGAGCAATCTGGCGGTCACCGGCATCTATATGTATGATCCTCAGGTCTTTGACATCGTCCCGACTTTGACCCCATCTCATCGTGGCGAACTGGAAATCACGGATATCAACAACGCGTATATCCGTGCCGGTACCATGACGTACGATGTCCTGCAGGGTTGGTGGACGGATGCTGGCACCTTCCCATCGTTGCGCACGGCCAACGATCTGGCCCAGAACATTGAGCTCAATCTCGACGAGAAAAGGGACGGACAGCATGAGTAAGTTCACCTTTGAGCCGTTGGGTGTCCCGGACCTGATCGTGATCAAGCCGACTGTGTACGGTGACGCACGGGGGTTCTTTCTCGAGACCTACCGTACGGACGAGTTTGCGGCAGCTGATATCACGAGCATCTTCTTGCAGGACAACCATTCGCATTCGACCAAGGGTGTCCTGCGCGGGCTGCATTTCCAGAAGACACGCCCACAAGCCAAGCTGGTCCGCTGTGTGACAGGTCGCATCTTTGATGTCGGTGTCGACCTCCGACTTGGTTCTCTCACATACGGCAAATGGGCAGGTGTCGAACTTAGCGGCGACAATCACTGGTCACTCTTCATCCCCAAGGGCTTTGCACACGGTTTTCTTGTCCTGTCTCCGGAGGTTGATGTCGAGTATCAGTGCGACGAGTACTACCATCCTGAGGATGAAGGTGGTTTGCTGTGGAACGACCCCACTGTGGGTATCGCGTGGCCCATTCCTGTCGCCTCTATGCCCCTCTTGTCCAGCAAAGACCAGCAGTGGCCAACCCTGACCCCATGGGAGAAGAGATGAGTGCGATGAAGCTGCTCATTGTGGGCGCTGACGGTCAACTAGGCACCGATATGGCGCGCCTCCTTGCCCCTCTTGCCGCTGTCACAGCGTTGACCTTCCAAGACCTGGACATCACGGACCGGGGTAGTCTCACACGAGTCGTCGAATCTGCCCGTCCCGACGTCATCGTCAACTGCGCAGCTTATACCGCTGTGGACCGGGCTGAGACAGAACAGGACGCGGCGTACCGCGTCAACGTCCTGGGTGCCCGCAACGTGGCCCAGGTTGCCCGGCGCGTCGGGGCCCGCGTCGTGTACTTCTCCACCGACTACGTCTTCGATGGCACGGGGGCGGAGCCATATGACGAGGAGGCCCCCACGGGTCCCCTCTCCGTCTATGGCCGGACCAAACTGCAGGGTGAGCAGGCGACGCGCGAGGCCAACCCGGATCACCTCATCCTGCGCCTCGCCTGGCTGTACGGCAGCACCGGGCACAACTTCGTCCGCACGGTCCTGCGCCTTTCCCGTGAGAAGGACGAGCTGCGCATCGTGGACGACCAGGTCGGCAGTCCCACCTTCACCGAGGACGTCGTACATCAGCTCTGGACAGCCATCGAGGACGGCTGCTCCGGGACGTACCATTGCGTGAACGCGGGGCAGGCCAGCTGGCACGCCTTCGCCACCCGCATCGTGCACCGCCTGGGCCTGAATGTCCCTGTTATTTCCATTCACACGGTGGATTACCCTGCGCCTGCGCGCCGTCCCGCCTGGTCGGTCCTGGCCGACCGCAAGTTCGAGCTCGAACAGCTCAACGGCATGCGCCCCTGGGAGGACGCCCTCGACGACTGCCTCCTGCGGTACCACGAGGTATTGCTCCATGACTGAGACCATCCTCGTCACCGGCGGCTGTGGCTTCATCGGCTCCTGCTTTGTCCTCCAGCAGATGAAGCAGTATCCCGACATCCATCTCATTAACCTCGACGCCCTGACGTATGCCGGCAACCCCGACAATGTCAAGGAAGTCGCAGGTGACCCCCGCTACACCTTCGTGCAGGCCGACGTCGCCGACCGTCCCGCCGTGGAGGCCGTCTTCGCACAGTACCATCCCACGAAGGTCGTCCACTTCGCCGCCGAGTCCCACGTGGACCGCAGCATCGATGGTCCCGACGTCTTCGTGCGCACCAACGTTCTGGGCACCCAGGTCATGCTGGACGTGGCCCGGAAGCAGTGGCAGCAGGACGCCTGCATGGATACGGCCCGCTTCCTCTACATCAGCACTGACGAGGTGTACGGCGACCTTCCCCTGGCAAGCACGGAGAAGTTCACTGAACACTCTCCCATTAAACCCAGCAGTCCCTACAGTGTCTCAAAGGCAGCGGGAGACCTGATGGCCCAGGCCTACCACCGCACCTACGGCATGTCCACCCTCATCACCCGCAGTTCCAACAACTACGGTCCCCGCCAGTACCCCGAGAAGCTCATCCCCCTCACCATCAAGAAAGCCCTGGCTGGTGAACCCATCCCCGTCTACGGCGACGGCCTCAACGTCCGCGACTGGCTGTACGTGGAGGACAACTGCCACGCCATCGACGCCGTCCTGCACAAAGGTACCCCTAGTCTGATCTACAACGTCGGTGGGGGTAACGAGCTGAGCAACATCGACCTCATCCACCTGCTCCTCCATGCGCTCGCCCAACAGACCGGCAAACCCGAGGAAGACTACACCAAACTCATCACCTTCGTCCCCGACCGTCCCGGACATGACCGGAGATATGCGTTGGACAGCCAGAAGATCTATCACCAGTTGGGCTGGGTGGCAGTCTCACGCATTACGGAGTCGCTGGCGCAGTCTGTTTCGTGGTTGCGAGGTTCTTGGTGAAAGAGATGCAACATGCCCTTGGAAGTCACGGTCAGCCTGCCTGCGCAGGAGTCAGTGGATTGCAGGAAACGGTGGCGCAAGGTGCTCGCAACGTGGCCGCGTGCATCATTTCGTTCAACCCTAACCTAGACATACGGTTGACCCTCTGCAGTGTCTTGCCTCAGGTGTCGGCGGTGTTTGTCATAGACAACGCTTCTAAGCCAGAGAGCGAGGTGGCGCTTGCAGGACTTTGTGCAGAATTCGGTGTCGTGCTGATAGTGAACAAGGACAATATTGGCGTAGCTGGTGCGTACAACCAAGCGGCCACCCTGGCGATCAGTCAAGGGTACGAATGGCTACTGTTAATGGACCAGGATGCAGTTGCACCGGTCGGACTGGTTCAACAACTCATGCGTGGAATCGATCGGTGGGGAGGGACACGCCTCCCTGCGGTGCTGTGTCCCTTATCTATAGGGAGTGACCCAACTGGCCGTCAAAGTGTGGCTCCAGACGCTGACGTGGCGGTGGACTTCTGCATGAATGCTGGCAGTGTAGTGAGATTGGCAGCATGGGAGGCCATTGGCGGCTACGATGAAGGCTTCTTTTTGGACTACGTGGATTACGACTTCTGTTTCAGGTGTCGGCAACATGGTTGGGAAGTTGTCCAAGTATGCGGCGCCGTCATGGTACATAGCGCAGGGAGCCCCACAAGGCATCGGCTTCTCTGGAAGCGGCCCTTAGTTTCGAACCACTCTGCTCTTAGACGGTACTACATTACCCGAAATCGAATTCTGTTCTATCGTAAACACTGGCACTTCGATACTAGATGGGTTCTTTGCGATGGATGTAATGCGATCAAAGAGGTCGTGTTGATCGTTCTGTTTGAGACAAACAGGCGTGAGAAGCTGAATGCAATTGGTATGGGAGTAGTCGATGGTTGTCGAGGAATCACCGGCAGGACAGACCGGATTCACTTCGTGTGCAGGTGAAGATGAGTCTCAGAGACGTCAAGTGGATCGATGGACCTGCTGCGTTACGTGCCACTGAATGGGCGATGTGTCACACATGGTCCTCTAGCTGGCCTGGGAGTAGTGTGTCGAGCGAGCTGACGCAAACTATGTGCCGGGACAATCTGTTTGGTGGGCGTGTGCTATGTGGTCTCGTGAGGGTAGTCCAGTAATGGGCGATATCTCTCTCATATTTCTGGTCACGAGTCTGTTTTGTGGTATCCTGCTGCCCGGTGACAACGCCACAATGATAAGTACTGCTCTCCTGGCTGGTAGCATAGTAACTTTTTGTCTATGGCTGGTGGCGCGGAGGAGAATCAGGCTTGGGATGATCAATGCGCTACAGATCCTCATGTTGGCGGAGCTTCTGCTACCACTTGCCACCACAGCTCTTCCACATTTCTGGGGGAACTACCTGAGTTTTGCCTATGCGGCCGCGTCCTTTCTCTGCTGGTCCAACTTGGTACGATGGTACCATCGCAGATGGATTTCTGGTGCCCTGGCTATCTATGCTTTCGTTCTTGTAGGACAAATTGCTTGGCGTGCGCTAGAAATAGCTCAACAAGGAATCCCTTCCGGAGCGTACAAGGCTTTCATGGTTGTTCCATTCGGTGCAAGCAACTATCTAGGTGGGCCCTTGCTGATCCTCTTCTTTCTCTTCTTGTGTATCAGGGGGCGAGAGATATCGGGTAGATTGGCCTGGGTTGTCTTGGCAGCATTATTCGTTGGAATGCTCCTGATTCATTCTCGCGCAACGCTCGTAGCGCTGCTGTGTACTCTACTGGCATACCTTCTGTCTCGAGCGCGATTGGGTAGAACTAGGACGGGAGTTGTTGTCTGGACTGGTTTGGCGTTTCTGTTGACCATAGGTGGATTCGTTGGAGCCTTGGTGCTTGTCAAGCGTTATGGTGGTCTCATGGTTGGACTGAATTTCATTTCCAGCGGTCGGATATTTATCCTTAAGGAAGCTCTAGATGCGTTCTTGAGGCATCCTTGGTTTGGTTCTGGTCTTGGAAACAGTCCCGCGATCTTGGGTATGGGGTTGGGTATGGAGTACAACGTTGAGTTATGGCGTGCGCACAACTTCATCATGGACCTGCTGATGTTTTCGGGTATGGTTGGTACCATGATTTGGTGTTGTGTCTATTTGCTGGTTGCTCACAGCATGAGAATCAAGGCCGTATTCTCGCCTTGGGCTATGGGAGGCTTCTTTTCCCTCATCGCCATACTCATTGACGGGCTGGCAGAGCCTAGTGTGTTTACCTATAAAGTTGACGCACTCTTGTGGATGGTAATAGGAGTTGGGTATGCGCTGAGCAATGCTCACGACAAGCCATTGGTGACCCAGTCTCCGCAGGAGGAATGAGGGATGCCTGAATTGTCAACGCTGTCCGTTGTCGTAGTGACATACTGCAGTAGCAGTATCATCGTGCCCTGCCTTCAGTCAATCCAGAGATTCAATGACGTCGGAGATCGTTTGCAGGTAACGGTCGTTGACAATAGCCCGCCGGGTGATTCGACGTATGAACTCGTGTGTAATGAGTTCCCATGGGTACAAGCTGTTCGCAATCCCAAGAACGGTGGCTATGGACAGGGGAACAATGTGGGGGAACGATTGTCGACAGGCAAGTATCTGCTATTCCTGAACCCGGATACCAAGTTGGTCGAGCCTCTATTTGGGTTTGCCATCTCAGCGTTCGAGAGTGATTCGCGCCTGGCAGTGTTCGGCGTCCAGCTGTTGACGGGAGGTCACAAGCGTTCTCCCAGTATCTTCCTTCGAGATCAGTATGTGACCAAGTATCCGCACGGAATTCCCCGGTTGATTTCGTTGATGGGGCACTTCAACGCGAAAACAATGGCGTGTTCGGGTGCGGCCATGTTCATTCGCCGGGATGTCTTCCAGCGTATTGGCTGCTTCGACGAAGAGCTATTCATGGGCTACGAGGAATCCGACGTATGGAACCGGATCGACATGCTTTCCGAGGGCTGGCATGGACGCTTCTTTCGACACAAACGGTTTGTTCATCTGGGCGGATCCAGCCAGGGAATGCGGACACCGGAGCTGTTTGCCTTGCTGCACGTCGAACACGCAACTGTACGTCACTTCTACGACAAGTACGGTTTGGACTTCCGCCGCTTTCTCCGCTACGAACGGGAGCAAGCCCAGCTGAGGGTATGGTACTGGAGCCTTAGAGGGAAGCAGGACTTGTGCCGTGAAGCCCGATTGCGTGTCGTCGAGCTCGACCGGCTACTGAAGTCGGAGAAGTAGACGTCAATATGAGACGAAAATCAGAGTTGCAGGCTTGGGTTATCTGCTGGCTGGTATGACGGTATGTAGTATTCAGGAGATGGCATGTATAGGGTGTCTAGACCAATGATGGAGGAGACTATCACGCAACGTCTGATTCGCAGGACTGATATTGACAGTGCCCATGGAGATGCTTCACGGCCGCGTGTAGTGGTGGTTGACATAGCGGCTTCCAGCAGTGGAGCTCTGAGCGTCCTGAAAGATTTCACTAATTACCTCGCATTGCAGGACGTAGGCGTTGATTGGATATGTCTTGTCTCGTCGGATGTCATATCTTCATCTGTCCCCTGGGTTCGAGTGGTGAGAGATAATTACCCCAAGAGAAGCTGGGTACATCGGTTGACCTGGGAGATACTGATAGCACCGCGCCTGGTGCAGCACTATGCACCGGATGCTGTGTTCTCGCTTCAGAACACAGCCGTAGCGTTTACCAAAGTGCCCCAGGTCGTCTATGTGCACCAGTCGCTGCCGTTTGCACGATGGCATCGGTGGTCTTTCTTCAGAAGTGAAGAAAGGGAGATGGCAGTGCGAGCTGTGGTGCTTGGTCCAGTGATACGGTGGAGTGTCCGGAGAGCGTCAACGACAGTAGTGCAGACTCATTGGATGCAGCAAGCTCTGGCTATCTCCAGTCGAGTGGATTCCAGTCGTATTGTCGTTGTCCCTCCCGATTGTGATGTCTCGTTGACTGTCAGCGACGAATCTGACATTTCGGGCGCAGCTTGCGCTCGGCCAGGAACCGGCTTTTTCTACCCAGCCTCAGCGATGCCCTACAAGAACTTCGAAGTAGCAATCCGGGCGCTCATCCTCCTACAGGCACAAGGGCATCATGCCGAGCTCACCTTGACGATCACCGGGAACGAGAATGACTACGCCAAAAGGATCAAGCAGCTTGCTACACCATTGGGGGATGCTGTGCAATTCTGTGGCCCCATATCACGACGTGCGGTACTACTCACGCTGCAGCACTCGATATTGGTGTTTCCATCTATTATTGAGACGTTCGGTCTTCCGCTGCTTGAAGCTCGAAAACTGGCATCCTGGGTGATTGCAGCAGACACACCTTTTGCCAGAGAGATCCTAGACGGATACCCTCGAGCCCGTTTTTTTGCTAGCGATTCTGCAGCGGATCTTGCATCTGCTATGCAGGCCGCCGAGTCTGAACGTTCGGTGGAAACTGACTTGCTGTCTGTGACACGGGACCAAAACACTCAACGTGCAGAGACCGAGCAGTGCAGTTCCTGGCAAACAGTTGTCAACATCGTGAAGGGTCAAGTTCATCGCAGGACCGACCAACGCACCTAGCGTGTTGGGCTTTATTATAGTTATGAGTAGCACCACTGGAGGTCAACACATGGGTAATCGCAGCGAAATCAAGAAACCTATTCTCGTTACGGGTGGTACAGGGTCCTTTGGGCGGGCTTTTCTTGAGTACATGCTGAAAGAAGGCGTCCCGGAGATTCGCGTTCTCAGCCGGGACGAGTTCAAGCAGGAGGTCATGCGCAAAGAACTGCATGACTCGCGGGTCAAGTATTACCTCGGTGATGTGCGGGACCGTGCCAGCGTGGACAGGGCCATGGAGGGAGTCGAGCATGTCTTCCATGCTGCTGCTCTCAAGGAGGTCCCCTCTTGCGAATTCTTTCCCATCCAGGCGGTCATGACGAACGTGCTGGGGAGCAGCAACGTCATCGAATCGGCCGTCGCCCACGGGGTGAAGAGCGTCGTGTGTCTGAGTACTGATAAAGCAGTTCAGCCCATCAACGCCATGGGCATGAGCAAGGCTCTTATGGAGAAGACTGCATACGCGGCGGCGAGGGACGGCGGACACACCAGGCAGACAGTCATCGCGGTGACCCGGTACGGCAACGTGATGTGCTCGCGTGGCTCGGTCATCCCCCTGTTCATCGAGAAAATGAAGCGTGGCGAACCGCTTACGGTCACAGAACCAACGATGACCCGCTTCCTGATGTCGATGAACGAGGCCATCGGATTGGTCCTGTTCGCCATGGAGCACGCCGAGCCAGGCGACCTGTTCATCCGCAAGGCGCCTGCGTGCACCATCGGCGACTTGGCGATGGCCCTCAAGAAGCTGTTCCATTCCGACATCCCTGTGCAGGTCATCGGTTCCCGTCATGGGGAGAAGCTCCATGAGACCCTTGCGACGGCCGAAGAGTTGTGCCGTTCCGAGGACATGGGGGACTATTGGCGCGTTCATCTGGACGACCGGGACCTCAATTACGACAAATACTTCACAGAAGGGAATACTGACACAATCCAGCAGAGCGATTACACGTCGGCAAACGCGCAGCGCCTGTCCGTGGACGAGGTTCAGGAGGTCTTGGCTGGATTGCCTGAAGTGAAACGTGAACGAGAGGGCACTGCCGAACAACCCGGTTCCTTTGCTCGTGGGAGCTAGAGTGGGCCTGACAGGGAAGGACAACATGGCAAGCAGCCAGCGAGTTGTTGTTCTCGGGTCTCGCGGGATGGCGGGGCACATGATCCAGCGATACCTGTCAGGACTGGCGGGATACGAGGTCATCGGTCTGGCTCGAACGCAGGATGCGCAGTTCGTCGACCGCCAGGTCGACGTCGAGAACCTCGGCCAGCTCGCGGATGCGCTGAAAGCCGTGCAGCCTGCCGTGGTGGTGAACTGCGTGGGCGTACTGAACGCCGCAGCCGACGATGATCCCGGACGGGCTATTCTCCTGAACAGCTACCTGCCGCACCGGTTGGCACGAATAGGAGACGAGCTGAGCTTCCGGCTTATCCATCTCAGCACGGACTGCGTGTTCTCAGGCATGAGCGGCCAGTACACCGAGGCGTCTGAGCCGGACGGTACCACGTTGTATGCCCGCACCAAAGCGCTGGGCGAGGTGTGGTCGCCACACCACTTGACGTTCCGGACCTCGATTGTCGGACCTGAACTGAAGAAAGAGGGGATTGGTCTCTTCGAGTGGTTTATGTGTCAGACGGGCCCGGTGCCTGGCTATGCGTCCGTTCTCTGGACGGGCGTCACCACACTCGAGCTGGCCAAGGCGGTCCGTGCGGCCATCGAGGAGAACTTGAGCGGCCTGTATCACTTGGTCCCGGACAGGCCCATCTCGAAGTACGACCTTCTGCGCGAGATCGCCCGCGCATTCGACATACGCGGTGTGCAGGTTGTGCCACAGGGAAGCCCCCGTTGCCAGCGCACGCTGGTATGCACTCGGACGGACTTCAGCTTTCAGGTGCACGACTATGGTACAATGCTGGACGAACTGGCGACGGCGATTCACGACATGCCCGACCTCAGGTGGACCTGATGCCGGTGTCGCATATGTTGAGCGAACCCGTCACTGCACAGGAGGCAGGAATATGAAGGTCATGACCATCGTCGGGACCCGTCCCGAGATCATCCGTCTCTCTCGTGTCATTCGATGCCTTGATGAGCACGTCAACCACGTCCTGGTCCATACGGGCCAGAACTACGACGACGAGCTGAACGGCGTGTTCTTCCGCGATCTTGGACTCCGCGCGCCGGACATTGATCTGCATGCAGCTGGGGCGACGGCCGCCGAGACCATCGGTCTCACCATTGCACGCATCGACCCAGTCTTGCAGGCGGAGCACCCCGACGCCGTCCTCGTTCTCGGCGACACCAACAGCTGCCTGGCAGCCATCGCCGCCAAGCGGCGCCACATCCCCATTTTCCATATGGAGGCAGGTAACCGCTGCTTCGATGAACGCGTGCCCGAGGAGACCAACAGACGCATCGTCGACCACATCGCTGACATCAACCTGCCCTACAGCGCCATCGCACGCGAGTACCTCCTGCGCGAGGGCATCGCTCCTGACCGCGTTATCACGACGGGCAGCCCGATGTACGAAGTTCTCAACCACTACTTGCCCGCAATCCAGGCCAGCGACGTTCTGAGCAGGTTGGGACTCACTCCTCAAGACTACTACGTCGTGAGCGTGCACCGCGAGGAGAACGTGGACGACGAGGCGCACTTCGATGCCATCATCGCCATCCTCCGCCAGATCAGCGGATTGGGACTTCCCGTCGTCGTCAGCACGCACCCGCGCACGCGCAGTTGGCTCGATGAGCGTCATGTGCAGGTCCCTCCGGGTGTCTCGTTCCTCAAGCCGCTCGGGTTCCTGGACTATGTCCGGCTTGAACTGGACGCGCGGTGCACGCTATCCGACAGTGGCAGCATCACGGAGGAGTCCAACATCCTGGGATTCCCAGCGCTCAACCTGCGCGAGACACACGAGCGGCCTGAGGGCATGGAGGAAGCTGCGGTCATCATGACGGGCCTGCGGCCCGAACGCATCATGGAGTCGCTGGCGGTGGCCGAGGCACAGCCCAGGGGTGACGATCGGACGCTGCGCGTTGTGCGCGACTATGCTGTCCCGAACGTGTCCGACAAGGTCCTGCGCATCATCCTGAGCTACACCGACTATGTGCGCAGGGTTGTGTGGGGCCAGAGGTAGATGATAGTGGGACGATTGCTGCTGCTGACGGAGTACTACTCGCCGTCCGTGGGGCGAACGAGTGGCTTGATCGAGGACTTGGTGGAGAGTCTGACTGCTGCTGGCCACGACGTCACCGTCGTGTGCAGTGCCCAGCGGTATCGTGCGGGAGCCCAGTGTCCTGTAGAGGAGATACCTGAAGGCGTGCGGGTTGTTCGGTGTCGTACACCCGGTCTGTCACGGAGTGCCAGTCTCGGACGGTTGCTCAACTGGCTTGTCTTCCTGGCTAATGCAGAGCGTCAGCTGCGTCGGCATGCCGCAAGTGTGGACGCCGTGCTGGCTGTCATCAACCCGATCCCTCTTCACTGGCTTGCAGCAACGACACGCTCGCGACACAGTGTCAGGTTTGTGGCTCTCATGTGGGATCTGTTGCCTGACAGCGCAGTTGCCCTAGGAGTCTTGCGGCAGCGTTCTCCCCTAGATGCACTGGCACGGAGACTGAATCGGAGGGCTTTTGGCAGAGTCGACGCGATCGTTGTACCCGGCCACGACATGAAGCAGCACATCATGGATGACTACGGCGTGTCCGACCAGCAGGTCACCGTCCTCACTAATTGGAGTGATGCATCACGTTTGTTCTTGGACAAGGACGTGGTGTTCCCTCGCGGACTGCAGCCGCAGCAACCGTTTATGGTCCTCGTAGCTGGCAACATAGGCAGAGCCCAGAATGTCGACGAACTGAAGCTTCTGGCACTAATGATAGAGCGTGAGGAGGGCATATACCTACAGGTCGTCGGCAACGGACCGCTCATCGAGCCCCTCCGCGCTTGGGTGCAAGAGAAGGGACTGCGCCACATGACGGTGCAGGATTTCTGCGATGGTGCTGCGTTTGGACATCTGCTGAGTACTGCTTCCTGTGGTCTCGCATCACTCGACCCACGCATGCTTGGCCTCGGTGTGCCTAGCCGGACGTATACGTATCTATGTGCCGGTCTTCCGGTAGTGGCCATGGTACCTGCCTCGTCCGAAATAGCATTACAGTTGCGCCAGACTGGCGCTGGTCTTGTTGCTGCAGATGCGAAGGAGTCACTGGAGTCTCTAAGAAGACTGCGGGCAGACCCCGGGCTCTACAATCGCATGTCGGCCGCTGCTCTGTCAGCCGCCGAGGGCCCCCTGAGCCGCTGTCAGGCCGTTCGGCGGTACGAGCAGGTCCTGTTCGGGCACGAGAGTTAGACCATGGATACGACGCAAAACACACGTGGAATGACCGGCAAGCGGCTGTTCATAGTGAAACGTGCAGTTGATGCCGCTATTGCCGTGACTGGTCTCGCCGTGCTGACTCCTCTGCTGTTGGTTGTCGCAACAGCTATCCTGATCGATTCTGGTCATCCAGTGTTCTTCCTGCAGGAACGGATTGGCTTGCATGGAAGGACGTTCCGCATCATCAAGTTCCGTACGATGACCCGTGACGCGGAGCAACGGACCCAGGGACAGTGGATCACTGCTGGCAATCCGTACGTTACGCCTGTCGGCAGGTTCCTGCGCAAGACCAGCCTGGATGAGTTGCCAGAGCTTGTCAACGTTGTGAAAGGCGACATGAGCCTGGTGGGGCCGCGTCCAACACTGCCTGAGCAGGTTGCCGCGTACGATGTCTTCCAGCGTCGTCGGCTGGAGGTGCGACCGGGGATCACTGGTTGGGCGCAGGTGAACGGGCGCAACAGCATTTCGTGGACGGAGCGCATTCAACTCGACGTCTGGTATGTTGACCACTGGACGCCTTGGCTGGACGTCCGTATACTACTCATGACCATTGGCCAGGTGTTGCGGCAACGTGGGGTGGAAGATGTGCCGCCTCCCGATTCGATTATGCGGTGAGGGGATACGCGGCTACTCAGCTCGTGAATGAGCGAAAAGCAGCAATGGGGGTAAGCAATGAGTACAGGGTATGAACGGGACTTGCGCCGGCAGCGCTCTGAGGACGTCGTCCTTCGGGCAATCGGTGACGTCAACCAGCTGTGACCCGTGACAGATGCCGTTCCTGTGGGTTTGACCACGCTGTTCCGCGGCGAAGACAACGCCCTCCACAATGTGACCGTAATGTCGATTGTGGACAACAAATCTTCAACAGTAAGACAAAACTCTGGTCTGGAGGTTTCGAAATGAATATCGAGGATGGCAGTGTGGCGGCTTTGGTCCTTCAGTCCGTCAGTGAAGTCCGCGAGCAATGTGGTGTTCCACTGTCGGAAGAGCCGACCGGAGAGACCGTGCTGTTTGCCCCAGGAGGAAAACTCGACGCCGAGGGACTGATTAATCTGTGGATCTTGTTGGAGCAGAGGATCTCGGATGAGCTAGGGGCTGAGATCGTCTTGGGGACTGAACGCGCCCTGTCGCAGAAGCACAACCCGTTTCGAACCGTGGCGGCATTGACTGGCTACAGTTCGCAGCTGTTGGACGAGCAGTAACATGTCTGACCCCGTGGTGATGTTGACCACCGGTGCCCGAAAGGACATCGGCAGGTACCTGGCCGAGCACCACGCTGCCAAGGGTTGCGTGGTGGTCGGCTGGAAGTGCGACCGGGGATCACGGGGTGGGCGAAGGTGAATGGGCGCAACAGCATTTCGTGGACCGAACGCATCAAACTGGACATCTGGTATATTGACCACTGGACGCCTTGGCTGGACGTCCGTATACTACTCATGACGATTGGCCAGGTGCTGCGACAACGCGGGGTGGAAGACGTACCGCCCTCAGATACTACAGTGTCGTAGCGCCGCATGTTTTGGCAGGTCCAGCGGGACAGGTGCAGGCGTTTGGGCTGGACAATACTCTTTGGGAGGATGTGATGGCAATGGAGAATGAGGGCGAGAAGATTCGTCAGTTGGTCGAGCGTTCGATCGAGTCAATCAATGAGGCGGGAATTGTCGATGACAAGGTTATCCTTGAGGACGCAGCCCATGTGAGACGGCCTGATGGGCCGTTTGACTCCTTGGCACTTGTTGCGCTAATGGCTGAGCTAGAGACGGCCATTGAATCGGACTTGGGACTTGTGGTCTCTCTGGCCGCAGGACTTGAGAAGCGCTCTCAAGGGGCACCATTCGCCACCGTTGGGTCGATCAAGCGGTATGTCACCGAAGTAGTGCGGGCAGCGCAACAGTGATCCAGGAACAGGTACTGGTCGTGACTGGAGCCAGGGTCGGCCTTGGCCGCCATCTGGCTGAGCACTACCTTACCCTTGGCTGGACGGTCGTTGGTTGCAGTCGTCAACCATCTGACCTGCAGGCGGAGCACTACCGCCACTTCACCTGCGATGTCTCACGGGCGGCCGAGGTCAGTCAGATGTTCCTGGCCATCCGACGCGAGTTTGGGCGGGTCGATGCTCTCATCAACAACGCAGGGATCATGATGCCCGGTCTTGTGGCTACTCAACCGATGTCGGAAGTAGTGGAGACAGTCGGGGTGAACTTGGTGGGGGCATTTGCTTGTACACAGGAGGCGATCAGACTCATGGCTCGCCGGCGCTCTGGTAGGGTTGTGTTCGTGTCTTCGATTACTGTCCCCCTGGCCACCACTGGCTTGGGCGCATATGCTGCATCGAAGGCAGCGATAGAGGAGTTGACACGAGTAACCGCGCATGAGGTTGCGCCATTGGGCATTACGGTCAATGCTGTCGGACCGTCGATCATTGCAGGCTCTGGTATGGCCGCGACAATGCCGAGCGATGCTCTTGCTGAGACGATTGCCACGAAGCGCCTAGGCAAGGAAATCTCATGCGATGAAGTCACTTCCGTGATCGACTTCTTGCTGAGCCCGGCTAGCGGGGCAGTCACGGGTCAGATCATCTACGTCGGAGCCGTCTAGGCGGACCCGGAAACAAGGAGAATATACGACATGCGAATAGTCGATATCGCGGTTGCATTGCCGGATATGGTCGTGACCAACGAGCAGATGTGTGTGGAGAACCCAGAGTGGGACATGACCAAAGTTGCCGGTCGGTCGGGTGTCCTCTCTCGCCATATCGCTGCTGCCGGCGAGACGGCGCTCGACCTCGCTTTGGCGACGTGCCGGCGCCTGCTATCAGAAAACCCAGACTTGCTCATGGTGGTCGATGGTCTCATCATGTGCACGGAGAGCGAGGACTACCCGCTGCCGCCTGACGGGTGTGTCCTACATGGCCTCTTGGGCCTGCGGCAGGACTGTTTCGTCACGGACATCAACCTCGCGTGTTCCGGTTTCGCCTATGGGCTGGCTCTTGCCAGAGGGCTCATGGCCACGGGTATGTGCCACAATATTCTGCTGGTAACGGCGGAGACATATTCCAAGAAGATCAACCCCCGTGACCGATCATCTCGCGTACTGTTCGGCGACGGAGCTGCCGTCACGTGGCTTAGTGACAACCCTGGACCCGGGAACGTCGTGGACGTGCTGTGTGCCACCGATGGTACGGGATATGACAAGTTCGTCATTCCCGCTGGCGGTGACCGGATGCCCATATCGGCAGACACGGCGGTGGAGCACGAGGATGACAATGGCAACTGGCGCAGCCAGCAGGACATCCACATGGACGGTCTTGCCATTCTGACATTTGCAACCGGGAAGGTACCGCAACAGGCGAAGGAACTGCTCAAGCGTAACCAGTTGACGGTGAGCGATATCGACCTCTTCGTCTTCCACCAAGCCAGCGCTCTGGTTCTGGACTCGCTGGCGAGGCTCCTCAGGATTCCGCCAGAGAGGGTCTTCACCAATCTTGAGCAGTTGGGCAATACCGTCTCGTCTTCCATACCAATTGCACTGCACGATGCGCTAGGTGATCATCTCATCAAGCCTGGCAGTCGTGTCCTGATTTCGGGGTTTGGCGTCGGCTTGTCGTGGGCCAGCGCGCTACTGCAGTTCTAGTATGTCGATGAACCCTATGAATATTCGTAGGTTCTGCCTTTACGGCACCGTCAGGCCTAGGCCCTAGTGGCTTGCGGAAAAGGAGACACAAAATGGATGCCTCAGATTCACAGAAGTTCGTTGAGCGATTCGCTGAAGTTGTGGAAGTGCCGCCAGAATTGGTGTTCTTGAACACGCGGTTCAGGGACGAGGTTCCCTACTGGTCGTCGCTTCTCGGGTTCGGACTCCTGACCATGATTCAGATGGACTACAGTGTGGTACTGCCACTTGAGGAGTTTATGAAAGCTGGTACCGTGGACGACCTGCGGCAAGCAGTGTGGCGTCATCAGCAGTCATCGGCACAGAGCTGAAGCAACATGGCACAGCGTTTTCCAGTTCTGACTGGGGCGACAGTCAGCGGTGTTGCTGCCTGCCTGCCGCTAAACGAAGTAGACAACCATATCGCAGGACGGCAGCTCTTTGGTGACAATCTCGAGGGCGTCCTGCACGTCACCGGGATCAACACACGTAGAGTCTGCCGATTGCCTGCAACAACTGCTCTGGACTTGGCAGTAAACGCGGCGCGCCGTCTGATAGAAGCAGGGCGATTTGCGCCGCAGGACTGCTCGGGGGTCGTGTTTGTTACGTATACCCCTGATGCCTGGATGCCCAACAACGCTTCGCTGGCCCAGAAGATCCTTGGCCTTCCGGAATCCATGGCAGCGCTGGACATAAGCCACGCGTGCGCTGGGTATCCATATGGACTCTGGGTTGCCGCGTCCATTGCAGTGGCCATGCAATCCTGGGTTCTGCTCCTTGACGCCGACACCACCAGTCGTCATATCTCCCCCTACGATAGGTCGACGGCTCTCTTGATGGGAGACGCGGGAACGGCGACCATTGTCACCCCAGACGCTGGTGCACGCTGGAGGTTCTCCTTTCAGACGGATGGACAGGGCCGGGAGTCGCTGACCATTCCAGCGGGGGGTGCCCGGCGACCCTTGGCGGCGGCGGAACTGGAGTATACCGGCGAGCCTGGCAATCGACGGCGTGGGATTGACGCGGCCATGGACGGCATGGCTGTTTTCAACTACGTGACCTTGAAGGTGCCCCGACACGTTCAAGAGCTACTGGCGGCGGAGAGTGTTGCGGTCGCAGAACTGGACTATGCAGTACTGCATCAGCCCAACGCTTACATGCTTAGAACGGTTGCTCACAGCATCGGAATTCCCTTGGGCAAAGTCCCCTGCAATGTTGACAGGTTTGGCAACCTCTCCTCGGCCTCGATCCCAACCACTATCGTCTCTGAGCTCGCAGAAGACGTGCAACAGAGGTCCACGAGATGCCTGATGTCGGGCTTCGGCGCAGGTCTGTCGACTGCATCTGTCCTCATGGACCTCGGTCCGATTGTGGTTCCGGAACTGGTGGAGTACGATGGATAGCCGGCTGCGCTGGGCGGTGGTCACGGGCGGGTCGCGCGGCATCGGCCGTAGCACCGTTAGGCGGCTACTCGCTGATGGTTTTGGTGTCGTTGCCACGAGTCGCCAACCAGACCGAAGTGACGAGCACATCACCGCAGGGGAAGTCGACCGGTTTCGCTTCCTGAGGTGGGATCTGTCTGACGTGGACAGCATCCAGCAATATGCTGACCAGGTCATCGGTGAGGTCGGACCCATTGCCGGCCTGGTTCACTGTGCGGGGGCTCAACTCACGGTGCCATTGGGTATGTCAAAACCCAGTATGGTGGCGGGGCTGTTCGCCATCAATACGTTTACAGCTATGGAGCTTGTACGCTGTTTCTCCCGCAGGCCTGCGGTGGATGAACGGGACGCAGCGTTCGTGCTTGTCTCATCTGTCGCCGCTCACGAGGGAGCGGTAGGCAAGGCTGCCTATGCTGCCAGCAAGGGTGCTCTGGAAGGCTTTCTCCGTGCTGCTGCAGCCGAACTGATGCCCCGTCACATACGACTGAACGTGGTTGTCCCCGGCATGATCGACACCGACATGATGCGTGAGTTCGTGGATCGCATGGATGCGGCACAGCGGGCGGCGTTGGAGAACTCCTACCCTCTTGGGATAGGCAAGCCAGAGGATGTGGCAGACCTTATCAGCTTCCTCTTGTCCGATCGCGCCAAGTGGATCAGCGGGCAGTCCTTCGTTATCGATGGCGGGCACTTGAGCAGGGAGAGCTGAAACATGGGACGTACCCTATACGTGTATGGCGCGAGTGGGCTAGGCCGGGAGGTCATGGAACTGGCGACCATTCTCAACAGGCAGAGTCATACTTGGACTCAACTGCTGTACGCGGACGACAACGTATCTGGGATCATTGACGGCACGCCTGTTGCAGGAGGTGATGATTTACTCCTACGCCTGACCGTGGCGAGTGACGTCGTTCTGGGCATTGCTGATCCAGACGTCAAGTCGAGGCTCTTTCGGGAGCTCTCACATAACGGACTCCTAGCTTTCCCCGCTCTGGTCCACCCCGATGCTTACGTTTCGCCGGCTGCATGCGTCGGAGCCGGCGCTGTCGTGCAACGGGGGTGCTCAGTTTCGGTGGCGGCGACGGTGGGCCGGTTTGTGTTCATGAATATGGGCTGTCGTGTCGGGCATGATGTACGGATCGGTGATTTTTCCTCGCTGATGTCAGATGTCGACCTTGGCGGACATGACATCATCGAGGAGTCGTGCTATTTCGGAACAAAGAGTACAGTCGTGCCTGGTGTCCACGTCGGCAGGAGCGTGCGTGTTGGAGCCGCAAGCCTTGTTGTGCACGACGTCGTCTACGGTCTGACGGTGATGGGTAACCCCGCACGTGAGATCGACCGCAGGAGGTAAGGTGGACACTCTGTCGATTGGAGTGGACATCGAGGATTTGGATATGTGGGAGCACTTGGTGCCAAGCAGGCGATGGAGGTGTTTTGCACCGCTGTTTACTGCCGATGAAGTGGCATATTGCAGCCAGCAGCAGTCCCCGGCCGCTTCTTTCGGAGGACTGTTTGCTGCAAAAGAGGCGGTGCTGAAAGCGTTGTGGCCGGCGCTAGAACTAACGGCTCAACAGATTATCATTCGGCACAATGACGGCAGACCAGTGGTGCGTGTGAGCCACCCGGCTTTTCATCAGTGGGTGTGCGACGTGTCCATCACTCACAGCAGGCTCTGTGTTGTCGCCGTCTGTCTAGCTCGTCATACTGCGATATAGGAGGTCTCGAGATGATTCATGTTCCGTTGTCTTCTCAATGGATCGACGCAAGTGATGAGTCAGCCGTGCTAGACGTCCTCAGGAGTGATCACCTGAGCCTGGGGCCACGCCTGCCGGAGTTTGAGGATGGATTGGCGCGTGTTGCGGACGTCGCATACGGCGTCGCCGTGAACAGTGGGACGTCGGCGCTGCACCTCATCGTGCGGTCGTTGGGACTGAAGGAAGGCGACGAGGTCATCACGACACCATTCAGCTTCATCGCCTCCTCCAACTGCCTCCTGTTCGAACGGGTGAAACCGGTCTTTGTGGATATCCGGCCGGACACGTACAACATTGATCCCACACGGATAGCTGCAGCGATCACCAGGCGGACCAAGGCCATCCTCGCTGTGGATGCGTTTGGTCAGCCAGCTGAATTGGATGCGATCGAGGGCATTGCGCATCAGTACAACTTGCAGCTCATCGAGGACTCGTGCGAATCTCTCGGCTCCGAATGGAAGGGACGGCGTTGTGGCAGCTGGGGGGCAGCCGGGGCGTTCGCGTTCTACCCCAACAAGCAGATCACGACGGGGGAGGGTGGATGCGTCGTCACGCAGTCGGACGACATCGCTGCGCTGTGTCGTAGCATGCGCAACCAGGGACGAGGAGAGACCGGCGAGTGGCTGGGTCACGAGCGTCTTGGGTACAACTACCGCATCTCGGACATCAGCTGTGCGCTGGGAACGTCACAACTGCGGCGGCTGGACAACATTATTGAATTGAGGGGGAAGGTAGCCGAACGGTACAATGCTCTGCTGAAGGATGTGCCGGAAGTCATCACGCAGACGGTCCTGCCAGACGTGACAAGGATGAGCTGGTTCGTGTACGTGATCCGTCTTGCAGACCAGTTCACGCAGGCTGACCGTGACTGGTTGATCGGCTGGCTGGCGGACCATGGCATTCAGAGCCGGCCTTACTTCACGCCCATCCATCTGCAGCCCTTCTACGTGCGGGAGTTTGGGTACAAGCCGGGCGACTTCCCGATCACCGAACACGTTTCCGCACGGACGATCGCCCTGCCCTTCTTCACGATGATCACGTTCGAACAGCAGCAGGAGGTCGTGGCGTGCCTGAAGGATGGGCTGGCGACGAGAGGCAGGGAGGTGGCGCGATGATGCCTCCGATCGTGCACCGGACTGTACATTCCGGATGGGCTGCCGCGGCGGTACGCATGCTGGCGGACCTCGTCCTCCTGAACCTCGCCACGGTTTTGGCTGTTCTCGCTCGGCTCGACTTCAGCGCGTCGCCGTGGTCCTTGGTCTACACCCTCAGATTCCCCGGACTCGTGGAGAACCTGGTGTTCGTCGCGGTGTCTGTGTTGCTTCAGACGCCACTGGCGCTGTGGTCGTACGCCAGCCTGCGAGACATGGAGCGTGTGGCCATCGTCGTTGCTGTGACCAAGCTTCTTGCTTTGCCGTTGCTGCTGGCCATGCGCAGAGAGGTATCATGGTCGCGGGGCGCTTTCGCAGCATCTGCGGTGCTGGCCTTCTTGTTCATGGCAGGCGTGCGCTCGGCGAGACGCTGGTGGTACGAGCGCAATGCTGTTCAGACACAAAAAGGGGTCCCCGTTGAACAGGCCTCGACACGTCCACGCGTGCTGGTGGTTGGAGCAGGCGATGCAGGGGACAAGGTGTTGCGGGAGTTCGAGGCGCACCCTGACCTGGGCAGTGTGGTCGGACTGATCGACGACGACCCGGCCAAGCGTGGGAGCACGATCCGTGGTGTGCGCGTGCTGGGTCCCGTTGCCACCATCGCGGACATGGCACGGCGCACTAAGACTACACAGGCCGTCATCGCCATCCCGTCACACGCCGGGGCAGTCACGCGTGCTGTGCTGTCCGCCCTGGCAGATACCGATGTGCAGGTGCGGACCCTGCCGGGTATGTGGGAGCTGGTGGACGGGTCCGTCCATGTGGAGGAAATGCGTCCCATCCAGCTGGAAGATCTGTTGACCAGGACGCCGGTGTCCACAGACCTGGAGCCGGTCCGGGCATATATGGAAGGCAAGCGCGTCCTGGTGACAGGGGCAGGCGGCTCCATCGGCTCCGAGATCGTGCGGCAGGTGGCGCGGCTCAACCCGTCGCAACTGATCATGCTGGGCAGGGGGGAGAACCGCATCTTTCGCATCGACCGCGAGATGCAGCAGCTCGAGAATGTGACGTGTGCCGTGCCTGTCATCGGGGACATGCGTGATGAGGCCCGCATGACCTGGCTGTTTGATACGTACCGTCCCGATATTATCTTCCATGCTGCGGCGCACAAGCACGTGCCACTAATGGAACAGAACCCGGAAGAGGCCATCCTCAACAACGTCGGAGGGACACGTACCCTGCTACGACTGGCTGTGTCCCACGGGGCCGAGCGGTTTGTCAACATCTCTACCGACAAGGCGGTCAACCCGGTCAACTTCATGGGCGCCAGCAAGCGCATCGTGGAACTCCTGGTCCAGGTGGCCGACGGCCGCGAGCGCCTGCGGGCGACCAGTGTCCGATTCGGGAACGTGCTGGGCAGCAAGGGCAGTGTGACTGAGGCCTTCCAGCGGCAGCTGCAGGGGACCCGCACCCTGCGGGTGACCGACCCCGACATGGAGCGCTTCTTCATGCTCATCCCCGAGGCAGTGCACCTGGTCCTGCAGGCCGGCGCGCTGACGCAGGGGGGGGACATGTTTGTCCTGCGCATGG
>JGI24129J20441_1000029_pt1 | contig 32202 bp, 25 predicted proteins | sample BarGraNGADG00211_FD_20441 | JGI IMG/M metagenome (IMG submission 20441) | reverse complement strand
GGCCGGAGCCGCCGTTTCGGCCGGAGCCGCCGTTTCGGCTGGAGCCGCGGAGCCCGAGGCCGCCGGGCCCGATGAGAAGGCCGCCGAACTCCCCGCCAGGCCCGCCGCCACCTGGTCGTTCATCCGGCCCGTCTTGACCGAGTGGAGATACGCTTCGGCGCTCCAGCCCGGGACGGCCCACTCGTCGCGCTTCTTGATGAGCAGCCAGGACTCGCGATCCGAGCGTTCGGCCCCGGCGCCGGCGGCCCGAGTGGCGCCCGCGACCCCGGAGGCACGCCCGCGCCCGCCATCCCAGCCCCGCGTCCGCACGATCGTGAACCGGCCGTGTAGCTTGTCGCCCCGCAGAACCAGCTTGAGCTCGCCGTCGCGCACCGCCTGGCCCGGATCGCGGGTCGCCTCCGGCTCGAAGTAGCCCCAGTCCCACACGATGACGTCGCCGCCCCCGTACTCGCCGGCAGGGATCGTGCCTTCGAAGTCGAAGTAGTCGAGCGGATGGTCCTCGACGTGGAATGCCGCCCGCTTGAGGTCAGGGTCGAGGCTCGGCCCTTTGGGCACGGCCCAGCTGACCAGCACGCCGTCTATCTCGAGGCGGAGGTCATAGTGGAGCCGGCGCGCACGGTGCCGCTGCACGACGAACCTTCCGCCGGCCGACGGGCCGAGATTCACGGCGCCACTCGGCTCGGGCGTTCGGTTGAAGTCCCGTTTGCGTCGGTACTGGTCCAGGCTCACGCCACGGAGAGTAGATCGCGCGAGGCCACGCGTCGGGAGCGGCTGCGCTCTCCGGCATTGCCTTGCGCCTCATGAGCGTCGTCTCGCCAAACCCGAGCAGAGTCGAGCGGCCCCCAGGCGCGGCTCGCGGGCCAGGCCCCGACCCCGGTGTGCGGCACCGATGAACGGCCCAATCGCCCGGCGGATTCTGTTGCGGCGCTAGATCGGAGCACCCATGATGGCCCGACCATGGCCGAGATGCACCTTCGCGGCGTTGTCGCAATCGACCTCGACGGCACCCTGCTGCCCGACACGACGGTGTCCACTCTGCTCGGCGTCCGATTCGGCGACCCGCTGGAGATCGCCGAGCTGGAACGAGCCTACACAGCGGGCGAGATCGGCAACGACATCTTCGCCGAACGATCGGCTCGCGCGTTGCGCGGCGTCCAACTCCGCGATGTGGCGGAGATCCTTCACTCAGCCTGCTGGCTGGACGGCATCCGGCCCGCCGTCGCCACGCTCCACGGGTCGGGGTTGGAGGTAGTAGTCGCTTCGATCACCTGGGCATTCGCCGGCCAGATTGTCGCCGACCAATTCGGCCTCGACGGCGCTTGCGGTACCGAGATGAGCGTCACGGACGGCGTGCTCGAAGGTGATGTGCGGCGTTACTGCCTGCCGGCGGACAAGGCCACCTTCGCCGTCGGTCGCTGCCGTCTCGCGGGCCTGTCGCCAAAACGCCTGGCGGCCCTGGGCGATTCGCAAGGGGATCTTCCTCTCTTCGCCGCCGCCGGGCTCTCGGTGGCGGTGAACGGCTGCGAACCCGCCGCCGCTGCGGCCGACTTCTCGGTCAGGACCCGCGACCTCCGCGACGTAGTCCCGTTCGTGCTGGATTACTTCTCGGCGCTCGACTGAACCGCGATCGCGGGGCGGCGAAGTGGCCGAGCGCGCGATCCCCGATTGAGCCAAGCTGTCGACGGCGAGCCCCGCTCCGAGTCGCGAGCGAATACGCCGCCGTGAGGAGGACGCTCGATGACGCACAGCGAATTCAGCGCTGGACCCAGCCAGACGATCGTCGTTTACATCTCGGACGATACCGGGGTGGAGATCGACCCGGCGGCTTTCTACGCGGCCGTTGCGGCGGATGCCGAGGCACGCGCGGCGTCCGGCTGGCGGATCGTTTCCACCGCGGCCGTTCCGGTGCGGCATGCCGGAACGTTCATGGGCCGCGAAGGAAGCGGCTATGAGACGAAAGTCTCCGTCGCAGTCGTCTACGCAACCTCATAAGTAACGACCGGCGGCCCGGGTAGCGCCCACCGGCCCGGCGGCCCCGGCGGCTCCGGCGGCTCCGGCGGCTCCGGCGGCTCCGGCGGCTCCACGGTCTACCCGATGATCTCGTCGAGCAATTCCTGAGCCTGGAAGAGGTTGATGCCGCTGGCCAGAAGGTCGAGCAGGGCTCGCATCGTGCGCTCTTCCTCGACCTGTTCTTCGATGAACCACTGCAGGAACTGGAGCCCGCGATGATCCCCCACCTCGCCGGCGGACGTCGCCATCGCGTTGAATTGGCCCGTGACCTTGACTTCGCTGGCCAGGGCTGCCTGCACGGCCTCAGTTGCGGAGCCATAGTGGGTCGTGGCCGAGGGTAGTCCGGGCAGGTCGAACTCGACTTCGTTGTCGATCAGGAAGTCGATGATCTTCGTGGCGTGCCCTGCCTCCTCGACCGACTGATCGCGGTAGAGCTTGGCCCACTTGTGGAGGCTCTGACGCTCGAAGTAGAGCGACATTCCCAGATAGACCTGGTGCGCCCCGAGCTCGCTGGCGACCTGGGCGACGAGAAGCTTTGCGAATCGCTCGTTGATCATCCTGTCCCCTTTGAGGCGGTGGTCGGCCGGGCCGCAGGCGGTGCGCTCCGGGCCGCTCGAGATGATTGCGACCTCATGCTAGGCGCGGCGCGATTGCGACCGCGTCATGTCCAGCCACGGTGCACTGCGTGAGATGGCGGGCTACGCCGACGCCTCGCGCGGCCGCAGGTGGAAGCGCATGCCGTAGACCTCTGCCGTGCCCGGATCAACGGTGGGTGCAACCGTAAGCCGCCACTCCTCGCCACTGAGCCTGACCCAACGGGCTGCGGGGCGACCTCTGGTCACGACCGCGTCCATGACGGCAAACCCATCGCTGGAGAGGGCGAGCATGACCTCGCGGGCCGGCAATCCGACGGATGCGGCCCCGAAGGCCGCTACAAAAGCGGGATTGCCGTAGACGACCATGTGACCCGCACCTGTGCACATACCCGCGGGATGGACCGACGCGCCGTTGGGGGCCGATCCGGTCTCGGCGCTGGGGTTGGACCTCATCGATCGGCATCCAGTACTTCGCGGACTTTTCGGGCCAGCCGCTCCGGTGTGAACGGTTTTGCGAGCAGCTGGATGGAACGGCCCCGTGTATCGCGGAAAGCCTCGCTCGCCTCGGTGTGGCCGAACATGAGCAGCATTCGCATCGCCTGGGCAGTCCCATGCAGGCCCGAAAAGCGGGTACCGTTGAGCGATCAACAGAACTCCTCACGCCCGCGGTCGGCCATTCGGGCCTGTCCGCTCGGCGTCGAACGCCAGGAGAACGCCGCATGTCCGCGATCCGCGAGTTGTACCGACCGAGCCTGGCTACCCTGACCGATTTGTACGAACTCACGATGGGAGCCGGCTACGAAGCCACCGGCGTGTCGGACCGGGAGGCGGTCTTCTCGCTCACGTTTCGCAGCCTACCCTTCGAAGGCGGGTATGCGCTTGCGGCAGGCCTGGACGACGCTCTGGAGATCCTCGAGGGACTTCGCTTCGACGAGCTCGACGTCGAGCACCTTCGCGGGCTTCGGGCGGCCGGGGGCAATCCGCTCTTTCGGGATGACTTTCTGGAGCGGCTGGCGAGTTTCCGGTTCTCCTGCGACGTCGACGCGATTCCGGAGGGAACGCTCGTCTTCGCCAACGAGCCGCTGGTACGCGTCCGGGGCCCATTGCTCCAAGCTCAGCTGGTCGAGAGCGTCCTGCTGACCGTCGTCGGGTTTCAAACGCTTGTGGCAACGAAGGCGGCCCGAGTGGTCGAGGCGGCCGGCGAGGCCGAAGTACTGGAGTTCGGGATGCGGCGCGCTCAGGGCCCGGACGGCGCCCTATCTGCCGCCAGAGGCGCCTACATCGGAGGAGTAGCGGCCACCTCGAACGTGCTGGCCGGGCGGTTATACGGCATACCCGTTCGGGGCACGCATGCCCACTCCTGGGTGCAAGTCTTCGACGACGAACAGCGTGCCTTCGACGCCTATGCGGATGCCCAGCCGGACAACGTGACGCTGTTGGTCGACACGTACGATTCCCTGACCGGCGTAGCCCATGCAATCGAAACGGGCCGGCGGCTGCGGGCTCAGGGCGGAAGACTGGCCGGCATCCGCCTCGACTCCGGAGACCTCGCTTACTTGTCAATCGAGGCCCGCCGGATGCTCGACGAGTCGGGCTTCACCGAAACGCGGATCGTCGCCTCCAACGATCTCGACGAGCACTTGATCGCGTCCTTGCGCGGTCAGGGCGCCCGGATCGACGTCTGGGGCGTCGGCACGAAGCTCGACACCTGCTTCGACCAGCCGGCGCTGGGGGCGGTCTACAAGCTCACGGCCATATGCGACGGGGGCACCTCGTGGCGTTACCCGGTCAAGCTCTCCGAGCACACGGCCAAGATCTCGATCCCGGGGATTCTGGGCGTACGCCGCTTCAGCGATTCGACCGGGCGTTTCAGGGCCGACATGATCTACGACCAGACCCTGCCCCTGCCGCGGGCCGGAGACGTCATCGTCGATCCGGCGGATGCTTTGCACATGCGGGCGATCGAGCACGGCTGGACGCCCCAGGAGCTGGTTCTGCCGGCAATGCGAGAAGGACGGCGCGTCGGTCCCTCCCCCACTCTGCTCGAAATCAGGGAACGGGCGCATCGGCAGCTCGAAGCGCTCCACCCGGCGACCCGCCGCCTGCTCAACCCGCACGTATACCCGGTGGGTCTGGAGCGGCGCCTCCACGAGCGCCGAACGCAGCTCGTCCTGGAGCGCCGCCTGGAGCAGCCCGCGACCTGAGACACGTCACCCCGGCGGATAGGCTCGCGACCGAGACCGGGCGCCGGTCCATTCCCGGACACGGAAAGCGCCTCAGTGCCGAACGGACCTACCGCTCTCTGCGCAATCTGGCAGGCTTCGCGTTGCCTTGGGGCGCCTCCGTCTCGCGCCCCATCTGGAGCCGGAGGAGGGCGACAATGTTGCGCAAGTTGCTGATCGTGCTGGTCGGACTGGTGGTCGTCGTGGCCGTCTCGGTTTCATGGCTGGGCGTGGCCCAGGTCCCGGTCCTCAGCGCGGCGTTCGGAATGGACAAGCCGCGCGACCTGCAGATGGTCCAGGACCGCGTTGCGTTCAACGATTTCTGCGCCAAATGGGGCATCGAGCGGCCGTCAGCAGCCGCGAACTACACGCTTTCGAGCAAGCATCACTGGTCGGGCAGTGTCGCCATCGACGACACCATCAGCGAGAAGGCCATCGCCTCGCTGCGCGAATTCAACACCTCGAACGCGCACTTCAGCCAGATCCAGTTCCGGGTCCACGAAGGTTTCGTCGCCCTGTCCGCGATGGTGAACGTGCCCGGATATCCGATCTCGGGCCCGATGTACGGCGAATTCTCAATTGTCAAGACGAGCGATCACACGGTCAGCGTCAATATCAAGGATCTCGAGTTCGGGCGGATCGGGGTGCCCGGCAACCTTCTCGACACCATCAAGACGTCGCTCGACACCTATCTGAACGCGACCATGCTCGAAGCCGGCATCACGATCGATACGCTGCAGCTGCAGGAGGGCGCGATCAGGTTCAAGGGCACGTGGCCCAAGACGATCACCGCCGACGCACCGAACCCGGCAGACATCCCATAGCCGCGGGCGATGGCGCACCGGGAAGAAACGGTCAGGCAGGCGCGTTCGGAAACTCGTCGCGGAGGAGCGCGTACCGCCGCAGGTCCTTGTATGTCCCGTTTTGGAGATAGGCCAGGCGCGCGGTGCCCTCGAGAGTGAAGCCGGCATTTTCTAGCAGGCGACAGGAGGCGACGTTCTCAGCCAGGCAGATCGCTTCCACCCGCTGCAGCTCCAACCGGTGAAAGCCATGGGCGAGGACGGCCGTCACCGCCTCGCCCATGTAGCCCTGCCGCCAGTAGGGCCGCGAAAGCGCGAACCCAAGTTCGGCGTTTCGATGGGCGGGTCGAAATCTGACGAAGCCGCAGCGCCCAACCAGCCGCCCATCAGCTCGATGTTCGAGGCCCCACTCGGCGGTTTCACCGCGCGCCTGACTCGCGAGCGCCTCGATCAGGTCGCGCCGGTTGTCCTCGAGTGTCGATAACGGATCCCACATGCCCGGTCCCGCGACCTCGGGGTCGCGGGCATACACCAGCTGATCGGCCGCGTCGTCGAGGCGCAGCGGTCTGAGGCGCAGCCGAGCGGTCTCGAGGTCGGGCAGCCTGGCTCTTTGCTGGTTCGTCGGCGTGCTCCCGAACTGACGCGCGGTCGCCTAGTCGTATGGGGCGGGTGCGTCGGAAGGCTCGGTTCGGTCCACCGCTTCTCCGACGGCCTCTTCCAGGGCTTCCTCGACGGCTTCCTGGGCTACCGCCGCTTCGACCGCCTCGACTAAGGCTTCTTCGGCTATCGCTTCTTCGACCGCCTCTTCGACGACTTCCTCGACGAGCGCGTCTTCGATCGCGTCTTGGACAGCTTCCTCGATCGCTTCTTCCGCGGCCTCTTCGACGGCTTCCTCGACCAGCTCCACCACGACCGCTTCTTCGAGCAATTCTTCCACCACTTCTTCAAGCGCCGGCTCGACGGCTTCGGACGCAGGCTCAGCCTCGGCCCGTCCAACGCGCTCTGGGAGCACCTCGCCCGCGGCCGCCTCCGGCGTCGTCCAGGACGGATCGAGCACCAGGTGCAGTACCGCCGGCCGCCCGGCCTCCAGAGCTTGACGGAGAGCCGGCTCGAACTCCGAGTCCGCCGAGACGGTTAGGCCCAGTGCTCCGGCGGCGTTCGCGACCGCCGCGAAGTCGATCGGGCCGAGGTTCGTGGCCAGGCCCGCTTCACCGCCGCGCTGCTCCTGATGCCGCCAGATCGTGCCGTATCGACCGTTGTCGAATACCAGTGCCACGACGTGGGCTCGCTCCCGCACGGCCGTCTCGAGTTCGGCCATCGTCATCGCAAAACCGCCGTCGCCAGCCAGCGCTACGCCGAGACGCCCCGGACGCGCCAGGGACGCTGCGATCGCGGCCGGAAGACCGAACCCCATCGACCCCGAGGTGGGCCCGATGAAGGTGCCCGGCCTGTGGAAGCGGAACCCGCGGGCAACCCATGTCCCGAAATCGCCGGCGTCCGTGGTCACGATGGCCTCGGGCGGCAGGACGCGCTTGAGCGTCTCCACGACACGACCGGGATGGACCCCCGGCCCGTCCCAAGGCTGCGCGTCGACGACGGAGGCGGCCTCATAGGCCGCGCGATCAGCGACGTTTGCCGCTCGGCGAGCATCAAGGCTCGAGGCTTCGAGAGCAGCGCGCAACAGCGCCCGCCGGGCGACCCGCAGGAAACCGGCGGCGTCCGCCGCCATCACGACTTCGGGCCGGCTTCCGGCGCCACCAATGCGTGGCTCCACGTCCACCTGAGCCCAGCGTGTATTCGGCGCGGGGACCCGGTACCCAAACGTGGTTGCCTCGCTCAGACGGCAGCCCAGGACCAGCAGCGCGTCTGCTTCGAGCATCCGGCGCAACACGCTGGCCGGTGCACCTGAGCCAGCCATGCCCAGGTAGAGCGGGTTCTGGTTGGGAAACGCGTCTGGCCGGCGCCAGGACGTGACGACCGGAATCTCCAGCTGCTCCGCGAAGCGCACGAGCGCATCCGAACTGCGCGCCCGGAGAATGCCGGCACCGGCCAGGATGAGCGGGCGGCGAGCGTCGGCCAGAAGGTGCAGGACTTTCCGTACCAGAGTGGGATCGGGTTCGGCGTGCTGGTCGGGATGGTTGGCGGTCGCCGCCTGCACGCTTGGACCGGTAGCGACGACAACCTCGTCGAACAGATCCTCCGGAATGGAAAGGAGCACGGGACCTGGGCGACCCTTCATCGCCGTGGCCAGGGCACGCTCGAGGAGTGGGACTACCTCGGCCGTCTCGCGTGCCTCGGCTGCCCACTTCACGAATGGGGTGAAGCTCGAGACGATGTCCATCTCCTGGAACGCGTCGCGGCCCTTCACGTCGCGACGCACCTGGCCCACGATCGCCACAACCGGCGCGGAGTCCGCCTGCGCGGCTTGCAGCCCGATTGCCAGGTTCGCCGCGCCGGGAGCGCGTCCCGCGAGGCAGAGAGTGGGCCTGCCGGTCAGCTGGGCTACGGCCTCCGCCATGAACGACGCCGCCCCCTCGTGGCGAGTCGCGACGACGCGAACGCCGTGGGCGGCCAGGCCGTCGATGAGGCCCAGGATGCTTTCGCTCGGGACGGTGAAGGCGAGCTTGACGCCGGACCGAGCCAGCGATGCGGCCAGGGCTGAGCCGACCGTGGAGGTCGCGCTCTGGCCTTCAGTCGTAGACATTGCCGTTCTCCTTCAGGCCGTCGCGCCGGAGTCCCGGGCGACGCTCACCAGATCAGTGGCCGGATCGAGTCAGGGAGGTTGTGGCTCCTTCGCTCACCGGTAGTTCGTGAATTGCAGTGGCACCGGTTCATCCAGTTCCCTCAGACGGGTAATGACCCGCTGGAGATCGTCCTTGTTCTTGCCGGAGACGCGCAGGGCATCGCCCTGAATCTGCGAGTGGACGACCTTCGGGAACTCGTCGCGGATGAGCTTGCTGAGCTTTCGGGCGAGGTCTTCGTTCAGGCCACGACGCAGCGCGATGTGCTGGCGGACCTTGTCGCCGCCGGCCGGCTCGATTTTGCCCCAGTCGAAGATCTTGAGCGAGAGCCCGCGCCGGACGGCCTTGGTCTCCACCAGGTCTCGCACGGCCTTCGCCCTGAACTCGTCGTTGGCGGTGAGGACGAGCTCGGTCGGGGACTGCGTCAGCTCGACGAACGCGCCCTTGAAGTCATAGCGCTGCTGAACCTCGCGCCGCACCTGATCGAGCGCGTTCCGCAGTTCCTGGTCGTCGATCTCGCTCACCACGTCGAAAGAAGAATCGCCCGCCATCGAGCCTCCCTATGGTGTTGATCCGGATGGTGTTGATCCGGTGTCGTTGCACGCGACCGCGGATACCCGTGCGGCAAGAGACGATTGTGCCGCACCGGGCGCGTCCGCGCGGCCCAAACTGGCCCCGAATCCATCCTGCAGCTCGGCGGCGAGCACAAGCCGCAACAACTCGCGCAAAGCCGGGCTCCGTTGCTCAACGCTTCAGAGCACGAACCAGGATATCGGCAATGAGGTAGCTCTTGCCGCCGCCCATAACCAGAACGGCGTCTCCCGACCGGACCTCTCCCGCGAGCCAGGCGGCGGTGGCTTCCACGGAGCCGGGCGCCGCGACGGGCATCTCCGGCCGGCGCCGCGAAACGGCGTCGGCGAGTGCCGATGACGAAGTTATCGATGTATCCGGGTCGCGGCTGGCCCAGATGTCGGCGATGGCGACCGCATCCGCGCCGGCCAGAACGTCGGCGAACTGATCCAGCATCGCGGCCGTGCGGTGGTAGGTGAGGGGCTCGTAAACGGCCCAGATGCGCTTCCCGGGCTCTCTCTGGCGGACGGCGGCGAGAGTCTCGCGTATTGCCGTCGGATGGTGGCCGTAGTCGTCATATACGACCACGCCCCTCCCCTCCCCTTTGCGCTCGAGGCGCCGACCCACGCCCTCGAAGCTCGCCAGGGCCGCAGCGAGCGCCTTCGGCTGCACGCCCAGGGCCAGGGCCGCTCCCGCCACTCCCAGCGCGTTGGCGACGTTGTGGCGTCCGGCCAGGCGCAGCCGCGCGGCGAGCGGCGCTGAAGACGCAGTCCCTTCGATCTCGATAGCCGTCCCGTCGGGGCCCGCGTGGGTGACGTAGCCCAGCAGCACTTCCGCGGGCCCGCTCGCGGTCCTGAACCGCTCGGCCGTGTCGGACCTGTCGCGCCCCCGGCGGTCGATGCGAGCCGGCCCCGGAACGCCGACGCAGACGAGCCGACCGGGCCAGCCATCGTGTCTCAGCCGCTCGACCACCGCGGCGACTCCGTCGTCGAGCACGTTCGCCACCAGCACCGGCCGAGCCACCGAAGCTGCCGCCCGCTCGAGCCACGCGACGAAGCAGTCGACGACGGCCGCGCCATCGGCGAAGACGTCGGGGTGGTCCCACTCGGCCGACGTCAACACGGCCACGTCCGGCCGGTAGGCGTCGAAGTTGCCGGCGTATTCGTCGGCTTCGACCACGAAAGCCGCTCCTCGGCCGGACCGGGCCGTGGATGGCAGCCCGCCGGTGATCGAACCTGGAAGCAGCGCTCCGACGAACGCCGATGGGTCCAGCCCCGCAACGGCGAGCACGTGGACGAGCCAGCCGGAGGTGGTGCTCTTACCGTGAGTTCCCGCCACTCCCACGAGCGTGCGTTCCGAGGCCGCGTCGGCGATGACCTGCTGCCAAGGCTCCAGCGGGATGGAGGCGGCCCGCGCGGCTTCGAGCTCCGGGTTATGGGCGTCGATCGCGGTAAGCGCCTTCGTCACGGCCAGGCGCTCGGGATGCGGGTCGTGAGTGACGTGGCTCGCGTCGTGGGCCCAGGACAAGGAGATGCCGAGCGCCTCGATCGGCGGCGTGTACGGCGAAGGGCCGCCGGCGTCGCAGCCGCTCACCGCCGCGCCGGCATGATGGGCAAGCAGCACGGCAGCGCTCGCACCGGCGCCGGCCGCCCCTACGACGTGAATCCGCTCTCCCGGTCGAATCGGCCTGGCCACCCGCGCGGCTGCAAGTCCACTCCCCACGGAGGCGGCCCCGCGGACGGCGACTGCTCCGCCGCCGGGGGCGCCGGTGACACCCGTGGCGTCGGTTGGATCGTTACCGCCGCTGTCCTCGCTCATTCGCCCGGTCCGGCTCCGGCCGCCTCGAGACGCGCCAGAAGCAGCTCGATCGCCGCCCTTGCGCTCGCGTCGACGTTCGCGGCCCGATCGCCGCTCCAGACGAAACGGCGCATTTCCACGCCTCGGACGTCGGCGACGGCGACATACGCCAGCCCCACGGGCTTGGTCGCGCTCCCGCCTCCCGGACCCGCGACGCCCGTCACCGAGACGGCAATGTCGACCCCGAGCCTGCCGCGGACCCCGACGGCCATCGCCCGCGCCACCTGCGCACTCACCGCTCCATGGGCCGCCAGAATCTCTTCTCCGACGTCCAGAAGCAGCCGCTTGGCATCGTCCGCGTACGAAACGACGCCGCCGCGAAAGTAGCCGCTGGAACCCGGAATACTCGTGATCAGATGGGCTATGAGTCCGCCCGTGCACGATTCGGCCGTCGCCACCCACAGGCCTCTTTCGAGACACAGCTCCTGGAGCCGCTCTACCAGGCTACCCAGCGGTTCGTCCGCCATGCCGGTCTCAGGCGTCGTTGGACGGCTGTGGCGGACCGCTCGCGGTGAGACGCCAGCTGCCCACGACTACTGTGCGGCTGAGCGGCCCGTACGACACGCCGTTGACGGTCACGTAGGTGACGCCCGCCGAACCCGTCCTGATCCAGACCGATTGGTTTGCCGTAACCGTGATCGTCGAGCCGTTCTTGTGGGGGGCGCCGCCGTTCAGGCTGTTGTCCACCACGCCGTCCCGCCAAACCTTGAGCCAGGCGTCTCCGCCGTTCAACTCGATCAAGACGGTCAGGCCGTTGTAAGCGACCGTGACGGTTCGGGTCTGCGCGGTCGCCGTGAGGCCCTGCCCGTTGTCGGCGACGATGGCAAGCTGCCACACGCCCGGGCAGAGCTGGACCACCACGCTGAAGGTTCCGTCGATGGCAACTTTGTTCGTCGACGGAGGCGGAGTGGATCCGGCGCACGGTCCGGGCGTTCCGCTCGGGCTGGCCGAGGTTCCCGCCGAGGCCGAGGGAGTGGCGGTCGGCTTCGGTGTCGCCGTGGGAGTCGGCGTGGACGACTTGCTCGCCGAGGGGCTGGCTCCGGGAACCGGCGTAGGCCCGACGTAGGATGGAGTAACAGTCACGTTTATGGCCCCCATCGTCGCGCCCGTCACGGTGACCAGGCGATCCTGGAAGGCTGCCCCGTCCGCGGGCGAGTTGACGGTGATCTGAGGGGGCGGAGCCTGACTGGCCGACGCGAGCTGAACGTCGATCTGTCGTTTGACCGGATCGCTGCTGTGATTGGTGCCCGTGTCCAGAGCCGTGATGACAAACAGGTTCTTGTCCGGCACGAGCGTCGCCGTGTAGGTCCAATTGCCCTTCCCGTCGACGGCGACCGTCTTCGGATCCTCGCCGTTGAGCTGGATCTGAATGGTCGTCCCCGCCGTGGCCGTGCCCTTGAGCACGTAGGTCGACGTGCCCTGTTTCAGGGTGGTCGTCCCCTGGACAGGGTCTGTGACCGTCAGGGTCGGGTTCTGCGTGAACTTGTAAACCTGATACCCGAAGTAGAGGCCAGCCCCGGCGATCACGACCGCAAGCAGAATCAGGACGAGATGGCTCGGCTGAAGAAGGAGGCTGCGGCGCGGCATGCTGAGTGGACGCGGCCCAACGACCTCCTTGGGAGGGGCAATGTCACCGCGCTCGCGCCGCCATTCCTCGGCGATCTCTTCGGCATCGAGACCGAGGTAGACGGCATAGTTGCGGAGAAACCCCTTCGTGTAGACGTCTCCCGGAAGCTCCACGTAGTCGCCGCTCTCGAGGGCGGCAAGGAACCTGGCCCTGATCTTGATGTCCCGCTCCACCCGGTTCAGGTCTACGCCCTTCGCCTCCCTGGCACGGCGCAGCCGCTCCCCAAGGAGGGACGCGCCCCCGCGCGTGCCGTTGGAGCCAGCGCCACTGCCCTGTCCCCCGAGCGGCCGCCTCACCGCCCGACGCGAGTGGTCCTTTCCGGTCATTCCTCATCCTCTTGACCCGGAGTCGGACGCGCGGGCGTCACGACATCGCGCCGAAGTACCTGCCTCGCGTTCGATCCGTCGAACGGCCCGATGTAGCCTCGTGCCTCGAGCTGGTCGACGATTCGTGCCGCGCGGGCATATCCGATCTTCAGGCGTCTCTGCAGCAGCGACGCCGAAGCCCGATCGTACTCCTGGACGACGCCGACGGCATCGAGCAGAAGGCGGTCCGCGTCCTGGTCCTCGAAGTGCTCGGTGGGCTCCGACGTTTCCGCGCTTTCGATGATCCCCATATCGTAGTGGGGCTCGGCCTCCGCTCGCCAGTGCTCGCAAACGTTGCCGATCTCCTTGTCGGAGACGAAGACGCCCTGAAGCCTGATGGGACGCGGCAGGTCGGCCGGCTGGAAGAGCATGTCGCCGCGGCCGATCAGGTCCTCTGCGCCGGGCATGTCGAGGATCGTGCGCGAGTCGATCTGCGAGGCCATCGCGAAGGCGATGCGGCTGGGGAAGTTGGCCTTGATGAGTCCCGTGACGACATTCACAGATGGGCGCTGTGTGGCAAGAACCATGTGGATTCCCGTGGCTCGAGCCTTCTGGGCAAGCCGGACGATCGGCTCCTCGACATTCTTGCCCTCCCTCATCATCAGGTCCGCCAGCTCGTCGATGATGATGACCAGATACGGCAGCCGGTCGGCGGGATCGGCTCGACCATCGTTGAATCCGGCCAGGTTCCGGGCGGTGGCGCCGGCGAAGCGGCGGTAGCGGGTCTCCATCTCGGCGACCGCCCAGGTGAGGGCGGCCTTAGCGCGCTCCGGCTCGGTGATGACCGGCACCATCAAGTGCGGCAAGCCGTTGTACGCGGACAGCTCCACGCGCTTGAGGTCGACCAGGATCAAACGCACCTCGTCCGGGGTGGCGTTGCACAGCAGGCTCGTAATGAGCGCGTTGACCATGACGCTCTTGCCCGATCCGGTAGCCCCGGCGATGAGCATGTGCGGCATCTTGGCCAGATCGGCGGCGCGGGCGTGGCCGGCTACGTCGCGACCCAGCGCGAACGTCAGCTTGGAGGCACCGCGCAGGTCCACCTCTTCGAGGATGCGGCGCAGCGCCACGATGTTGAAGTCCTTGTTGGGGACCTCGATCCCCACGACGCTCTTGCCAGGGATCGGCGCCTCGATCCGGATGGTCCGGGCGGCGAGCGCCATCGCCAGGTCGTCCGAGAGGGCTTCGATCCGGCTCACCTTGATGTCGGGCGAGGGCGCGACCTCGTATTGAGTCACCACCGGGCCGGCGTTCCAGGCGACGACCTGGGCCGGGATGTTGAAGCTCGCGAGCTTGGCCTCGATGATGGCGGCGTTGCGCTGGTGATCGATGGTCGTGTCGCCAAGGGTGGGCTTTATGTCCTCGAGCAATGCCAGCGGAGGGAGGCGGTATTCGGGGCGCGGCTTCACCGGGGCGAGGCCGAGCGTCAGGCCCAGCTCGGATCCGGGCTCTCCTGTGTCGGCAGCGCTCCCATTCCCCTGCCCCGCCGCGCCCGTGCCGGCGCCGCGGACGGGAATTCCGTCGCGAACGGAACCGCCATCGCGGGGCGATGCCTGTTGTCCAGCTGGGACCTCGCCCAGGGGAGAGCCGTCGCGCGAGAAGCCGACCGGTGCCGGCGGCGCGAACGTCGCCGAGATGGGTCCCTGGCTCGGAATGGCGACGGGCACGGACTTCGCCGCACCCGGGACTCGCTCCGGAGGTAGGTCCTTACCCGCTTTCTGCAGCCTCTCCGTCCCCGCGGCGGACGTGATCGAGGTCGAGGCGCCGGCGGCTTGGACGCCATTTCTAGCCGGGGCAGGCCGGGACAGGATCTCGACCGCCCGCGCCGTCAGACTGGCAATGGGCGAAACCGCGGCCGGGAGCGATCTGTCCATCGCGAGCAGGAAGCCCGCGATCATGATCGCCGTTAGAAGCAAGGCCGTGCCGGGGGTCGTGATCAGGGGCGGCAGGTTGACGACCAGCGCTTTGCCGATGATCCCACCGTGCTTGGGGAACGCCAGCTCCACGAGCCCGAGTGCCGCGCAGAGCCCGGCCGCAGCCCCTGCGGCTGTCAGCTCCCAGTCGCCGCGAACGCTCTTGGCGCGCTCCACCATCCACCAGCCCAGGGCCAGCAGCAGGAACGGCAGCAGCCAGCGGCCGAATCCGACCCAGGGAGCGATCGAGTCCCGCCACATGTCCGTCAGGCGACCCTGGCTCGGCAAGAGCAGCGCTATTAGCGTGGCCACGCCCAGGAGCATGCAGACGAGGCCGATGATGACTCTCGCGGCGTCAGGCGGAATGTGCGGGCGGTTGCGGCGTCGCCGAGTCGGGCTGGTCCGGGCCGTGCTGGATCGACCCGAGCGGCCCGAGGCCGGGGCGGAACGGGAAGGCATCGCTAGACCTCCACCACCACCGGGAAGACGAGCGGACGCCGCCGGGTCTGCTCGTAGAGATAACGCGAGACCTCGTCCTTGATCTGGCTCTTGAGCAGGCCCACCTCGCTGGTCCGGTCTCCGGGGCTCTCGACGGCGGCAAGAATGTGTTCGACCGCCCCATCCATCAGTGGGTCGTGCTCGTTGCCGTGAACGAAGCCCCGGGTCACGATTTCCGGCCGGGTGACGACGCGGCCCGTCTGCTTGTCTACGGTGACCACGACGAGGAACATGCCATCGCTGGCCAGGGCCCGTCGGTCCCGCAGCACGACCTCCCCCACGTCGCCTACCGACAGGCCGTCGACGAGCACGTAACCGGAAGTCACCGGCGCGCCGCGCCGAGCCGTGCCGTCCGCGAAGAACTCGATCGGCTGGCCGTTCTCGATGATGAAGACGTTCTCGGGCGCCACACCGGTCTCGATGGCCAGGCGGCCATGGTGGACGAGCATTCGGAACTCGCCGTGGATCGGGATGAAGTACTTGGGCCGCGTCAGCCCGAGCATCAGCTTGAGCTCTTCCTGGCTGGCGTGGCCCGAGACATGGGCGTGCTTGATGGCGTGGTAGTAGACGTTGGCGCCGGCCTTGAACAGGTTGTCGATCGTCCGCGCCACGTACTCCTCGTTGCCGGGGATCGGGCTGGCGCTGACGATGACCGTGTCGCCCGCCTGAATCTCCACGAAGCGGTGGTCGCGGTTCGCCATCCGGGCCAGGCCCGCCATCGGTTCGCCCTGGGCGCCGGTCGTCGCGATGACGAGGCGATTCGCAGGGGTGGAGCCGATCTGGTCCTTGCCGATGACCTGTCCGGGCGGGTGCGTCAGGTAGCCGAGGTCGGTCGCGATCCGGAAGTTCTGCTCCATCGAGCGCCCGACGACCGCCACCTTCCGATCGAACGTCTGGGCGGCCTCGAGGACCTGCTGGATTCGGGCGATGTTGCTGGCGAACGTGGCCACGATGACCCGCCCGTCGAGCGGCTCCATGATCTCGCGGAAAGCCTCGCCGACGGTCCGCTCCGACAGCGTGTAGCCCGGCGTCTCTGCTCGCGTGGAGTCCGACAGCAGGCAGATGACGCCGTCTTCGCCCAGCCGCGAGAGGACCGCGAAGTCCGAGCGACGCCCGTCGATCGGGGTGTGGTCGAACTTGAAGTCACCGGTCGTGACGACCGTTCCGACTGGTGTGTAGAGCGCGATCCCCATCGCATCCGGGATCGAGTGGCTGATGCGGAAGGGTTCGCACCGGAACGGGCCCAGCTGGAGCGAGTCGCCCGGATCGAACGGCAGCAGCGGATTGTCCTTGAGCTTGTGCTCCTTGATCTTGATGCCCAGCAGGCCGCGCGCCAGCGTGGACGCATACACCGGCACGCCCGGGAAGTACGGCAGCACGTAGGCCAGCCCGCCGACGTGATCCTCGTGGGCGTGGGTGATCAGGAACGCCCGGACCTTCTCGCGATTTTCCCGAAGGTACGTGACGTCGGGGATGACGAGGTCGATCCCGAACATCTCCTCGTCGGGGAACATGAGTCCGCAGTCGACGACGACGATGTCGTCGCCGTACTCGAACACGTACATGTTCTTCCCGATCTCCCCCACGCCTCCGAGGGGGATGATCCGGAGCGGGGTCTGAGCGTCAAACATTTCGACTCGAGTGGCAGGGCCGATCGGTTGCGTCCATCCTAGAAGAGCGGGAGTTGCGCCGCTGGCCGAGTTTCGGCTGCGGGCGCGATCCCCGGCGCCGGCTCCGCCTCGGGTGCCGGCTCCGCCTCGGGTGCCGGCTCCGCCTCGAGCGCCTGCCCCGGATCCTGGTTCGGTCGGGGCGCGTCACCGGCCACTTCCGAGGCCACCTGGGCCTCTGCGGCAGCCGGGGCTTCCGCGGCGGCCAGGGCCCGGGGCGTGGCTGCCGACGCCCGGCGCGCACGAGCCTCCAGGAGCGCGGCCGGCACGCCCTGCATGTCCCGGAAGAGCGCCTCGTTCAGCGATCCCTGGTGCAGGGCCGCCGCAGGGTGGTACATGGCGTAGGCGAGGGCTTCGGGCGCCCCGGAGCCGGCATCGGCGGGCCGGTAGGTCCCGTGGACCTGCCCAATCCTCGCCCCGGGGCTGAAGCGGGCCATCGAAAACCGGCCGAGAGTCACGACCAGAGCCGGATCCAGCGCTTCGAGCTGGCGCGTCAGGAAGGGCGCGCAGGCGGCAATCTCGTCGGGCTCCGGATCGCGGTTCTCCGGCGGTCGGCACTTCACCACGTTCGTGATGAAGACCTCGTCGCGCCGCCATTGGACAGAGGCCAGCAGCGCATCGAGCTTGGCGCCTGCCTGACCCACGAACGGCCGGCCCTGCCGGTCCTCGTTGAAGCCCGGGCCTTCGCCCACGAAGATGACCTCCGTCTCGGGGTGGCCTTCACCCGGCACGGCCCGGGTTCGCGTTTGGTGCAGGCGGCAGCGAGTGCAGACGGCCACTTCTTGCGCGATGGCAGCGAGCGCCGCCCGGCGCTCGGCTTCGGTCACGTTGGCTCCCCGACGGGGCTCGCCAGCGGGCGGCGCGAGCGGGCCTGGACCCAGCCGCGCTCGACCAGGATTTCGGCGATCTGGACGGCGTTGGTCGCGGCGCCCTTGCGCACGTTGTCGCTGACGACCCAGAACGCGAGGCCGCGCTCCACCGACGGATCGGTTCGGACGCGCCCGACATAGACGTCGTCGGTGCCCGCCGCTTGCTCGGCGATGGGATAGAGATGAGTCGCCGGATCGTCCATCACCGTGACGCCGGGGACTGCGGCAAAGGCGCGCCGGGCTTCCTGCGGGCTCATGGGCCGCGTGGTCTCGACGTGGACCGCTTCGGAGTGGCTGACGAAGACGGGCACTCGGACTGCCGTGCACGAGAGCCTCAAATCGGGCATGTGGAGGATCTTGCGACTTTCGGTGAGGACTTTCCACTCCTCGCGGGTGTAGCCGTTGTCGAGGAAGACATCGATCTCGGGCAGGACGTTGAAAGCGATCGGATGGGGATAGACCGAGGCCACTCTCGGCTCGCCGGCGGCATAGGCGCGGACCTGCGTCTCCAACTCGACGAGAGCGTCGGCCCCGGTGCCCGAGACCGACTGATACGTGTCCACGACTACCCGCTCGATACCCACGGTGTCGCGCAAAGCCATCAGCACGGGCACGAGCTGCATCGTCGAGCAGTTCGGGTTGGAGATGATGCCCTCGTGCCACTCGCCGTCGTCGGGGTTCACCTGGCTGACGATGAGCGGCACGGTCGGTTCCATGCGCCAGCCGTTGGAGTTATCGATGACGGTGGCGCCGCGTTTCACCGCCTCGGGGGCGATCTGGCGGGAGACGTCGCCGCCGGCCGAAAAAAGCGCGATGTCCACTCCCTCGAATGCATCGGGGGTTGCCTCGCCGACGGTCAGGGTCCGTCCGTCCACGGTCACGGTCGTACCGGCCGACCGCCCCGAAGCGAGCAGACGCAGCTCCCCGACAGGAAACTTCCGCTCGGACAGGATCTTGATCATCGTCTTGCCGACGACGCCGGTGGCGCCGACGACCGCGACGACCAGTGGCTTGGCTTCTCGGGACATGGCTCCACTCAGGTGACTTGGCCTGGAAGATCGAAGTATACCAGCGCACCCTCCTGGCCCAGACGCGGATAGAAAGAGGGCCGACCCCGTCGGGGCCGGCCCTCTTCTTAGTTGCGTACCGGCGACTTAGCTCTCGACGCGGGCCAGATGGCGCTGCATCGCGGCCTTGCGCGACAGGTTGACGCGACCCTGTCGGTCGATCTCGGTCACTACGACCATGACCTCGTCGCCGACCGAGACCACGTCCTCCACGGAGGGGACGTGATAGTCGGCCAACTCGCCGATGCGGATGAGGCCTTCCTTGCCGGGCAGGATCTCGACAAAGCAGCCGAAGCCCATGATGCGCGTGACCTTGCCCAGGTAGAGCCCGCCGACCTCTACGTCGCGGGTCAGAGACTCGATCCACTGGACCGCCTTGCGCGAGTTCTCACCTGACACTGCTGCGATCTGGACCGTGCCGTCGTCCTCGACGTTGATCTCGGTGCCGGTTTCCTCCTGGATCTTGCGGATCACGGAGCCGCCCTTGCCGATGATGTCGCGGATCTTCTCAGGGTTGATCTTGATGGTGATGATGCGCGGCGCGTAGTTGCTCATCTCGGTGCGGCTGGTCGAGATGACCGCGTCCATCTTGTCGAGGATGGCCATTCGGGCTTCGTGGGCCTTCTGNAGGCCGGTCCGGATGATCGCCTCGTTGATGCCCTTGACCTTGATGTCCATCTGGAGAGCGGTCACGCCCTCGCGGGTGCCGGTGACCTTGAAGTCCATGTCACCGAAGGAATCTTCCTTGCCGAGGATGTCCGTCAGGACGGCGAACCGGCCATCTGGCTCGCTGATGAGGCCCATTGCCGCACCGGCGACGGCGGCCTTGATCGGCACGCCGGCGTCCATGAGGGCGAGGCTCGAGCCGCAGGTCGAGGCCATCGAGGTCGAGCCGTTGGACGTCACGCACTCGCTGACGAGGCGGATGACGTACGGGAACTCGTCCTCGGACGGTAGCACCGGGATCAGCGCTCGCTCGGCGAGATGGCCGTGGCCAATCTCGCGTCGACCGGGGCCGCGCATCGGCTTGTTCTCGCCAGTGCTGTAGGGCGGCATGTTGTAGTGGTGGAGATACCGCTTCTCCGTCTCGGGGCTGATGGTGTCGATCCGCTGCACGTCCGAGGCCGGACCGAGCGTGGCGACGGTCAGCGCCTGAGTCTGGCCACGGGTGAAGAGGCCGGAGCCGTGGGCTCGCGGCAGAACTCCCACTTCCACGGAGATCTGGCGGAGTTCGTCCACACCACGGCCGTCCATGCGGATGCCCTCGTTGAGGACCATGCGGCGGACGGTCTTCTTGTAGATCAGACCGAAGAGGTTCTTGCTGACGCGTGCCTGGCGGCGAGCCGCTTCCAGGAGCGCGGCGGCGTCCTCGCCTTCCTGGCGGTTGGCCCGGATGGCGACAGCGATGCCGTCCTCGATCGTGGCCACGCGACCGGACAGGTCCTCGGCGAAGCAGCCAAGGATCGCGGCCGTCGTCTCGGCATCGGCCAAACCGCGGTGAGCGGTCTCGACCGTGACGCCGAGGAAGCGGGCGATATCGCCGAGCTTGTAGGACTCGAGATCCGGGTAGCCCTCGCGAGCGATGGCGAGGGTATCGTAGGTCGTGGCGCCGACGAACTTCATCGGATCGCCCAAGGCCTCAGCGAGGAAGCCGAGGTCGAAGCCGACGTTGTGCCCGACGAGCGGCGTCTCGCCGGCGAACGCGAGGAACTTCTCAACAGCCTCACGAGCGACGGGCGCGTTAGCCACGTCCGCGTCCGTGATGCCGTGCATCTGGGCGCCGAAGATGGCCCGCGCGGGGCTGACGAATGTCGAGAAGCGGTCGACGATCTGGCGATTGCGGACGCGCACGGCGCCGATCTCGATCAGGTCGGCGACTTTGGGGTCGCGGCCGGTCGTCTCCACGTCGACGACGACGAACTCGTCCTTGGCGTGCTTGACGAATTCGAGGACGGACGCGGTGCCGGGTTCGAGATAGCCGACGACCTTGGGCTTACCGACGGCCTCGCGGAGCTGCTCCTGGACATCGATGAGCGGCTGGAGGGCGCGGTGGCCGAACAGGATCGCCTCGGCCATGATCTCTTCGGGCACGATCGTGGCGCCGGCCTCGACCATCATGATCGCGTCGCGGGTGCCGGAGACAATCAGGTCGATATCGGAGTGCTCGAGGTCGCCGACGGTCGGATTGACGACGAATTCGCCGTCGATGCGGCCGATCCGCACGGCGCCGATGGGGCCCATGAACGGGATGGCGCTGATCGTCAGCGCGCAGGATGCGGCAAACGTGCCGAGTACGTCGGCCTGGTTCTCCTGGTCCGTCGAGAGGACCGTGAGAACGATCTGGATGTCGTCCTTGTAGCCCTCGGGGAAGAGCGGCCGGATCGGTCGGTCGGTCAGCCGGCAAGCCAGGATGGCCTGCTCGGACGGGCGCGACTCGCGCTTGATGAAGCCGCCCGGGATCTTGCCCGCGGCGTACATGCGCTCTTCGAACTCGACTGTGAGCGGGAAGAAATCCAGGCCGGGCCGTGGGTCGGACCGGTTAGCCGTTCCCAGCAGCATGGTGTCGCCGAACTGTACGGTGACCGCGCCCCCGGCCAGCAAAGCGATCTTGCCGGTCTCGATGATCAGTGTGCGACCGGCGAATTGCGTCTCGATTCTATGAGACACGGGATGTAATCCTCCTATGCCGGAGGATCAGTGCTTCCCGGTGCTCGTGAGGACGAGCCGAATGCGCGAAAGGTGCAGTGAGCCGGGACTATCTGCCCCGGCTTCAGGGCCGCAGCGCTAGCGGCGAAGACCGAGCCGTGCGATGACGGCGCGGTAGCGGGCGTTGTCCTTCTTGATCAGATACGCAAGAAGGCGCCTACGCTGTCCGACGAGCTTGAGGAGGCCGCGGCGGGAATGATTGTCCTTCGGGAAGCTCCGCAGATGCTCCGTCAGGCCTTTGATCCGCTCGGTCAGTAGTGCGATCTGCACTTCCGCAGAGCCGGTGTCGCCATCGTGGACGGCGTACTCCAAGATCACTTGTTCCTTCGTCTCCCGCGCCAGCGGCACACGATCCTCCGAATTGCTACGTGGATATTCAAACTTCTCTAATGCCTGGCGGATGGTAGCAGGCTTCGCGAGCCCGCGCCAGCCGACGCGAGCGGCCAGCGCCGACGCCCGGACGGTCGAGCCGTGTATCTGGACTGTCAGGTCCCGGGCTCGCGATCCATGAAAACGACCCTGATCCGGGCGGCGGAAGCGGGTACGCCCCGCGCGGGTTCGAGCAGCACGGTCCCCTCCTCCACCGTAGCCAGCGTCGGCCGGCGGGCGGGCTCCGGCGGCAGGGAGTGGCCCCAGGGGGGGCCCACGAGGACCGAATAGCGACCCGCCGGCGGCAGCGTGACGGGCAGGTCGAACTCGAGGCGGCGCGGGGCGCTGGCGGCTCCGGGGCCTTCGGCGGCGGCGAGCCGCCCCATCACCGACAGCGGCCGCCCCAACAGATGCCGCGCACCGCCCAGGTCGCCGTCGGCGACGCGGCGGCGGATCTCCGAACTCCGCACCTGCTCGCCGTCCACGAGCAGGGACGGCACGACCGAGACCACGAAACCCTCCCGCAAGCCCAACGCCGCGAGCGTGGTGGGCGTGCCTTCCCGGTCGTGGCCGAAGGCGGCGTCGGGCGTCATGACGAAGCCGGCCAGCTCGACCCGGCTGCGGATCCTGGCCACGAATTCCTCGTAGCTGGTCATGCGAAGGGCATGGTCGAAATGCTGGACGACCGTCACTTCGGCTCCGGCGGCGGCCAGCCTGACAAGCCGCTCGTCGGGATCGCACAGCAGCGGCGGGGCGAGGCCGAGGACGACTTCCTCCGGATGGGCGTCGAAAGTGATGACCGCGGCTTTCGCCCCCGCGCGCTCGGCGGCGCGGCGCAGCTCCCGCAGCAGGTAGAGGTGGCCGCGATGGAGGCCGTCGAAGACGCCCACGGCGACGTACAGGCGACCGAGCTCGGAAGGCAGCGCGTCCACGCCGCCGACAACGACGGCCGGGTCCGTGAGCGTCGCGACCCGGAGTCGCGGCTCGCGATTCTCGGGCGGTTGCGGCGCTTTGGGCGCGACCGCTATGTCGGCGGCTCTGGCGTTGCCGCCGGTCGCGGCGCCGGTCGCGGCGGCGACCTCCGCGGCGACCTCCGCGGCGGCCGAGATGGGCGGGGCCACGAAGATCTTCTCCGGCACGATTCGACCCGCCTTCACGCTGCCGACGCCGACCAGCGCCCCGCGCTCATCGAGCAGTCGGAGTGGCCGGTCCGCCGCCACCGTGGGTCGGCGCACCGGCTTGATCTGCTGGCCTCGGGATACGGCCGCCACTTCGGCATCGGTGAGCTGGGTCGATGCCATCGCGTCGAGCCCCGCGTCGATCGGCAAGAGCAGCCGCGCCAGCCCCTCAGGTCCGTCCAGCGCCGCCGCGCGCAGCTCGTCGAGATCGTGCGCCGCCTCGAGCCGGAACGGTCCGCTCGATGTCCGGGTCAGCGCGCCCAGATACCCGCCGCAACCGAGCCGCTCCCCGAGGTCGCGGGCGATGGCGCGGATGTACGTGCCGGCGCCGCATTCCACGTCGAGCACCGCGGTGGGCCGAGCCGGATCCGAGTCGTCCCAGTCCATCAGCTCGATCCGGCGAATCGTCACCGTTCGCGGCGCGAGTTCTGTGGCGATCCCCTGGCGCGCCAGCTCGTACGCGCGTCGACCCGCGACCTTGAGCGCGCTGTAGGCCGGCGGCCGCTGCTCGATCTGCCCGCGGAACCCCGCCAGGGCCGCGACTACAACATCGCGCGTCGGAGCAGGCCCGGCGCCGGGCGCGAGCTCGCCGTCCCGATCGTCGGTGGCGGAGGATGCGCCGAAGCAGGCGGTCGCCCGGTAGGCCTTGCCGTCGCCCATGTGGTACTCGACGAGCCGAGTGGCCAACCCCAGGAAGACCGGCAGCACGCCGGACGCGAACGGGTCCAGTGTTCCGCCGTGGCCGACCCGCTTGGTGCCGGACAGGCGCCGGACCAGGCCCACGACGTCGTGGGACGTGGGGCCGGACGGTTTATGCAGGATCAGAACCCCGTCCATGCCGTGCCCGGAACTCGCCACGCGACTAGCGCTCGACCGCTGCAACGAGCGTCGCGGCCGCCTTCAACACAACCCCGCGAGCTTCCTCGAGTGGGAGGGCGAGGGTCGCTCCGGCTGCCCGGGCGTGCCCTCCACCGCCGAACAGACCCGTCAGCTTCGTGGCGTCGACGCCGCCCTCACGCGTCCTGACGCTGACCCGCGTTTCGCCGTCAGCCTCCTTGAACAGGATCGCGGCCTCCGCCGTTTCCGACTGGGCCAGCATGTCGACCAGGCCTTCCGACTGCTCGGGCCCGGCCCCAACCGCCGCCAGATCGGCCAGCTCGAGGGTCGACCAGACCAGCCGGCCGTCGAGGTCGGTCCGCAACCGCGCCAGGACGCGACCGAAGAGCACCAGCTGGTTGTTCGGCTTGCTCCGGTACAGCCGCCGGGCGAGTTCGCTGAGGGGAGCCCCCGCCTCGCGCAGCACCGCCGCGACCATGAGCGTCCGGGGAGTGGTGTTCGGATGCTGGAAGTTGCCCGTATCCATGACCACGCCCGCCGCCAGAGCCGAGGCGAGCATACCGTCGCCGGCCGTGAGCGGTACGCCGAGGCGCAACGCCAGCAGCGTCACCATCTCGCATGTGGCCGAGCTCTGTGCGTCCACCCAATCGATCTCGCCGAAGCGCGGGTTGGAGATGTGGTGGTCGATGTCGAGGATCGGGACGCGCTCGAACAGCTCCCGATGCGTCTCGAGCACCGGCCCGATCCGCTCGAGCTCGCCGCAATCCCCGACCACGATCAGGTCGTAGTCGAGCGCCGGGTCCGGCTCCTGACAAAACCGCTCCATCCCGGCCAGGAACTTGTACATCGGCGGCATCGGGTCCGCGCAGACGGGAGTGGCGACGCCGCCGTGGGCCTCCACGAGCATTGCCACCGCCAGCGCCGATCCGAGCGCGTCCGCCTCGGGGTTCTCGTGGCAGATCGTCAGCACTCGTCTGGCAGAAAGCAGCCGCGCCACGACCTGGTCGGGGACGGCGGCCGCGTACGCGGTGAGATCGACCGCCGGGTTGACGCTCATCGGGGCTTTCGCCGTGAGGTGGGTTTGGTCGATTGTGGTTGCCCGAACCAGTCGGGCTCGCCCTTCCGGTCCTCTCGTTCGGCCTGCTCCGGCCGCTCGGTCGAGACGGATCCCGCCTTCGAGTCTGGCCGGCCCTTCGAGCCTGGGCGGGCGCGGGAGTCCGTCCGGTATTTCCGTCGCGGTCTTGCCGCGGCGGCGGCGAGCATGTCCCTCGCTGCGCCGCCGAGCGCGGACTCCAGCGGCTCCGAGTCGCCCGCGTGGGGCAGTCGCGGCACCGGCGTCGGCAGCGACTCGCCGACGGGGATCTCGCCTTCGGGAACGCGACCGGCCTCGAGCTCGTTGATGATCTGGAGGATCCGCGATCCCCGGATCACGGACTCGTCGAGGCGGACCTCGAGCGCGGGAATGCGGCGGATGCGGAGCTTGCCACCGAGACCATGACGGATGAACGGCATGGCCCGCCGGAGCGCGACCAGAGTCGCCTTCCGCTCCTCCTCGGTGCCGATGACGCTCACCCAAACGCGGGCGTGGGCGAGATCGGGCGTCGTCTCCACCTTCGTAACCGTGACGAAACCGATGCGCGGGTCGGCCACTTCCCGCTCCAGCGCCTGGCTGATCTCCTGGCGCAGAAGCGCGTCGATCTTGTCGGTTCGCTGGGTCATCGTGACGGGCTCATCGACAGGTTCAACCGGCCGACCGACTCACCATCTGCTGAGTGAAGCACTCGATGATGTCGCCCTCGACGAGGTCGTTCGTGCCGGCGAGGCTGATGCCGCATTCGAAGTTCGTGGCGACTTCTCGAACGTCGTCCTTCAGGCGGCGCAGCCCTTCGATCCTGTCCGTGACGATGACCTTGCCGCCGCGCCAGACTCGAGCGTTGCCGCTGCGGACTATGCGACCGTCGGTGACGTAGCAGCCCGCGATGACCGCCACCTTGCCGACCCGGAAGATCTTGCGAACTTCGGCTCGGCCTTCCACGGTCTCGACCTCGACCGGCTCGAGCAAGCCGCGCAGGGCGGCCTGGATGTCGTCGGTGAGCTTGTAGATGATGTCGTACTGCCGGACGTCGACCTTCTCCGTTTCGGCGGCCCGGCGGGCCGTGTCGGTTACCTTCGTGCTGAAGGCGACGACGATCGCGTTCGATGCCGCCGCGAGCATGATGTCGTTGTCCGTGACGTCGCCGGCAGCCTCGTGGAGGACGTTGATCCGGACTTCGTCTGTGGAGAGCTGCTGCAGGGCATGAGTGATCGCGCCGAGCGAGCCCGACACGTCGGTCTTGAGGATGATCCGCAATTCCTTGGCCTGGCCGGCCTGGATCTGGGCGTACAGGTCTTCGAGCGTGGCTCTGCCGCCGCCGTCGGAGCGCGCCGCCGAAGCGTTCTTTCGCTCTTCGACCATGCTTCGGGCGATCTTCTCGTCGGCCACGACGCGCAGGATGTCGCCGGCCTTCGGAACGTCCGCCAGGCCTAGAACCACGGCGGCGCTCGAAGGCCCGGCCTTGGTGATGCGCTTGCCCTTGTCGTTCTCGAGAGCGCGGACCTTGCCGTAGGTCTCGCCGACGACGATCACGTCGCCGACACGGAGAGTGCCCGTCTGCACGAGCGCGGTCGCCACCGGTCCGCGGCCCTTGTCCAGCTCGGCCTCGACGATCGTACCGATCGCCGGTCGCTTGGGGTTCGCCTTCAGCTCCTGGAGATCGGCCACGAGAATGATCATCTCGAGCAACTCGTCCAGGCCCAGGCGAGCCTTCGCCGAAACCGGCACCATCGGGACGTCGCCGCCGTACTCCTCGACGACGACTCCCGCTTCCGCCAGGCCGCTCTTGACGCGGTCGGGGTTGGCGTCGGGCTTGTCGATCTTGTTGAGGGCGATGATGATCGGCACCTTGGCCGCTCGGGCATGGTCGATGGCCTCGAGCGTCTGCGGCATGACGCCGTCGTCCGCCGCGACCACGACGATCGCGATGTCGGTGACCTTGGCCCCTCGGGCGCGCATCGCGGTGAAGGCTTCGTGACCCGGCGTGTCGAGGAAGACGATGCGCCGGCCGTCCTTGGTGATCTCACTCGCGCCGATGTGCTGGGTGATGCCGCCCCGCTCGCCGGCCGCGACTTTCGTGGTGCGGATGGCGTCGAGCAGCGACGTCTTGCCGTGGTCCACGTGGCCCATGACGGTCACGATCGGAGCGCGCGGCTGCATCAGGGAGGGATCGTCCTCCTCGAAGAGCTGCTCCTTCGTGGCGGCGCTCACGGGCGCGGTCTCGGTCTCGCCGTTGTCGCCGACCGACGGCGCACCCGGCAGGACCGTCTCGGCCACTTCGTAGCCGAGCTCTTCGGCCACGAGGGCCGCGGTCTCGCGGTCGATCCCCTGGTTGATGTTGGCGAAGATGCCGCTCTTGATCAGCTCGCGGATGACGTCCGCGGGGTTGACCCCGAGAAGATCCGCCAGGTCCTTGACGGTGATGCTCGACGGCAGCTCGATGGCCGTGCGCTCGCGCGATTCCGCGGTCTGCACTGCGCCCGGCACACCGTTGTCGCGGCGCATTGGCTTACGCGGTCCTCTACGGCCCCGCGTGCCGCTCCTACTCCTGGCCACGACTACCTCCTTGTTCGATGTTTATCGCCTCCCCTGTCAGCTCGGTTCGGAGCTCCGATGGGATTGGCACTTCCAGCGCTCGCTGGAGAGACCCTTTGTCGAGCGCCGCTTTGCGGCACTCCTGTGAGGCACAAAGATAAGCCCCTCGTCCGGGCAACTTGCCCGTCGGATCGACGAGGACCCGGCCGTCCGGAGTCCGGACTATGCGCGTCAACTCGCGTTTCTGCTGAGTAGTGCGGCAGACGACGCAAGACCGGATCGGAAAACGCCGCGGCGGCGCGCCCCGGGCTACGAGGATACCTCCCCGGGCGAGCCGGGCGGTGCGACGGCGGCCTCCGCCTCGGCTTTCGGCTTTGGCGCGGCCTTCTTCCGCTTCGGTTTGGCCGGTGCGGCGTCATCAGCGACGGCGGCCTCCGCCTCGGCTTTCGGCTTTGGCGCGGCCTTCTTCCGCTTCGGTTTGGCCGGTGCGGCGTCATCAGCGGCTGCGGCGGTCGCGGGCTCGGCGACAGGCTCGGCCGCCGGCTCGGCGACGGCTTCGGGCTCGGCGACGGCTTCGGGCTCGGCGACGGCTTCGGGCTCGGCGACGGCTTCGGGCGGCCTGGCCTCGGCTTCGGCCCGCGCGGCCTCGGCGACCGAGACGTCGCTTCTGATGTCGATGCGCCAGCCGGTCAGCTTGGCCGCCAGGCGGGCGTTCTGACCCTCGCGGCCGATCGCGAGCGACAGCATCCGCTCGGGCACGACCACGTTGGCGATGCGATGCTCCTCGTCGATGCGAACCTCGATCACCTGCGCCGGGCTGAGCGCCTTGGCGACGAACGTGGACGCGTCCTCGGACCATTCGATGACGTCGATCTTCTCGCCGCCGAGTTCCGCCACAACAGCCTGAACGCGCGCGCCGCGCTGTCCCACTGTCGCGCCGACCGGGTCGAGCCCAGGCTGCCGGGAAGCCACGGCGACCTTCGAGCGGCTGCCGGCCTCACGAGCGATGGCCTTGATCTCGACCGTGCCGGCGTGGATCTCGGGCACTTCCAGCTCGAACAGACGGCGAAGGAAGCCCTTGTGCGTCCGGCTGATGTAGATCTGCGGACCCTTGGCACTGCGCCGAACTTCGAGGACGTAGGCCTTGACGTTCTGCCCGATGCGGTAGTGCTCGAGGGGCGACTGCTCGGTGGTCACGAGAATGGCCTCGGCCTTGCCGACGTCGAGCACCAGGGCGCGGGGCTCGACACGGGAAACGGAGCCGGTGATGAGCTCGCCCTCGCGGCTGGCGTACTGGTCGAAGACGACGTTGCGCTCGGCTTCGTGGAGCCGCTGGAGCACGACCTGCTTGGCGGTCTGAGCGTGAATTCGGCCGAAAGCCTCCTGGTCGAGTTGTTCGGTTTCCACGAGATCGCCGACCTCGGCTCCGATCTGGTGAGCCTGCGCGTCGGCCACGGTTATCTGGGTCGTGGGATCCTCGATCTCCTCGACGACGAGGCGGGCACGGAAGACGCGCACCTTGCCCGATTCGGCGTCGATGCGGACGTGGATGTCCTCGTCTCCGGCTACGCGGCGGTAGGCAGACTGAATCGCTTCTTCGACGGTGCGCACGAGCTGCTCGCGCGAGACGCCCTTTTCAGCGTTCAATTGCAGGAGGGCGCCGACGAAATCTCGACTCACCTCGGGCCTCCCGTTCTTGACCGGCTCTCGGCTACTCAACAAAAGACGTGGGGGTCACCCACGTCACGAGCGGCCGGTACGATTGGGCCGAAGTATACACGGACCCCCTCCGGCATCCAACCTCCGGGCCCCTGCCGTACCACCGCAGAGGATGACGCGGCCGGTCGATTACGGGACGGGCGATCCCGAGATTGGGAGATAGACCTCGTGGTCGCCGAACGTTGCTGCCAGCCGGTAGTGGCTTCGGACGAAGTCGCGCATCGGTGCGAGCGTGTCGTAGTTGCGTGGGTCTCCGATGTCGTCCGCGGGCGCGAACAGTGGCACCTCCGAGGGCGACTCCACGATCACGGACGGCGGCGACGCGGCCCAGGTTGACAGCAGGGCATCGGTTCGGCCGGGGGACCAATAGCCCTGGGTGACCAGGGGGAACTCGTACACGTAGCGGTCGTACGGCGGCCGGTTCGAGCTGATGTAGAGGCCAGGGTCGTTGCCCCAGACGAATAGCGTGGCTGAGGCGGACGTATTGGCTCTCAGCCAGGCGGCCGTGTCGCCTGATGACTGGCTCGCCTCGCTGGCCAGACGCAGCGTCAGGCCGTTGAGCTCGATCGCCATGGCCGCCGAGGTCGCGAACGCGAAAGCCATGGCGACGGAGAGGCCGATCGCCAAGCTCCTCAGCTTGCGATCCGCGGACCTGACCCGCGCGACCGTCCAATCCATGCCCGGCCCGGCCAGCAGCGCCAACGGTGGCACGAGCAGGATCAGATAGTGCAGGTAGATGCGCCCCTGAATGCCGACGTACGCGACAAAGCCGAGGGCCCAGGCGAGAGACACCCACGAGATCCGATCGAAAGCTCGCGGGCGGCGGCACATTCGCGCCACCTGGATGCCGGCGGGGATTGCCAGACAAAAGATGAGGAGCGCTGCGACAGGAAGTAGAGTCGTTATCCCCGCGACAGATTCACGGTAGGCGGCGACGTAAGTCACGAGCTGGTCGAAAGCATCGCCGGCGGCACCGCCCGCCAGCAGCCAGCCGGCCACGGCCAGAGGCAGAATCGCACCTCCGGCGACCACGGCGATTGAACGGCGGATCAGGGCCATCCCGTCTGAACGGCGATCCGCGATCACCGCCGCCACAAAAAGTGCAAGGGCGGCCGGAACCGCCTGGAGCGACATGAAGCAGGCGATGCTCAGAAGCAGGCCGACCGAGACCGAGACTTGCCAGGTTGGCCGATCGACGGCGATCGCCAGCAGGACCGCGACGAGCGGCAGCAGGGCGAACGACTCGGTTACGCCACCGCCCAGGGCAACTGCGTGCGCGGCGATCCCGACCAGGCAGACGAGACTCCACAGGAACGCCGTGCCGGGCGGGAGCCAGCGCCTCAGGAGCCTGTCAATGAGCAGGATCGCAGCGCCGGTGAAGGCTACGGTCAGCAGCCAGAACAGCAGCCACGGATCGAGCCAGGGCACGGCCACCTGGCTCAGGGCGTTCAGAACGTATGTGCCGGGCGGCTTGTGGTCCCAGAGGTCCTTGTAAGGCATGTAACCGGCGCGTATCCGAATGCCAGCCAGGAGGAACACCGCCGAATCCAGCGGTGGCCCGAGCCACAGGCCGGGAGACAGGAGCAATGCGGTCAGCGCGACGAGGGCAGCCGGCCGCGCGACGAGGGCGACCGGCCGCACCTCCGGCCCAGCTCGCATCAACTCCGCACCGCCGCCGTAGGGTCTGGCCCCGACAGCCACTTGCCGGCGTCTTCGGCCGCGCGGTATCCCAACCTGAGCGCAAGCGACACGCCGCGATCGTCCGGGTAGATGTGGGCCAGGCTGGCGTGGAAGAGCCCCGGCAACCCGGTCTCGAGCGGCAAACCCGGCATCGAGCCGGCGGCGAGCGGTACCGGTTGCGCCCATCGATCTCGATGCAGGTGAGCCGCCCGTATCCAGGTCCGGTCGAAATCGGGATTGATGGCGCGGAGGGCCGGCTCGGCCGCCGCCACGATCTGGTCCGCGTCGGCTCCCCAGACAGGGCCGCCTACCTCGGCGTAATGGGTGAGGTACACGAGATGCCGGCCCCCATACCGTTCCGCCGGGATGAAGTTCGTGTGCTCGATGATCGCCAGACACGCCAGGTCTGTAGGCTGGATGAGGTTCGTCCAGTAGTAGCGACCGAGCGGCCGATCGAGTTCGAGCAACGCGCAAACGACGCCCCGATACGGGATTCCCGAAACAGCGCGCCCGTACTCCTCGGGCAGGTTCACCAGCGCTGCCAACTGCTCGCCGCTCAAACATGCCAGCACTGCGCGAGCCTGAATCTCCCGCCCCGCAGTTCTCACCCGCCAGATCCCGCCTTCGAGAGTCAGCGAGTCCACCGCGGCACCGAGACTGACCGTCAGGCCCCTGTCCGAGAGGTCTTGTGCGTATCGCCGGGCGAGGCGACCCACACCGCCTTGCAGGTATCCAAGCCGGTCGCCGGTCCCCCGCTTCCGGGCGTTGGCCCGTTGCTTGATTCGACCGAGCAGCCAGGCCAGCGCCACTTGAGGGGCGTACGGGCCGAACTTGCCGTCCAGCAGTGGCTGCCAGAGGACCGCGTAGCCCTTGCGGCCGAACCAGCGCGGGCCGGTCTCACCGACGCGCATCCCGTCCAGCCCGGCCCCTCGGCTCCGAAGCACTGCCACCGCCGAGCCCAGCCCGAAGCGGATTCGAGCAGTCAGCGGCAGTGGAGCGAACCGGAGCAAGTCGATCGGCGAGTCGAAGGGATATAGCCGTCCGCCCTCGAGCACCGCCGTCGGGGCGCGATGCCACTCCAGCCGATCGTGAAACCCCAGCCGCTCGATCAGGTCGCGAAGCTCGCGATCCTGGGGAAAGATGTGGTGGTAGTAGGCCTCGACCTCCTCGGCGCCGACCGTAATCGAGCGGGCCAGCCCGCCCACGTCGGCGGCGGCCTCGATCAATTCGACCGACAGCCCCAGCGAGACGAGTCGATCTGCGGCGGCCAGGCCGGTCATCCC
>JGI24129J20441_1000028_pt1 | contig 32241 bp, 29 predicted proteins | sample BarGraNGADG00211_FD_20441 | JGI IMG/M metagenome (IMG submission 20441) | reverse complement strand
CGACACGAATTCCATGGCGAGTGGAATTACACGGTCGACGCCCCTGCGGGTAAGCACGACACGCCCGAACTAACATAACTAATTTATACGTGAGCCCTAACTGGCCAGAGCGGGGCGCAGAGGGTCGGGTACCCTACGCCCGCCTGACCTCGGTTACGGTGAGCCCACCTTCACTTTGACCACGGAGCCCGAACACACAAAGCGACTCGTTGAGCGGAATACCAGCTCAAGAGCTCTGAGAAGGGTTTTCGGTACCCCCTTGATGTTCGCTTCTTCGAGGTCGACTCCCTCGGGGACGTCTTCAACATGTGGTACCTCGGTTGGTGTGACGAGGCGATGGGCGCTTTCATGGAATCGATCGGGCACGGATACGCGACGTTGCGGGCGAGCGGGATGGACGCCGTGCTGCGCAAGGCAGAGCTGGAGTGGGTCGACAGTCCGCAGGCTTTTGAGCACGCCGAGGTTGCGGTGCGGGTCGAGCATGTTGGCATGACGTCGTTCCGCCTCGGATATGACATCGAGCGAGTGCTCGAGCGAGGGAATGTGTCAGGCCGGCAGCCGGCGCGGNGCGCCCAGGTGGCCATCACCTACGTGTGTGTCCAGATCGCAGGCCGCCACAGCGTGCCCATCCCGGGTGGCTTGCGCGAGGCACTTGTCAGCGATCGGGCCTGAGCCCAAGGGCATCGGACAATCTGGCGCGGGATGTGGTTAGATATCTTGACGTCAAGATAAATACCGAAGGAGCCGACGGTGAGCGAGCACAGCGTGGACAGTTTTGGTGCCAAGGGGACTCTTCAGGTCGGGGACGCGTCATACGACGTATTCCGGCTGTCTGCGGTCGGTGGCAGCCAGCGGTTGCCCTTCAGCCTCAAGATCCTGCTGGAGAACCTCCTGCGCAACGAGGACGGCGCCAACATCACCGCAGAGCAGATCAGCGCTCTTGCCAGGTGGGATCCCAGCGCCGAGCCCGACACCGAGATCCAGTTCACGCCCGCGCGCGTGATCATGCAGGACTTCACCGGCGTTCCGTGCATCGTGGACCTCGCCACGATGCGCGAGGCTGTCGCCGAGCTGGGGGGCGACCCGAGCCGGATCAACCCGTTGGCACCCGCAGAGATGGTCATCGACCACTCAGTGATCGCCGACGTCGCCGGCCGGGCTGACGCCTTCGAGAGGAACGTCGACCTGGAGTACCAGCGCAACGAGGAGCGGTACCAGTTCCTTCGTTGGGGCCAAAGCGCGTTCAACGACTTCAAGGTCGTGCCGCCCGGCACCGGGATCGTGCACCAGGTCAACATCGAGCACCTTGCCCGGGTCGTCTTCGACCGCGCAGGCATGGCTTACCCTGACACCTGCGTCGGCACCGACTCACACACCACGATGGTCAACGGCCTGGGCGTCCTGGGCTGGGGGGTCGGGGGCATCGAGGCCGAAGCAGCGATGCTCGGCCAACCCGTCTCCATGCTCATCCCCCGGGTCGTGGGCTTCAAGCTGCTCGGCGAGATCCCTTCCGGGGTGACGGCCACCGACGTTGTCCTGACGATCACCGAGATGCTGCGCGCGCACGGAGTCGTCGGCAAGTTCGTGGAGTTCTACGGCCAGGGAGTCTCGGCGGTGCCGCTGGCCAACCGCGCCACGATCGGCAACATGAGCCCCGAGTTCGGCTCGACCGCGGCCATGTTCCCCATTGACGAGGTCACCTGCGAGTATCTGCGCCTCACGGGCCGCAGCGAACAGCAGGTCGCACTGGTCGAGGCCTACAGCAGGGAACAGGGCCTGTGGCACGATGCGTCGCTCGAGCCGCTCTTCTCGGAGTACCTCGAGCTCGACCTTTCCACGGTGGTCGCGTCCATCGCCGGGCCCAAGCGCCCGCAGGACCGCATCTCGCTGACCGAGGCCAAGGAGTCCTTCCACCGGTCGCTTGAGGACTATGTGGATGATGACGAGAACGGCCACAGCGTCCTCGACGAGGCTGGCAAGGAGTCGTTCCCGGCCAGTGACGCCCCCACCTACCAGCCAAACGGCCAGAGTGCCTCGGAGCACGCTGCGGACCGTCCTCACGGGTTGCTCGGCCGGCCCAGCACGAGTCGGGCCAGCAACAAGGTGCCGCTCACGCTGGCCGATGGCACGGTAACCGAGATGGACCACGGTCACGTGGCGATCGCCTCGATCACCTCGTGCACCAACACGTCCAACCCGTCGGTCATGGTGGCGGCCGCGATGCTGGCTAAGAACGCCGTCACGCGTGGCCTGAGCGCCAAGCCCTGGGTCAAGACGTCCATGGCGCCGGGCTCCAAGGTCGTCACCGACTACTACGAGAAGGCCGGCCTCTGGCCATATCTGGAGAAGCTCGGATTCCACCTGGTCGGTTACGGCTGCACGACCTGTATCGGCAACTCCGGCCCGCTGGCCGAGGAGGTCTCGGCGGTCGTCCAGAAGCATGACCTCAGTGTCGTCTCGGTGCTGTCGGGCAACCGCAACTTCGAGGGGCGGATCAACCCCGACATCAAGATGAACTACCTCGCCTCGCCTCCGCTGGTCGTGGCCTATGCGCTGGCCGGCACCATGGACTGGGACCCGGAGTCGGAGCCGCTCGGCACCGACCCGCAGGGCGCCGACGTCTTCCTGCGCGACATCTGGCCGAACGCGGATGACGTCGCCAAGGTGGTCGACTCCTCGATCACCAAGGAGATGTTCAGCAGCGACTATGCCGACGTCTTCGCCGGTGATGACCGCTGGCGCTCCCTGGCGACGCCCGAGGGCAAGACCTTCGACTGGGCGCCGGCGTCGACGTACGTGCGCAAGCCCCCCTACTTCGAAGGCATGGCGCGCGAGCCCAGCCCAGTGGCCGACATCGTCGGCGCGCGGGTCCTGGCCAAGTTGGGCGACTCGGTCACCACTGACCACATCAGCCCGGCCGGCCAGTTCACCCCGGACAGCCCCGCAGGTGTCTACCTCGCAGCCCACGGTGTGGACCGCAAGGACTTCAACTCCTACGGCTCGCGCCGCGGGAACCACGAGGTCATGATCCGCGGCACGTTTGCCAACATCAGGTTGCGCAACCAGCTGCTCGATGACGTCCAGGGCGGCTACACCCGGGACTTCACCGCCGATGGCGCGCAGTCGAGCATCTACGACGCCGCACAGAATTACGCGTCAACCGGTGTGCCACTGGTCGTGCTGGCCGGCAAGGAGTACGGTTCCGGCTCGTCGCGCGACTGGGCGGCCAAGGGCACCCGACTGCTGGGCGTCAAGGCCGTCATCGCGCAGTCCTACGAGCGGATCCACCGCTCCAACCTGATCGGCATGGGTGTGCTGCCGCTGCAGTACCCAGCAGGTCAGAGCACCGACTCGCTCGGACTGGACGGCACCGAGACGTTCAACATCTCCGGGGTGACCATTCTCAACGACGGGACCACTCCCCGGACCCTGCACGTCACCGCGACCAAGGTTGACGGATCTGTCGTCGACTTCGACGCCGTGCTGCGGATCGACACTCCCGGCGAGGCGGACTACTACCGCAACGACGGCATCCTGCAGTACGTGCTGCGCTCGCTGGTCAGCAGCTGACCTGCTTGTCCGCGACAGCTGCGCGGTCCCGGTCCACTGGAGCACTGGGACCGCGCAGTCATCGCATCGAAGGCACTGTTTTTCGTAGTAACTGCCACCTAAGGCACTGCCAACGACGGCGCATGTCCTGGATGGTTGGCAGACTGGGGCCGTGAGCTCACCGCATGCGCCACCGGGTTGGCCGCCCTCCGTGCCTCCTCCGGAATCTCCCGGCTGGCAGGTGCCTGCCGTGTCCTGGCTGCTGGACCACTGCCCCTCTGACTACCGCGGGTATGCCGGATGGCGGAAGAACCCGGTCGCCCTGGCGTGGGTCGCGGTACGGCACATAGACGCCCAGCTCGAGGCGATGCGCCAGGCCTATCGCGAGGTCCGGGTCGACCTCGGCGATCTGGTCAGTACCGAGGCCCTCGCCCAGATCCAGTCCGACCTGCAGGCCGAGGGCCTACGGCTTCGGGCTTCGGCCCGTGGTGCCCGGCTTGTGTATGAGGCGCTGCAGGGAAAGCGCTACGTGCCCAGGTTGTGAGCGCCCCCAACGCAGTCGGCCCATCTGCGCAAGGTAGCGTCGCCACATGAACAAGAACCTGCGCGTTGGTCTTGGGGTCCTGCTGGTTCTGGTGGGGCTGATCTGGACCCTGCAGGGGCTGGGTTATCTGAAAGGCAGCGTGATGACCGGCGCGACGCTGTGGGCCATCATCGGGCCGATCGTGGCGATCCTCGGCGTCTGGTTGGTGGCCAGAACCGTGCGCGCCCCTCGTTGAGCGCGCCGTACCCGAGGCGCCCAACAGGGACGGCTCAGCCCTTCTCTGCACCCTCGTTCGCGCCGCGGACAAAGTGACGTTGGAAGGCGAAGAAGAGCACGGCCACCGGGATGGTGGTCAGCAGCGCCGCACCCATCTTGAGCGGGAACTGGGTGCCCGACCCGAGCTCGCCACTGGTCAGACTGGCCAGGCCGGTGACCATGGTCTTGAGCTCGGGCCTTTGGGTGACGACCAGGAAGTGGCTGAACTCGTTCCAGGACCCCTGAAACGACAAGATGGTCAAGGTGATCAGCGAGGGTCGTGCCATGGGTAGCACGACAGACCAGAAGGTGCGAAAGACCGACGCCCCGTCCATCCGGGCCGCTTCCTCGATCGAGACCGACACAGAGTCGAAGAACTGCTTCATGATGAAGATGCCGGCGGCGTCGACCATCAGTGGCAGGATCATCGCGGTGTAGGTGTCGAAGATGCCCAGGTAGGTGACGATGAGGAACTTCGGGACGAGCAGGACAACGCCGGGCACACTCATGACGGCCAGAAGAGCCGTGAACATGAACCGTCGGCCCCGAAAGTGCAGGCGGGACAACGCGTAGCCCGCCAGGCTGTCCAGGAACACGCGCGATGCCGTGATGATTACCGTGACCAGAACCGAGTTGCCCAGCCAGGTCATGATCGGCACGGGCGTGTCCGAGGTCAGCCCGAACATCCGTTTCCAGGCGCCCAGGTCGAAGGGGTTCGGGATCAGCGACAGGGGATGGGCAACGGACTCGGGGTCTGACTTGAATGATGTGGCGATCTGGATGAGGAACGGGTACAGGTAGATGATCGCGAAGATGATGAGGATCGCGTAGCCGGCGACCTTCTTGGGGCTGACATGGCGATCGCGCCGGCCGCCGGCCGGGGGGCGGGTGCCATCGGTCCCGCCGGTTGTGGTTCTGGGCTCGAGGTCCTGGGTGGGGACGGTGGTGGTGGTCATGGGGTTGGTCCCGTCCCGTGGTTGCTGTGCATCAGGTCCACTGCTCGCAGCGTCAACCGGCGTTGCCATCCGGTGAGCAGCACGATGATCAGGAAGACGATGAAGGCCATCGCGGCACCGGAGCCCCAGCCGTTGGACTTGAAGCTGGTGTTGTACGACAGAAACGCCGGCGTCATCGTCGTGCCGGCAGGGGCGCCCTTACCCATCACGTAGATCTGGTCGAAGACCTGCCAGGTGCCGATCACGCCAAGGGTGATGACGAGGAAGAGTGCGGGCTTGAGCATCGGAACGGTGACCAGTCGCAGCTTCTGCCAGGGGGAGACGCCGTCCATCATGGCGGCCTCGTCAACCTCGACGGGCAGGTCCTGCAACGCGGCCAGGAACATCAGCATGAATGTGCCGGTCGTGGTCCAGACGGCGAGGAAGATGATGACACACATGGCCACCGACGGGCCGGACAGCCAGTCCCACAGTGATCGCCCGAAGATCTGCCCCTGCGCCCAGTCCGGGTTCTCACCCGCGCCGAAAAGCCCGAAGAACAGATGGAGCAGGCCACGCGAGTCGCTGAACCACTCAGGTCCGTCGATGCCCAGGAGCTTCAGGAGCCCGTTGACCGCGCCGGTGTTGGAGAAGAGGAACAGGAACACCGTGGAGATGGCGATGGAGCTGGTCACCGAGGGGAAGTAGAACGCCGTGCGGAAGAAGCTCTTGCCCTTCAGGAACCTGTCGTTGACGATCAGGGCGAGCAGCAGCGAGGTGGCGGTCTGCAGCGGGACAACCAGTAGCACGTAGTAGAACGTGTTGCCCAGCGACTGCATGAAGTCCGACCGGGCCAGACCGTCGGACAGGAACAGCGACGAGTAGTTCTTGGCACCGACGAAGGCCGCGTTCGGACCGCCACCGAAGGGATCCACGTTGCCGGTCCAGTTGGTCATGCTGACCCACAGCGCCATAAGGATGGGCACGAGCAGGAAGACGCCCAGGATGACGATCGCAGGAGCCGTGAAGACCCAGCCGGCGATCCCCTCTCGGCCGTGGATGTTGGTCCTTCTCTTGGCCATGACGATCTCCTTGTGGGCGGTCGGCATACAGGCACGAGGTGCCTGTATGCCGACCGGGCGGTTCAGCGATTCATGATGCGGTCAGTGCGTCGATCAGCCGGCGGCGATTGCCGCGGTGCCGTTCTTCTGGAGGTCGGCCAGCATGGCTTTGGCGTCGCCGCCCTTGCCCAGCGTCGCCATCTTGGAGCTGAACGCGGACATCACCGGGTCGAAACCGGGGAGGTTGACAGGGCCCTGGCCGTAGTCGCCACCTGCGGCGAAGGCTGCGTCCTGGGGGTACAGCGCCTTGAACTTGGCGATGCCCTCGACCGTGGAGGGCATCGGCCCGAACGCCTTGGCGAACGCGAGCTGCTGGTCAACGGTGATGAGGAACTTGACCAGGTCGACGGCCTGCTTCTGGTGGGTGCTCTTGGCGGCGATGCCCCAGCAGTTGCTGAACATCAGCGTGGCCTTGCCTGCCGGGCCGGCCGGCAGCGAGACGATCTTGGTCTTCAGGTTGGGGTAGTCCTTGGTCAGCGAACCCCTGAGCCAGTTGCCCTCGATGGTCATCGCCCCGATGCCCTTTCCCAGGGCCTCGCCGCCCCAACCGGCAGCCGGCTTTGTGTCGGTGTTGAACTTCATGGACCCTGCGGCCATCATCTTCTTGATCTCCATAAGGCCGGCGAGGTTCTGGGGGCTGTCAGCCGTCATCGTCTTGCCGTCCGCCGACACGACCCAGCCGCCGGCCTGCTTCATGAAGACGTCGCCGCGGTTGATGTCATTGCCGATGACCAGGCCGGTGACCTTGCCCTTGGTCAGCTTCTTGGCGACCTTCTCCAGACCTGCCCAGTCCGTGGGGATGTCGGCATCGGTCAGGCCGGCCGCGGTCCACATGTCGGTGTTGATCGCCAGAGCCAGTGTCGAGTAGTCCTTGGGCGCGCACTGGAGCGTGTTCTTGTACGTGAACGTCTTGACCAGGCTGGGCAGGAAGTTCGAGCTCTTGACCTGGTCGCCGTAGGCGTACAGGTTGCCCACCTTGGCAAAGTCACCGATGCGAGCGGCATCGGCATAGAACAGGTCTGGGGGAGTGCCACCGGCGAAACCCTGGCCGAGCTGCTGGCCGAGGTCGCTGGCGACGATGACCTCAGTGGTGTTGCCGCTCTGCTTGGACCAGGCGGCCGCCGCGGACTTGACCGCGTTGGTCTACGTGTCGCCAGAGCTGCCGATCATGATCGTCAGCTTGGCCGGGCCGCTGGCCTGGGTCCTGCTGGCGCTTCCAAAGCTGCTGCCGCCCCCACATGCTGAGAGGACGAGAGCGCCGGTGGCGCACAGCGCCACCGCAACCGCGGCGGGTCGTGTCTTGCTTGTTCTCACGAACTGTCTCCATCGTGAGTGCGGATGCCCGCTGAGTTGGTCGCTGCGGGCTCGGGGGTCAGGATGATCGCTTCGTGCCAAGGCGTTCGGCGCCGTGGTGATCGGTGCTGTGGCGGGGGATGACCACTGGGTCCAGGACAGCGCCGTGACTCGGGGCCCCGGCACCGGCGTCGGCTGCGGCCAGGTAGGACAGAAGGGTCTGCGCTATCTGGGCCAGAGGCTGTTGGAGGCTGGTCAGGCCGAAGACCTGGGCGGTGTCGCTGTCGTCAAAGCCCACCAGGCCGATGTCGGCACCGGGCTGCAGTCCTTGGTTGCGCACTGCCTGGTAGGCGGCCAACGCCAGGGTGTCCGAAGCGCACACGATGGCCCCGCCGATGCCGACCGCCTTGATCAGGGACTGCACCGCCGCGGCGGTCCGGGCCATGTCCTTGGGCGGGGCCTCCTGCAGGGCCGGGTCATGGATGCCGAGCGCAGTGGTCGCCGCGACCCAGCCAGAGCGCCGGTCATCGCCGACCGGGGAACCATGCGGCCATCCGAGGTAGCCGATCGGCCCATAACCCTGCGCCACCAGGTGGCGTACGCCCTGGGCGATACCGGCCCCGCCGTCCACGTCAGCCCAAGCGGTGAAGCTCGGGTCGTCCCATACCTGGCCGAACGACACAAAAGGGACTTCGTGCCCGAGCAGCCAACCCGGCCGGGGATCCTGGCGCCGGGTGTTGGTCAGCACGAAGCCACTGACCATCTGGGTGGCGAGCAACCGCTCGTACTCGGCAACGGGTTCGAGATAGTCCTCGACGGAAAACGTGATGATGTGCGCATCGCGCTCGCGGGCGCAGATGGTCAGCTCCACCAGGAAGGAGTCCTGGATGTTGCCGAGCCGGCGGCGGCCGGTGGCGTTCAGCTCGATACCAAGGGCGTTGGCCTTGCGCTGACGCAGGGCACGGGCCGCGAGGTTGGGCCGGAAGTTCAGACGTTCAATCTCAGACCGGACCTTGGCGATGGTCTGTGGGGCGACCTTGCCGGGATTGTTCAGGACGTTGCTGACGGTCTGTCTGGAGACCTGGGCAGCGAGGGCGACATCCACCAGCGTCGCCCGTTGGGGTCGTTCGCTACGTGCGGTCATCCTGCCCTCTCAGACCGGGTTCTCCATTCGATTTGAACGTTCAACCCAAAGGAGAGGATGCTTTAGCCGAGAGAGTGCTGTCAAGTTCGATGCGCATTCGTGACCAGAAGGCGATTTCAGCCAATGACGACCATTTCAGCCGAGAGCCCCCCGCAGATCGGACGTCAGCCGTGGCTGCATGAGCTGCGGGTCAGCGTGAACGGCAACGTCACGGCCCTGAGCGCGCCCAGTGGTGACATGGGTGCTGTGGTGGGCGGAGTGTGGGCCGCGACGGGCGCCCAGGGGGTCTACGTCGACGACCGGCGCTGCGTCAGTGTGCTGGCGGTGCATCTGGGAAACGAGTCCCCGGTGCCGGTGGCCGACGCGAGCTCCGGCGGACGTTCGGACTTCCTGTCCTGCGCCCGACAGCTGGGCAATCCCGGCGCCGACCCGACCGTCCAGGTGCGCCGCGCCAGGACGGTGACAGTCCAGGGCATCACCGAGGTCGTCGATGTCGTCTCGCGCGCCGACCAGTGCGTTGAGACCGACGTGGTGCTCCACCTGGGCGGCGACGGCGCGGCGATCTCGTCGGTGAAGTCCGGCATCGTTGCGCAGGACCTCTTGGCCGCCACCGGCCTGGACGCTGGGCTGTCATGGCGCGATCACTGGCATCGCACCGAGGTGACCTTTGATCCGGCGCCGACCTCGTTGACCGTGGGCGGTCCCGGTGAGGTCTCGGTGGCTACGTTCCATCTGGCGGTTTCCCCGGGGCAGACCGGTTCGGTGGTCACCACGGTCCATGCCTGGCGCCTGCAGGAGTCCAACTTCGACGCCGACTCCGGAGCCGCCGCGGTTGACTGGAGCAAGGTGGCCGTCCAGTGCGTGGATCGCCGGCTCGCCCCGACCCTGACCGCGGGTCTGAACGACCTGCAACATCTCCTGCTTACCGATCCCCAGGAGCCGTCCTCGATCTTCGCGGCGGCCGGCACCCCCTGGTATCTCACGCTCTTCGGCCGTGACGCGCTCTGGGCGGCGCGGATGGCCCTGCCGTTTGGCACTGACCTGGCGGCCGGGACGCTGCGCGCACTGGCCAGACGCCAGGGTTCGGTCTTCGACAGCGAACGCGCCGAGGCGCCGGGCAAGATCGCGCACGAGCTGCGCCGCTCGAGGCACGTGAACCCTTCGGCTGGACTTGACCTGCCGCCGGTCTACTACGGCACGATCGATGCCACGCCATTGTGGATCAGCCTGCTGCGGGACGCCTGGAAGTGGGGTCTGGCCGATCGCCAGGTCGAGGCCGTGTTGCCGAATCTGCAGGCAGCCACCCGATGGCTCACCGAGTTTGCCGCCCCTGATGCGGACGGTCTGCTGAAGTATCTCGACACCTCGGGCAAGGGCTTGGCCAACCAGGGGTGGAAGGACTCCGGCGACGCGATCCGCTGGCGTGATGGCCGCGTCGCGGATGCGCCGATCGCGTTGTGTGAGGCTCAGGCCTATGCCATCGAGGCCGCATCTGGCGCCGCCGAGCTGTTCACCCACTTCAACCTCGACGGATCCGCGGACCTGTTGGACTACGCCGAGCGGATGCGTACCCGCTTCCGCGACCACTTCTGGGTTGGCTCTGGCGGCGAGCAGTACATCGGGCTCGCCGTGGACGGCCACGGCAGGACCGTCGATGGCGTGGGCTCCAACATGGGACATGTCCTGGGGACCGGCACGCTCAACGCCGATGAGGTCGACAGGGTGGCCGCCACTCTGACCTCGCCGGAGCTGCTGAGCCGGTACGGCATCTCGACACTGGCCCAGGACAACGTTGGATTCAACCCCATCGGCTACCACACCGGGTCGATCTGGACGCACGACACCGCGATCTGTGCCTGGGGCCTGGCCCGGGAGGGCAAGCGGGAGGAGGCAACGAAGGTCGCCCAGAGTCTGCTGGCCTCGGCGGAGGCGTTCGACTACCGCTGGCCCGAGCTGTACGCCAGTGCAGGTGTGCTGGATCGCCCGGTGCCGTATCCGGCGTCGTGCCGACCGCAGGCCTGGTCCACCGCGTCTGCGGCGGTCCTGATCTCGGTGGCGCTCGGGTTCGAGCCCGATGCCCCGGCAGGGCGGCTCATTCTGCGACCAGCGCGGCCGGCGGCATACGGGCAGATGACGGTTCGCGGGCTGCGCTTCGCGGGAGCATCCTTCGGGGTGCGATGCGCACCGGACGGCACCACCGAGCTGCTCGACCCGCCCGACGACGTCGAGATNGTGATCCTCTGATCGGGGTACGTCCTACACTCGAGGGTCCGAGTCAGTAGGAAGGAAGACCACGCGCGTGAAGCTGCTGGAATCGATCAATGGACCTGAGGATCTCAAGGCAATGCCGGCGGATCAGATGCCGTTGCTGGCCGAGGAGATACGGGCGTTCCTGGTCGACTCGGTCTCCAAGACGGGCGGGCACCTTGGGCCCAACCTGGGGGTGGTCGAGCTGACCATCGCCCTGCATCGGGTCTTCGACTCCCCGCAGGACTCGATCGTGTTCGACACTGGCCATCAGTCCTACGTCCACAAGATGCTCACCGGCCGGCGCGACGGCTTCTCGGAGCTTCGCAAGAAGGGCGGGCTCTCGGGCTACGCCAGCCGGGCCGAGTCCGAGCATGACATCGTGGAGAACTCCCATGCGTCCACGGCGTTGTCCTGGGCAGACGGGATCGCCAAGGCCCGCCGACTGCAGGGCCAGCGCCACCGGCACACCGTTGCTGTCATCGGGGACGGTGCCCTGACCGGCGGGATGGCCTGGGAGGCGATCAACAACATCTCGGCCGACAAGGACCTGCCTCTGGTCATCGTGGTCAACGACAACAAGCGCTCTTATGCGGTGACCACGGGCGGGGTCGCCGACTACCTCGCGAGCTTGCGGATGACGCGCGGCTACGAACGCTTCCTGGGCTGGGGCAAGAACACCCTGGAGCACACGCCGGTCGTGGGCTCGCGGATGTACAAGACGTTGCACGGGATGAAGAAGGGTCTGAAGGACATCGTCGCGCCGCAGGGGATGTTCGAGGACCTTGGGCTGAAGTATCTCGGCCCGGTCGACGGCCACGACGAGCAGGCGCTCGAGTCGGCGTTTCGCAGGGCTCGTGCCTTCGGCGGTCCAGTTCTGGTCCACGTGCTCACCGAGAAGGGCCGCGGCTATGCGCCCGCCCGCCAGAACGAGGCTGACCGCTTCCATGCGGTGGGTGTCATCAACCCCGAGACCGGCCTCTCATTTGCCGAGGGTGGTCGTATCTGGACCGATGAGTTCAGCGACGAGATGTGCGAGATCGGCACGGCGCGCCCGGACGTCGTGGCGTTGACCGCGGCGATGATGATCCCGGTGGGCCTGGACAAGTTCGCGGCTCTCTTCCCGGATCGTGTCTTCGACGTGGGAATCGCCGAGCAGCACGCCCTCACGATGGCATCGGGGCTTGCCTTCGGTGGTCTGCACCCGGTGGTCGCCATGTACGCCACGTTCCTCAATCGGGCATTCGACCAGCTGTTGATGGATGCAGGGCTGCACAAGTCCGGTATCACCGTGGTGCTCGACCGGGCAGGGGTGACCGGCACCGACGGTGCGTCCCACAACGGCATGTGGGACATGACGATCTGTTCGGTGGTGCCAGGCCTTCGGCTGGCCGCCCCCCGCGACGGCGACCAGCTGCGCCGACAGCTGCGCGAGGCGGTCGACGTCTCGGACGGCCCCACGGTGTTGCGTTTCCCCAAGGGTGACGTCGCCGACCCCGTCGCCCGGGTGCGTCAGCTCGGTAGCCTCGACGTCTTGTGCGAATCCGGTCCCGGCGCCGTGGATCTGCTGATGGTGGGCGTCGGTGCGATGGCGTCCACGTCGGTCAGCGTGGCCGAAAAGCTCGAAGCCCAGGGATATTCGGTGCGCGTGGTTGACCCCCGCTGGGTGCTGCCGGTCAGCCCGGACCTGATCCTGGCAGCCGGCGATGCCAAGGCTGTCGCGGTGATCGAGGACAACCTGGTGTCCGGGGGTATCGGATCGGCGGTGACGTTGGCTGCCAGTCAGGCGGGGTGCCAGGCGGCTGTTCACTGTTATGGCATACCCAAGAAGTTCTTGAGCCACGCTTCCCGCAGCCAGGTTCTGGACCAGATCGGGCTGACCCCGGACGCGATTGCCACCTCGCTGGGCGCTGCGCTGAGCCACCTCGCCAAGTGCTGAGCCCGCACGTCTCAACGGGCGCTGAGCTCAGATGGAGCCGGTGGCCTTCTGGATCACGGCCGAATCAGATGTCGCGGAAGGTCTCGATGGTCGCGCCCAGCGCGTTGAGACGCGTGGCCAGGTCCTCGTAGCCGCGGTTGATGACGTAGACGTTGCGCAGGACCGAGGTGCCCGGAGCCGCGAGCATCGCCACCAGGATGACCACTGCTGGACGAAGTGCCGGCGGGCAGATGACCTCGGCAGCGCGCCAGCGCGTGGGCCCGGTGATCAACACCCGATGTGGGTCAAGCAGCTGAACCTTGACGCCGACCTTGGTGAGCTCGGTCAGATAGATGGCACGGTTGTCGTAGACCCAGTCGTGGATCATCGTGGTGCCGGTTGAGCTGGCCGCGATGATCGCAAAGAAGGGCAGGTTGTCGATGTTGAGACCCGGGAACGGCATCGGGTGGATCTTGTCGGCGGGGGCCACGAGTGGGCCGGCGATGGTGGTCAGGTCGACCAGGCGGGTCAGGCCGTTTGCGGAGCGGTACTCGGGGGTGATCAGGTACTTCATGCCCATGCCCTCGAGCAGCGCGAGCTCGATCTCCATGAACTCGATGGGCACCCGGCGGATGGTGATGGTGGACTCGGTGACGACCGCCGCGGCCAGCAGGCTCATCGCCTCGATCGGGTCCTCGGACGGGTAGAACTCGACGTCGACGTCGATCTTCGGCTTGCCGTGAATGGTCAGCGTGGTGCTGCCGATCCCCTCGATGACCACTCCGAGCTTGCCGAGGAAGAAGCAGACATCCTGGACCATGTAGTTCGGGCTCGCATTGCGGATTACCGTGACGCCGTCGTGTCGAGCAGCGGCCATCACTGCGTTCTGGGTCACGGTGTCGCCCCGTTCGGTCAGCACGATTGCCGAGCTGGGGCTGACCGAGCGGTCGACCTTGGCGTCATAGAAGCCGGTCGAGGCGGTGACGTTGAGGCCAAAAGCTCGCAGGGCGTTCAGGTGCGGGTCCACGGTGCGGGTGCCGAGATCACAGCCCCCGACATAGGGCAGGCGGAACTCGTTCAGCTCATGCAGCAGCGGCCCCAGGAACATGATCACCGTGCGGGTACGGCGCGCTGCGTCGACGTCCATCCCCGAGAGGTCCAGGGCGGCCGGCGGAGTGATCTCGAGGTCATTGCTGTCCGGCAGCCACCGGGCCCGCACGCCGATGCTGACCAGCACCTCGACGATTCGGTTGACCTCCTCGATACGGGCCAGGCTACGGAAGGTGGTGCGCCCGTGGTTGAGCAGCGATGCGCACAACAACGCGACGGCCGCGTTCTTGCTGGTCTTGACGTCGATCGCACCGGACAGCTTCGTTCCGCCGACGATGCGCAGGTGCTGAGCACCGGAGTGGCCCAGTGAGACGAACTCGGAGTCCAGACTCGCGCCGATACGCGCCAGCATTTCCAGGCTCAGGTTCTGCTTGCCCTGCTCAATGCGCGCTATCGCGCTCTGGCTCGTGCCCAACAGCTCCGCAAGATCGCTCTGGGACAAGCCTTGGTGCCGTCGGGCGTCCCGAATCAGCGTGCCGATTCGGGACGGGTAATCCTCACTCATGCATGCAACCTTAGATCACTGGCACGTTGTCGGTCTCGAGATGCCTTGCCGGGCGCGTCGTGTTCCATGGCGACCGACGCGCCCGTCTGCCCCTGTCTCGGGGCCGGGATCAGGCGGGAACGCTGGCCACACCCGGGGGCAGGAACCGCTTCCCGGTGACCTTTTCGGAGACGCCGGTGCGGTCCAGCAGGGGAGTGAGCCCGCCGTTCCAGAAGGCGAATCCGGCTCCGGTGATCATGGCGAGGTCGATGTCCATCGGAGCGGCCACGACACCCTCGTCAAGCATCAGCCGGGCCTCCTCGGCCAGGGCCGAGAGCACCTCGTCTCGCACCTGACCGGAGCTCAGGACCACCGGGTTGGCCGGCGTCTGCATGAGGGCGGCGACCTCGGGGTCCGGGACCGGCTTGCCCTCGGGGTAGACGTAGAACCCTGGTTTGCCCGCGGCAACCAGCCGGCGCAGGCCCTCCGACACGGGGAATCGCTGCGGGAACGCACGGTGAAGAGACTCGAGGTTGTGCAGGGCGATCGCGGGACCGACCAGACCCAGGAGCTCGAAGGGAGGCATCGGGACAAATCCGGCGAAGGCGCTGTCGGCGACCTCGATCGGGGTGCCTTCGTCCACGATCCGGCCCACCTCGCCCATGAACCGTCCCAGCAGCCGGTTGGCGATGAAGGAGGGGGAGTCCTTGGCCAGGATCGTGGTCTTCTTGAGCTTCTTGCCGGTGGCGAGAGCCGTCGCGAGGGTGGCGTCGTCGGTCGCCTCACCCCGGATGACCTCGAGCAGGGGCATCACCGCGACGGGGTTGAAGAAGTGAAAGCCCACGACCCGCTGCGGGTTCTTCAGGTCCGCGGCCATCTCGGTGATCGAGAGCGAGGACGTGTTCGTCGCCAGCACACAGTCAGCGCCCACAACCGCCTCGACCTCGGCGAAGACCTGCTTCTTGATGCTGATCTCCTCGAATACCGCCTCGATGACGAAGTCGGCATCGGCAAAGTCGTCTTTGCTCGTGGACCCGCTGACCATGGCCTTGAGCCTGTTGGCCCGGTCCGGGCCGATCCGACCCTTGCCGAGCAGCTTGTCGACCTCGGCGTGGACGTAGCCCACACCCTTGTCCACGCGCACCTGATCCAGGTCTGTCATCACGATCGGGACCTCGAGGCGCCGGGCGAACAGCATGGCCAGCTGGCTTGCCATCAGACCGGCTCCGACAATGCCGACCTTGGTCACCGGGCGTGCCAAAGAGCGGTCGGGAGCTCCGGCGGGGCGCTTGGCGCGCTTCTGCACCAGGTCGAACGCATACAGGTTGGCGCGCAGCTCGTCGCCCATCAGCAGGTCCCCAAGAGCNCTGTCCTCGGCNGCGTACGCCTCTTCGCGGGTGGCGGTACGGGCCGCGGATATCAGCTCCAGAGCGCGCAATGGTCCGGGCGCAGCGCCGCCGGTCTTGGCCCTGACCATTCGCTTTGCCGCGGTGATCGCACCCTCCCAGAGAGTTGCGTCGCGATCGACCTCGTGGCGGTCCACCACGGTCCTGCCGGCGATGACGTCGGCCGCCCAGGACAGCGAGTCCTCCAGGAACATGGCCGGCTCGAACAACACATCGGCGATCCCGAGCTCGAAGGCCTGGGGTCCCTTGAGCGTGCGGTTCGTGTTCAGCGGGTTCTCGACGATGACCTTCAGGGCCGCCTGGACGCCAATGAGATTGGGCAGCATGTAGCATCCACCCCAGGCGGGCACCAGACCCAGGAAGCACTCGGGCGTGGCCACGGCGGGTACGCCGGCAGACACGCTCCGGTATGTTGCGCTGAGCGCGATCTCGACACCGCCACCCAAGGCCGCGCCGTTGACGAACGCGAAGGTCGGCACCGGGAGCGTGCGGAGCTGCTCGAACGTCTTGTGCCCGAGCTGGCCAATGGCCAGCGCCTGCTCTCGCGAGCTCACCTTGGGGATGCCGGTGAGGTCTGCGCCGACCGCGAAGATGAACGGCTTGCCGGTCACCCCGACACCGACGATCTCACCGGCCTCAGCCCGTGCGGCCAGCGTGCTGAGCACCCCGGACAGGCCGGAGAGGGTGGCCGGGCCGAAGGTGTTGGGCTTGGTGTGGTCGAAGCCGTTGTCCAGGGTGATCAGCACGAACGTGCCGGCCCCACCGGGCAGGGCGATGTCGCGCGCCATGGCCAGGGTGATGACCTCGTTGGGGAACAGGGCAGTGAAGTCGATGTTCATCAGGCCACAGTCCCCTGGGTCGTGTTGAGCTTGGTCATGTCCAGATCCTTGCCGTAGTCGCCGTGGTGGGGGTTCTCCCAGATCACTGCTCCGCCCATGCCGATCCCGATACACATCGCGGTGAGGCCGTAGCGCACCTGCGGGTTCTCCTCGAACTGGCGGGCGAGCTGGCTCATCAGCCGGACCCCGGAGCTGGCCAGGGGGTGACCCGTGGCGATCGCGCCGCCGTACTGGTTGACCCGGGGGTCATCGTCGGCGATGCCGAAGTGGTCGAGGAAGGCCAGAACCTGGACGGCGAAGGCCTCGTTCAGCTCGAAGAGGCCGAGGTCGGAGATGCTCAACCCGGCCTGTCGCAGGGCCTTCTCGGTCGCGGGAACCGGGCCGATACCCATCACCTCAGGCTCAACCCCGACGAAGGAGTAGGCAGCCAGGCGCATCCGCACGGGCAGCCCGAGCTCAGCGGCCGCATCTGCTGACGCCACGATGCACGCGGTGGCGCCATCGGTCAGGCCTGCGCTGTTGCCGGCGGTGACCTTGCCGTGCGCGCGGAATGGCGTCTTCAGCCCGGCGAGGTTCTCCACGGTGCTGCCCGGACGCGGAGGTTCGTCAGTGGTGGCCAGGCCGTACCCCAGCTCGGCATGACGAGTGGCGACCGTGACCAGGTCAGGCTGGATCTTGCCGTCGGCGTAGGCCTTTGCGAGCTTGCTCTGGCTCGCGACGGCGAAGGCGTCGCAGCGCTGCTTGGTCAGGGCCGGGAAACGGTCGTGGAGGTTCTCTGCAGTCGCGCCCATCGACAGGGCCGACGGGTCCACGACCCCCTCGGAGAAGATCCGCGGGTTGGGGTCAACGGCCTCACCCATCGGGTGTCGTCCCATGTGCTCCACCCCGCCGGCGATGGCGACCTCGGCCGAGCCGAAGGCAATGGCTGAGGCCACGTTGGTCACCGCGGTCATCGCACCGGCGCACATGCGGTCGATGGAATAGCCCGGAGTGGTGTTGGGCAGACCGGCGAGCAGCGCCGCCACCCGCCCGAGGGTCAGACCCTGGTCGCCGATCTGGGTGGTCGCGGCGATGGCGACCTCCTCGACGCGTTCCGGCGGAAGCTCGGGATGACGGCGTAGCAGTTCGCGGATGCAGTTGACGACGAGGTCATCGGCGCGCGTCTGGGCATACATGCCCTTGTCACCGGCCTTGCCGAACGGGGTACGAACGCCGTCGACGAACACGACTTCACGCAGAGTGCGAGACACGGGGGGCCTTCCCAGAGGAGGACAGTCACGGACTGGAGAGTGACCGTCAAGACAGTGATGCTACCCGTCAGTAACATCGCTGGTAAACCCCACCTACTCGGAGGCGGCTACGGCCGCCGGTTCGAGAGTCGGTGGGGGAGCCGGGGCAGCCGGGCGATTGATGGCCTCATCGACGATGGGGGCGGCGATGTCGATCTGCCACTGACGGGCCCCGAGCCTGAGCAGGGCCTCGGAGATGGACTCCAGGGTCGGTTCGGCCGGGGGAGTCCACAGCATCCGGCGCAGGAGGTCCGGGGACAACAGGTTCTCCACGGGAATGTGGTGGGCGTCGGCGAACTCACTCAGGGCTGCGCGGGCCTGAACCAGCCGTGTTGCGGCAACCGGATCACGTTCGGCCCAGGCTCTGGCCGGCGGTGGACCGTCGGAGCGCGCGGTGAGAGCGGGAAGATCAGTCTCGGGCATCTGGCGGGCGCGCTCCAGCGCGCTGAGCCACTCGCCCTGGTATCGGCGTACTGATCTGGAGGCCCGTCCCGCGCTCTTCTGGTTGTTCAGGCTGATATCGGCCTCCGTCTTCGGGGATCGGATGGCAAACTCGACCAGTGCGGCGTCCGGCAGGATCCGCCCTGGTGCGATGTCGTTCTCGCTGGCTATGGCGTCACGGGCCCGCCACAGCTCACGAACCGTGGCGGCGCCACGGCGGTTGCGGACCTTGTGCAGCCCCGAGGTGCGACGCCATGGCTCGAGCCGGGGCGGGGGACCGGTGAACCTGGTGAGAGCGTCGAACTCCTGCTCGGCCCACGGCGTCTTCTCCTGCGCTGCCAGGTCATCTGCCATGAGATCGCGGACCTGGACGAGTACCTCGACGTCCAGGGCGGCGTAACGCAACCAGGGCTCCGGCAGGGGCCGGGTGGACCAGTCCACGGCCGAGTGTTCCTTGGCCAGGGTCAGACCGAGGTAGTGCTCGACGACTGCAGCGAGCCCAACCCGCGGCAGACCGGCCAGGCGTCCGCCGAGCTCGGTGTCGAAAAGGCGCGTCGGACGCATACCGACCTCAGCAAGACAGGGCAGGTCCTGGGTTGCGGCATGCAGGATCCACTCGACATCGCAGAGAACATCACCGATGGGTGAGAGATCGGGGCAGGCGATCGGGTCGATCAGCCAGGTGCCCGAACCCTCGCGGCGGAGCTGGATGAGGTAGGCCCGCTGTCCGTAGCGGTAGCCGGACGCACGTTCTGCGTCGATGGCCACGGGGCCGGTGCCGGCGGCGAGGGCTTCGGTCGCACGAACCAGGCCGCGCTCGTTCATGGTCACGTCCGGAACGCCTTCGGCAGGCATGTTCAGAGCCACCAACACCCGGCCAGCCGCTTCGTGCTCAGGCACGTCTGGGTCTGCTTCGTCTGATGGTTCTGGGGGGTCGCTCAGTCCGATGCTCACAGGGTTAATCTATTGACCTGGGCGGCTGGGGTGTTAGGCGGTCAGCCGCGCGCACCTGCCACCGTTGCGTGGCATTGCCGTTCAGCGACGTTGTCGTGGAAGAGCCACGACACCCTCGGGTAGAGGTGGCAGGCCGGCGACCGTGCACAGCAGATCGGCCCAGGCCTGCAGGTGGACGCCCAGGTTGGGTCCGCCGGGTGTCCAGGAGGCCCGGATCTCCATCTCCACGGTGGCACCGCGATCTACCAGGCCGGCAAAGCTCTCAGACACGACCCGGGTAACCGTGCCCGCGTCAGCCGTGTGGATCGCCTCACGATTCTCGAGCGCTTCCTTCAACCACGACCATCCGACCGCGCCGAGCATCGGATCGTTGGCCAGCTCCGGATCGAACACTGCGCGGGCGAAGGTGACCGCGCGCCAGACCCCGTTCCACGGCTCAGGCTCGGACGGGTCGTACAGCAGAACGAAGCGACCAGAGGCGAGCTCATCACCGCCGCCGAGCGCTCCCGAGCTGATGACCTCTGCTGACATCGCCACGGCGTACGGGGCGATCCGACTCGGGGCGGGCACCTCGGTGAGGTGAACCTCCGGACGCAGCCGAGCCGCGCGCAGGTCCCGAAGTGCCTGTGCGAATTCCGTCGAGTCCTCGCCTGGGACGCTACGACTGTCCACAACCGAAGGCTATGTCGGCCGGTACCTCGAACGCGTCGCGGCACGCCGGGATACGGTTCGGCGATGTTGGCTTTACTCGCTCTGGCCTCGAGTGCATTCTGGGGAACCTCAGATTTCTTCGCCGGACTCAAGGCGCGGACCATCGCACCGCCCGCCGTCGTAGCCGTCACCCAGGGCTTTGCGTTCCTGGCGCTCAGCGTCATCCTGCTGGTGCGCCATAGCGGTTTCTCCCCCTCCTTCTCCGGGAACGGCCCGTTGTGGGCGATCGCTGCGGGGGCGAGCGGGGCGGTGGGGCTGGTCTGTTTCTACACGGCACTGGCCTCGGGAACGATGGGCGTGGTCGCACCGATCTCATCCCTGGGAGCACTTGTCCCCGTCTTCCTCGGCCTGCTCACCGGGGAGCATCCAACTGCGACCGCGTGGGTCGGGATGGCCGTGGCGGTGGCGGGCGCGGCCCTGGCCTCCGGGCCGGAGCTGACCGGCGCAGTGCCAGCGCGCCCGGTGATCCTGGCCGCTGTCGCCGCGGCGTGCTTCGGGACCGCGCTCTACTGCCTGGACCGCGGGGCTCGCTATGCGCTTCTGGAGACTCTCTGGGGGATGCGGGTGACCACCGTCTCCCTGTTCCTCATTGCCGGGCTGGTGGCGCGATCGGCCGGCGGCACCCGCAGGGGCGACCTGCCGGCGCTCGCGGTCATCGGCCTGGCCGACGTCACCGCGAACGGGCTCTTCGCCTTCGCCTCGTCCCGGGGAATGGTCAGCGTGGCCAGCGTGCTCGCCTCGCTGTACCCCGTCGCCACGCTCTTCTGGGCGAGGCTGCTGCTGGGCGAGAGGTTGCGCCACGTCCAGACCATCGGGGTCGCGTTGACCCTGGCTGGGGTGGTCGCCATCGCACTTTGACCCCGGTGCCAAGGACAGCGTCTGCGTGGGAGAATCTGCGGGTGACGAGCTCCCCGAACAGCCCCCGCGACAGTGTCCTGGTACGCGCCGCCCGACGTCAGAGCGTGCCGCACACCCCGGTCTGGTTCATGCGTCAGGCGGGCCGGTCGCTGCCGGAGTACCGCAAGGTTCGCGAGGGCGTGGGGATGCTCGACTCCTGCCGTACGCCGGACCTGGTCGCGGAGATCACGCTGCAGCCGGTGCGCCGGCACGGGGTCGACGCGGCCATCCTGTTCAGCGACATCGTGGTGCCTCTGGCCGCCGTCGGAGTCGATCTTGACATCGTCGCGGGGGTGGGGCCCGTGGTAGCCCAGCCGTTCCGGACGCACTCCGACCTCGACCGTATTCCGGAGCTGACGCCCGAGCACATCCCCTACATCACCGAGGCCGTGCAGCTGGTCCTTGCGGAGCTGGGCGCGACGCCGTTGATCGGGTTCGCCGGTGCGCCGTTCACTCTCGCGTCCTACCTCGTCGAGGGTGGGCCGTCCAAGAACCACGAACATACCAAGGCCATGATGCACGGCGACCCGCAGCTGTGGAACGCACTGTGCGCCCGGCTGGCACAGATCGCCGGAGGGTTCCTGCGGGTCCAGGCGCAGGCTGGGGCGTCGGCCGTGCAGCTCTTCGACTCATGGGTGGGCGTGCTGTCCCGCAAGGACTACGAGACCTTCGTCCAGCCGCACTCGCGGGTGGCTCTGTCGGCCGTGGTCGATCTTGACGTCCCCAAGATCCACTTCGGCACCGGAACCGGCGAACTGCTGGCCTCGATGGGTGCCGCCGGCGCCGATGTCGTGGGGGTCGACTTCCGCACCTCACTGACGGATGCCCGAGCACGCCTCGGAGACGGGTACGCCGTGCAGGGCAACCTCGACCCCGCGCTGCTGTTCGCACCATGGCCGGCACTGGAGAAGGTTGTGCGATCCATCGTGGCGGAGGGCGCGCAGGCGCCGGGACACATCTTCAACCTCGGCCACGGAGTGCTGCCGGCCACGGACCCTGGGGTGCTGACCCGCGTCGTCGAGCTGGTGCACGAGGCATCCGCCCACTGACCTCACCGGCCAACGTCATCAGTTGACCTCACTTACGACCTCGATCACTGAGTTGATTCCCTGACCTCAGTGGTTGCTCTTACTGCTTGACCTCACGTGCTGAGCCCGCACGGCGCCGGCGCAACCACCACACGACCGGTGCTGCCAGCAGGGCGAAGAACACGGCGAATGGCAGAACGGCTCCGATGGCCGTAGGAGCCCGCTGACAGAGGCAGTGAACGCGTCCCAGCCGGAACCCAGACCGCCGACGAAACCGGTCTTCGTCACGGGTTCGTGCCCGGGCGTGCTCAGCGAGACCGTCAACGTGGCGCGCTCGACACTGTTCTTGAGAGCGTCCAGCTGTGACTCCAACGACTCCAGGTCGGCCTCGCGTTGACTCAGCTCGCCTTCGAGAGCCACGACCTGACCGATGTCCTTGGCCTGGGTCATCAGGGTACGCACGCGATCGACGCTGGCACGCATGGTCTTGAGCCGGCTCTCGGTGTCGACATACTGGGCGGTGACGTCCTGTGAGGACATATTGCGCTGGAGCACCGTGCCGATCCTGGCGAGCTGGTCCAGCGCGGTGTCGAGCTTGTCCGCCGGCACCGACAGGGTCAGGGTGCCAAAGCCACCCAGGGAGTCGAATTTGCGTGCAGGGGCCGAAGGAGTCTGCAGGGGCTGCGGGCCACCAGGGCTGCCCGTTCCGATCTGCTCACCGAGCACCTGAGCCTGGAGCCCGGTGGCGATGGTGCGCANCTGGGCCGCGCCGACCGAGATGTCCTTGACCTGGAGGTCCAAGCTCGCGCTCCTGGTCAGCTTGGGACCGACCCCAACCAGGGGTGCCCCGGGGTGCGGGCTGGGCTCGGGGAGCGCTGTTCTTGGCTCCGGAGGCGCTGCTGGCTCCGGAGGCACCGTTGGGGCCGATGCTCTCCGGAACTGGTGCGGCGCCGCTGGCTGTTCTCACGGTGCTCGTGTTCCCTGGGCTACCACCGCTGCAACCGGCGAGCAACAGAGCGGACAGGGCGGCGAGAGCAATCAGGCTGATGGCTGGCCGCACATGGCAAGGGGACTGGCGGTAGGTGAATGCGCGTTGCATGACAGACCTCCAAGGACGAGCACATGAACGTTATGCCCATTGGAGTGGTGCACGGTCACGTTCGTTCCATGCCGGCGGTTTCGATTCGGTCACGGCAACTCGGTTACGCGGTTGGTCACAAGGCAGGCCACCAGGCTGCCAGTTTTGGGGCCAGATGCTGACCCACCTGCGACGCGGTGCGAACGCCCGGACAGGATGAGTGCATGAGCCCGAAGTCATCCGCAGGCCAGATCCGCGAGATCAACGACAGCATCCGCTATGCCATGTGGTCTGTCTTCAAGGTCACCAGTGCGTTGCCGCAGGATCGCGCGGGGGTTGTCGCCGAGGTTGAGGCACTGTTTGGCGACCTCGCCGAGCAGGGTGTTGTGGTGCGGGGGATCTACGACGTCGCCGGGCTACGCGCCGACGCGGACTTCATGATCTGGTGGCATGCCGAGGACATCCGGACGGTGCAGGCGGCCTACCACCAGTTTCGCCGTACCGAGCTCGGGGCCCACCTCGAGTCGGTGTGGTCGGTGGCCGCACTTCACCGACCGGCCGAGTTCAACAAGGGACACATCCCGGCGTTCATGGCCGACGAACACCCCAAGGACTTCATCTGCGTCTACCCGTTCGTGCGTTCCTACCAGTGGTACCTCCTGGAGGATGAGGAACGCCGCAGCCTCCTGTCCGAGCACGGGCAGATGGCTCGCGGCTACCCGGACGTGCGCGCGAACACGATTGCGTCATTCGCGCTGGGTGACTACGAATGGATCCTGGCGTTCGAGGCGGACGACCTGACCCGCATCGTCGACCTCATGCGCCACCTTCGGGGCTCCGAAACCCGCCGCCATGTCCGTGAAGAGGTGCCGTTCTACACCGGCCCTCGGGTCGAGGTCGCCGCGTTGGTNGANTCCCTGCCCTGATCGTATGGGCCGGCTTGCCCGAACTGGGCCTTGATCAGTCGCCCGTTGCCCCGTCGATGCACTCGCGAAGCAGGTCGNCGTGGCCGTTGTGCCGGGCGTACTCCTCGATCATGTGGACGTAGACCCACCGCAACGAGATCGGACCGTTTCTGCCGTCGAACGTCTCATCCAAGGACTTCGCACGGACGGCCTCGTCGGCGGCCAGGCACTCATCCTTGAACGTCGCGAAGTCCTGCTCGACAACGGCATCCGCGACGTTGTCGAAGTCACCGTCCTTGTCGTCATCGGGACAGTAGAGATCGGGCAGCGTGAGAGCGGCGGACCTGCACCGGAACCACGATCGTTCCACCTCGGCCATGTGCCGCAGCAGGCCGAGCAGCGTCAACCTCGAGGGACTCACGGACGCGGTCTTGAGCTGGTCGTCGGTCAGTCCGGTGCACTTCCACAACAGGGTTCCGCGATGGAACTCCAGCCAGTTTTGATACATGGCTCGCTCTTCGGCCACGCGGGTGGGTCGCTGCGGAACTGGCTCGCATCGGCAGTGTTGGTCGCATCCGTAGTCGTCATGGCCACAACCTACTGACGGCCGGAACCAGTCGGCCACCGATCATTCCGGGGGGTCGTCCCCGGCCTATCCCGGAACCGGCTCGAGCCGCAGGCTGATGCTGTTGATGCAGTATCGCTGGTCGGTCGGGACGTCGTAGCCCTCACCCTTGAACACGTGGCCCAGGTGCGACCCGCAGTTGGCACAACGGACTTCGACCCGTTTGGTACCCATGCTGTGATCCTCGATGTATTCGACCCGGTCCTTCGCAAGGGGGGCGTAGAAGGAGGGCCAGCCGCAGTGGCTGTCGAACTTGGTATCGCTGCGGAACAGCTCGGTGTTGCAGGCGCGGCAGGAGTACACCCCTTGGGTCTTGGTGTCGGTGTACTCACCGAGGCCTGGTCGCTCGGTGCCGGCCTGTCGCAGGACCTCGTACTCCGCCGGGGTCAGCTCCTCACGCCACTGCTCGTCGGTCTTGGACAGGGGATAGGCACGGCCGTCGTTCATCGGGGTCCTCCTACGCAGGGCTGAAAACAACTTCACGATCTACACAACAACACCCCGCTGGAAACGTTCCCAGCGGGGTGCCCACGGGACAATTCGCCGGAGCGTAGCCGGCGGCTACGCTCCCAGCATGGCAAGCAGCGCGAAAGTCCTGCAGGTCCCGGGTCCTGAAGGCGTGGTGCGTGACGTCCGGATCTCCAGCCCGGACCGGGTCATGTGGCAAGACGCAGGTATCACCAAGTGGGACCTGGCGACCTACATCGCCTCGGTCGAGGACGGGCTGATGCGCGCAGTGGGGGACCGGCCGGTGACATTGCAGCGCTTCCCAGACGGTGTGGACGGCGAGGAGTTCTTCTCCAAGAACCCTCCCCGGGGGGTGCCCGGGTGGGCTCGGTCGGTGATCTGCACCTATCCCTCGGCCCGCCAGCATCCGCAGCTGGTCATCGACGAGATCGCCACCGCGGTGTGGGCCGTGCAGATGAACACGGTGACCTTCCACCCGTGGCCGGTCCGTAGCGCCAACAACGACAACCCTGACGAGCTGCGGATCGATCTCGACCCCCAGCCCGGGACGAGCTTCGTGGACGCCGCACGGGCGGCATACGTCCTGAAGGAGCTGCTGGGGGAGATCGGCCTCACCGGCTGGGCCAAGACGTCCGGCAACCGCGGGGTGCACGTCTTCGCCCGGATCAGGCCGACACGCGAGTTCCTCGACGTGCGGCACGGGGTGATCGGGATCGCGCGCGAGCTCGAGCGACGTCTGCCGGACGAGATCACCACGGCGTGGTGGAAGGAAGAACGCGGCCAGAAAGTCTTCGTCGACTTCAACCAGGCCAACCGTGATCGCACCATCGCCTCCGCATACAGCCCACGGCCTCTGCCTGGCGCACCGGTGTCGATGCCCGTTGCCTGGGAGCGACTCGCGGATGTGGGACCGGGCGACTTCACCGTGCGGACCGTACCGGCGATTCTTACCGCCGAGGGCGACGCGTGGGCCGGGATCGATGACGCGGTCGGTGACGTATCCGCGGCGATCGCCTTGTGGGACAGAGATCTCGCGCAGCGGGGGCTGGGGGAGATGCCGTTCCCGCCCGATTTTCCCAAGATGCCGGGGGAGCCGCCCAGGGTTCAGCCCAGTCGGAAACGTCGCGATCCCAACGAAGTTCGCTGACGTTGATCTGGGCCTCCTTGACCCCTGTGCAGCATCTGAGTGTCAGTGCTCTTTACGGCCGGTTCGTAGGGTGGTGTTGTCGGACTTGGCAGATCGCGTCAAGGTCACTTCTTCAGGTCTTTCACATGAGCCAGACCGGGCCGAAAGTGGACGAGGGGTTTTCTGGATTTCGATCCCTGAGACCTCACCTGCGCGCGCCGCCCGCACGAGGCAACGCCCCCCATCTTGGAGATGGAGGGCGTTGCTGTGCTGTGTGGAGCTCAGATCCTCTGTTCGGCGCGTGACTCCTGGCGTTGCTCCTCGATCAGCTCAAGCAAGAGGTCGAGGAGCTGCTGTTTGCGGTCCTCGTTGAGCGCGTTGTAGATCGCCAGGATCTCGGCGCCGGTCAGGCCCATGCCGTCGCCTGCGTGCCCTTCTCCGCGTGTTGCTCCTCGATCAGTTGTTGGGCATAGTCGACAAGCTGCTGTGAGTAGTTGAGAAGCTGCTGCTTGCGGTTCTCGTCCAGCGATTTGTAGTAGAGCCTCAGCATCTGGATCTCTAGGTCAGTCACGGGAGGCTGTGTCTCATGGGTCATCACTGTCATGGTCGTTCTTCCTTCCGTTGGTGGTGGTCGGTCATGGCCCTCGCCCGCCGGGCCGTTGGGCTCTTGTCTAGCGTGATTCTCACCTGGGCGCCATGGGCCGGTTGGTATGTGCGGTGGTTTCCTTCCGATCTGGGCCCACCAAATGCCCAATGCCTGACGACACCGACCAGCAGAGGTCAGAGGTCCAGCTCGTCGACGAGCGCGAGAATCTCGTGGGCAAACGTCGTGCCTCATCCGCAGTGGCCGGCCTGCCGGGTGCCTCGTTGTGGCCGATGAACACTCGCGGCTCTGGGTCGTCGACCATCCGCATCAAGTACGTGTTGAGTACTGCTGCTCGGTGCTTCCCTCACCGAATAGCTCGGTCGGCTCATTTCACAGTGGCACTCGGTGCTCGATGCCGAAACAGCACTGGTCCTCGCGCAACCTCATGTTGGGGTGTCCGTCACTGGCCTCGCACCACGGCTGACAGGTGATCGGAGGCGGTGAGGGCCAGGTGTGCACGTTAATGCGGTCCGGCGCCATCATGATGCATGCTCCCTTCGGTTGGTCATCGATCCAGGCACAGTCCAAGCTCATCCGTGTGCCGGAGTCGTCCTGCTGTGTCTAGTCCCATCGCCCGTGAAACGCCATGTATGAGTCGATACGGTGTGGCGGATGTCTCAGCGCGCCAGGACGGCGTCCAGGTCGTAGGCGATGGGCCGGTCGACCTGCTCGCTCAAACAGGACTGCGGTTCGCGATCCGGGCGCCAGCGCAGGAAAGTCACCGTATGACGGAAGCGTGGGCCCTCCATCTGGTCGAACTTCACCTCGACCACCCGCTGCGGCCGCAACCTGACGAAGCTTGTGTCCTTGTTGGCGCTGAACCGGGAGCGGTCCGTTGAGCCTTTGACCGGATCCCCCTGGTCGTCGGTGACCACCAGAGGCGCGAACTCCTCAACCAGCTCCAGACGCCGGGCATCGGTGAACGCTGAGATCCCACCCACCGGGTAGAGGGTGCCATGCTCGTCATACAGACCCACCAGAACTGAGCCGACCCCACTTCCCGACTTGTGGACCCGGTAACCAATGACCACCGCCTCGGCAGTCCTGGAGTGCTTGATCTTGAACATGGCGCGCTTGCCCTGCTGGTACGGGGCGGCCAGGGCCTTGGCGACCACGCCGTCCAGGCCGGCACCTTCGAACCGCTCGAACCAGTCCCGGGCGATGACGGCATCGCTGGTAGTCCTGGTCAGGTGAATGGGAGCGTTAACCGGGAGGTTGGAGAGCACGGACTCCAGCCGCTGCCGGCGGGCGCCGAACGGCATGCCAGTCAGGTCGTCGTCGCCCAGGGCCAGAATGTCGAAGCAGATGAGCTCGGCGGGAGTCTCGGCGGCAAGGCGTCGGACCCGGGAGTCCGCTGGGTGGATGCGCTGGGACAGGCTCTCCCAATCGAGTCGCTGTGCGCCGGGCGGGCCTTTGCGGACGACGATCTCGGTGTCGATGGCGCATCGCTGCGGCAGATGTTCAAGGACCGCTCGAACCACTTCCGGGAAGTAGCGGGTCAGCGGTTTGGAGCCGCGACTGACCAGATCCACCTCGTCGCCGTCGCGCAGCACGATGCAGCGGAAGCCATCCCATTTCGGTTCATAAGCCAGGCCTCCCGCGACAGAGTCGGGGTCAGGCACCCCGACGACGGCCTTGGCGAGCATGGGCGAGACAGGGAGCGTGATGGGCAGGTCCACGGATGCATTCTGAACCTGCGACGATGCTTTGTGCCATCAAATCGTCGCGTTCCCCCAAAAAGTCTCGTCGCGGCCGGTGCGGTGAGCCTCGCCGCAGCCGCCTTGTCCGCGGCCGGAGCCGTCAGTGCTGCAACCTATTTCGCCCGCAGGGTGTTGACGCCGGATCGGCTGAGGCCGGACGACACGCAGATCCTGGCGATCGAGGACGACAGCGTGACCCTGGGGTTGACACCTGAGACAGAGCAACCCGGTCGATTCGGGTTTTGGTTCGACGGGGGTAGCGGCCACGCCAGAGTGGGCGCGGTCCTGGACCTGGATCAGAAGTCGGGCCGCGTCCGGCGGGTGCTCGAGGGCGTGGACGTCGGCGAGCTAGGCGTCGGCCCAGCTCGGTGGAACCAGTACTACTACAACGTCGGCAACCCCCAGGAGACGTTGGGACTACCGGCGCGTGACGTGCAGATCGAATCCGAACTCGGGATGCTTGCGGCCTGGGAGGTGCCAGCGGACCCGCAGATGCCGGCGACCGGCGGTGCCACGGACCGTTGGGCGATCCTTGTCCACGGCAGGGGAGCGGAGCGGGGGGAGTGCCTCCGAGCGGTGCCAGTGCTTCATGACCTCGGTTTTACCGCTCTGATACCCATGTATCGCAACGACATCGGCGCCCCACCCAGCCCGGACGGCAGATACAGCCTGGGGCTTTCGGAGTGGCGCGATTGCGAGGCCGCACTCCTGCATGCGGTCGACGCGGGCGCACAGGAGATCGTCCTGTTCGGGTGGTCCATGGGCGGTGCGATCGTCCTGCAGACCCTGGATCGTTCGTGGCTCTCGGATCGGGTGAAAGCCGTCGTTCTGGACGCTCCCGTCATCGACTGGGCCGACGTGCTGCGTCACCACGGAGCGTTGAACAAGATCCCCGGCCCGATCGGAAGTCTGAGCCGTTCACTGATCGGCCATCGGTGGGCGCGCCGTCTCGTCGGCGTGCACGAGCCCATCGACGTGGCTCTGACGAACTGGGAGACCCGGGCGGGCGAGCTGAAGCACCGCACCCTGCTCATCCATTCCCTTGACGACGAGTTCGTTCCTGTGGGGCCGTCGATCTCCTTGGCCGCCAAGCGTCCTGACCTGGTTCGCTTCGAGCCCTGGAAGCGGGCACGACACACCAAGGAATGGAATGTCGACCCGGAGCGATGGGATGCCGTCGTGCGTGGGTTCCTGAGCGAGTAACCCGAGGCCTACTGAAGGGATGACGTTACTGAAGGGATCGAGGCCGGCTGGACGGTGCGATGTTCGATGTGTTTGTCGGCTGCCTGCTCCGGTGTCAGTGGCAGGACCCGCTGGACATGGATGCCGGGCAGGTGCACCGCGTCGGCATCGATCTCGCCCGGCTCGACCAGGTGCTCGACCTCCGCAATCGTGACCCGCCCCGCCATCGCCGCCAACGGGTTTGTGTTGCGCGCGGACTGGCGGAAGACCAGGTTGCCCTGCCGGTCGCCCTTCCAGGCCCGGACCAGGGCGAAGTCGGTGGTGATCGCGTGCTCCAGCACGAAGGTCAGCCTCTGGCCGTTCCAGTCCATCTCGCGGGTCTCTTTGGGCGGGGAGGCTTTGGCGATCGACCCGTCGGGCGCGTAGCGCCACGGCACACCGCCGTCGGCGACCTGGGTTCCGACCCCGGTGGCCGTGTAGAACGCCGGTATGCCGGCCCCTCCGGCCCGCAGCTTCTCGGCCAGTGTCCCCTGCGGGGTGAGCTCGACCTCGAGCTCACCCCGCAGGAACTGACGCTCGAACTCCTTGTTCCCGCCCAGGTAGGAGGCGACCACCCGGCGGAGCTGTCTGCTCTTTAACAAGATCCCCAAACCCCAGTCGCCCATCCCGCAGTTGTTGGAGAATGCCTCAAGATCGGTGACACCGTTGCGATGAAGCTCCTCAATGAGCACGCTGGGGACCCCACACAAGCCAAATCCACCTACCGCCAGTGATGAGCCGTTGATGATCCCGATGACCGCTTCGGCTGGGCTGGTGACGACTTTGTCCATGAATGTGCTTCCTGGTTGCGCTCGGGCAGGGCTGCAAAGTACCGCGCCCTTGGGTAGGTGAGTCCCCGGGGGGTTGTGCATCACTTCCGCCGCCCCTGGGTTTGCCGGCCCTTTACTGGGACCTGAGGGTTTCTGAATGAATCGACCGGGCCTGCCTGACCTCAGGGCGGACCCAGCGCCCAAGGATCGTGCCCTGCGACTCGATCAGGAGCCGGGGCATGAGGTTTGCCGTCACCGCGGCGCCGGCAGTGATGCGGGGGTGCTCGCCGGCGACCAGGGTTGGGGCAATGGTGAGACAGAGTTCGTCCAGGCGGCCCGAAGCGGTGAGGTCACCCATGAGATGAGGGCCACCTTCGCAGAGGATCCGCCGCAGTCCTCGAAGGGCAAGGGAGTCCACCGCAGCTGCCATGTCGACGCTTTCTTGTCCCTGGACGATCACATTTTCCTCACCCAACGTGCTGCGGGCGAGGTCGATCGCCTGAGCTCCTGCGTGCTCGCAGGTGATCAAAAGGACCTCACCGGAGTCCTCGCGGGCCTGGCTCAGCCCGGGCGGGACGTTGCCTGAGCGGCTGAACACCGCAGTGGCAGGATGCGCGGACCGTCCTTGGCGCAGGTACCGCCATGGGTCCCTGACGGTGGCCCGCTTATACCCTTCGGTCCGTGCCGTTCCGGCTCCGACCAGGACCACATCGCACAACGCCCTCAAGAGTGCGAAGACCTCGCGGTCGGCCCCGGTGTTGATAGACCCTGAGCGTCCGTCGTCGCCGGTCGCGGCGCCATCCAAGGTCGAGATGAAGTTGGCCCTGACCCAGGTCTGCTCTGCGGAGAGCTGGGGGTAGGCGTAGGCGAGGGCAAGTGCCTCGGAGTCCATGTCCCCGTTGTGTCCGGGGGACCAGCGGCCGAGGTCGTCGGGGGTGAGCAGCACGCGCATGGCGGTAATCCTTTCACCAGTAGCTCCGACTGGTCGCTAACACGGCTGAGGGTCAATGGTCGACTTCCCTTGATATCTGTCAGGAAGAGGACCTTTCACCTGGCGAGTCTGCAGAGCGAAAGCATGCCGATGGCCACTGGCGGCTCGCGGTCGTGCGCAGGTGCAACCTTGGGCTCACGCCGTTGCACTCCGCCCATGCGGCGGCGGTCGTCGTGCTGGCTGGCAGCTTCGCCCTCGCCGGCACCTCGCCCATCCCCGGGGCCCCCCCGGGAGCCCCGTCCCAGCCCCCAGTGTTCTCTTCGATGTGCGGATCGGGTGGGCCGTTGCCGTCTTCTTTGCCATGGCGGTGCTCGACCATCTGATGACCGCAACCGCGTGTCGCAGCACCTACGAGCACGACCTCTTGGGCGGGATCGCCCGGCTCCGGAGAGTCGAGTACTCGTTGCGCGCGACGTCGGTGGACATCCTGATTGGCTTCAACTCGAGCATCACGAGTATCAAAGCCGTCGCCGGCGCCAATGCCGGGATGATCCTGTTCGATTGGATCCAGGAGCGGATTAACCCGCCGGGGCGCACGACACCACG
>JGI24129J20441_1000027_pt1 | contig 32505 bp, 34 predicted proteins | sample BarGraNGADG00211_FD_20441 | JGI IMG/M metagenome (IMG submission 20441) | reverse complement strand
GGGATGGAACGAAGACCCCAAACCGTTCATCTGGACCAAACCCGCCGAACAGATCCTCGAGTCAATCGGGCGACTTCTTACACGGATCTCCGGTGCGGNACACTAGGGGGTTGGACAAGAAACCTAAAAACCTGCGCAAATTCGACTCATCCGAAACGCGCGGCGTTGCGCTCGCGGGCCTTCGCAGCCTCGACTCCACGGTCCTTCGGCGGAGCCGATGTCACCATCGCGTCCAGCAACCCCTGGGTGGCCGCGGCCACGGCGGCCACTGCCTGGGCAAAGGCGGCGCCGTTCGCGGCGGATGGCTTGCTGGTCCCGCTGACCTTGCGGACGTACTGCAGGGCGCCGGCGTGCACCTCCTGCGTGGTGGCCGGCGGCGCGTAGTTGTAGAGGGTTCTGATATTGCGGCACATACTTCGAGCCTGCCACCAGCCGGGCTCTGAAGGAACAACGGTGAGACTCCCCGTCAGCCCCCGGACACCGACAGCTCAGCCTCGGCCACACAGGCCGCCGACGCCTCGTTGAGCTCCTGGGAGTCCAACCATCCGTCCGGCAGGGCAACCCGATGAGGCGAGCCGGCCCGTCCTCGCTGGCCCTCGGCCGGTTCCCCTGGCCATGCTGCATCCATATCGAGGTCGCCGATCAAGTCATCGAGCGCCGCCATCGAGTCAACCAAAGCCAGTCGGTGACGAGTATCTCGGCCAGCCGGAAACCCCTTGAGGTACCAGGCGATGTGCTTGCGAATGTCCCGGCACGCCTTCAGCTCGCTGCCGTAGAACTCGGTGAGGTATGTGGCGTGTCGACGCATGGTCAGGGCCACCTCCCCCAGACCCGGCTGCACCCGCGTCGTCGTCCCCATGAAAGCCGCCGCCAGGTCGGTGAACAACCATGGCCGGCCCAGGCAGCCGCGACCCACCACGACTCCGTCGCAGCCGGTGGCCTCGACCATGTCCAGCGCATCCTGGGCCGACCAGATATCGCCGTTGCCCAACACCGGAATTTTGGTGACGACTTCCTTCAGGGCCTTGATTGCCGACCAGTCAGCCTGGCCCGAGTACCCCTGGGAGGCGGTCCGCGCATGCAGCGCCACCGCGGCGACACCCTCCCCCTCGGCGATCCGGCCGGCCTCCAGGAAGGTCAGGTGGTCCGAGTCGATTCCCTTGCGCATCTTGACGGTGACCGGCACGTCATACGGGGTGGCCTCCTTGACCGCACTGCTGACGATCGCACGGAACAGATCAGTCTTCCATGGCAGTGCCGCGCCCCCGCCCTTACGGGTGACCTTGGGGACCGGGCAGCCGAAGTTGAGATCGATGTGATCGGCACGGTCCTCGCTCACTAGCATCCGCACCGCGGCCCCCACTGTCGCCGGGTCCACCCCGTACAGCTGGATCGAGCGCAGGCTCTCGTCCGGGTCGTGTTCGATCAGCTGCATCGACTTCGACGTGCGCTCAACCAGCGCGCGCGAGGTGACCATCTCGCTGACATACAAGGACGTCGCCCCGCTGGCACCTGACTGACCCAGCCCGGCGTCGCCATACTCCCTGCACAGCCGGCGGAAGGCGCGGTTGGTCACGCCGGCCATCGGGGCGAGCACGACAGGCGACCCGATGGTATGGCGACCGATCTGGAGCGCAGGGAGCACCGGCTCCGCAGGGAGCACGGGCAGCACGGCTGTCATGATCCCGCGACGCTCAACAGCCGAGCAGACGTGTCGCCAGGTATGCCTCGACCTGGTCGAGGGCCACCCGCTCCTGGGCCATCGAGTCGCGCTCACGCACCGTGACCGCATGGTCGTCCAGGGTGTCGAAGTCCACCGTGACGCAAAAAGGCGTACCGATCTCGTCCTGGCGACGATAGCGACGACCGATGGCGCCGGCGTCGTCGAAGTCGATCGACCAGTGCTGGCACAACTGGGCGGCCAGATCCTTGGCCTTGGGGGTCAGGTCAGCGTTGCGCGACAGCGGCAGGACGGCCACCTTGATCGGCGCCAGCCGCTTGTCGAGCCTGAGCACGACCCTTTTGTCGACCCCGCCCTTAGTGTTCGGCGCCTCGTCCTCGGAGTAGGCATCCAGCAGGAACGTCATCAGCGAGCGGGACAGACCGGCCGCCGGCTCGATGACGTACGGAATGTAGCGTTCACCGGTGGTCTGGTCGAAGTAGGACAGGTCAGTACCGGAGGCTTCGCTGTGGGTCTTAAGGTCGAAGTCGGTGCGGTTGGCGATGCCTTCGAGCTCGCCCCACTCACTGCCCTGAAAACGGTATCGGTACTCGATGTCCACGGTGCGTGTGGAGTAGTGCGAGCGCTTTTCCGCGGGGTGCTCGTAGTGGCGCAGGTTGTCCTTGTTGATGCCGAGGTCCACGTACCACTGGGTGCGAGCGTCGATCCAGTACTGGTGCCATTCCTCGTCAGTGCCGGGGACGACGAAGAACTCCATCTCCATCTGCTCGAACTCGCGGGTTCGGAAGATGAAGTTGCCGGGGGTGATCTCGTTGCGAAAGCTCTTGCCGATCTGGGCGATGCCGAATGGGGGCTTCTTGCGTGCGGAGTTCATCACGTTGGTGAAGTTGAGAAAGATGCCCTGGGCAGTCTCGGGACGCAGATAGTGCAGGCCGGAATCATCCTGGATGACACCGAGGTAGGTCTTCAGCAGGCCCGAGAATGGCCTCGGCTCCGTCCAAGAACCGCGGGTGCCGCAGTTCGGACATGCGACGCTCGTCAGGTCGACGGTGTCGGGGTCCGCGATCCCCTTCTTCTCGGCCACGGCCTCTTGCAGATGGTCGGCGCGGAAACGCCTGTGACAGGACAGGCACTCGGTCAGCGGGTCACTGAACGTCGACACGTGACCGGATGCCTCCCAGGTCTTGGTCGGCAGGATGACCGAGGAGTCCAGGCCCACGACGTCGTCTCGCTGCTGGACGATGGACTTCCACCACTGACGCTTGATGTTGTCCTTCAGCTCTACGCCCAAGGGGCCGTAGTCCCAGGCGGAGCGGGTGCCCCCATAGATCTCACCGCACGGGAAGACGAAGCCCCTGCGCTTGCAGAGACTGACAATGGTGTCGATCGTGGAGGTGGCAGCCATGAGGCAAGGGTATCTGTGTCACACCGCCATCCTTGCCGCACAGTCGTTCCCGTAGCCTGAGGTGGTGCCGAACACTGTGCGTAGCCGCATCGATCACGCCAGTCTGCCCCTGATGACCAGACTCAGCCGGCTGCCGCGTCTGGCGCCGTTCCTGATCCTGCTGGCCCTGCTCGTGGGGGGCGTGCTGATCGGTGGCCCCGTCGGATTCATCCTCATGACTCTGGCCGCCATCTTTGTGGCCTGGGTGCTCTACCTGTCTTGGCCACGCCTGAGCGGTTCGGAGCGCATCATGCGGCTCGCGGTGCTGCTGCTTGCGGTCGCCATGGCGGTCTCGCGGCTGTTCCCCCGCGGCTGAGGCCGCCTCCTCGTGCCATAGACTGCCATTATGCCTTTTGATCTGATTTGTCCCTTTTGAGGCAAAGTTTTGACAATGATTCTCATTGAGATCGATAATTGAGGCCATGACGTCACGAAGGGTCCTCGGTGCGGCCGCCTTGATCATCGCCGCCCTCGCCCTGAGCGCATGCGGCTCGGGGGTACCCGGAAAGAACAGCGCGGGTCAGCTGAGCGTCGTCGCGTCGTTCTACCCGCTGCAGTTCGCCGCGCAGCAGATCGGCGGCGGCCACGTCGCCGTAACCACCCTGACCAGGCCCGGCGCCGAGCCACACGACATCGAGCTCACAACACATGACGTCGCCACGGTCAGCAAGGCCGCGCTCGTGATCTACGAGAAAGGACTGCAGGGCGCAGTCGACAAAGCCGCCGAGTCCGAGGCGGGCGACCGTAGCCTCAACGTCGCCCCTGCGGCCAGGCTCGACCTGTTGTTCCAGCCGACCGTCGGCGCCCCAGAACCGACTGCGGGCCAGAACGCCCAAGGCACCACCGATCCGCACTTCTGGCTGGACCCGCAGCGCTACTCCGACGTCGCCCAGGCGATCGTCCAACGGCTCTCCAGCATCGACCCCGCACACAAAGCCGACTACGAGAAGAACGCCAAGGCCTTCGAGGACAAGCTCGCCGCGCTCTCCAAGGAGTACGCCACCGGTCTTGCCAAGTGCCGGCGCAAGGACATCGTCACCAGCCACGCCGCCTTCGGCTACCTCGCCCAACGCTTCGGCATGAAGCAGATCGCCATCAACGGCCTCTCTCCCGACCAAGAACCCAGTGCCGACCAGATCGCCGCGGTCAGCACCTACGCCAGGGCAAACGGTGTGACAACGGTCTACGCAGAGACGCTGGCGAGCCCGGCCATCGCGGCGACCGTTGCCCGTGAGTCCGGGGCCAGGGTGGCAACGCTCGACCCGATTGAAGGCCTGTCCAAGCAGTCAAGGGGCAAGGACTACTTCGAGGTCATGCGTTCCAACCTCGCAACCCTCCAGGCGGGGCAGGGGTGTTCATGACCGCAACATCGCGCTCTGGCGGCGACGGCTCCCAGACCATCGTCTCGCTCCGCTCGGCATGCTTCGGATACGCCGACCACGCGGTTGTCTCCGGGGTCACCCTGGATATCGACGCCGGTGAGGTCGTCGCCATCCTGGGCCCCAACGGCTCGGGCAAGTCAACGCTGGTCAAAGGGCTGCTCGGACTGAACGACCATCTCGGCGGCCAGGTCGAGCTCTTCAGCACCCCGATCGACCGCTTCCGGGACCACGCCCGACTGGGATACGTCCCGCAGCGCCACACCTTATCTGCGTCCGTGCGCGCGACTGCCTCCGAGGTCGTGGCGATCGGGCGACTCCCCCACCAGGGCTGGCTGGGCCGCCCGAACCATGAGGACCGGCGAATCATCAGGGAGTCCCTGGCCCTGGTCGGCCTCGATGACCGCGCCGATGTCGACGTGAGCACCCTCTCCGGTGGCCAGCAACGTCGCGTCCTGATCGCCCGCGCCCTTGCCGCCCATCCGGACGTCCTGATCATGGACGAGCCCACGGCCGGGGTTGACCTGGCTAGCCAGGAGGTCCTGAGTCAGGTGCTCGCCCGACTGGCCGGGCGGGGGGCAACCATGTTGATCGTCACCCACGAGCTCCAGGCCGTGCGCGGCGTGCTCACTCGGATCGTCCAGCTCAACGGGGGGCAGATCACTTTTGACGGCACCCCTGCGGACTATGCCCGGTCGCAGGGCGCCCCGGCGACCGGCCACAACGGACACCACCACGGCGACGAGGACTTCCCCCCGGACTCGCCTGCAGCCGGACCACTCAACCACGTTCCAGGAGGCCACAGTGCCTGACATCCTGACCTACGACTTCATGCAGCACGCACTCCTGGCGGCCTTCCTGGTGGGCCTCGCGGCGCCGATGGTCGGGGTCTTCCTCGTCCAGCGCCGGCTCTCCCTGATCGGTGACGGGATGGGCCACGTCGCACTGGCCGGGGTGGCGGTGGGCGTGGTCACCAACCAGGCACCGGTCCTGACCGCGCTGGTGTTCGCCGTCCTGGCCGCGGTCGGCATCGAGCTGGTCCGAGCCCGTGGCCGGACCAGCGGCGACGTCGCCCTCGCCGTCATGTTCTACGGCGGCATCGCGCTCGGCGTCGTCGTCATCGGCAAGTCCACAAGCGGGGCCCCCGCCAACCTCGACACCTACCTCTTCGGTGCAATCTCCACGACGACCTACACCGACCTCGAGGTCTTTGCTGCGCTGGCATTCGTGGTGGTCGGGCTCACCTGGGCGCTGGCCCCCAGGATGTTCGCCGTCGCAAACGACGAGGAGTATGCGCGGGCCACCGGCATGCGGGTCACCGCACTCAACATCACCTTGGCTGTGCTCACCGCCGTGACGGTGGTGGTCGCGATGCGCGTGGTCGGCCTGCTGCTCATCAGTGCGCTGATGATCGTGCCGAACGCCACGTCTCAACTGGTCGCCGGCAGCTTCCGGTCGGCGATGCGGATCGCCGTGGCGATCGGAGTTGTCTGCAGCGTGGGCGGGGTAACGGTGTCGTTCTATGCCGATACCGCGCCGGGCGGCACCATCGTCCTGCTGGCCATTGCCCTCTTCCTGGTCGCGGCGTCATACAACGCCCTGCGAGGTCGGATCACAGGCAGGCGCCACAACGAGGCCGAGCAGCACGAGCACGAGCACGGTCCAGACTGCGGCCACCCCGCAATCGAGCACGAACACCATGTCGACTATCTTCACGACGGCCACCGTCATGCTCCGCATGAAGGCCACTACGACGAGCACGACCCGCTCAAGACCCATGACGAATCGGTGAGGCACTGATGTCCGTAACCTTCCGACGGCCCACGAGACAACGCGCTGCCGTCGAAGCCCTGCTCGTCAATATCGGCGACTTCATGTCGGCCCAGGACCTGCACGCGCGCCTTCGTGCCCAGGGTCAGGGCGTCGGCCTGGCCACCGTGTATCGCACGCTTCAAGCCATGGCGGCCGATGGTGGTGTGGACATGATGCGGACCAACGACGGTGAGGCTATCTACCGACGGTGCAGCAACGGCCACCACCATCACCTGGTTTGTCGCAACTGTGGAAGAACTGTTGAGGTCGAAGGACCTGCTGTCGAGAGTTGGACCGACAAGATCAGCGCCGAGAACGGATTCAGCGACGTGCACCACACCCTGGAGATCTTCGGCCTCTGCTCCGCCTGCACCGCCTGACGGGCCCCATGGCCCTTTTCCTCCCGGAGCTGACCTCATCGACCCGTGACGTCGCACAGATCGACCCAGGAAGCCGCGGCGAACATCGATCAGTGCGACGTCACGGCCTGACCACCGCCTGGCCTGGGCAGGTCGGCGCGAGAACCGAGGGAGGGTCGAACAAGGCCACCTCCTCGGCATCGGGTGGTTCGAAGAAGGACCTCCACCGGTCGAGCTCCTCGGGGGCCATGGGATAGGCCCCCCACGTGCCCTCCGCCGTCCGACGCCCGACCCGACGATGCAGCTCGTGGCGGGGGACGTCCAAGAACTGGAGCTCTACCCGCAGGCCCAGCGCCCGCGCGGCCAGTCTCTTCTGGTCCCTCTCTGAGCGCATCCAGTGCCCCGAATCCAGGATCACGCTCTGGCCGTTCACGAGCAGCTCCTGCGCCAGCCGCCACTGCAGCTCGCCCAGAGGGTCACGCAGGGGATGGTCCAAGGCGACCCCGAGCTGCGTCATCCACTCGTCGGGGCTGAAGCCGACGGCAGGCAGCTGCTTGACCAGAAGACGGGCGAGCGTCGTCTTGCCCGAACCCGGAGGTCCGCACATGAGGACGAGACGAGCCGAACTGGCGGGTGGCAGGGCAGTCAGCTCCTCAGCCGGGACCCATCGAGCGATCCACGGCACCGCCGTAGCGTCTGTCGCGAGCGGCATAGATCTCAATGGCACGCCACAGGTCGCGCCGGTCGAAATCGGGCCAGAGCGTGTCCAGGAAGACCATCTCGGCGTAGGCCGACTGCCACAAGAGGAAGTTGCTGGTCCGCTGCTCACCGGACGAGCGCACGAACAGGTCGACGTCGGGCATGGCCGGCTCGTCGAGATGCCGGGCGATGGTGTGTTCGTCGATATGGCCAGGCTTAAGCCGCCCGTCCAGGACCAGCTGGGCGATCCGGCGGGTGGCATCGGCGATCTCGGCCCGGCCTCCGTAGTTGACGCACATCGTCAACGTCATGACAGTGTTGTTGCGGGTGAGCTCCTGGGCGACCTCGAGCTCCTTGATCACCGACAGCCACAGGCGTGGGCGCCGACCCATCCACCGGACGCGGACACCCCAGTCGTTGAGGATGTCGCGGCGGCGCCGGATCACGTCACGGTTGAAACCCATCAGGAAGCGGACCTCGTCCGGCGAGCGCTTCCAGTTCTCGGTGGAGAAGGCGTAGGCCGAGACGTTCTTGACACCGATCTCAATGGCTCCGGCCACCACGTCGAGCAGAGACGCCTCGCCGGCCTCATGGCCTTTGGTGCGCGGTAAGCCGCGTGCATTCGCCCAACGGCCGTTGCCATCCATGACGATCGCGATATGCCCAGGGACTAGCTCCGCAGGCAGGACGGGCGGGCGAGCCCCGGACGGATGCGGGAAGGGAGGGGTGCTGCGCTTGGTCATACCCGTTCCACAAGTCGCAGGGAGCGCACACCGCGTTCGAGATGCCATTGCAGGAAGGCGGTCACCAGGCCACTGCCCTCACGACGATGCTGCGGCAGGCTCTCATCGGCAACGTCCCAGTCGCCGACGAGCAGAGCCGCCAGCAGCTCCAGGGTGGCCAGCGCCGGGACGGCTGAGCCAGGCGTCCGGCAGGACGGGCAGACGGTGCCGCCGCTGGCGAGGTTGAAAGCACGCTGGGGGCCCGGGGCACCACAGCGTGCGCAGTCGTGAAAGCTCGGTGCCCACCCCGCGACGGCCAGGGACCGCAGCAGGTAGGAGTCCAGTACCAACCCCGCCTTGTGTTCGCCACCGGCCAGTACGCTCAGCCCGCCGGCCAGCAACAAGAACTGCTGCATCGCCGGCTCACGTTCCTCGGTGAGCCGTTCGGCCGTCTCGAGCATCGCCGTCGCCGCAGTGTAGGAGACATAGTCGCGGGCGATCGGATCACCATACGGGGCAAGGGTTTCAGCCTGGGTCACGGTGTCCAGTGAACGCCCCTCATAGAGCTGGACGTCAACGATCATGAACGGCTCGAGCCGAGCGCCGAAGCGCGACTTGGTCCGGCGCACGCCCTTGGCGACCGCCCTGACCTTGCCGTGCTGGCGTGTCAGGAGCGTCACGATGCGGTCCGCCTCACCCAGCTTCTGGGCGCGCAGGACGATCGCGGCATCGCGATACAGGGCCATGGGCTCATTGTCCTATGCCAGCCCCCTAACACTGGTATGCCGTGCCGCTCACCGGCCAGGTGCTGCATCGCCAACACGCCTGCACGCGACCTGTACTTGATACGTATGTTCGAATTCGGGGGTACGCTGCGGGTATGGGCAACGCCCACGACGAGCCCGACCTCGCGGTGGTTGCCTCCGGTGGCGCCATGTCAGATGCCGGCGGGCCGGCGGTCGCCACCCTGAGCGGGACCGCCGCCGACCTCGACTGCTGGATATGGCATCGGCCGAGTGTGGGCCAGGTCGAGCGCGCTGGGGACCCTCTGGTCCTTGGCCGCCTCGAGGAGATCATCGCCCGCGACATGGACTGACCTACGGTCCGTCAGTCCCGAGTCGTGACAGCCGAGCTGCAACCGTCGTCAGTCCTGCGCGGGGACCCCGTCGCGCTCCGAACGGTTGACCGCGGAGATGACCGCCTTGAGCGAGGCGATCACAATGTTGGCGTCAAGGCCCACTCCCCACAGCACCCGCTCCCCGAGCGCGCACTCCACGTAGGAAGCTGCCGTGGCGTCGCCACCGGAAGAGAGCGCGTGCTCGGCATAGTCCAGGACTCGCACGTCGACATCAAGGGTCGACAGCGCCGAGACGAAAGCCGCGATCGGACCGTTGCCGATCCCCTGGACCGTGATCTCCTGACCCTTGTCGGTCAGCGTCACCGAGATCGTGTCGGCGCCCTCCACTGTCGAGTCCGAACGCATGCTGAGCAGGGAGAACCGGCCCCATTGGCGGCCATCGGCCGCAGCGGCGTCTGCCCGGCTGACCGGCAGGTACTCATCGTGGAATGCCGACCACAGCTCTGCCGAGGAGATCTCGCCGCCGCTGGAGTCGGTCCGTTTCTGGACAACCCCGCTGAACTCGATCTGAAGCCGGCGCGGCAGATCGAGCTGGTGCTCGCTCTTGAGGATGTAAGCCACACCACCTTTGCCGGACTGGCTGTTGACGCGCACGACGGCCTCGTAGGACCGACCGATGTCGTGCGGGTCGATGGGCAGGTACGGCACCTCCCAGACGACGTCATCCATGGACACTGCCGAGGGGTCCGCAGCGAGATCCTTCTCCCTGGAGTCGAACCCCTTCTTGATCGCGTCCTGGTGCGACCCGGAGAAGGCCGTGAAGACGAGGTCCCCGCCATAGGGATGACGCTCGTGGACCGGCAGCTGCGTGCAGTACTCAACCGTGCGCCGGATCTCGTCAATGTCCGAGAAGTCGATCTGCGGGTCGATGCCCTGGCTGAAGAGGTTCATGCCCAGCGTCACCAGGCACACGTTGCCCGTGCGCTCGCCGTTGCCGAAAAGGCAGCCCTCGATCCGGTCGGCGCCGGCCAGAAAGGCCAGCTCGGCTGCTGCGACCGCGGTTCCACGGTCATTGTGCGGGTGCAGCGAGAGCACGATCGACTCACGGCGGGCCAGATGACGCGACATCCACTCGATCGAGTCTGCGTAGACATTGGGCGTGCTCATCTCGACCGTCCCCGGCAGGTTGATGATCACCTTGCGATCGGGCCTCGCGTCGAAGACGTCAGTGACCTCGTTGCAGATCCGCGCCGCGAAATCCAGCTCGGTGCCGGTGAATGACTCCGGTGAATACTCGTAGTACACGGTCGTCTCGGGGATGGTCTCCTCGAACTTGCGGCACAGGCGCGCGCCCTCGAGCGCGACGTCGACGATGCCGTCCTGGTCAAGGCCGAAGACAACTCGCCGTTGCAGCACCGATGTGGAGTTGTACAGATGGACTATTGCCTGCTTGGCACCGCGGATCGAGTCATAGGTGCGTTCGATCAGATGGTCACGTGCCTGTGTCAGCACCTGGATGGTCACGTCGTCGGGAATGTGCCCGCCCTCGATCAGCATCCGCACGAAGTCGAAGTCCGTCTGGCTCGCGGACGGGAAACCGACCTCAATCTCCTTGTACCCCAGGCGCACCAGCAGATCGAACATCCGCATCTTGCGCTCAGGGCTCATCGGGTCGATCAGGGCCTGGTTGCCGTCGCGCAGATCGACCGCGCACCAGCGGGGGGCCTGTGTCATGCGCTTGGCGGGCCAGCTGCGATCGGGCAGCTCCACCGCGATCTGTTGATCGAAGGGCAGATACTTGCCAACCGGCATACCGCTGGGTTTCTGGGGGTGAATCATGTTCTCGCCTCTAACGTCTGGTTGCGTTCGGTAAGGCCGGGCAACTCAAACTCCGCGACGAGGGCGGCCGTATCAGAGGGCCTCGCCGCGGCAACGAAGCAGGAGCAGAGCTCCGAACACCATGCGCACACTGCCACTCTATGCCGTGCACGGGCGCGCCGTCCACGAATCGAACATCGGTCCCGCATGGTGGACGATGTCAGAAGCCGAGCCGCTGGAGCTGTTTGGGATCGCGCTGCCAGTCTTTGGCGACCTTGACGTGCAGGTCGAGATAGATCCGCTGGCCCAGCAGCGCCTCGATCCCCTTGCGCGCGGTGGTGCCGACATCACGAAGGCGCGATCCGCCCTTGCCGATGATGATGGCCTTCTGGCTGGACCGTTCGACGAAGACGTTGACCCTGACGTCGAGCATCGGGGAGATCTCCGGCCGACCCTGCCGGGGCAACATCTCCTCGACGACGACGGCCAGGCTGTGCGGCATCTCGTCGTCAAGGCCCTCGAGGGCAGCCTCGCGGACGAGCTCGGCGATCATGATGATCTCCGGCTCATCGGTCAGCACACCATCGGGATACAACATCGGCGAACGGGGCAGGTAGGACGCGAGCAGCGAGGTGACCTCGCCGACCTGGTCGCCGCGCACGGCCGAACACGGAATGATGGCGGCCCACTCGCCGAGCTGGTCGATAGCGATAAGGTGCTCGGCCAGACGCTGTTTGTCGACCCGGTCGCTTTTGGTGGCGAGCGCCACGACCGGAGTGTGCTTGGCCGCCATGAGCTCGCTGAGCTCCCTGGCGATGTACGCGTCGCCGGGACCGATCCGCTGGTCGGCGGGCAGGCAGAAGCCGATCACGTCAACCTCCAGCAGGGTTTCGCGGACCATGTCGTTCAGGCGCTGACCCAGCAGCGTTCGAGGCTTGTGCAGGCCGGGGGTGTCGACAAGGATCAGCTGTCCTGTCTCGGAGGTCACGATCCCCCTGATGGTGTGCCGGGTGGTCTGCGGCTTGCTCGACGTGATCGCGACCTTCTGACCGACCATTGCGTTTGTCAGCGTGGACTTTCCGGCATTGGGACGGCCCACCAGACAGGCGAAACCGGCCTTGAAGTCCTGGGTCACGACGCTTCCTCCCGCATAGTCTTGGGTTGCTTTGTCTCAGCCAAGCGTCGCACGATCACGGTGTCTATCCGGTGGCGACGCCCGGCCATCCGTTCGGCCGTCAGCGACAGTCCGGCGACCTCACCGCAGGAACCCGGGATCGGGACCAGGCCAATCGTCTTGCCGAGCAGGCCACCGACCGTATCGACCTCGTCATCCTCCAGTGTCACCTCAAAGAGCTCAGCCAGGTCGTCGACGTGCATCGTGGCGGGCACGCGGGTTGAGCCGTCCTCGAGCTCTTCAACTCCGGGAGCCTCCCGGTCGTACTCGTCTTCTATCTCCCCAACGATCTCCTCGAGGATGTCCTCGAGCGTGACCAGGCCCGCGGTTCCACCATATTCGTCGATGACGATGGCAAAGTGGTTCTGGTCACGCTGCATCTCCCGCAACAGGTCGTCGATCGGTTTGCTCTCGGGGCTGTAGCGCGCGGGGCGCATCTGCTGATGCACCGGCGCCTTGGCGGCGTTGGCGGCCTTGGCGGCCTTGGCGTCGCCGTAGACCCGGCGGGCGACGTCCTTGAAGTAGAGCAGTCCGAGAACATCGTCGGGCCCATCGCCGACAACCGGGATACGCGAGAACCCCGATCGCAGGAACAACGACATCGCCTGACGCAGTGTCTTGTCCTGGTCCATCGTCACCATGTCCGTGCGTGGCACCATGACCTCCCGGACCACGGTGTCGCCAAGCTCGAAGACCGAGTGGATCATCTGGCGTTCCCCGGCCTCGATCAGCAATGCCTCCTCGGCCATGTCGACCAGATCGCGTAGCTCGGCCTCAGAGTCGAACGGCCCGTCCCGAAAACCGCGCCCAGGGGTCACCGCGTTGCCGAGCGTCACGAGCAGTCGCGCCACCGGGCCGAGCACCCTGGCCACCAGAACCAGGATCGGTGCGGTCAGCAACGACACCCCTTCAGAGTGCTGGCGACCCAGAGTCCGTGGTGATACCCCAACCAGAACAAAGGAGACCACCGCCATGACCCCGATGGAGATCAGCAGTGCCGGCCAGAAGTCGTTGACCCAGCTCACCACGGTCAGCGTGATGAGCACAGCAGCCGCCGACTCAGCCAGGACTCTTACGAAGGCCGCCGCCGAGAGGTAGGGCGCGCTGTCAGCCACGATGATGGCCAGAGCCGACGCGCCTCTGTGGCCCTCTTCGACGAGCTCAGCCGCGCGGTGGCGAGACAGACGCGACTGGGACGACTCCGCGGCAGCCATCACGAAGGCGACCACTATGGCGGCGAACGCCGCAATGAGCTTGATAACCATGGCTGTTCACTGAGTCCGTGGGCGGGGTCAGCGACCCACGCGGCGGCCGCGACCGGCGAGGAAGGTCAGGAGCAGGGTGCGCTGGAGCTCAAACATCTCGCGCTCTGCCTCTGGCTGTTCATGGTCGTAGCCAAGCAGGTGCAGGATGCCGTGGGTCAGCAGCAACAGCAGCTCCTCCTCGGTCGCATGACCCGCCTCAACCGCTTGGCGCGCAGCCACCGACGGGCACATCACGATGTCGCCGAGAACGCCCTCGGCGGGCTCCTGCTCATCGCGGCCGGGACGAAGCTCGTCCATCGGGAAGCTCATGACATCGGTTGGACCAGGCAGGTCCATCCATTGCTTGTGCAGGACCTCCATCGCCGGTTCGTCGACGAGCTTGATGCACAGGTCGGCCTGCGGGTGCACCCTCATCTCGCCCATGACGTACTTCGCGCAGGCAACAAGCTCCATCTCGTCCAGGGAGAAGTCGCTTTCGTTGAGAACATCAATACTCACGGCCGCTCACCCCCTGGTCCGCGATGACACGGTTCTTGATGACGCGGTCCGCGCAGGCGCACTGGTCAGCTCGTCCCAGCGCCCGTAGGCCTCCACGATGGACCCCACCAGGGCGTGACGCACCACGTCGTGAGCGTTCAGCTGGGCGAAGTGCACGTCCTCCACGCCGTCAAGAATCTCCTGGACCACCTTCAACCCGGATGGTGTCCCCGACGGCAGATCGATCTGGGTCACATCGCCGGTCACAACCATCTTTGANCCGAAGCCCAGCCGGGTCAGGAACATCTTCATCTGCTCCGGTGAGGTGTTCTGTGCCTCGTCCAGGATGATGAAGGCGTCGTTGAGGGTGCGGCCTCGCATATAGCCCAGCGGAGCCACCTCGATGGTGGCGGCAGCCAGCAGTCTCGGAATCGACTCCGAGTCGACCATGTCGTGCAAGGCGTCATACAGCGGCCGCAGGTAGGGGTCGATCTTGTCGCTGAGCGTGCCCGGCAGGAAACCGAGCCGCTCGCCGGCCTCGACCGCCGGACGGGTCAGGATGATCCGGCTGACCTTCTTGGTCTGCAACGCGGCGACAGCCTTGGCCATCGCCAGGTAGGTCTTGCCGGTGCCCGCAGGCCCAATGCCGAACACGATGGTGTTCTTGTCGATCGCGTCCACGTAACGCTTCTGGCCCAGGGTCTTGGGCCGAATCGTCCGGCCGCGGTTTGACAGGATGTTCATCGTGAGAACGTCCGCGGGGCGCTCCTTGGTATGGGCACGCAGCATCGAGACGGAACGCTCGACGGCATCGCGGTTCAGCGCCTGGCCGGTCCCCAGGACGACCAGAAGCTCGTCGATCGTGCGCTCAAGCAGCGCCACGTCAGGTCCGGCACCCGACACGTGGAACTCGTTGCCGCGGACCAGCAGATCCAGGTGGGGGAAGGACGTCTCCATGGCGCGTAACAACTCGTCCCGCGGCCCGAGCAATGTCACCATGGACAGCTCGGGCGGAAGAACGATGATGTGCGTGGGCGGTCCCTCTTCAGTCATCTTGAGTTAAGTCTACGTGGGTTCTCAGCCGGGCGGCCACGTCATGGCCCGACCACCCAGCACATGAACGTGAGCATGAAAGACCTCCTGCTGGGCCAGTGCGCCGGTGTTGAACACACTGCGGTACCCAGCCTCAAGGCCCTCCAGACGTGCCACAGCCCCGACCGCCTCGAACAGCTCCACCACCGCCTGCGGCGAAGAGGCACCCAACGCCACAACGTTCGGCTGATGCTCCTTGGGAATCACCAGCACATGGGTCGGCGCCTGCGCCTTGATGTCGCGAAACGCCAGAGTCGTCGGCGTTTCGTGAACGATGTCAGCCGGGATCTGGCGCGCGATGATCTTGCAGAACAGGCAGTCGCTCGCAGAAGGCGCATGGTCGGTGCTCATGGGATGAGCGTACGGCGCGTCAACCGCACGGTGGCGCCGCGCGTCATATTGAAGTGAGAACGTTGACCATGGCCGAACGCGAAGAGGTCGGACCGACTGGCATGACATGGGCCGCCGATCGGGCCCTCACCGAGCTGTACGCCGCCCACTGGCACTCGCTGGTGCGCCTCTCCTGGCTTCTGGTCAGAGACCAGCAGCTGGCCGAGGAGACGGTCCAGGATGCTTTCGTGGCTATGCACTCCCGGTGGTCCCAGCTCAGGAACCAGGATCTGGCCCTGGCCTACCTGCGCCGCTGTGTGGTCAACAGCTCTCGCTCGGTCTTGCGCCACCGCTTGGTCGAGGACCGCTATCTGAGCTCGCAGACCCGGGCCATAACCGCCGCGGGCATCACCGACGAGCCCAGCGCAGAGAGCCGCGCCCTGCAGCACGCCACAGGCGCGCAGCTGCTGGCCAAGCTGGGGCGCCTGCCCAGACGTCAGAGGGAAGTGCTCACCCTGCGCTACTACCTGGACCTGAGCGAGGCCCAGATCGCCGACGCTCTGGGTATCTCGGCCGGCTCGGTCAAAGCCCATGCCCACCGGGGCCTGGCCGCCCTGCGATCCGATGTGGAGGCCATGGCATGAACGACGAACTGGAACGCAGGCTGCGTGAAGCCCTGCACCGAGAAGCTGAACGAATCACACCACGCGAACGAAGAACGGAGATCCTGGCCATGGCCCACGACGAGACACAGACTGTCGGACCCGAAAAGCGCTGGCTCATCCCGGTCGCCGCAGCGGCCTCGGTGGCACTCATCGGCGCCATCGTCTGGGGCGTGTCCAACAGTGGCGGCAGCCAGCCGGCCACCCCTGCGGTGACCCGCGCCATCACGTCGACGACCGCGACGCCGACAACCGGGCCATCACCGGCGACGCGGCCGGCCACAGTGCCAGTGCCCAACCCGTCGCCGGCCACAACCTCGACCGGGAGTGTGGCCGGTGCCACCACCCAGAAGGCGCTGCCCGCATACTTCGTCGGCGCCAACTCCCCCGCCGGCGACAAGTTCGGCCTCTACCGGGAGTTCGTCCAGGCCGCAGTTCCGGTGGGCGCCACCCCGGCACAGCAAGCCCAGGCCGCTGTCGCCGCGGCGATGAACGCCCAGCCGTTGACCAACTACGAGCCCTACCTGCAACCCTGGTCCGCCACCTCGGTCACCAACGTCACGGTGACGCCGAGCCTGATCACCATCACGCTCAGTGGCCCGGGCGCGAGCGGCTTCACCGCCGCACAGACCAGCCTCGCGGTGCAGGAGCTCGTCTGGACCGCCCAGGCGGCCGTCGGCCAAGGAACCATCCCGGTGAAGTTCATCGTGGCGAACGGCTCTGGGACGCTGTTCGGGACCTACCCGACCGACCAGACCTACAACCGCCCGGCGCCAGACCTGCAGTACCAGGTGCTCGCACCCATCTGGATCACCTCCCCGGTGCGAAACCAGCTGTTCCCAACCGGTGCCCCCGTAGTGGCCGCGGGCCAGTCCTGCTCCTTCGAGGGCACGACGCAGTGGCAGCTTCGGCAGAACGGGTCGACGCTGCGGTCCGGTGTGGCCACGGCCTCCAGCGGATGCCCGACGCGAGGTACCTGGCAGGTGAAGCTGGGCGTGCTTGCCGCTGGCAGCTACACCCTGCGGATGTACGAGGTGAGCATGGCGAACGGCCAGGTCATCGCCGAGACGTCAAAGCCCTTCACCGTCAGGTAGATGTCAGGCAGTCACTGTGAGGCAGACGCCGGCAAGCGGATGTCAGCGCCAGCGACCGGCCGCACTCATCACCGCGAGTGCCGCCGGCCCGGCACTGGATGAGCGCAGGACGTGGGGCCCCAGCCGCACCGCCACCGCTCCCGCTGCGACGAAGGCGCTCAGCTCGTCCGCAGCGACCCCGCCCTCGGGGCCGACGATGACCAACACGTCACCTGACTGGGGCAGTGCCAGTCCGGCCAGAGCCACCTGTGCGTCCTCGTGCAGGACGAGCGCCAGTGCCGCCGCCTCGATCCGCGCCCTGACTGCCACCTGGTCTGCGGGCCCGCTCACCAAGGGGATGCGAGTGCGCCGCGACTGTTTGGTCGCAGCGAGGACGATCGACTGCCATTTGCGCAGCGACCTGACGGCCCGCTCGCCGCGCCAGATCACAATGCTGCGGGCGGCCTGCCAGGCAACCACCTCGTCGACCCCCAGCTCGGTGGCGGCCTCGATGGCAAGTTCGTCACGGTCGCCCTTGGCCAGCGCCTGAATGAGTATAAAGCGCGAATCTGGTTGCTGCTCAAGGGTAATCGCCTGCAGGCGCAGTCGCAGCGTCCCCACGCCGACGCCCTCGACAACGGCGTCGGCCCGATGGCCGACCCCGTCTGTTAGCAGAACCTGCTCGCCGACGCCGATCCGTTTCACCGTCGCGCCATGGCGTCCCTCAGGACCATCCAGGAGGAGCTCAGAACCCACTGCGGCTCCCGCCAGCTGGTCCGCAGATACGAAGAACAGCGGGGCCGTCACGACGTGGGGCTACTTGCCCAGGAACGCGTCGCGCAGCTTGCCGAACAGACCCTGCGAGGCCAGAGTGAGCCGGCCCTCGGGACGCTCTTCGCCGCGCAGGGCCGCGAACTGGCGCAGCATCTCCTCCTGCTCGGGCGTGAGCTTGGTCGGCGTCTGGATTGCTGCATGGGCCAGAAGATCGCCGCGCCCGGTCCCCCTCAGGTGGGTGACGCCCTTGCCCTTGAGAGTCATGATGTCGCCCGGCTGAGTCCCCGGCTTGATCTCCAGGTCGGTCATCCCGTCGAAGGTGTCGAGCTTGATGGTCGCGCCCAGGGCCGCTGCGGTCATCGGCAGCTCGATCGAACAGTGCAGGTCATCGCCTCGACGCTGGTAGGTCTCGTGCGCGGTGACGACCACCTCGACATACAGGTCGCCCGCTGGTCCCCCGCCCGAACCGACCTCGCCCTCCCCCGGGAGCTGGATCCGGGTACCCGTGTCGACACCGGCCGGGACCCGGAGCTTGAGGTTTCGACGGGTGCGCACCCGACCCTCGCCCGAGCACTCGAAGCAGGGGTCGGCGATGACGGTGCCGGCGCCCTGACAGGCGGTGCACGTGCGGGAGGTCATCACCTGGCCGAGGAAGGACCTCTGGACCTGATGAATCTCGCCTCTGCCGCTACACACGTCACAGGTACGCGTACTGGTGCCCGGCCGCGATCCGCTGCCCTTACAGGTGCCGCAGACAACCGCGGTGTCCATCGTCAGCTCGCGTTCGGCACCGAAGACGGCCTGAGCGAGGTCGATCTCGATTTGGATCAGGGCGTCCTGGCCCCGGCGCTGGCGCGAGCGCGGCCCCCGTCCGGCGCCGCTGGCCGCCTGGCCGAAAAAGGCGTCCATCACATCGCTGAACGAGAAGCCCTGGCCGAAGTTCGCATTCGCGCCGCCGTACGGGTCCGAGCCGGCGTCGTAGGCTCGGCGCTTCTCGGGGTCGGACAGCACGTCATACGCCTGGGAGACCTTCTTGAACTGCTCCTCGGCTCCATCATGGGTATTGACATCGGGGTGCATCTTTCGCGCGAGCCGGTGGTAGGCGCGCTTGATGTCCTCGGTGCTGGCGTCACGTACGACGCCCAGATCCTCGTAGTAGTTGTTCAAAGAGTGTCCTTGCGCCAGTTGATCGTGGAGTCGGCCCGAGTCATGTCGTTGCCGCAGTCATGTCGTCGTCGAAGTCTTGTCGTGGCAGTCATGGGGCGAGTATTTCTGAGACGTAACGGGCCACCGCTCGCACCGAGGCCATCGTCGTCGGATAGTCCATGCGGGTCGGTCCGAGCACCCCCAGCCCAGCCACAACTTCTGTGCCGGCGCCGTAGCCGGTGCTGACCACGGACGTGGCACTCAACCCGGCGTGCGAGTTCTCGTGCCCGATCCGGACCGCCACCACATCACCCTCATTGCTCATGGTGGCAAGAAGCTTCAGCAGCACGACGTGCTCCTCGAGGGCCTCGAGCACCGGTCCGATGGTGAGCGGGAAGTCGGTGCCGAAGCGCATCAGATTGGACGTACCGGCCAGGACCACACGCTCCTCGCGCTCCTCGACCAGTGCATCCTCCAGCGAGTGGATGACCGCGCGCACGAGGTCACGGTCGGCGGGGGCGAAGTTGTCGGGCAGGGACTGCAGCCGGGAGGCCGCCTCGACGAGCTGATGTCCGCTGGTCTCCGCGTTGAGCCGCGACCGCAGGTCGGCGATGAACTGCTCTCCGTCGGCCGCCAACAGGTCACGGGACGACTCGATGACCCGTTGTTCGACCCGGCCTGTGTTGAGAATGAGCACGACCATGAGGCGGCTGGCGCCCGTCGCCAACAGCTCGACGTGACGCACCGCGGATCTGGTCAGCGACGGATACTGCATGACTGCCACCTGATGGGTCAGCGAGGCCAGTAACCGGACGGTGCGATCCACCACATCATCGAGGTCCACCGCCCCTGCCAGAAACGCCGAGATTGCGGTGCGTTCCGGGCCGCTCATCGGTTTCAGCTCGTCGAGCCGGTCGACGAACATCCGGTAGCCGGCATCGGTGGGAACCCGCCCAGCACTCGTGTGCGGAGCCGAGATCAGGCCCTCGTCCTCAAGGGCCGCCATGTCGTTGCGCACGGTCGCCGCAGAGACACCGAGACGGTGGCGCTCCAGCAGTGCCTTGGAGCCGACCGGTTCGGAGGTCTTCACATAGTCCTTGACGATGGCATCCAGCACCGCCAGCCTGCGTTCGTCGGGCATCCGTCCACCTCCTGTCCCAATAACCGGTCATGTCTGTCGTGTCCAAGGCGCCCGATGTCGTCCAACGGCGCGTTGGCACTCCGCATTCGGGAGTGCTAAGTCTACGATGCCACGGTGGACAACCGATACGGAGCCGATGTCCTTTCCGGTGACTGGCACGTCCCCAAGAACGGACGGGCCCGTGAAGTCGAGGCCGAGTCGGGGCTTGTGGTCGAGGATGTCGAGACCGGCTGGTGTGGCGCGGTCGTGCGGGTGGAGAAGGCCGGGGGCATGCGGGTTGTCCATCTTGAGGACCGCGCCGGGCGCAGCAAGGGCTTCCCGCTGGGGCCTGGGTTCCTGCTGGATGGTGCACCGGTCATCCTGACCCAGCCGACCGCGGCTGCCCACGCGTCCGCCCAGCAGGCCAGGGCCGCCACCTCTCGGACCGCCAGTGGCTCCAGGGCCGTCGAGGGCGTCCGGGCTAGGGTCGCCTCAGGGTCGCGCATCTTCGTGGAGGGCAAGCACGACGCCGAGCTCGTCGAGAAGGTCTGGGGCGACGATCTGCGGATCGAGGGAGTGGTCGTCGAGATGCTGGACGGGGTCGACGATCTCGCTGCCGTCATTCGTGATTTCCAGCCGGAACCCGGGCGGCGTCTCGGGGTTCTGGTCGACCACCTCGTGCCCGGCACGAAGGAGAGCAAGCTGGTTCAGGAGGCGCGCGCACTTCGCCGCTACGCGCCGTACGTCACGATCCTTGGGCATCCGTATGTCGACGTCTGGCAGTCGGTGCGACCCGAACGACTGGGTCTGGACAGGTGGCCGGTCATCCCCCGCGGACAGTCCTGGAAACACGGCATCGTCGCCGCGCTGGGCTGGCCCCACGACACCCAGACCGACATCGCCCACGCATGGAAGCGCATCCTGGCCACGGTGCGCACCTATGCCGACCTCGAGCCGACTCTGCTGGCCAGTGTCGAGGAGCTGATTGACTTCGTCACCAGCGACGGACAAGAAGTCAGTGCCACCACCCGCGAGTGACAAGGAACGTGCCCCGTGACGCACAAATGACGATCAAAGACACAGTGTGACAAATCTCGACTGAATGCCCTCGGAGCGATAGGTTTTTTGAAAGACCCCGCGTTCAGTGCCCGACGTTTTGGATGGGATTGTCATGACTGAAAACCCACAGGACCAACCCACTGAGGGTGGGCACCAGCAGTACTCCGGGCAGCCGCCCCCACCGCCCCCTGCCCAGGCGCCGCCCCCACCGCCCCCTGCCCAGCCGCCGCCCCCTGCCCAGCCGCCGGCATACGGCCCACCGGCATACGGCCAGGCGCCGGCATACGGCCAACCGGCATACGGCCAACCGGCATACGGCCAGGCGCCGGTCTCCCCCAGTGACGCCCGCATGTGGGCGTTGATCGCCAACCTCGGCGGCTTTCTCTTCTACTTCATCGCGCCACTGGTGGTCTACCTGATCTACAAGGACCGCGACCCCTTCATCCGTCGCCACGCAGCACAGGCGCTGAACTTCCAGATCATGGTGGTGATCGGCGCCGTGATCTCGGGGCTATTGACTATCGTCATCATTGGCTTCGCGACTGGGCTGGCGGTATTTATCTGCTGGATCATCTTCCCGATCATGGGCGCAATCGCCGCGAACAAGGGCGAGCCGTACGACTACCCGCTCATCCCTCAGATGATCACCTGAGACCCAACACCTGCAAACCCGGCACCTAGAAACCCAGTAGCCGCCGCACGACAGTGTCCGCGAGCAGGCGGCCGCGCAGGGTCAGGACGATCCGGCGCGGCCGCAGTGCGCTCGGCCCGTCGACCAGCCCATCGGCGATCAGGCCAGTGACCGCCGAGGCGCCCTCGGTTCGCAGGTCGTCGATCGGCAGCCCGTCCACCAGACGGATCCCGAGCAGCACCCGCTCGTCGTAGCGCTGCGCGTCTGTGAGCAGTTCGCGACCGGCGGCCGGCGAGAGTCCGGCGTTGAGTCGGGTCGCATAGGCGTTGGGGTGCTTGACGTTCCACCACCTGACACCGCCCACGTGGCTGTGCGCGCCAGGTCCCACACCCCACCAGTGCCCGTTAGACCAGTAGCCCTCGTTGTGCCGGCACCTATCGGCCTCCGTTCGCGCCCAGTTGCTCACTTCGTACCAGCCGTATCCAGCGGTGCCCAGAACCTCGTCAGCCAGCTCGTACTTGGCAGCCTCGTCGTCGTCCTCCGGTGCCGGCACCTGACCCCGCCGCACCTGGGCGCCCAGCTTGGTGCCCTCTTCGACGACGAGGGCGTAGGCCGAGATGTGGTCGGGCTCGAGGTCGATCGCCGCATCCAGGCTCGTACGCCAGTCCATCAGCGACTCCCCCGGCGTGCCGTAGATCAGGTCGAGGCTGACCTTGAGACCAGCGGACTTGGCAGCCTGGATCGCTTTGGCCACGTTGACCGGGTCGTGGGTGCGTTCCAGCGTGGCCAGCACGTGAGGCACGGCCGACTGCATGCCGATGCTGACCCTGGTGAACCCGCCGTCAGCCAGAGTCTGCAACGAGACTGGCGTGACCGAGTCCGGGTTGGCCTCCGTGGTCACCTCAACTCGTTCGGCCAGACCAAATCGGGTCCGTATTCCGTCCAGCACCTTCACCAGGTCGCTGGCCGCCAGCATTGTGGGGGTGCCCCCACCGAAGAACACCGTCTCGACGACGGGAGCGGCGGGGCCCAGCACCCGGGTGGCCAGCTCGAGCTCGCGCAGGGCAACGTCGGCGTAGGTCCCGACGCTGGCGCCGTCAACGCCGAGCTCGGTCAACGTATAGGTGTTGAAGTCGCAGTAGCCGCACCGCACCGTACAGAACGGCACGTGGATGTAGACACCAAACGGCCCCGACCCCAATGCGTTGCGCGCATACCGGGGAAGCTCCCCAGACGGCGGAGCAGGTTCGCCCTCGGGCAAGGCACTTGGCATGCACCCATCCTCGCAGGGATCCGTGCTGACCCGGCCACCGTTTCCTTCAGGGTCCCGGCCGGGTCAGCCTGTGTGGGTGAGCACTCCGTAGCGTTCGCGGCTGCGCAGGGCCCAGTCGGCGGCCGGCACCATCAGAACGCTGGCCAGGGCGATCACCGCACCCAGGACGAACCAGCCGGGTCGCCCCCATTCGATGCACAGCAACGTGATGAGTGTGGGTGCGATCATCTGCGGCAGCGAGAATCCCATGCCTGCGAAGCCTTGGTACTGTCCCTGACGCTCCCGCGGAGCCAGACCCAGCTGCACACCCCACTGCCCTCCGGAGCCGATCATCTCCCCGACCACGTGCACCAAGCTGCCGGCACACAGAAGGGCGATCGCCAGCCACGCCGGCTGAGCGCTGGCGAAGGCGATCAACGCGAATCCTCCGGCGATCCAGAATCCCGATCGCGCCATGGCTCGCGCCGACGGGCCGACCCTGTCGATGTTGCGGGTCAGGCGTACCTGCAGCAGGGCCACGCACACGGTGTTGATCATCAAGGTGATCGCCACCAGGGACTTTGGTGCCGAGGTATACAGCGCGATCCATAGCGGCAACGCCAGCTCGATGACGACGAAGTGCATGGAAGCGACTCCGCTGAGCACCGTGACGACGACGAACGGCAGGTCGCGCAGCACCGCCATCCGAGGCTCACCGCGCTGGCGGGCCGGTGCAGGCGCGATGTGGGGCAGGCGGCCGAGCCAGATCGCGGTCACGATGCACGTTGCCGCGTCCAGGACGAACACAGCCAGGTAGGCCCAGCCCTGATCCACCCACAGCGCCAGCCCGCCGAGCATGGCCCCCAAGGAGATGCCGACGTTGGTCATCGCCCGCAGGTAGGCCTTGAACTGAACTCCCTGCCCTCCCTCAGCCAGACGGGCGACGTAACCGTTGCGAACGGCTCCCGCGCCGCGGTCGAAGACCTCGATGAGCGCCATGACGGCCACCAGCGCCCATACTGACCGGGCGAAGAGGAGACCGAGCATGGCGAAGCCAGCTCCAAAGGTGAGTATCTGAAACACTCTTCGGGGCCCGCGCACGTCCGCGACGTGTCCCGCAGGGACCTGGACCAGCAGTCCGGCCAAAGCTCCCGCCGAAAGGGCCAGACCGACCTGGGTCGGCCTCAGGCCCACCACTCGGGTGAAGTAGAGCGCGAACGTCGTCATCAGCGCGCCATTGCCGAAGGTGTTGACCAGGGTGGACATGGCCATGATCCGCAGGTTCGGGTCGACGGGGATTCCCCTGGGCGTGCGCGGACCTTGGGCGTGGTCACGATGTTGGCTGAGATCACCACCTGTGGTCATTCATCATCCCCTCGCAAAGTATTTAGACGTCAAAATAGTTTGACTGGATCACCGAGTCAAAGGTCCTGAGTCATTGGTCGAGTTCGGAAGGCGGGAAGTGCCCAGGCAAGTACCTGAAACACCGCCACGTCGGCGTGTCGGCGCGACACGCCGACGCGAGAAAAGTTGTTGTGCCAGAACCCTTGCGGGCGGCCCCATGAACACGTAGAAATCTGTCTACGCCCCGGCAACGGGAGCGGGATCGGTTGGAGATCGAGGTTCTTGCCCAGCCAGGCTTTGCCTGCTGGACCGCCGGGTGATGCGTGCGGAGGGAACCAGCGGACCACTGTGAGATTGTCGGTCCTCACCGTCGACGATCAGCCGTAGGCCCCGGAACCTCATACGTTCCGGGGCCTACGCCATGCTCAGGAGTCCACCCGCAGGTCGGTGACAGCTGGGATGCTCGGCGCGCTGACCATCGTCGATATCGAGTGATACAGCCCCGCCCAGCCTTGGCTCGGTGTCATCGCACAGTCGGCGCCGCAGGTCCCTAGGCCCGACGCAACTCAAGGTCATAGATGGTGCGCCCCGACGCCAAGGCCTTCTGCTCGAACCGCGTCATGACCCGACCCTCGAACCGCGGGGCAAAACCCGTCTCAAGGTCAACCGAGACGGCGCCACCGGGCGAAGGTGGTGTCAGCTCGGCATAAGGATTGGACAGCGACCCACACGCCGCCAGCACGTCACGCATCTGCCTGGCATAGTCCGCCCAGTCGGTCGCCAGCCGCAGCATTCCGCCCAGCGCGAGACGAGAGGCCGTCAGCTCGGCAAAGCCCGGATTGACCAGGCGCCGCTTGTGGTGACGGTTCTTGTGCCACGGGTCGGCGAAGAAGACCCAGACCTCCGCAGCGCTCCCCCACCCCAACATGTGCTCCAGGACCTGCAGGGCGTCGGCGTGTACCAGCCGGATGTTGGTCAGGTCGTGGCGGACGATCTTGGCCACGGTGAGCGCCAGACCCGGGCGATAGACCTCCACGGCAAGAAAGTTCGTGCCCGGTCTGGCCAGGGCCCCCTGGACGATGGCGTCGCCGGTGCCCGAACCGATCTCGACAACCAGAGGAGCCACCCGGCCGAAGTCACGCACCGGGTCAAGGAGATAGCCCGGAGCCACCGACATGGAGGCCTGCACTCTGGGCACGTCCAGCACCCACCTCTGGTGGTGTGCGTCCCAGGTCCGCTGCAGCCGGGGGCGCAGCCGGTTGTCACGCCGGACGAAGGAGACCGTCCCGCGCTGGAACCGCTCGGTGGGCTGGCCCTGCATGACGGGGGCTACTTCTTGGTCCGGTCCCCACCGGACGCGGCGTCGTTGGACAGCGCGGCGATGAAGGCCTCCTGGGGCACTTCGACCCGACCGACCATCTTCATCCGCTTCTTGCCCACCTTCTGCTTCTCCAACAGCTTGCGCTTGCGGGAGATGTCACCGCCGTAGCACTTGGCCAGGACGTCTTTACGCATGGCGCGGATGGTCTCGCGGGCGATGATGCGCGCACCGATGGCGGCCTGGATCGGCACCTCGAACTGCTGGCGCGGGATCAGCTCGCGCAACCTGGACGCCATCATGAGGCCGTAGGCGTACGCCTTGTCCTTGTGAACGATCGAGCTGAAGGCATCGACGGCCTCACCTTGCAGAAGGATGTCGACCTTGACCAGGTCTGCGATCTGGTCGCCGGCAGGCTCATAGTCCAGAGAGGCATACCCACGCGTCTTGGACTTCAGGGCGTCGAAGAAGTCGAACACGATCTCGGCCAGAGGCAGCGTGTAGCGCATCTCGACGCGTTCCTCGGAGAGGTAGTCCATGCCAAGCAAGGTGCCGCGCCGGGCCTGACAGAGCTCCATGACGGCGCCGATGAACTCGCTCGGCGCCAAAATCGTCGCGCGCACGACTGGCTCCTTGATGTCGCCGATCTTGCCGCTGGGGAACTCGCTGGGGTTGGTCACGGTGATGACCTTGCCGTCGTCCAGGTTGACCTCGTAGACGACGTTGGGCAGCGTCGAGATCAGGTCGAGGTCGAACTCACGCTCGAGCCGCTCCCGCACGATCTCCAGGTGCAGCATGCCCAGGAAGCCGACCCGGAAGCCGAAACCGAGTGCGACCGACGTCTCGGGCTCGTAGACCAGGGCGGCATCGTTGAGCTTGAGCCGGTCCAGGGCATCGCGCAGGTCCGGGTAGTCCGAACCGTCGATGGGATAGAGACCGGAGAACACCATCGGCTTGGGGTCGCTGTAACCGCCGAGGTCCTGGGTGGCCGGCTTGGACGCGTTGGTGACCGTGTCGCCGACGCGCGACTGCCGCACGTCCTTCACCCCGGTGATGAGGTAGCCCACCTCGCCGACGCCGAGCCCCTTGCAGACCACGGGCTCCGGAGAGATGACACCGATCTCGAGGAGCTCGTGGGTTGCCTTGGTCGACATCATCACGATCCTCTCGCGCGGGTTGAGGTTGCCGTCAACGACACGCACGTACGTCACGACGCCGCGGTAGGTGTCATAGACCGAGTCGAAGATCATCGCCCTCGCCGGAGCGTTCGGGTCGCCCTCCGGTGCCGGCAGGTCGCGGACGATCTGGTTCAGCAGCGGTTCGACGCCGAGCCCCGACTTGCCCGACACCCGCAGGCAGTCCTCGGGCCGGCAGCCGATCAGCTTGGCGAGCTCCTCGGCATACTTCTCCGGCTGGGCAGCGGGCAGGTCGATCTTGTTCAGGACGGGGATGATCGTGAGGTCGTTCTCCATCGCCAGATACAGGTTCGCCAACGTCTGGGCCTCGATGCCCTGGGCTGCGTCCACGAGCAGAACCGCCCCCTCGCAGGCAGCCAGGGAGCGCGATACCTCATAGGTGAAGTCCACGTGCCCAGGGGTGTCGATCATGTTCAGGCAGTATGTGATGTCGTCGACCTCCCACGGCATGCGCACCGCCTGGGACTTGATGGTGATGCCCCGCTCGCGCTCGATGTCCATCCGGTCGAGGTATTGCGCGCGCATCGCGCGGGGGTCCACGACCCCAGTGATCTGCAGCATCCGGTCAGCCAGGGTCGACTTGCCATGGTCGATGTGGGCGATGATGCAGAAGTTGCGGATGAGGTCAGGCGGCGTCGCATGCGGCTCAAGGGCGGTACGGGCCATGGGTGACACGGGCGAGCTACCTCAGGATTCTCGACAACACGGGGACGCCCCGGACGCGGGCCTTTCTATCCTCCCACGGCCATGCCACGGCCGCGGACGGGCCGCGCCCGCGGCTCAACGCGCTCTGCGTGCCCCGACAGCGGGCTCTGAGCGTGACAGCACGCGTGAGACAGCCACCAGGACCACGCTCAGAACCAGGGGGAAGGCCATGGCGTGGCGAATGCCCACCTGCCCGATCAGTGCTCCGATGATCGCCGGACCGATGAGGAAGGCGCCGTATCCAAACGTCACGACAACTGCGAGCATGCGCCCGCCACCCATGTGACCGGCGGCGGCGTAGACCTGTGGAGCGATCAGGCCGACCCCGAGACCGACCAGCGCCCAGCCCGCCAGCAGAACCGGCAGCGGCTGGCCCAGGATCGCCACGAGATAGCCGGCAGCGGCCACCAGCGCGCCGAAGCGCACGACATTGACCCGACCGAATATGGCGACGGCCCGATCACCGGACAACCTGATCAGGACCATGAACGAACTGACTGCCACCAGCCCCAGTGCCCCCGTCGACGGCGCGACCCGGGCCACGTCAGTGACGTGGACCGATGACCAGTCGATGGCAGTGCCCTCCGCCAGACCGAAGCAGAACGCCATGGCCCCGAGCCACAAGGCGCCCGCCGGCACGCGTGACCCGCCGGCGCGCCGTTGGACGACAGCGACAGGTTTCGTCTGCGGGATCGAAGCCAAGATCGCCACACCGGCAACCACGGCGACCAGGGCGAGCGTGACAAGCGCCGCAGTGACCACTCCTTGGCCATCACCGCCGATCCGGGCGATGAGGATCACGGTCGCGGCACCGGCCAGGTTGCCGATGCTGAAACAGGCGTGCAGCCTGCTCATGACGGGCTTGGCGCGAGCCTGCTCGACCCGGACACCGAGGGCGTTCATGGAGACATCCATGGCCCCGTTACCAAGCCCCGCCAACGCCATGGCGCAAGCGGCAAGCGGCAAGGTCGGGGCGAAGGCCAAGGCCGCGACGCCCGCGATCAGCAGGGCACAGGCCGGCAGTGCCACGTTCCTCGCGCCACGACTGTCGGCCAGTCGCCCCCCCATCTGCATGGACACCACAGCCGCGACGGCCAGCGAGACGAGCAGCACCGCGAGCCCGCCCGCATCGACACCCAGCCGCTGGCGCATGGCCGGCAGCGTGCCCCCGATGCCACCGATGAGAAGACCGTTCACCGCGAACAGGCCTGCGACCGCCAGCAATGACCGTGTGCCGCGAAGGTCTTTGGCGCCGGCGCCCTCGATGTCGGTCACCTCAGGCAGCCTCTGTCTGGCGTCGGTCACCTCAGGCAGCGCTCATCTGACGCCGGCCGACGAGCACCGAGATCGCGGCGATGCCCATGGAGGCAAGGGCGAGCACGACGCCAACCCGAGACGGCCACTCGTATCCGTATCCCGCTTCCAGCACAACGCTGCCCAGCCAGGCGCCCAGAGCGTTGGCCATGTTGAGCGTGGAGTGGTTGAGCGCTGCGGCCAGTGACTGCCCCTCGTGGGCTACGTCCATGAGCCTGGTCTGCAGCATCGGTACAAGAATCGTCGGCACCATGCCCAGAAGGAACACCACAAGGACCGCCGTCACCTTGTTGTGGGCTGCGTAGCCGAACAGCGCCAGAATGACTGCGATCATTGCCAGGCACAAGAAGATCCCCCGCATGAGCCCGTGTGCCGCGACGCGCCCGGACAAGAACGCCCCGGTGGTCATCCCGATCCCGTAGATCGCCAGGATGACCGGGACCGCGGCCGAGGGATAGCCGGTGAGCTCGGTCATCGTCGGGGCTATGTAGGCATAGGTCGCGAACATCCCACCGAACCCGACGGTGCCGATGAGCAACGCGAGCCACACCTGGAGGCGTCTGAGCGAGCGCAACTCGGCTCGCATGGAGGCGTCGCCGGCAGCGGGTCGGTGCGGCACCCAGGCCCAGATCGCTGCCACCGTGGCCAGGGCGATGACCCCGACCAGCGCGTAGGGCCACTGCCAGCCGAAGTGCTGGCCGACCCACGTCGTCAAGGGCACGCCGATGATGTTGGCCACGGTCAACCCAGCCAACATCATCGAGACGGCCCAGGTCCGCCGGTGAATCGGAACCAGGGAGGCTGCGACCACGGCGCCGATGCCGAAGAACGCCCCATGCGGCATACCCGACAGGAACCGCGCGAGCATCAGCTGCGGATAGCTGGCCGCCATCGAGGAGGCGATATTGCCGGCCGCGAAGGCGACCATGAGCCAGACCAGGACCGACTTGCGTTGCATCCGTGCGGCCAGCGTCGCAATCAGGGGGGCGCCCACAACGACTCCGAGGGCGTACGCCGAGACGACGTGGCCCGCCGCAGGTATCGTGATGCCAACGCCGCTGGCGATCTGCGGGAGCAGGCCCATGGTGACGAACTCGGTTGTGCCGATGGCGAATCCACCGATCGCGAGCGCGAAGATCGCGAGGTTGACATGCTGGTTGGACGCCGGGACCTCGACGTCGACAAGATCGATGTCCTGCACGATGGAGGCTTCGGTCACTGCTGAGTCACTGGTCAATGCTTGCAGTCGGACCGGGTATGCCGAAATCGCATGAGATGCCATCTGAATCAGAAGTACGAACGGGCGGACGCACGATGGGGCAGAAGCCAATGCATCGGAAGCACTCAGGCAGGCTGAGGCCGCATGAACCCCGCTGACCCTGCGAAACCCGAGCCGACCTCCCGGCTCACCCGGGCGGCGGGATCCGCGTGACCCTCATCGTGTGGTGGGTTGCTAACGAGGGACGGTCGCCGGGACGTGTGGCATTCAGCGGCTCCGTGGGGCCGCTGACCCGGTGGCATCGCCCACGGTGGCGGCCACCGCGCTACGCCAGGACCATCGCCCCCTATGTGCTCGCTCTGATCGCTCTGTGCATAGCGTGACAAGAGCTTGCTGGAGGCAAAGTACCGCTGCAACCACCCCGCGCCCAGGCACCGGCGGCAGAGAATGCCACATGCCGGCGGCCCCGCCAGTGACCTGGAGTCATCAAGTGATGCCCGTCCACTCCAACTGGAGGGATCCTTCCTTCTGGCGGCCGGTGAGCGTGGCTGGACCATCGTTGCCGAGCGCGCCGACAACGACCTGTCCTCATTCACTGGGCGACGTCGACCCGGCTTCGAGGCGATGGTCAAAGCCATGGACGAGGATGAAGCCGAGATTGTCATTGCGTGGCCACTCGGGCGGTTGCAGCGAAACCGCCACGACGAGCTGAAGCTTCACGAGGTCTACAAAACATGGCGCGCGCACCGACTACGACTCCTTCCTGGCGGGAGTGCCGTCGGAAGTTTGTGCACATGTCAAAACCCTTCCGTCGAACGGGTCAGCGGGGGTCTTCAGCCCAGTCAACACTCGTTACGCATCGAGGCGTCAGATCAACCCAGACAGAGAAGACTCATTTGATCAACCCAGCGCGAAAGTCCTCCTTTGGCGAGCCATCTCCTTGGTCTCCTCATCGAGGCCTTCGGCGGCCAGGATCGACGGGAGCAGAGCCGGCTCAAGGGTGACCGCCCGGAACACCTGGGCGACGGTGACCCCGTGTGCCGGACGGTGGAGCACGGTGACCGGATCGCCGGCACGGACCTGCCCAGGGCTGACCACGCTCAGGTAGGTGCCCGGCATGGCTGCTCGCGCGAAGGTGCGCAACCAGCCTTGCTCGGCTATCCAGCCGCGGAAGGTGCCACACGGTATTCGCGGGACCGTGACAGCCAGCTCGAGCTCGTCCCCGATCCGCCATCGCTCACCGATCACCGCTGCGTTGACGTCAACTCCCGTCGTGGTGAGGTTCTCACCAAACACACCGCCGGGCAGGTTCCGGCCCAGGACGGACTCCCAGTGATCGAGATCCTCCCTGGCATACGCATACACCGCCTGCGTGTCGCCCCCATGGTGGCGCCGGTCACAGACCGTGTCGCCGACCAGACCCCCGCCCAGCCCGTCACGTTTGGTGCCGGGGGCTCGCACGAGGACCGGATCGGACGTCGGGATCTTCTCGATGCCGGTGAGCGCCTCCCCGCGTTGGTGCGGATTCGGCTGGACGCGAGCCAGGTTCACCGAGAGCACCCGGCTCATGACCTCGACGCTCATAGGACGAGACTACGGTGTCGCCATGGTGAACTCGGGTCTGAGATGGCAGCTCGCACGGATCATTGGACGAGTTCTCGGCCGCGTCGGGCTCCGGCCGTTCGGCTCGGCGAGTTGGCGGGGAGACAGGTTGACGCTGACATAGAAGGCGTCGTCGGTCGTCCGGGCCTGCCGCCAGGCTTGCGCTTGGCGACACGCCTCGTTGAGGACCCAGTCCCCGATCGCGACGATCAGTCCGGTGGACTCGGCAGCGCCGACGAACTCAGCTGGGGCGACCAGTCCGCGTTGGGGACTGTGCCAGCGGACCAGGGCTTCGGCGCCAACGGGCATCGCGTCGCGGACACTGACGATGGGCTGATAGAAGACCTCGAACTCGTTGCCGTCCAGTGCGTGTCGCAGGTCGGTGATGAGAGCGAGGTGCTTGAATGCGTCGTCCTGCATGCCCGAGCGAATGATCTCGAAGCGGCTTTTGCCGTTCTGCTTGGCCAGGTACATGGCCAGATCTGCTTCGCGCAGCAGTTCTTCACAGGTGCTCTGCGACTGTAGGGCAACGGAAATGCCGATGCTGGTACTTATGGTCACCTCGGTGGTACCGAGCTGGAATGGTGTGGCCAGCATCGCGGCGATCCGCACGGCGATGTCTTCGGCGGTTTGGGGCATCGGACCGGATTCGAGGAGCATGGCGAACTCGTCTCCGTCGAGCCGGGCGAGGGCTGCAAACAGTTGCCAGTCGTGTGCACTTTAGAGAGCAGTACAGAGCTTTAGTCGGCCATGCCCTCGT
>JGI24129J20441_1000021_pt1 | contig 35350 bp, 33 predicted proteins | sample BarGraNGADG00211_FD_20441 | JGI IMG/M metagenome (IMG submission 20441) | reverse complement strand
ACGCTGATCGGAGGCCCGCCCTTCCACTGGGAAGCGGCGGGCCTCCGCGCGTGGGGTATCATCGGGAGAGCCGGATGCAGGGGAGTAGCCGCCCGGCCTGACGACCTACGAGAGGGCCTGCGAAACGATGCCCCGACTCTTCGGCACCGACGGCGTGCGTGGCATCGCGAACGCCGATCTGACCCCCGAACTCGCCTTCCGCCTCGGTGAGGCCGCGGGCACGCTGCTGCGCGGCGAAGGCCGTGGCCAGGTGGTCATCGGCAAGGACACCCGCATCAGCGGCGACATGCTCGAGGCAGCGGTCGCCGCTGGCGTCTGCGCGGCCGGTTGCGACGTCCTGCTCGCCGGTATAGTGCCGACGCCGGCGGTCGCCTTCCTCGTGCGCGACATCGGGGCCGACGCCGGCGTCGTCATCTCCGCCTCGCACAATCCCGCCGCGTACAACGGCATCAAGTTCTTCGACCGTGCCGGCTTCAAGCTGTCCGATGCACTCGAAGACCGGCTGGAGGCGTTCGCATCGTCGTCAGGACCGTGCGGGCGGCCGACCGGCGAGGGCGTCGGGCGCGTACTCTTGGTCGAAGACGCGATCGGGCGGTACGTCGCACATGCGGTGTCCACGGTCAGCGGCCGCCTCGACGGTCTGAAGGTCGCGCTCGACTGCGCACACGGAGCCGCGTCACGCACGAGCGAGGCCGCGTTCCGGGCGCTCGGCGCCGAGGTGGTCGCGGTCAACTGCGACTGGAACGGCACCGACATCAACGACGACTCCGGCTCCACCCACCTCGCGCCGCTGACCTCGCTCGTGATGTCTTCGGGGGCCGCACTCGGCATCGCGCACGACGGGGACGCGGACCGCACGCTCGCAGTCGACGAGGGCGGTGGCACCATCGACGGCGATGCGATCATGGCGATCTGCGCCGCTCAGCTCCACGCCGAGGGCGCGCTCGCTGGCGATGCGATCGTTGGCACCGTGATGACGAACATGGGGTTCGACGTCGCGATGCGCGGGCTGGGAATCGAGGTGCTCCGGGCACCGGTCGGGGACCGGTACGTCCTCGACCTGATGAGGAGACGCGGAGCGGTGCTCGGCGGAGAGCAGTCGGGTCACGTGATCTTCCTCGACCACACGACCACCGGTGACGGGCTCATCACGGCCCTGCAGCTCGCTCACGCGGTCGTGGCTTCCGGCAAGAAGCTGTCCGAGCTGGGCGCCGTCGTGCACCCCTTTCCCCAGGTGCTCGTCAACGTCCGCGTCTCCGACGCCGTTCGAGTCGCGTCCGAGCCCTCGCTTGCTGCCGCGGTCCAAGCAGAGGAGGCTTCGCTGGGAGACCAGGGACGCATCCTGGTGCGTGCGAGCGGAACGGAGCCGTTGCTGAGAGTGATGGTGGAGGCGACCGACGCGCAGGTCGCGAAGTCCGTCGCCGACCGGCTCACGGAACTCGCCCTGTCGCTCGCCTGACGCCTGCCCGGTCGTCACCGAACCGTGACCGTGAGCGGGCGGTGCCGGTGTTAGCATTGGCTTGGCGACCGGACGTCACGGTCACCCGAGGCGGCGGAGAGGAGGCGGGCCGGACGACTCTGGGTCGGAAGCACCAAGAAGCGCCGGGACTGCGGGATTCGTGTCCGCAGTCGACGAGGCGGGGGCTCATCGAAAGATTCGGCGGATGGCCCTCCGGCACCTCCCGATGTCGTCACCGCACCGACAAATCCCGCGGGTGACCGCAGAGACAAAACGGTCGCGGAACCGGGACTCTTGCGCGCACACGCGCACGAACACACGCACACTGCGGCGGAGACGCGGCGATCCCGCGCTCGCGACCGTGCGTCGGCATATCCTTGTGGACATCACAGGCCGGGAGGTCATGGACATGTGTGGCATCGTCGGATACGTGGGACCGCGTCGGGCGACCGACGTGCTGCTCGGCGGGCTGGCGCGGCTCGAGTACCGCGGCTACGACTCAGCGGGAGTGGCGATACCGGAGGACGGGAAGCTCACCATCGTGCGCCGCGTAGGCCGGCTCGCGAACCTGCGGGAGGCGCTGGCAGCGCACCCGATCCAGAGCCGCATCGGCATCGGACATACACGGTGGGCCACGCACGGCCGACCGACCGAGGAGAACGCCCATCCGCACTACGACTGCAACGGCACCATCGCCGTTGTGCACAACGGCATCATCGAGAACTACTCCGAGCTGCGCGAGGAGCTCGCAGCAGCGGGCCACATCCTGCGCAGCGAGACGGACACCGAGACGATCGCCCATCTCGTGGAGAGCTACTACGAGGGCGACCTCGCAGCGGCGGTCCGCAAGACACTGCAGCGACTCGAGGGAAGCTACGCGCTCGCGATCGTGCACGTCGCGCACCCGTCGACGATCGTCGCCGCGCGCAAGGACTCGCCGCTCATCATCGGCCTCGGCGACGGCGAGAACATCGTGGCCAGTGACATTCCCGCCGTGCTGGAGTACACGCGGCGGGTGCTCGTGTTGCACGACGGCGACGTCGCAACGGTGACTCCCGAGCGGGTGGTCGTCGTCAGCAGCGACGGGACCCTCGTCGCGGAGCCCGAGATGATCGAGGTGGAGTGGGACCTGGACGCCGCGGAGAAGGGCGGCTACGACGACTTCATGCTCAAGGAGATACACGAGCAGCCGCGCGCTCTCCGCGAGACCCTGCGCGGGAGGATGTCGGACACCGGTGAGATCCAGCTCTCCGAGCTCGACATGACTTCCGAGCAGGTCGCGTCGATCCAGCGCGTCCTCATCATCGGCTGCGGCACCTCCTACCACGCCGGTCTCATCGCCAAGAGTCTTATCGAGCGCTGGGCGCGCGTGCCCGTCGAGGTCGACGTGTCGAGCGAGTTCCGCTACCGCGACCCGATCGTGGGCGATGACACGCTCGTCATCGCCGTCACCCAGTCGGGCGAGACCGCGGACACTCTCGCGGGGGTGAGGGAGGCGCGCGACCGTGGCGCCAAGGTCATAGCCGTCACCAACGTCGTCGGTTCGCGCGTGACGCGCGAGAGCGACGGCGTCATCTACACACACGCCGGCCCCGAGATCGGCGTAGCGGCGACGAAGACGTTCACCGCTCAGATCGCGGCGCTCACCGTGTTGGCGTTGAAGCTGGCCCAGGCGAAGGGGACGCTCTCCGAGACGCGCGTTCGCGCCCTGTGGGACGAGCTGCTGACCATCCCGGACGTTGTCGAGGCCGAACTCGAGAGCGCCGACAGTCTCGACGCGTGCGCCGCCCTGTTCGTGCACGCGACGTCTTCGCTCTTCCTTGGCAGGGGCATGGGCGTTCCGGTGGCCATGGAAGGCGCCCTGAAGCTCAAGGAGATCAGCTACATCCACGCGGAGGCGTACGCGGCCGGCGAGATGAAGCACGGGCCGATCGCCCTGATCACCGAGGGGATGCCGATCGTCGTCGTGGCGACCCAGGGACCGACCTACGAGAAGGTCGTCAGCAACATCCAGGAGGTGCGCGCGAGGGGCGCGAACGTGATCGTGATCGCCACCGCGGGTGACGATGACATCCGGCGTCACGCGGAGTGTGTGCTCTACGTTCCCCGCATGACCGAAGCGTTGTCCGCGATCCCGGCGTCCGTGCCGCTCCAACTGCTCGCGTACCACATCGCCAAGGTCCGCGGTTGCGACGTCGACCAGCCGCGCAACCTCGCCAAGTCTGTGACGGTGGAGTAAGTGATCACCGGGCTGGGCGTCGACATCGTCGAGATCGACCGCATGAAGACGGCGCTCGAGCGTCATCCTCGCATGCGTGAGCGTCTGTTCTCCGCCGACGAGCGGGCCTATTGCGACAAGCGCAACCGTCCCGAGATCCACTACGCGTTGCGCTTCGCCGCGAAAGAAGCGGTACTCAAAGCGCTGGGGACCGGGTTCGCGGGGATGAGGTTCACCGACGTGGAGGTGGTGCGTGACGCGGGGGGCCGTCCGACCCCCCGGCTGGCGGGGAGGGCGAAAGAGGTCGCCGAGCAGCTCGGTGTCGTAGAGTTGCACCTGTCGTTGTCCTACACGCACACGACTGCGGTCGCTTCCGCGGTCGCGATCACGACACCGAGCGACGATGGTGCGCCGCAGGATCCCGAGAGGCGTCGGGCGGCGGCGTTCCGGGACGCCAAGGCGATGCTCGACGATCTGGAACCTCCGGGCGCATAGCGACTGGCGGGAAGGTACCGCCAGGGGGGACTGAAGATGCGTCATCTGCTTACCGAGGAACAGGTACGAGCGGCCGAGACCGCAGCGGTGGCGTCGGGCGCGGTGCTGGCTGACCTCATGGGCCGGGCGGGTGCGGCGGTCGCCGAAGAGGTTGCCAAGTTCGCATCTGAAGGACACATCGTCGTCATGGCGGGGCCGGGCAACAACGGCGGCGACGGTTGGGCCGCGGCGGCCCGGCTGCACGCATCGGGCCGGGACGTCCTCGTCCTGACGTCCGCCGAGCCCGACAGCATGTCCTCTCCGGCGCGCGAGACGGTCCGTGACGCCATCGAGTCCGGCGTCCCATGGCTGCACGTGGACAGCGGCCCCGAGGCGGCACAGGCGCTGTCAGGAGCCGACGTCATCGTCGACGCGCTGCTCGGCATCGGGCTCCACGGTGTGCCGCTTCCGCCCTACGACGGGTTCATCGCCGCGGTGGAGCACGCCGACGTGCCCGTGCTGGCGATCGACGTCCCGTCGGGTGTCGACTGCGACACCGGACTCGCGTTGGGCCCGGCGGTCGAAGCTGACGTGACCGTGACCTTCTCTGCGCCGAAGATCGGCTGCGTGCTGCAGCGCGGAGGGTCCCTTGCCGGGGAACTGCATCTCGTCGACATCGGCGTTCCGGTGGACGCGCTCCGTTTCGAGGGCGCTCCGGAGTACTGGGACGCCTCCGACTACCTCGCGTGCCTCCCGATCCCGCACTGGGACGACAGGAAGGGCACCCGAGGGAGCGTCCTGATCGTGGGCGGCTCTGTCGGTATGACCGGCGCCGTCTGTCTGGCCGCCGGTGGCGCGCTGCGCTCGGGCGCCGGCTACGTGTCGGTCGCCGTGCCCGCGCCGCTGCTGCCCGTGGTCGAGGCGAAGCTGACAGCTCCGGTCAAGACAGGGCTATCGTCGACCGCCGAGGGCGCGCTCCTCCCGGCTGCCGTCGAGGAGATCCTTGACGCAGCGGCGCGGGCCGATGTGGTCGTGCTCGGACCCGGACTCGGTCGCGCGACTTCGACACTCGAGGTCGTCCGAGCGGTCATTGCGCGGCTCGACGTGCCGCTGCTGATAGACGCAGACGCGCTCTACGCACTCGGGAGCGACCTGTCGCTGGTGGCCGCCCGCCTGGCTCCCACGATACTCACGCCGCATTCGGCAGAAGCTGCGCGGCTCTTGGGGATGACCCCGGAGCAGATCGATTCCGACCGGCTCTCCGCGGCCCGGGCTCTGGCGGTGGGTGGAGCGACGGCGGTCCTGAAGGGCCCCGCGACGCTCATCTGCCAGGGTGGGCGCGTAGTCGTGAACCCGACCGGGGGGCCGGGCCTCGCCACGCTCGGTACCGGCGACGTCCTGTCGGGCATCATAGGCGGGTGGCTCGCGCACGGCCTGCTCGCGCTCGATGCTGCAGCGCTCGGCGCCTACCTGCATGGAGCGGCGGGGGATTGCGCGGCCCGCGACCTCACCACGGTCTGTTGCACGGCGGAAGATGTGGTGACATACCTGTCTGAAGCGGTCCGAACGCTCATGCGCGCGGACGACGCCCGATCACGACGGAGGAATGCACGATGAGCGAGCTTGTCGCGCGGGACATCATGACCTCGGACCCGGTCACCGTGGCCCCGGACACGACCGTGACTGAAGCGGCGCGTCTTATGTCGGAGCGGAGGATCGGTGCTCTCCCGGTGGTCGAGAAGGGCCGCATGGTCGGTCTCGTGACCGAGGGCGATCTCATCATGCAGGACGTGAAGGTCCACTTCCCGACATACCTGAGCCTGCTCGGAGGCTACGTGTTCGCGCCCGGTGCGTCTGACCGTTTCGAGAGCTCGCTCCGCAAGGCTGTGGCCGCTACGGTCAGCGATGTCATGACACGGGAACCGGTGTCGGTAACCGCTGACGCGCTGGTGACTGACGTGGCGACGCTGCTCGTGGAGCGGGACATCGCTCGGGTACCGGTCATGGACGGAGACGCGGTGGTGGGGATCGTCAGCAAGTCCGACATCGTGCGCTCGCTCGCCAGCTGATGCGCGCGGAGGACCGAAGATGGGCGTGGGCGGAGATCGACCTAGATGCGGTCGAGCGCAACGTCGCGGCGTTGCGCTCGCTTCTCGCCCCCGGCACGCGGCTCATGGCGGTCACGAAGGCTGACGGGTACGGTCACGGATCGCTCGAGGTCTCGCGCGCGGCGATGCGCGCGGGCGCGGACCGTGTCGGTGTCGCCACACTGGACGAGGCGCTCCGTCTTCGCACCGGCGGGCTGACCACTCCCATCCAGCTCCTGTCCGAGGCGCCGCCGCGCGCAGCGGCGAAGATCGTCGACGCCGGTCTCACCCCGACCGTCTTCTCATCGGGCTTCGCAGAGGCGCTGTCGCACGCGGCGTCCGCCCAGCGGACACTGACCGCCTTCCACCTCAAGATCGATACCGGGATGAACCGGATAGGCGTCCGCGCCGAGGACTCCGCCGACTTCGTCGAGTCGCTGCGCGGGTTGCCCGGTATCGCGATGGAAGGCGTCTTCACGCACTTCGCCACTGCGGACATCCCGGGAGACTGGGAGTTCGAGCGGCAGCTGGAGCGCTTCAATGCCGCGCTCGCCGAGTTCCGGCGGCGGGGCATCGATCCGGGCATCGTACATGCGGCAAACAGCGCGGCGACGATACTGCACCCGGAGGCGCACTTCGACATGGTCCGCTGCGGGATCGCGCTCTACGGGCTGCATCCGGACGCCGCGACGCACGGACGCATCGCGCTCGAACCGGCGATGGCCGTGAAGGCGCGCGTCGCGCGTGTCGCCCGGCTCGCGATGGGAGAGGGCGTCAGTTACGGCATGACCTGGCACGCGGGCGCTCCGGCGACCGTGGCGACGCTGCCGATCGGGTACGCGGACGGCGTGCGGCGTTCGCTGTCCAACTCGATGCACGTGCTGATCTCGGGGCACCGGTGCCGGCAGGTGGGACGGGTCGCGATGGACCAGCTGATGGTCGAGGTCCCGCGCGGCGTGACGGTGGAGGTGGGGGACGAAGCGGTGGTGGTCGGCACGCAGGGCGCCGCGACCCTCACGATAGAGGGCATCGCCGAGCTCGCGGGCACGATCGACTATGAGATCGCGTGCGGTCTTGGCGCCAGGATGGCCAAGGTCTATCGCCGCTCACCGGTATCGTCCGTTTCTTCATAGGAACTTGCAGGAATCCGACCAGGCGAGTGGAACTCAACCCACTGAGGCGAGAAGCTTCGTTGTAGACATATGTACGAGATGCAGGACGCGGGTCGGCACACGGCCCGCTTTCCGGTCGCAATGAGAGGAGACGCCGTGGTCGACGACAAGGTGCTGGAGGAGATCAAATTCCACCAGGACGTCGTGGAGCACGACAGCGCATCGCCGCTGCACCGCATTCGCGAGAAGGAGATGGAGATCTCCGGACGGGTGCTCAAGGCGAAGCAGGAGGCTGACGTGATCGTCGCCGATGCGCGTCGCAAGGCAGCGGAGATCATCGCGACGGGTGAGTCCGAGGGGGACAAGCTCGCTCGCGAGGCCGAAGCGGCCACGATGTCGGCCGCGGAGAAGGAAGCCGCGGTAGTCACGGAGAAGGCGGCCGCTGAAGCGGCCGAGATGGAGGGGTCGTTGGCTGCCCGTCGCGCTCTTGCGGCGGACGCCATCGTGAAGGCGGTAACGCAGGTCTGACCGTCCGTGGTTCTTGGACAGTCCTTATGAGGGGGTGAGGCGCGTGCTCGTCCCGATGGCGCGGGTCGAGATCATCGGACCGAAGAACCGCTTCTTCGAAGTGGTGACCCTGCTGCACGAGCAGGGGACGCTGCACATCGAGGATCTCTCGAAGAGGATCGGTTCTGGCGAGATGCCCGTCGAGCAGATGGCTGTGGCCGTCGGCCAGGCGGGCGAGCGGGAGCGGATGGAGGACCTTCTTATCCGTGTCCGCGCGATCATCAAGGCGTTGCATCTGCCTGGAACGACCGTCGACGAGGTCGCCCGGCAGAAGGAGTACCTGAAGCTGTGGAAGCTCGCGTCCTCCGAGCTCTCCGACGAAGTCGTGAAGGTGATCGACGAAGTCGAGGAGCGCACGGCGACTCTGGCGCAGAACCAGTCCGAGATAGAGAACGAGATCTCGCTGCTCGGCCGCTATGAGCCGATCCTGCACAAGATCCAGCCGCTTGCGCGTCAGATCGTCACCACGGGAGCGTTCGATTCCGTGGCCCTTCTCATCGAGCGCCGCTACAAGGGACTGCTCGAGCAGCTGAAGGAAGAGCTCGACACGATCACGCATAAGCAGTGCGACATCGTCTCGACCGACGTGGACGAGGACACCACAGCCGCCATCGTGGTCTTCTCCCGCACCTACTCCGAGCCGGTCCACAAGTTCCTGGCGATGGAGAACGTGAACCAGATCCGGCTGCCCAACGACATGCAGGGGCTGCCGTTCGACCAGGCCTACGACTCGATCCGCGAGCGCCGCAAGACGCTGCCGGACGACCTCAAGGGCATCCGGCTCGAGCTCGAGACGATGTCGGCGAAGTGGCTCCTGCGCCTCACGACGATCCGCGACGTGCTCACCGACAAGATCGACGAGATCTCGGCGATCCCGAAGTTCGGGCAGACCGAGTACGCGTTCGTCATCACCGGATGGCTTCCCGCGAGCGACCTGGGCGAGCTGAAGGCCGACCTCGTGGCCTCGTTCGGTCAGGACGTCATCGTCAACCAGATGGAGATCGGCGAGAAGGACTTCGAGGACACGCCGGTCGCCCTGAAGAACTCCAAGGCGCTCGCGCCGTTCGAGTTCATCCTGGCGCAGCGCGGCATGCCGCAGTACGGCACCCTCGACGCTACGTGGATGCTCTTCGTGTTCTACCCGCTGTTCTTCGGTATGATCGTTGGCGACGTGGGCTATGGTCTCGTCATGCTCGGTCTGGTCGTGTGGCTCCGCTTCAAGTTCAAGGAGAACGACAACATCCAGCTCGCCACCGCGATCCTCGGGCCGGCGACCACGGCGGTCGTCGCATTCGGGTTCCTCTACGGCGAGTTCTTCGGGAACCTGCTCGGCAAGGATTACTTCAACCTGATCCACCCGATCCCGATCGGCGGCGGGTACTTCCTGCCCTTCAACAGGGTCGAGTTCGTCACGATCTTCATGGTCCTGGCGATCGGGGTGGGTGTCGTTCAGGTCCTGCTCGGTCTGGCGTTCGGGGTCGTCAACGCCCTGCGCACGAAGAACAAGCACCACCTCTACGAGCGCGGCGGAGTGCTCGCGCTCTTCGTCGGCATATTCCTGGCCGTCATCGTGGGGGTCGTGTTCTCGAGCTGGGGCACCTGGACGATCTGGCCCACCATCGCCTTTGCGGCTGTGGCGTTTGCTGGCTTCATCTACGCGATCCGGGGCGGCGGTATCATGGGCGTCGTCGAGACGCTCGAGACCGCATCCGGCATGGCGAGCTACATCCGTATCATGGCGGTCGGCCTCGGCGGTGCGATCTTCGCCGACGCGATCAACCAGATCGTGCTCAAGACCGCCGGCGGCGCGGGCAAGATATCAGCCCTCGGAATGCTGCTCGGCATCATCGTTGGTGTCCTGCTCCACGGACTGAACCTGATCATCTCGGCGTTCAGCCCGACCATCCACGCTTTGCGTCTCAACTTCCTGGAGTTCTTCGGGAGGTTCTATGAGGTAGGGACGAAGCAGTACAGCCCGTTTCACAAAACCGGAGGAGAAGGGCAGGCATGATGGACAAGCGTCTTTCAAAGGTTCTGGCGTTCGGTGTGTTCTTGGCAGTTCTGGTCATCCCGGCGATCGCGTTCGCCGCGGAGACTGGTGCACCTGTTAGCGACGTAGTCGCGGTCGCCAACGCAGGCACCGCTTCCATGGCCGCGCTGGCTGCTGGACTTGCCATGGGCCTCTCGGCGCTCGGCGCCGCCTACGCACAGGCCAAGATCGGTTCCGCGGCGGCCGGTACGCTCGCCGAGCGTCCCGAGGTCGCGATCTGGGTCATCACGCTGCAGGCTCTGCCTGAGGTCATCGTGCTGCTCGGCTTCGTCTCCGCGATCATGATCAAGGGCTAGGACTCTCGACTTGGAAGCAGGGGAGTCCTAAATGGCAATGGAAGACATCTTCGTAGCGCTCGAAGAACAGGGCGAGCAGGAGAGCCGTGAGGCTGTCGAGGCCGCTCGCGAGCAGGCGGAGGGCATCAAGGAGGACGCCGAGGCTCAGGCCAAGGCCATCCGCGATGGCCGCGTCGAGGCCGCCGAGGCGCACGCGACGCTGGTCTCGGCACGGACGGTCAACTCCGCCCGCCTCAACGGCCGCCGTATGGTCGCCGGCGTGAAAGAGCGTGCCATCGTCACCGCGTTCGACGAGGCGCTCGTCAAGCTCGGATCCGTGCGCGGCAGCGCCGGCTACCCCGCGCTCTTCCGCGCGCTCGCCGAAGAGGCCGTCGCTGGTCTGACGGGCGAGGTCGTCATCCTGGTCGACCCCGCGGACGAAGCCCTTGCGGCCGAGTTCCTGAAGTCGTCCGGGATGGTCGGATCCGTCGACGCGACGGCGAAGACCTTCGGCGGGCTCACGATCGTCGCCAAGGGTGGCGATCTGCTGCGCCGCAACAGCCTCGAGGACCGTCTCGAGAAGTTCCGCGGCCTCGGCCAGTCCGAGATCGCAGAGGTCCTGTCCGCATGAGTGCGATGGTGGCCACGAAAGCACCGACCTCGGGCCGTGACTACGGCTACGGAAACGCGCGCGTGCGCGGGATGCGCTCACGGCTGCTGACGCCGCAATTCCTCGACGGACTGATGGCCGCCCACGATGTGACGAAGATCATCCAGGCGCTCATCGACACCGAGTACGGTCCCTTCATCGAGACCGCCATCATCAAGGGGCGTACCTCCGCCGCGATGGACGAGGCGCTCCGCGACAACATGGTCGCCACGTTCCAGAAGGTCATCCACTTCCTGAACGCCGAAGCGAACGAGCTTGTCGGGACGCTGCTTGGACGTTGGGACCTGTTCAACGTCAAGTCGATCATCCGCGGCAAGCACATGCACCTGAAGGCCGAGGAGATCGAGGACGGGCTGTATGCCGTCGGTTCGCTGACACCTACCGACCTGCACCTTCTGGTCGGGCTCGAAGACGTGCGCGCGGTCGTGGACACTCTGGTCACGTGGGAATCGCCCTACGCCGTTCCATTGCGGGAGAACATCGCCGCATACGGTGAAGGCGGGAACCTCGCGACGCTGGAGCTGGCGCTGGACCGGTACTACTTCAGCTGGGCGTCGAAGCGTCTCTCCGGCCGTCGGCAGAATGCGAAGCTCGCGCGCCGGATCCTCGGTCTGCAGGCCGACTCGATCAACCTTCTGACCGTGTTCCGCCTGCTGAAGAGCGACATCGGCGACGTCGACCCGAAGAGCTTCTATCTCCCGGGCGGCGAGCACGTGGACGAAGCGTTGTTCGATACTCTGGCCGGCATGTCGGACGTCGACGAGGTCCTGGACGGGCTCAAGAAGACGCCGTACGCGCGTCAGCTCGAGTCGGTCATCGCGACCTACGTGGACGAAGGTTCATTGTCGGTGTTCGAACGAGCCCTCGAGGACTTCGTCATGCGCAAGGCGCTCGATGCTGGTCGTGGGGACCCGCTCGGGGTCGGCATCACCATCGGCTACCTGTGGGCGAAGCAGAACGAGATCACGAACCTGCGGATCATCGTCAAGGGCACCGCGGTAGGCATGCCCCCGGACCGCATGCGGAAGGAACTGATCCTTGTATAAGCTCGTCGTCCTGACCGATCCAGAGCACGCGGACGGCTTCCGGCTGTCCGGGTGCGACGTCGTCGTCGCCGAGTCTCCCGAGGAGGCCCGCCGCTCGCTGGCGGCCCTGGTCGACGACGACACCAGCGGCATCATCGCCGTGAACGAGGCGCTGATGGCGGGCGTGGACGAACGGCTGCAGCGCAAGATCGACTCGATCTACCGGCCCATCGTGGTCTCACTCCCCATCAAGGAGACGCTGCACCTCGGCGAGGACCATCGGGCCTACCTGTCACGCCTGATCCGTCGGGCGATCGGATTCGACATCACACTGAGGCGAGGATAGATGATCGCAGGAACTATCTCGAAGATCACAGGCCCGGTCGTCGTGGCATCCGGCATGACCGGCGCCAAGATGTACGACGTCGTGCGCGTTGGCGCACAGGGGCTCATGGGCGAGGTCATCCGGCTCGAGGCTGACCGCGCTACGATCCAGGTCTACGAGGACACCTCGGGCCTGATGGTCGGCCACCCGGTCGAGTCGACCGAAGCGCCGCTGACCGTGGAGCTGGGCCCGGGCCTGCTGTCGTCGATCTATGACGGCGTGCAGAGGCCGCTGCCGGTCATCGCGGAGCAGACCGGCGACTACATCATGCGCGGCACCGTCGCGTCCGCCCTCGACCGCGAGAAGAAGTGGCCGTTCGTGGCCGTCGCGGAAGCAGGGACCGACGTGCTGGGCGGCGACGTGCTCGGCACCGTCAAGGAAGGCCAGACGATCGTTCACCGCGTCATGGTCCCCCCGAGGAAGTCCGGGCGGTTGACGTGGGTTGCGCCCTCGGGCGACTACACGATCGATGAGACGATCGCCAAGCTCGAGGACGGCACCGAGCTCCAGATGTCGCAGCGCTGGCCGGTCCGTGAGGGCCGTCCCTACACGCGCAAGCTCGATCCGACGACCCCGTTCACCACGGGAATGCGGATCCTCGACACGTTCTTCCCGATCGCGCTGGGCGGCAACGCCATCATCCCTGGCGGTTTCGGAACGGGGAAGACGGTCACGCAGCAGTCGCTCGCCAAATGGGCCGACGTGGACATCATCGTGTACGTCGGTTGTGGCGAGCGCGGCAACGAGATGACCGAGGTGCTCGCGGAGTTCCCGAAGCTCGAGGACCCGCGCACAGGCGCTCCGCTCATGGACCGCACGGTGCTCGTCGCCAACACCTCGAACATGCCGGTCGCCGCACGTGAGGCCTCCATCTACGTCGGCGCGACGCTGGCCGAGTACTACCGCGACATGGGCTACAACGTCGCCATGATGGCCGACTCCACGTCCCGCTGGGGCGAGGCACTGCGTGAGGTCTCCGGTCGTCTTGAAGAGATGCCTGGTGAAGAGGGCTACCCGGCGTACCTCGCGACCCGCCTCGCCGCGTTCTACGAGCGCAGCGGGCGTTGCGAGTCGACCGGTAACGAGAAGCGCGTCGGATCGGTCACGATGGTCGGCGCGGTCTCGCCGGCCGGCGGCGACATGTCCGAGCCGATGACGCAGAACTCGCTGCGAGTCACCGGCGCCTTCTGGGCGCTCGACACCTCGCTGGCCCACCGCCGCCACTTCCCGGCGATCTCGTGGACGAAGAGCTACACGCTATTCCTCGGGCAGGTCCGCGGCTGGTACGAGACCAACGTCGCAGGTGACTGGGTCTCATACCGCGACCGCGCCATGTTCATCCTCCAGAAGGAGACGGAACTCCAGGAGATCGTGCAGCTGGTCGGACCGGACGCACTGCCCGAGTCCGAGAAGATCATCTTGGAGGTCGCACGCATGCTCCGCGAGGACTTCCTGCAGCAGTTCGCGTTCGACGAGGTCGACGCGTACTGTCCGCCGCTGAAGGGATACTGGATCCTCAAGGTCATCCTGGCGTTCTCCGACGCATCGGTGGCCGCGCTCAACCGCGGCGTGTCGCTCCGGCAGATCATGGAGCTGCCGATCCGCGATCAGATCGCCAGCTTCAAGACGACTCCTCACGAAGAGGCCATAGCCCATATGCAAAAGTACACGACGCAGCTTGCCGAGGACATCGCCGGAATCGAGGTGCTCTAGATGACCCCGCCCGTCGCAGAAGCGGAGAAGCACCGCTCGCTCCTCTCGACCGACTACCGGACGCTCCAGTACGTCACGGGACCGCTCATCTTCGTGCACAACGTGCACAACGTTGCGTACAACGAGATGGTCTCCATCGCGATGCCGGATAAGAGCCTCCGTTCCGGTCAGGTCCTTGAGATCAACGATGACATCGCCGTCATCCAGGTCTTCGAAGGCACCCGCGGCATCGACGTGGACAAGACGACCGTGCGCTTCCTCGAGGAAGTGGCCAAGGTCGAGGTCGCGCCGGAGCTGTTGGGCCGCGTGCTGAACGGCACCGGCAAGCCGATCGACGGAGGGGCTCCGGTCATCCCGGAGAAGCGCCTCGACGTCACCGGATCGCCGATCAACCCGTACCGCCGCGACCAGCCCGCCGACTTCATCGAGACCGGCGTGTCCGCCATCGACGGCCTGAACACGCTCGTGCGTGGCCAGAAGCTCCCGATCTTCTCGGGCTCCGGTCTTCCGGCGAACGACCTAGCCGCGCAGATCATCCGTCAGGCGCGCGTCGGGAGCGGCGAGGAGTTCGCCATCGTCTTTGCCGCGATGGGCATCACCCACCGCGAGGCGGCGTTCTTCATGCAGCAGTTCGAGGACACCGGCGCCCTCGAGCGCGTCGTGTTCTTCATGAACCTCGCCGACGACCCCACGGTCGAGCGTCTGCTCACCCCGAAGGTCGCCCTCACGGTCGCCGAGTACCTGGCGTTCGAGAAGGGGATGCAGGTGCTCGTCGTCCTCACCGACATGACGAACTACTGCGAGGCGCTGCGCGAGGTCTCGACCGCGCGCGAAGAGGTACCGGGCCGCCGCGGTTACCCGGGCTACATGTACACCGACCTCTCCATGATCTACGAGCGCGCGGGCCGTATCAAAGGCAACAAGGGCTCGGTCACGCAGCTCCCGATCCTCTCGATGCCGGACGACGACATCACGCACCCGATCCCCGACCTCACCGGCTACATCACCGAGGGTCAGATCGTGCTCTCGCGCCAGCTGCACCGCCGCGGCGTCTACCCGCCGATCGACGTGCTGCCGTGCCTGAGCCGCCTGATGAACCTCGGTATCGGCGAGGGCAAGACGCGTGAGGACCACCGGGCCGTCGCCAACCAGCTCTACGCCGCGTACGCGCAGGGCCGCGACCTCCGCCGTCTGGTCGCCATCGTCGGCGAGGAAGCGCTCTCCGACACCGACCGCCGCTACCTGCGGTTCGCAGACGACTTCGAGAAGACGATCGTCGGCCAGGGCAACGAGGGCCGCTCGATCATCGACACGCTCACCGTCTCGTGGGAGCTGCTCGCGGGCCTGCCGCTGGGCGAGCTCAAGCGTGTCCGTGAGTTCATCCCGAAGTACCACCCGAACGCCGGGGATGCGGCCGTGAAGGGCGGGGACGTCTAGCACATGGAAGAGGTCCGGCCTACTCGGTCAGAACTCCTGGAAAGGCGAGCCCAGATCGGGCTCGCCGTCCAGGGCATGGACTTGCTCAAGCAGAAGCGCGACGCGCTCCTGATCGAGTTCATGTCCGTCATGGACGAGACCCTGCGTCTGTCCGGCTCGCTGCAGAAGGCGGTGTCCGACGCGCAGTACTCGCTCGCCGTAGCCAAGTCGGTCGATGGCAACGTCTCGGTCCGCTCGGTCGCCATGGCGACCAAGGGCGAGGTCACCATCGACATGACCGGTACGAAGATCATGGGCGTCTCGGTCCCGGTCGTCACCAAGGGTCGTAGCCCGATGCGCAGCTCGTTCACGCGTGGCTACTCGATCACCGGCGTCTCCAGCCGCATCGACGAGTCAGCGGACCGCTTCGAGAAGATCCTCGACGTCATCATCGAGTACGCGGACATCGAGACGCGCCTGAAGCGTCTCGGCGAGGAGATCCAGAAGACGAACCGCCGCGTCAACGCCCTCGAGCAGATCACGGTGCCGGGGCTCAAGGAGCAGGTCGCCTACATCCGCCAGACGCTCGACGAGCGCGCGCGGGAGGACCTGTTCCGCCTGAAGAAGGTCAAGAAGAAGATCGAGCGCAAGAGGGCCGCGCAGACCGCCGCTTAGGCGGAAGGGGCGCCCGGAAGGCTCTCGGGGAACTGTTAGAGGCGGTCCGTTATCCCGGGGGGGAGCGGATCGCCTCGGCATATCCGGACCGCTCGTAGCGAAAGGGCGCCCGACGTGGGCGCCCTTTCCTCGACCGGGATGTGATCCTGGCCCGCGTCAGCCCTTCTCGACGATCAGGGTGTACACGTCCTGCAACACGTCGACGCTGTTGCGGGAGTGGTTGACCAGTTCGCGCGCGAAGTTGAGGATGCGGCGCACGTCGGTGATCCCCAGAGTCGAGAAGCGCAGGTCGTCCCACTCGGTGTGCGCGATGTAGGCCCACAGCTCGCCCAGCACGTACTGGATCGCTTCGATCTCGGGGCCGGTGAACTTGCCCCACTCCTTGCCGAGGCCTTGGCGAAGGCGCTCTACAGCGCGCTCGGTGGCCTGTGCCTTGCGGATCTGGAACGTGCGCATCCCGATCTCTTCGTCGGTCACATCGGGGCGCTGGTTGTTCATGCTCATGGGTTCTTGGCTCCCTTCCTCACGGCGGAAGTTCGACGGGGGCTCATCGATTCCTGCTTTCACCGGACCGTGGCGGGCATCATCTAGAATAGGGATGTTGTTCCCACCCGTGCGCGCGCCAGCGCACGCGCATGTGCGAAGGAGCCCGATGGAGTTTCTCGACGTCATAGCGAAGCGACGCAGCGTCCGCCACTTCAACACGCGCATCGAAGTGACCGACGACGACGTGCGCGCGTTGCTCGAGGCGGGGACGACCGCACCGAGCGCCGGCAACATCCAGCCGTGGCGCTTCTACGTCGTCCGAAGCGTGGAGGCGCGCGAGCGTCTCGCGCAGGCGATGGGTCAGAGGTGGGCCACCGCCGCGCCGGTCGTGATCGTGGTGTGCGTCGATCCTCGACCGTGCGGCGCGCGCTACGGCCAGCGCGGCGAGCAGCTCTACGCCGTCCAGGACTCGGCGGCCGCGGTCCACTCGATACTGCTCGCCGCCGTCGACAGGGGCCTGGCCTCGTGTTGGATCGGCGCGTTCGACGACGAGGCGGTCCGCGAGGCGATCGGGGCACCGCGACCGGTGACGCCGATCGCGGTGCTGCCCGTCGGCCGTTCCGCGGAGGCCGCGGCCAAGCCCTCACGCAGGCCGCTGGGCGAGGTCACCACGTGGCTGTAGCCGCCATCGGCGACTGCCGGTCGCTCGAGGCGCTGCGCGCCGACATCGGGGACTGCCGGCGATGTCCGCTCGCCGACACGCGCACGACGCTGGTGTTCGGCGTGGGCGATCCGCACGCACGGCTCATGTTCATCGGAGAGGCTCCGGGCAAGAACGAGGACCTGAAGGGGGAGCCGTTCGTCGGCGCTGCAGGAAAGTTCCTCGATGAGCTGCTCGCTTCGATAGGCATCGAGAGAAGCCAGGTCTACATCGCGAACATGGTCAAGTGCCGGCCGCCGGGCAACCGCGATCCCGAGCCGACCGAGATCGAGACCTGCGCGCCGTTCCTGGCCAGGCAGATCGAGCTCATAGACCCGGCGGTCATCGCGACGCTTGGGAGGTTCGCGGCGCACTACGTGCTCGGGCTGGACGCGCCGATCACCTCGCTCCGCGGGAAGCTGTACCACCGCAACGGGCGCAACGTCGTACCGGTGTTCCACCCCGCCGCCGCGCTCTACGACTCATCCAAGCGCAGCGTGCTCGAGGACGACTTCAAGCGGCTGCGCGCCGTCATGGACCGTGTCGAGCAGGGCGGGTAGATGCCGCAGATCCCGACGATCATCACGACGAGCCCGGATGAGACGCGCCACGCCGGCGAGTTGCTGGGCCGGCTCGTCACGCCCGGCGACGTAGTGGCGCTCACCGGTGACCTCGGGGCCGGGAAGACGGTGCTCGTGCAGGGCATCGCGTCGGGCCTCGGCGTGGTCGGCCATGTCCCCAGCCCGACGTTCAACATCCTGCTCGTGCACCGTGCCCCGGTCACTCTGTTCCATTTCGACCTGTACCGGCTTGAGGAGGCGTGCCAGCTCGCCGACATCGACTTCTACGAGACCCTCGAGTCAGGAGGCGTGTCGGTCATCGAGTGGGCGGANCGCTTCCCGACGGAGTTGCCGCCGGACCGGCTCGACGTGACGATCGCCGCGCCTGACGAGTCGACGCGGGAGCTGCTCGTCGCCGGGACGGGCCCACGCGCGCACAGGCTGGCACGACGCTGGCTCGAGAAGTGGCAGCGCCAGAGCAAGGTCGGACGGCCGTGAAGCTGACACTCGCCTTCGACACGTCCACCGAGGAGGTCGCGATCGGCCTGGGAAAGGTCGGCGCTCGCGGCGTCCACCTGCTGGGTGAGACCAACATCAACGTCCCGCGCGCGTCGCTCACGCACCTATTCCCGGCGATCACCCGGCTGCTGCAGTCGGCGGACCGCACCATCGGGGACGTGGACGCGGTCGTCGTGGGCCGAGGGCCCGGGTCCTTCACCGGTGTGCGCATCGGGGTCTCGGCGTCGAAGGGCATCGCCCAAGGGCGCGGGATCCCACTGTTCGGCGTCAACACCCTCGATGCGGTCGCGGAACGCTTCTCCGGACGCCAGGGCCTGGTCGGGGTCGTCGGAGACGCGATGCGTAGCGAGATCTACCCCGCCCTGTACCGACTTTCCGGGGACACGATCGAGCGGCTGACCGGAGACGCTGTCGCGTCGCCTCCCATGGTCGCCGCGGAGTGGGCGACCCTCGGCGAGCCGGTCCTGCTGTCCGGGAACGCTCTGCGGAAGTACGCGGACGCGTTCACCGGAGCGATGGGGGATGCGGCGATCATCGCGCCCGAGGCGCTGTGGACACCGACCGGTGAGTCGCTGCTGATGGTCGCATGGCGGTCCTACGTCCGTGACGGGCTTGGTGACGGAGACCCGGGCACGCTCCTCCCGGTCTACACGAGGCTCTCAGACGCCGAGGAAGCCGAGCGTTCCCGGGACGGGGTCAGCGGGCCATCACCCCGAAGCGGCGTGGCGGGGCCGCATGCCACCGGTGATGCGTCGTGAGCGCGCGCGTCCGTCCGCTTGTGGAGACCGATCTCGAACGCATCGTGGCGCTCGAACGCGCCACGTTCCCTTCGCCGTGGACGCGCGGGATGTTCATCGACGAGCTGCTGCAGGGAAGCAGTCGCGCTTGGTTCGTCGCCGATTCGCCGTGGGGCCTGCTTGGCTACACCGGTCTGATGGAGGTCGAGGGCGAGGGCCACATCCTCAACCTCGCAGTGCGCGCGGACGCACGCTGTCAGGGGGTCGGCTCGGCGTTGCTCACGGCGGTCTTCGACGAGGCGCTGCGCAGGGGGTTGGACCGCCTGAGTCTGGAGGTCCGGCCGAGCAACGCCGCAGCCAGGGCGATGTATGAAGCCGCCGGCTTCTCCGAGGAGGGCCGTCGCCCCGGCTACTACTCCGACAGTGGCGAGGACGCGCTGATCATGTGGACCGGGTCTCTGGCGAGCGAGCCGATGCGGGAGGCGATCGCGAGGGTCGCGGAGCGGGCCTCGAGGATCGGGAACCTCTCGATAGACCGCGGGGACGGATCGGGGGTCGCCGGGGCGCCATCGGACGACGTCATCCTCGCGATCGAGACGTCGTGTGACGAGACCGCGGCGGCGGTGATGCGTGGCGGCCGCGAGCTGCTCTCCAGCGTCGTGGCCAGTCAGATCGACTTCCATGCGCGGTTCGGCGGTGTGGTGCCGGAGATCGCATCGCGCAAGCATGTCGAGGCGATCTCCGGCGTGGTCGACGAAGCGTTGTCGCTTGCGGGCATCGAGCTGAAGGATGTGACCGCGCTCGCCGTGACGTACGGTCCCGGCCTCGTCGGAGCGCTCGTAGTCGGTGTCTCGTACGCGAAGGGTCTGGCACTGGCGACGGGGCTTCCCTTGGTGGGGGTCAACCACTTGGAGGGGCATCTCTTCGCGAACGTGCTCGCGGAACCGGACATCGAACCGCCTTTCGTCGCCCTTCTCGTCTCCGGGGGCCACACGTCGCTGGTGCACGTCCCGGCGTGGGGCGAGTACCACACGATGGGCTCCACACTCGACGACGCGGCGGGGGAGGCGTTCGACAAGGTCGCCAAAGCACTGGGGCTCGGCTACCCGGGCGGGCCTGCGATATCGCGGCTCGCAGCCGAGGGCGATCCGGCCGCCATCCCGTTCCCGCGCGCGATGATCAACACCGCGGACCTCGACTTCTCGCTGTCGGGCCTGAAGACGGCGGTCGTCACCTACATCCGCAAGGAGCAGGCGGCCGGACGTGACCTGGATCTGCCCGACATAGCGGCGTCGTTCCAGGCCGCTGTCATAGACGTGCAGGTGTCGAAGGCGGTCCGCGCGGTCACCGAGACCGGTGTTCGCACGTTCCTCATCGGTGGCGGCGTCTCCGCGAACCCCGCACTCCGTGCCGCGCTCGCGAAAGCCCTCGGGGCGCGAGGCGTGAGGGTCAGCGTGCCGCCGTTCGACCTGTGCACCGACAACGCCGCCATGATCGCCGCCGCCGCCCACTTCCGGCTGGGACGTGGCGAGACGCTGGGCCCCAGCGCCGAAGCGGTCCCCGATCTGCGCCTCGACTAGGGTCACCGGCGACCCCTGGAACCGGCAGGCCGGGTCCCTGCGCCTCCCGGGATGTGAGTGTCACCCACTCACATCCGCTCCGCAGGGACTTGCGCACGACTTCCGGCATCGGTATCATCAAAACGCCGGTTAGCAGTCGCGGGTCGCGAGTGCTAGCAGACGAGAGTCATGGGTATCAAAGGTATGTCCGTCCGGGTGAGACCGCGCAGGCGGGTCTGCCCGGACGACCGATATCAGAGAAGCATCACGCGACCAAGAACGATGGAGGGTAGAGCATGAAACTCAAGCCGCTGGGCGACAACGTGGTGGTCAAGCAGGCCGAGGCCGAGCAGAAGACGAAGTCCGGCTTCATCATCCCCGACACGGCGCAGGAGAAGCCGCAGAAGGGCACCGTGATCGCGGTGGGCGAGGGCAAGTTCGAGAAGGGCGCCCGGGTGCCGATCGACGTCAAGGTGGGCGACACCGTCATCTACAGCAAGTACGGCGGGACCGACGTCAAGATCGACGAAGAGGAGTTCAAGATCCTGCACGCGACCGACATCTACGCGATCCTCGTCTAGACCGCGCGCTCGCATCGATCCCGCTGGTGACAGCTGGGCCCACCCGACACATCAAGAAGGAGGCAACCACTCCATGGCCAAGGACATCCAGTTCGACGAGGCCGCACGCCGCGGCCTCGAGGCCGGCGTCAACAAGCTCGCGAACGCCGTCAAGGTCACGCTCGGTCCGAAGGGCCGCTACGTGGTGCTCGAGAAGAAGTTCGGCGCTCCGACGATCACGAACGACGGCGTCACCATCGCTCGCGAGATCGAGCTCGANGACCCCATCGAGAACATGGGCGCCCAGCTCGTCAAGGAGGTCGCCACCAAGACGAACGACGTCGCGGGTGACGGCACCACCACAGCCACCCTGCTCGCCCAGGTCATCGTCCGCGAAGGCCTGCGCAACGTAGCGGCCGGTGCGAACCCGCTCGCGCTGAAGCGCGGTATCGAGAAGGCCGTCGACGCCGTCGTCGCGCAGATCAAGAAGGACGCTCGCGAGGTCGAGGACCAGACCGAGATCGCCAACGTCGGCGCCATCTCGGCCGGCGACCAGATGATCGGTGACAAGATCGCGGAAGCGATGAAGGTCGTCGGCAAGGACGGCGTCATCACCGTCGAGGAGTCGCAGACCTTCGGCATCGACATCGAGACCGTCGAGGGCATGCAGTTCGACAAGGGCTACGTCTCGATGTACATGGTCACCGACCCCGATCGCATGGAGGCCGTGCTCACCGACCCGCTGATCCTCATCGCGAACCAGAAGATCACGTCCGTTCAGGACATCCTCCCGGTGCTTGAGAAGGTCATGCAGGCCGGCCGCCAACTGCTCATCATCGCCGAGGACGTCGAGGGCGAGGCCCTGCCGACACTCGTGCTCAACAAGCTACGCGGCACGTTCAGCTCCGTCGCCGTCAAGGCGCCGGGCTTCGGTGACCGCCGCAAGCGGATGCTCGAGGACATCGCCATCGTCACCGGTGGCCAGGTCGTGTCCGAGGAGCTCGGCATGAAGCTGGACGGCGTGACGCTCGAGATGCTCGGCCGCGCCAAGACCGTCAAGATCACGAAGGACTCAACGACGATCATCGACGGCGCCGGCACCAAGGCGGACATCGACGGCCGGATCAAGCAGCTGAAGGCCGAGATCGAGAAGTCGGATTCCGACTTCGACAAGGAGAAGCTGCAGGAGCGCCTGGCCAAGCTCTCCGGCGGCGTCGCCGTCATCAAGGTCGGCGCGGCCACGGAAGTCGAGCTCAAGGAGAAGAAGCACCGCATCGAGGACGCCCTGCAGGCGACCCGCGCGGCTGTGGAAGAGGGCATCGTCGCCGGCGGCGGCGTGGCGCTCGTCAACGCCGCTCCCGCGCTGGATGCGCTCAAGCTCACCGACGACGAGATGATCGGCGTCTCGATCATCCGCAAGGCGCTGGACGAGCCGCTGAAGACGATCGCCAGCAACGCCGGCTTCGAGGGTTCCGTCGTGGCCGAGCATGTCAAGGGCATGAAGAAGGGCGAGGGTCTGAACTCCGCCACAGGCGAGTATGGCGACCTCTTCAAGATGGGCGTCATCGACCCGGTCAAGGTCACGCGCACGGCGCTCCAGAACGCAGCCTCCATCTCCGCGCTGATCCTGATCACCGAGACGACCGTCGCCGACATCCCGTCCAAGGACGACGGCGGCGCAGCCGCTGCCATGGGCGGCGGCATGGGCGGCATGTACTAGGCCGCACGGACCGCACGACTTCACTCGTAGGGCCCCGGAGCGACACGCTCCGGGGCCCTACCGTGGCTCTGCTAGACTTCACCACCGGGCCGGGCAGACCGCCTGCCGCCGGACTACACGAGGAGCACTCGCACCGAATGGCACTCTCCATCGGCATCGTGGGCCTTCCCAACGTCGGCAAGTCGACGCTGTTCACCGCGCTCACGCGCAAGCAGGTCGACGCCTCGAACTACCCGTTCGCGACGATCGAGCCGAACGTGGGCGTGGTCGCGGTCCCGGACGCCCGCCTCGAGCGGCTCGCGGAGATCGCGAAGCCGGGGCGCATCGTTCCGGCGGTCGTGGAGTTCGTCGACATCGCCGGCCTGGTGAAGGGCGCGAGCGAGGGTGAGGGGCTCGGCAACCAGTTCCTCGCCAACATCCGTGAGACCGATGCGATCGCGGAAGTCGTCCGCTTCTTCTCCGACCCGAACGTCATCCACGTCGCCGGCGAGGTCGATCCCGCGAGCGACGTGGATACGATCAAGACCGAGCTCATCCTCGCCGACCTCGGGACGCTGGAGAAGGCGCTGCCGCGTGTCGAGAAGGAGGCGAAGCGGGACGTGACCATCGCGGCGAAGGTCGAGACCGCCAAGCGGCTGTACGCGTGGATGGAGCAAGGCCACCGCGCACGCACGATGGAGATGACCGATGCCGAGCGGACCTCCGTCCGGGACCTGCACCTGCTCACGATGAAACCGATGCTCTACGTCGCGAATGTGGACGAGGATGCGGCGACCGCCGAGCTTCCCGAGATCGACGGCATCCGCCCGATTCCGATCTGCGCGAAGGTCGAGTCCGAACTAGCCGACCTCGAACCCGAGGAGGCTGCGGCCTACCTGGCGGAACTGGGCCTGGCCGAACCGGGCCTGAACGCACTGATACGCCGCGCGTACGAGCTGCTCGGGCTGCAGTCGTTCTTCACGGCAGGCGAGATGGAGGTCCGGGCATGGACCGTCCGCCGCGGCGCGAAGGCCCCGGAAGCGGCAGGTGTGATCCACACCGACTTCGAGAAGGGCTTCATCAAGGCCGAGACGATCGGCTATGCGGACTACGACGCCCTCGGTGGGGAAGCGGGCGCGAAGGCGGCCGGGAAGCTTCGGATCGAGGGTCGGGACTACGTGATGCAAGACGGTGACGTGATGCACTTCCGCTTCAACGTCTGAGGCGGTAACCTGTACGCACCCCGCACGCCTTGCAGGGACTTCACACTCACACCACACGTCGCAGCATCACAGAAGACCAGGCGCACGCACCGGCACGCACGTCGCTAGAAGGCCGGGGGCGGATGCACCTGGTCTCGGCGTATATGCAGGCAAGGCGCTCGGGAATCGCATACGGTGAAACGCGGAAGCTGGACATAGAGGAGGCGCCCTTCATGGAGATCGAGATCGGACGCGGCAAGACCGCCAGGCGGGCCTACGGGTTCGACGACATCGCGATCGTTCCGTCGCGTCGTACGCGCGACCCGCGCGACGTGAGCATCGCATGGGAGTTCGTCTTCCGTGGGCGGACGTACAGCTTCCCGCTGCCGATCCTCGCGTCCGCTATGGACGGAGTGGTCGACCCCGCCTTCGCCGTGAAGCTCGGCAAGATGGGCGGCCTCGGCGTGCTGAACCTCGAGGGCATCCAGACGCGGTATGAGAACGCCAACGAGCAGCTTGACCTCATCGCTTCCTTCGACAAGGAGGAAGCCACCGCGAAGATGCAGAAGATCTACAAGGAGGCGATCAAGCCCGAGCTGATCACCAAGCGGGTCAAGGAGATCAAGGACGGCGGTGTGCTGGTCGCCGCGTCGCTCACACCGCAGAACGCGCCCCGCTACATCGAGGCCGCGCTCGCCGGCGGGCTCGACATCCTCGTCATCCAGGGCACCGTCGTGTCGGCCGAGCACGTCTCGACCTACGACGAGCCGCTCGATCTCAACGCCTTCATCGAGAACTTGGACATCCCGGTCCTCGTCGGCGGATGCTGCTCCTACTCCGGCGCGCTTCACCTCATGCGGACCGGTGCGGTCGGCGTTCTTGTGGGAGTCGGCCCCGGCCACGCATGCACCTCGCGCCGCGTCCTGGGGATCGGCGTTCCGCAGGGCACCGCGATCGCGGACGCGGCCGCGGCCCGCATGCGCCATCTCGATGAGACCGGCACCTACTGCCACGTCATCGCCGATGGCGGCATGCGCACCGGCGGCGACCTGGCGAAGGCCATCGCAGTCGGCGCCGACGCGATTATGATCGGCTCGCCGCTCGCCGCCGCCTCCGAGGCGCCCGGCCGCGGCTACCACTGGGGCATGGCCACCTTCCACCCCGAGCTGCCGCGCGGCACCCGCGTGAAGGCCGGCGTGAAGGGTACGCTCGAAGAGGTCCTGCTGGGGCCGGCGCACCAGAACGACGGCACGCTCAACCTGCTCGGCGGCCTCCGCACCTCGATGGCCACCTGCGGCTACGAGAACCTGAAAGCGTTCCAGAAGGCCGAGGTCATGGTCGCCCCGTCGCTCCAGACCGAGGGCAAGGTACTGCAGAACACCCAGGGCGTCGGGATGGGGCGCTAGGGTGGCGGACTACCACGAGGCCCAGCCGACAGTATTCGTCCTCGACTTCGGCGCCCAGTACGCGCAGCTGATAGCGAGGCGCGTCCGCGAGGCGCGTGTGTACTCCGAGATCGTCCCGTACGACATCAGCGTGGAGGAGATAGAGCGCCGCAAGCCTGCGGCGCTCATCCTTTCAGGGGGGCCGGCGTCGGTCTACGCCGAAGGCGCCCCTCACATGGACCCTGCCGTGCTCGGACTCGGCATCCCGGTGCTGGGCTTCTGCTACGGCATCCAGGAGATCGCCCTGCACCTCGGCGGCGAGATCCCGAAGACCGACATCGGTGAGTACGGGTTCGCCGAGCTGACCGTCACGGAACCCTCCTGCTCGCTGCTCGAGGGCGTGCCTGAGACGAGCCAGGTGTGGATGAGCCATCGTGACAGCGTCGGCACCGCGCCGGTCGGTTTTGTGGTCACAGCCCGCACAGGGACGACTACGATCGCCGCGATGGAGGACCCCGCCCGCAACATCTACGCGACGCAGTTCCACCCCGAGGTCGCACACACTGCGTATGGGCAGCACATCATCGAGCACTTCCTGCACGACATCGCGGGGATCCCACCGCTGTGGACGATGGTGAACATCATCGACGCGACCGTGGACCTTGTCCGCGCGCAGGTCGGTGACGCGAAGGTCATCTGCGGGCTCTCGGGCGGGGTCGACTCGTCGGTCGTCGCCGCGATCCTGCACCGTGCGATCGGCGACCAGCTGACCTGTGTCTACGTGGACCACGGCATGATGCGCCTCGACGAGAGCGCGCAGGTCGTGCACACGTTCCGCGACCACTTCCACGTGAACCTGATCCACGTCGACGCCGAGGACCGCTTCCTTTCGCTGCTCGACGGCGTCACAGACCCGGAGCGCAAGCGGCACATCATCGGCGAGGAGTTCTGGAAGGTCTTCTTCGATGAGGCCACGAAGCTCGAGGGCGTGAAGTTCCTCGCTCAGGGTACGCTCTACCCGGACGTCATCGAGTCCGGCAACAAGACGGCGGCCAAGATCAAGAGCCACCACAACCTGATCCCGTTCCCCCCGGGCGTGCACTTCGACCTGATCGAGCCGCTCAAGGCGCTGTTCAAGGACGAGGTTCGGGCCGTGGGCGCCGAACTCGGGCTTCCGGACGAGATCGTCCACCGGCAGCCGTTCCCGGGCCCGGGGCTCGCCGTACGCATCATCGGCGCGATCACGCGTGAGAAGCTCGACACGCTGCGCGCCGCCGACGCGATCGTGCGCCACGAGATTGGGGAGTGGGACACCGAGCGCGGTGTGTGGCAGTACTTCGCCGTCCTCCCAGACATCCGCAGCGTGGGCGTCATGGGCGACGAGCGCACCTACGGTCACCCGATCATCATCCGCGCGGTAGCGTCGGCCGATGCGATGACCGCTGACTGGGCGCGCCTGCCCCACGAGCTGCTCGCCAAGATGAGCAACCGCATCATCAACGAGGTCGACGGCATCAATCGCGTCGCATACGACATCACGAGCAAGCCGCCGGGTACCATCGAATGGGAGTAGGCGTTTCGCTCAGGCTCCGCCTGCACCTCACACCGAAGGGACGCACATGAGCGATGACGCGAAGGTCGGCATCGACGGGCTGCGGGTGCACATCGACGAGATCGACTGTCAGGTCGTGGGCCTGCTCAACGAGCGCGCGAAGCTCGCTCTCGAGATCCGGGCGCTGAAGCCGCAGGCGAAGATGGCGCTCTACGACCCGCAGCGCGAGGAGCAGATCTTCGCGAGACTGGCTGCCTGCAACGAGGGCCCGCTGTACGGCGACAACCTGCGTGAGATCTACGAGGCGATCCTCCACGTCATGAAGGAGCTGTAGGTCGTGACTCCCGAGGCGCCAGCGGCCGGTCCGATCGCGCCGGGCGGCCCCGTCACCATCATCGCCGGGCCGTGCTCGGTCGAGAGCCGCGACCAGATCATGGAGGTCGCGGCGGTCTGCGCCGAACTCGGCATCCGCGTGCTGCGCGGCGGTGCGTACAAGCCCCGAAGCAGCCCGTACTCCTTCCAGGGGCTCGAGGAAGAGGGACTCATCTACCTGAAGGAGGCGGGGGAGCGCTACAACCTGCTGACCTGCACCGAGGTGGTCGATTCCGCGAACGCCGAACTCGTGGACTCGTACGTCGACATGCTCCAGATCGGCACGCGCAACATGGCGAACTTCTCGCTGCTCAAGAAGATCGGCGCCGTGACCGAGCAAAGCCACAAGCCGGTGCTGTTCAAACGTGGCATGGCCGCGACGATCGAGGAATGGCTGGCGGCGGCGGAGTACATCACGATGCGCAACCCGAACGTCATCCTGTGCGAGCGGGGGATTCGCACGTTCGAGACCTCGACCCGCTTCACGCTCGACATAACCGCTGTCCCGGTCGTCCACAAGCTCTCGATGCTGCCGATCATCGTCGACGCGTCGCATCCGACAGGGCAGCGCGACCTGGTGCCGCCCGTCTGTCGCGCTGCTGTGGCGATCGGCGCGGATGGCCTTATGGTCGAGGTGCACCCCGACCCCCGAAAGGCGCTCTGCGACGGTCCGCAGTCACTCGACCTTGCAGGACTTCGCGAACTGGTCCGCGAACTTGAACCGGTGGCGGCCTCGGTAGGCCGAACGCTTTCCTGAACGACCGCGTCCGGAACGGCGCGAGCCCGAACGTACTGAGGGTGCGTTCGTGGCGCGTCCGCTCGGAGGGAGTGCGATGTCCGACCGCCCGACCGATCTGACTCGACTGTGCCGCCACTGTGGGGCCATCGACTCACGCAGGATCGGCCAGTGCGCGGTCTGCGGCCTCGCCGTGTGCGAGAGATGTGGCAACGTGCAGCACACCCACGGCGAGCGCCGGATCATCCACGATTCGTGTCTGAAGGACGACGACACGGGTTTCACGATGATCAAGTTCGTGAGGTAGCCTGCGCATCGCGCAGACGCGGAGCCTGCCAGCGCCCTCTCCTGCGCTACACTAAACATCTTATGAAACCTGACCTCAGCGTACTCAATCCCGCTCAGCGCGACGCCGTCGCGACCACCGAAGGCCCGCTGCTCGTGCTGGCCGGCGCCGGCTCGGGCAAGACGCGCGTGCTCACGCACCGGATCGCGCACATCATCGGCGATCTGGATGTCGCGCCGCACCGCATCCTTGCGATCACTTTCACGAACAAGGCCGCCGGCGAGATGCGCGCGCGCTTGACCGCGCTGGTCGGACCCGCGTCGCGCTCGATGTGGGTCATGACGTTCCACGCGCTGTGCGTGCGCATCCTGCGCCGCGAGGCGGAGCTGATCGGTCACACGTCGTCGTTCACGATCTACGACGAAGACGACCGCAAGCGCATGCTCGCATCGGTGCTGGCCTCCATGGACATCGACGCGAAGCGGTTCCCGGTCTCGTCGTTCGTACACAGGATCTCCGCCGCCAAGAACGAGCTGATCGCTCCCGAGGCGTATGCCGCGACCGCGGCGACCCCTCCCGAGAAGCTCGCGGCCCAGGTCTATCCGGTCTACCAGCAGCGCTTGCTCGAGGCCAACGCGATGGACTTCGACGACCTGCTGGGAGAGACGGTCCGCCTGTTCACCGAGCACCCGGACGCCCTCGAGCGCTGGAGGGACCGCTTCTCCTATCTGCTCGTCGACGAGTACCAGGACACGAACCACGCGCAATTCCAGATCGTGACGATGCTCGCCGCGGGTCATCGCAACCTCATGGTCGTGGGCGACGACGACCAGTCGATCTACTCGTGGCGTGGCGCGGACATCCGCAACATCCTCGAGTTCGAGAAGGACTACCCCGACGCATCGGTGGTGCGTCTGGAGCAGAACTACCGTTCCACGCAGACGATCCTCGCTGCGGCGAACGCAGTGGTCGCCAACAACGCCGACCGCAAGCCGAAGACGCTGTGGACCGCGAACGTGGGCGGCGAGGCGATCGTCAGGTACCTGGCGTCGGACGAGCGCGACGAGGCCCGCTTCATCGTGGAAGAGGTCGAGCGGCTGATGTCGCTCGAGCACCGCAGCTATGCCGATTTCGCCGTCTTCTACAGGACGAACGCGCAGAGCCGCGTCATCGAGGACCAGTTCCTGCGCTGTGGCGTGCCCTACCAACTGGTGGGCGGCACGCGCTTCTTCGAGCGCGCGGAGATCCGCGACGTCATGGCCTACCTGCGCGCGATCGCGAACCCTGCCGACCCCGTCTCGCTCCGGAGGGTCATCAACCAGCCCAGGCGCGGCATCGGCGACGCGACGATCGGCGTGCTCGAGGAATCGGCCCGTGCCGAGAGCATCACGCTGCAGGAAGCGGTCCTTCGCTGCGAACAGGAGAGCTGGCTCGCGTCCGGGCCTCGCTCGCGCGTCGCAGGATTCGCTCAGAAGCTCCGTGACATGAAGGAGCTGACCGGTGGGCTCCGGGAGCGTGTCGATGCCGTAGTGAGGCTCTCAGGGCTCGAGGAGGCCCTTCGCGCAGACGGCAGCGAAGAGTCGCGCGAGCGTGCCGACAACATCCACGAGCTCTATGGCGTCGTCCAGGAGTTCGAAGAGGGACACGACGACGTGGCGCTCGACGATCTGCTCGAGTGGATCGCTCTGCGGACCGACCTCGACTCGCTGGCCGAGGGCGATCGCGCGGTGACCCTGATGACGCTCCACACCGCGAAGGGCCTGGAGTACCCGGTGGTCTTCATCGCGGGTATGGAGGACGGCATCTTCCCGCATGTGAACTCGATGTTCGAGCCGTCCGGGATGCAGGAGGAGCGCAGGCTGGCCTACGTGGGCATCACGCGCGCCCGCGAGCGCCTGTACCTCACGCACGCATACCAGCGGATGCTGTACGGCGCCACCCAGCACAACCCGGTCTCCGCATTCATCCGCGAGATCCCCGAAGAGCACGTCAAGGCCCAGGGTCTCGGTTCCGCCGATCATGAGCGCGCCGCACGCAGCCGGGGGGACCGCTACGGACGTCCGAGCTACACGCAGCGCACCGAGGATGGCGGCCGCGTGTACGGGGCGGGAGCGCCGCGCAAGGAGGCTGTCCAGCCGCCGGCATCGGCGTACACTGCGGGCGACGTGGTGGAGCACAAGACGTTCGGCCTCGGCGTCGTGGCCGAGGTCAAGGGGGACAAGCTCGTGATCGCCTTCGGCGAGCCCACGGGGACCAAGACGCTGCTCGCGGGCTTCGCTCCGTTGCGCCGGGTGGAAAAGTAGAAGGTCACCGAGGAGGGAACGAGATGGGCCAGGTCCTCGTGTTCGGCCACACGAGCCCCGACAACGACTCGATCTGCTCAGCGATCGCGTACGCGCACCTCAAAAACCTCACCGACCCGGCGAACGTCTACGTTCCGGCGCGGCTGGGTCCGGTGCCTCCGGAGAGTGCTTGGGTGCTGGCGCGATTCGGCGTCGAAACCCCTGTGGAGATCGCGCACGTCAGGACCCGCGTCAGCGACGTCATGACGACCGACGTGCTGACGGTGGGACCCGACGACACTCTGGCGACGGTGGGGGTGCTCCTCTCCGAGCGCGGCGTGCGCGCCCTGCCGGTCCTGAAGGACGGGCAGGTGCTCGGGCTCGTCACGGTGCAGGCGCTCGCCGTCCGCTACCTCGAGAACGTCACCGCCTCCGGGTTCGCGGGACGCCCCGTCCGGGTCAGGCGTCTGGTGGCGGCTCTCGACGGCAGGCTGCTCGCGGGCGACCCGGACTCGATGCTGTCGGGCGGCGTCCTGATCGGCGCGATGGAGCCCGACACCCTGGCGCGTATGGTCACCGCTGGCGACACGGTGATCGTCGGCGACCGCAAGCGCAGCCAGCCGCTCGCGGTCAGCGCCGGAGCGGCATGCGTGGTGGTCACCGGTGGAGCGGAGCCGTCCGCAGAGGTCCTGAGCCTCGCGAACAGCCGCGGTTGCGCGGTCATCGCGACCGGTCACGACGCGTTCGCCGCCGCCAGACTGCTCGAGCTCGCGCACGCGGTGTCCGAGATCATGGAGACCGACCTGCTGACGGTCGAGCCCGATACGCTGCTCTCCGAGGCGTCCGAAGACCTGTTCGCGTCGCCTCAGCGTGAGGCGCCGGTCGTGGACGCGGATGGCAGGCTTGTCGGACTCCTGACGCGCACGAACGTCGCGCGCGCGAACCGCCGCCGCGTCATCCTCGTCGACCACAACGAGATCGCGCAGTCGGCCGACGGCGTGGAAGAGGCCTCGGTCGTCGAGATAGTCGACCATCACCGGATCGGCGACGTGCAGACCGCGGCGCCGATAGCGTTCCTCGGGATGCCGGTAGGGGCGACGGCGACGATAGTGGCCACACGGTTCCGCGAGCTGGGTCTGGATCCGCCGCGTCACGTGGCCGGGCTGCTCCTTTCAGCGGTGCTCACGGACACGGTCTTGCTCAAGTCGCCGACCACCACCGACGTCGACCGCGAGGTCAGCGATTGGCTCGCGCAGCTTCTGGACGTCGACCCCGCGCAGTTCGCGATGGACGTGTTCCGCGCGCGCAGCACCGGCGCCGAGTTCTCGGCCGAGGACGTCGTGTGCCGCGATATGAAGGAATATCGGATCCGCGACGAGCGCGTCGCCATCGCGCAGATCGAGACGGTGGATGGTGCCGAGGTGCTCGCGCATCGGGACGAGATCGTGGCGTTCATGGAAGGCCTCTCGCGTCTGCGGGGTTTCGACACCGTGGTGCTCATGGTCACCGACGTCGTGCGCGAGGGGAGCGAGCTCCTCGTGGTCGGACGTCGCAGGCAGGTGGAGAAGGCGTTCGGCACGAGCTTCGAGGGCGGCAGCGCCTGGTTCGACGGCATGCTCTCCCGCAAGAAGCAGGTCGCGCCCCGGCTCGTCGAGAGCGTGGGGGTGTAAGGGGCGTGGCCCGCAGGAAGAAGGGGCTCGACCTGAGGCCCGGGCCGTTCTTCAGCGCCGCTGCGAGTCGGCTGGACCTCCGTTCGCGCCGGGGGTTCCCGGTGACCGTGGCCGGTGCGGTCGCGGCACTGTCGTTCCTCGGCTTCCTGTCGATCGTCGCCAACGTCTCGGGGACAGCCTTGCGTCCGCTCGACGGCCTGGCGGCGAGCGCCGCCGCGGCCATGGCCAATCCGGTATGCACCGCGGTCATGTGGGTCGCGACGCTCATGGGCGACTTCCGCGTGATGACCGTGGAGACGATCGTGGCGGCGGTCCTGCTCGCCATCTCGGGTCATCCGCGGAGGGCGGGCTCGGTCGTCCTGCTCGTGCTGACCGGGGCGTGGATCTCCGAGTCGCTCAAGGTCCTCGTGGCTCGTGCGCGCCCCGACGTCGCGATCTCGATGCTCGCGGAGTCGCCGTCGTACTCGAACTCGCTGAGCTTTCCGTCGGGACACGCGCTCTCGGGGATCCTGTTCTTCGGAAGCCTCGCGCTGATGCTCGGAGCGTCACGCGTGGGAAGGCCGCTTCGCCTCTGGGGCGGCCTCGGCATCGCGGCCATCGGCGTCACGATCGGGCTTTCGCGCGTCTACCTCGGCGTCCACTTCATGAGTGACGTCCTGGCGTCGTGGTTGCTCGGGCTGACGATGCTCTCGACGTGGGCCGTCGCCGTTCTGGTCTGGGGGCGTACGCAGCCGCCGCTGGCAGAGCGCGTGGTCCGTCCGCTGCTGGGCTCGTGGTGGCGATGGGCTGTGGCCGCAGCAGGCGCCGCAGCCGTCCTGATCGCGATCATCGCCGAGATGGGAGTCACCCCGCTGGGGTGACCGGCGCCGTGCCTCGCGCTAGCGGGCTCGCGGGAACCGGACGGTGACCGTCGTCCCCACGCCGATCTCTGACGCGATGCCTACGGTGCCGCCGCTGCGCTCCACTGCGTTGCGGACGAGGCTCAGTCCAAGCCCTGTCCCCCCACTCGCGCGCGTGCGGGCGCCGTCGACGCGGTAGAAGCGTTCGAACACGCGGGAGAGGTGCTCGGCGGGGATGCCGGTCCCGGTGTCGGCGACCTCGACAGTCGCCGTGTCGGTGTCGGCCCCGAGCGTGACCGTGACTGCACCCGCGTCCGTGTACGCGATCGCGTTCGCCAGCAGGTTGTCGAGTGCGACAGCCACGTCGGTGGGGTCGGCGGCGGCGTAGACGTCCTGTCCAGCGACCGCGGTCTCGTCCAGCGTGACGGCGAGCCCGACCGCACCGGCGGCGGCCCGGTGGCCCGCGAGCGTGTTGCCGATGGCGGCCCGCACGTCGGTCACGCTGTCCGGTTCTGGCGCCTTCTCGAGGCGCGAGAGCGCGAGCAGATCGACGACCAGGCGCCGCAGGCGGTCCGCTTCGGCCTTCATCTCCCCGACGAACTCCAGCGCCTGCGCGGTGTCGCCGTCTTCCGCGGCGCTGTCGGCGGCCTCCGCGAGCAGCTGGATCGCCGATGCCGGCGTCTTGAGCTCGTGCGAAGCGTTCGCCACGAAGTCGCGCCTCACGGCGTCGAGGCGGCGGACCTCGGTGATATCGGCGATCACGACGAGCGTGCGAGGTCCGGCTTCGGTGGGGTTGAGCGGTACCGCCGTGACCCGGTAGTAGCGGGCCTCGGGGTCCGGCCCTACCTCTCCGCTCGTGGGCGTCTCTGTCGAGAGCCGGGACCGCACGGCGGCCGTGAGGGACTCCGGCAGCGCCGTCTGCGCCAGCGACGATCCGCGCCAGCCGCTCACGGGCGCGCGGAACAGGACGCCCGCCGCGCGGTTCGCGATCGTGATGCGATCATCCTCGAACAGGAACACCGCATCCTGGAGGCCGTCGAGGACCGCCCGCAGGGTCACCTGTCCGCCCTCGAGCTCCCCGATCGTCGCGCGCATGCGGTCGCGCAGGGACAGAAGGGCAGCGGCAAGGTCGGCGAGCTCACCGCCGGTGGGCGGCACGGGCGCGCCGAGGTCGCCCGCGGCCATCGCCTCCGCGGCATCCCGCAGCTGCAGGACGGGCCGCGCGGCCTGAGCGGCCAGGCGCAGGCCCACGAGCAGCGTCACGAGCAGTGCGCCGATCAACAACAACAGACCGGTGGTGCGCCCCTGATCGGCGATGGCGCTCACTTGCGCGAGAGGCTCGGAGACACGCAGCGCCACCGGTCTCTCGTCCAGCGTCGCGGGAATCGCCACGTACATCTGGGCGACGCCGAGGGTCGCGGACACGCGTGTGTCGGAACCGACGCGTCCTGCCAGCGCGGCGGCCACCTCCGGGCGGCTGGCATGGTTCTGCATCGTGGCGGGATCGGAATCGCTGTCGGCCAGTACCACCCCGTCGGACGCGACCACGGTGACCCGCAAGTGCGTGCGCTCCACGATCGGCGCGATGGCGGCAGCCGGCGTGCCGGTCGCTTCGGCGAGCGAGAGTGTGGACACTTCGGCGATCGTCTGCAGGTGCGATCTCTGCTGCTCGATCGCGGCCTGCGTCAGCGGGCCGAAGATGCTCCACGCCCACACCGCGGCGAGCAGAGCGACGATCAGCGCGTAGCCGAGAACCAGCCGGACTCGGTACGAGGTGAGGAGTCTCGTCAGCCGACCGATCACCGGCATGCCTCCTCGGCGCTGGCCGTGTCAGCCTGCGCGGCTTCGCCGGCCTGGGGCTCGAAGCGGTAGCCGACGCCGTGGACGGTGTGGATGTAGGAGTATGCGGACGGGTCCTCGATCGCCTGGCGCAGTCTACGGATGTGCACGTCGATCGTGCGCGAGGACGCGAGATGGTCGTAGCCCCAGACCACCTGTGAGAGACGCTGCCGGGACATCAGCCGACCCGGCTCGCGGGCGAGCGCCAGCAGTAGCTGGAACTCCTTCAGGCGCAGGCGGG
>JGI24129J20441_1000017_pt1 | contig 38099 bp, 43 predicted proteins | sample BarGraNGADG00211_FD_20441 | JGI IMG/M metagenome (IMG submission 20441) | reverse complement strand
AAAATAATGGCTATAATTCGGCCAAATAAGCTCCAAGTTGTCAAGGAGGCGCTCGACGAGATCGGCATTCCTAGCATAACGGTAACAGAAGTAAAAGGTCGCGGCAAACAGAGAGGGGTTATTGAAATCTATCGCGACCGTGAGTATTGTATAGATCTCCTTCCGAAACTCGAGATTAACATCGTGGTTTCTGATGATAAGGTCGATACGGTTGTCGAAACGATTGCAAAGGCAGCACGCACCGGAGAGATCGGAGATGGCAAGATCTTTGTGATGCCAGTAGAGGAGGTCGTTCGAATTCGGACAGGAGAACGTGGCCACGACGCGATCTAAGCGTAGCAGTTAACGAAGGCAAGTATTGTTTGTATTTTTTGACAGAAGATACAAATAGAGCTTAAGCTTGCTTCGGGCTGGTCGGACGTGAAGAGACGCTCTTCTATGCCCCAGTCGCGAGAGAGGAGCCCCGATGCGGGGCCCTCTTTCTATTGCTACCCGCACCGAAACAACCTGACGATATAAAGCTGGAGATTTGAAGCTTTAGGGTCGAAACGACCTCCTCGTATGATTACGCAAACTTGATACTGGCACAAGCCATAGCGCCACGCGCCGAATATAGGTAAAGAGGCACCGACCACTCAGAAAGAGTACCCGCTCAATTTCGTTGCAAGCATCTGTTGCTTAAGATCTGTCCTCTCCCTCGGGTTCTACAAAAATTATCGCACACATTTGTCGCAATATGAGTCTGCCGGTACCTTCCGATTCTGTAACGCGGATCTTTGGGTGGAAAAACAGGCTTTGAGGTAAGGCATCCGCCCTTTTTTAAACTTTGTTCCTGCCTTTTATCGCACAAGATCGACCGGGATTATCTCTTCGTGAATTGCCGTCGACAGAACGACGCCTGCAACCCCGAGATCCTCAAGCTTGTCCAGCTCTTCGCTGTTCTTTATTCCGCCAGCGACGATAATCGGGTGCCCTGAGACCTCTATAACTTTCTCGATAAAATCAAAGTCAACGCCCTGCTTCGTTCCTACCAAGTTCATATTCAGCAAGAGAATTGCACGAATTTTATAAAGATTCATCCTTTCGACTACTTCAAGAGGATCTCCGGACAGTGCAGGATCCAGGGACGTCGCGCTTCCATCCTTCACGTCTATACTCACTGCGACTCTCATCGACTGTGCTGCACGAATCACGTCGAGGCTTCCCGTTTCGGTACCGATAATAGCGGTTTCGCCAATCCGCTCGGCCTCTCGAACGTCATCAAGCTTCCGAATCCCGAGGTCAACGAGCGTTGTTGTGCGTGTGCTAAGGCGTTTGATGATAAGTGAATTACTTCCCAAGCCGAGGATCCTATCCAGGTCCGCTATGTACGTCCTCCTCGGCTTGATAGTATCAATCACGTTCAACGGATCTGACGTCCTGCAGATCTTGCTATGGCGTTCAATAGGTTCGTACCGCTCTCGGTCGCCATGATAGCCTTTTACGACAATCCCGCCTCGAATGTCCATCGCGAAGATAATTTCCATCTCTCCTCTCCTCGTTTAGGATATCGTCCGCATGGGAAAAACGTGTTGGTCTCGCTTTGCTTCCTTTAGGTGCCCGGAAGCGCGGCGGAGGCACGCGCCGAAACGTCTGCGTGTCGCAGGAAGCACCGCGTGTCCGAACAAGCAGGGTCAGAGCCGGGCCAAAAGCTCCTGTTTCTTGGCTGCGAACTCCTCATCGGTGATGACCCCCTGCTCTTTCAGGTCGGCCAAATTACCCAGCAATTTGCACGGGTCGGCGGGTTGCCCTTTTCCGCCTCGTCGTGCTTCGAATGCCTCTGTGAATCCGGCACCGATTATGGCAATTGGAATGGCAAAAGTGGCTATGCCTAAGAACATTGCAAAAACTGCCAAGGATTGCCCGAGCGCGGTCGTAGGCACCAAATCGCCGTAGCCTACGGAGGTCAGAGTTTGCGCCGCCCACCACCCTGCAGCAGGAATACTCGAAAAACCGCGCGGGTCTGAGGCATGCATAATAATGAACATGAAACTTGAGAACGTTATCAGCAAGATTACGTCGATTGCCAGCGCAGTAACGAGCTCGTTTTTTTTCGCTTTCAAAACATCGATAACAAAGCTGAACACACTAGAGTACGTGAGCAACTTTAGGATGATGAGCATAATCGCCGCGTTTATGAACACCTCTGCTCCTGGAAAGAACGGCTTGGCATAAAAAGGCACGATGACAAGCAGATTTATGAGCAGAGATGTTGTAAACAGGCATTTTAGCCTGCCTTTGATTGGACCTTTAAACCGCGGATCTACCGTGCACGACCACACACGGAGCAGCAGTTCGATGGTAAAAACTACGATTGCAAAGGCAAAAACTGCGTTAAAGAGGTTGTGATATCTTTGGTATACATCGGGGTAGCTGGCTAGTATGACGACAAATACGAGTAACCAGATCAATGCCATCAAAAAGAAGCGTACGCGCGTAGCTCTGGAAGCATCCCCGTGACGCGCTGCAACGATGCGGGCGTCGCCTACTGGGATGGGCTGAAAGATCGCATATACACGGTGCTTCAGTTCGTCATTCTGTTTGGACATGCTCAGCTGCGAGGTTTTGAATCGAGATAGTGCACCCAATAGTGAACGTCAATTTGCATATAAATGCGTTGTGATCTTCCAGAAGCGCTATTCCGCGTTTGAAGTCGCGGGGGGGTGGCAGCTTATCAACACGTTCTCTGTTCCGGGTTTGTCACCTGTTTGAAAAGTCAAGCTTAAATTATGGTACTCGCTGACGAAGAGGCGTATGAAGATCTGGATGTGAGGTGACGGCTGTTACGCAAGCTCCCCGTTGATTCCGAGGCTTGGCTCCGACGTGCTATATGGGGAGCAAGTTTATGGACAGCGTTACGAGCAAGAAGAAAGTTGGATAGAGTAGCGAAGTTCGTTCACTTATGCCTTAATAAAAAAGAGGGGGATAAGCCGACTTTTTTAACAAAAGGCACTATTTTAACAAAGCCTCTGATTAGCCAACTTTTATATACAATCAAAACTAACTATAAGTTAGTGTCACGATCTATTAGACCGTGACAAGCTAAAAAACAGCAATGGACGAAGCAGAACTCCTAGATATTCTCGGCAATGAGAATCGCCGCAACATTTTAAAATTGCTGTCGCTGCGGCCATTTTACGTGACCGAGATATCAGAAAGACTGCAAGTTGCCCCTAAGGCGGTGATCAGTCACCTCAGTATGCTCGAGCGGGCAGGGATTATCCGGTTTTTTGTTGACGAGCGACGCCGGAAGTACTTCCACATCGCCGATAATCAGCAGCTCGAAATTCAAATCTCTCCGTTTAGCTATAGGGTCGAATCCGCTAACGCCGCGCAAAGCGAATCAACCGTTGCAGAGTTCCCAACCCCGATTGGCGATATACAAATCAAAACGAACAGTTTGGCCGACGTTGCCGAGACTCTCGATAGCTTAAGGAGAGCTAACCGGGAGTTGATGGGGGCACAGAGAAGGGTTCAAGAGCTGATCAATGAGGTCATGGAACGCGGTGCCAGGAAGATCGACGCAATATCGCGCGACTTTGTTGAATATGACATCCTTTCGATGCTGCTTACGGGGCCCAAGACTGCCGACCAGCTGTCTGCGGGGCTCGCTATACCTGGTCAAATACTCGTAGAGCGGCTGCATAACCTTGAAAAACAAGGGAAAATCAGACTAATAGGCGCCAGAACGTATTGGCTGGCGAGGTAAGGACAGCAGAAGCTCATAAACATATCAAGCACATAAAATAGGAGATAATCGAAAAATGACAGAAGAAGTAACGCTAAAGGTCGTTGAGGCGTATCATCGCGATGCTGGGAGGGGAATTGCCCGAATCGACATGGATACCATGAAACAACTCGGGCTTGTAAGCGGCGACATCATCGAGATAACGGCCCATAACCGAGCAGCCGCGATAGTGTGGCCTGCATATCCGGAAGATCGTGGCCTCGGCATTATCAGAATTGACGGCAACATTCGTGGAAACGCCCACGTGGGTATCGACGATAAAGTTGTCATTCGAAAAGCGAAATCGAATGCTGCGGTAAAGATCACTCTTGCACCAACCCAGCCGGCGCGCATCGTCGGCGGCGAAGAATATCTCATGAGATTCCTTGAAGGGCGCCCGGTACAGAAAGGGGAGATGCTTAGAGTTGAAATGCTGGGCAATCCGATTACCTTTGTTATTACCGCTACCCAGCCTGCAGGCATCGTTATAGCCGGGAAAAGCACGCAAGTAACGCTGAAAGAGAAACCTACTGCGGCAGCGGACCGTTCTATTTCTCACGTGACCTACGAGGATATCGGCGGTCTGAAACGAGAGCTCGGGATGGTACGAGAGCTGATCGAGCTGCCGTTGCGGCACCCTGAGATCTTTCAAAAGCTCGGCATTGACCCACCAAAAGGTGTCCTCCTCTACGGCCCTCCCGGAACCGGCAAAACACTCATGGCGAAAGCTGTTGCAAACGAAACGGACGCATATTTCATCAACATCAGCGGCCCAGAGATCATGAGCAAGTTTTACGGGGAGAGCGAACAGCACCTGCGCGAGCTCTTCAAGGAAGGGTCAGATAACGCCCCTGCTATCATCTTTATCGATGAGATTGACGCTATCGCGCCAAAACGAAGCGAAGTAACGGGGGAGGTCGAGCGTCGCGTCGTCGCCCAGCTGCTCTCGTTAATGGACGGTCTCGAAGCCCGAGGACAAGTCGTAGTTATTGCTGCGACCAATCGCCCGGAAGGGATCGACCCAGCCCTGCGGAGGCCCGGTCGATTCGACCGAGAAATTGAAATTGGCGTGCCCGATGCGGCCGGCCGGCTCCAAATACTCCAAGTGCACACCCGTGGCATGCCGATCGCGGACGACGTAAAGCTCGGAGACCTTGCTAGGACCACACATGGCTTTGTGGGTGCTGACCTCGCCGCCCTATCAAAGGAAGCAGCGATGCATGCACTCCGAAGAATTCTGCCTGAGATCGATCTTGAACAAGAGATCCCTCAAGAGGCGCTCGATAAGCTTCAGGTTAATGAAGTGGACTTCACAAACGTCCAGAAAAACATTGAACCTTCCGCGATGCGCGAGGTGTTCGTTGAAGCGCCGAATGTAAAATGGCAAGACGTCGGCGGCCTTGAGGCGGCAAAACAAGAGCTTATAGAAGCCGTTGAATGGCCGATAAAATTCGCGGACGCATTTAGCAGCATCAACACGAGGCCGCCAAAAGGGGTGTTGCTCTTCGGGCCTCCAGGGACGGGGAAGACGCTCCTTGCGCAGGCGGTCGCGACGGAAAGCGAAGCCAACTTTATTAGCATAAAGGGGCCTGAGCTGCTCAGCAAGTGGGTAGGCGAGTCTGAAAAAGGCGTACGCGAGACGTTTCGGCGCGCCAAGCAAGTCTCGCCGACAATCATCTTGTTTGACGAACTCGACGCTGTTGCCCCAACCCGTGGGGCAAGTTCTGACTCGCACGTGACAGAACGGGTAGTGAGCCAGCTGCTGACCGAACTTGACGGTCTTGAAGAACTGAAGGACGTCGTCGTAATTGGCGCCACGAATCGCCCCGACATGGTCGATATTGCGCTTTTAAGGCCTGGAAGACTCGATCGTCTCGTTTATATACCGCCGCCAAACGCCTCGAGCCGCGCGCAAATATTCGCGATCCACCTTCAAGGCAAACCGCTAGCGGACGAAGTTGACATCGAGCAGCTTGCCAAAGAAACAGAGGGGTACGTCGGTGCTGATATTGAAGCAATTTGTAGAGAGGCAGCGATGCTCGCTCTCAGAGACTTTATTAAGCCCGAAATGACGCCTGAGCAGGTTAACGAGGGCGCGGCAACGATAAAGATTAATAAGGGCCATCTTTANGCTGCTATCAATCGGGTTAAGCCAACGGCGTCACGCGACATGNTGCACCAGTATGAGAATATAGCTAAGGAGTTTGCGAAGTTTTCCGTNACAGAAGAAGAAGTGAAGGAAAAAGTNGTTANGACAGAAACGGGCTATGCGTAAAATCAATACTTCAATCACGTAAAGGAAACGAAGGAGGATAAAGAAAATGGCGAAAAGACGAAGAGGTTTTTTTGATGACTTTCTCGGGGGNGGGTTCGAAGAGCTGATGGATCAGATGTTGCGCGACCTGCAGGAAGGAAAGAAACCTAAACCATTCATTTATGGGTTTTCAATGACGCAGCATCCGGGTGAAGCGCCCGAGGTTCGAGAATTTGGTAACGTCCAACCCTTTGGCAAGCGCGTTAAGAAGGAAGAGGAGAGGACGCGTTTGATTGACGTTATGGAGACGAAAGATGAAGTGCACATCATCGCCGAGATGCCAGGCGTTGACCGAACGGACGTGCAGCTCGATGCCACAGAAAGCAGACTCGATATCAGAGCCCAGAACGAGGCTCGAAAATATTCTGAAAGTGTTGAGCTTCCGGTTAAGGTTGATCCCCACAGCGCAAAAGCGACCTATCGAAACGGTGTTCTCGAAGTAAAACTGAATCGCATTCAACCTGAAGAAGAAAAGTCGCACATTAGCGTCGAATGAAGGGCTAACCCTTCATTTCTTTTTTAATCGCGTTAGGTAGGGCGCTCACGTCGCGCAGCACTAGATCGGGCTTTGCCCGCATCAGAAGCTCTGGTGTCGCGAAGCCGCAAAGAACTGCAGCAGTTTTTGTACTTGCTTTTTTCCCCATGAGGACATCCTCAACCATGTCACCGACGTAAAGCACATCCGATGCGGCTACACGCGCTTGTTTTACTGCCATAAGCAAGGTTTCTGGCGCCGGCTTCCCGTGCTCAAATCCAACGTCGTCACCGAACACCATAGAATCGAAGTAGGTCTCAATCCTTTGCTCTTTTATCTCGCTTGTCACGCGTTCTCGAGACCCACTTGAAACGAGCCCGAGCTTCAAATTCATTTCCTTCAGTTCTCGCAAAGCGTTCTCAGTGCCGCTAAATAAGACGCAGTCCTTTTTGTAATGCGCGTAGCAATTCATCCAGGTCTCGTCTGCGGCGACCCAGTCATCCTCGCCGATCCCCAGCCACTGGTAGTAATCGTGATAGTTCGGCCGACTCTGTTCTCTAAATTCGTTGAGGGTTATCTTTGGCAGATCGAATGCTTCCATTACTATTAGGTAACTCTCGTAGGTAGGGATGACTGAATTATAAAGCGTCCCATCCCAGTCAAACATCACTGCTTTAAGCATATCGTCACTCTCGTGGGGGCTTTTTGTTCACTATATCCAAGCATTTCCAAAGCGCTTTGTTGTTGTACAAAGTGAGCCGCTGCTCGGTGAGCTCTGCAATTGTATTGTTTGCAAGGGCATCATTTATTCGCGCTACAGAAAAGCGCACCACATAAACGTTATGTCGCACACGCGCTTCAGCTGAGCGCTGGAGTTCCTTAACCACGTCAGATGGACGGCTGCCCGAACAAAACTCGCAGTTGCATTCCCATTGAGCGAGTTTGTTCGCTTTAATAAGCTTCCCCGTTGCAGTCAAAACTGAGCCATACGCAAGCCCTGCGATAACGGCGCTCGAGCCGTCTGCTGACGTCACATTAGCGTAGGCAAGAAGCTCAAGGACGTTCAATGCGCTTCCTCCTGAGGCGTGAAAGCGTGTGCCCCCAAACTCACGTGAGAGTTGATCGTATGCAGCGAGAACCTCAAACTGCTTTAAACGATCTTTTCGGCGGTATTTTGCTTGACGAGAAAAAAGGCCGAATCCTGCTGAAAGGTTAGTTAGATCGGCATTCACTGCCTTTTTGAATATGTAACTTGCATCGCGATATGTGCCGACCTCAAAGCCAGCGTAAAGCAAATCAGGTCGTTTTGTGTTCTCTTTTGTCCATACAGCAGCTTCTAAGCTAGCTTCGATTGCTTTCAAACGATCTGCTTCAACGTGCTTCCAGTAAGGCGTTGTCAAATCGCCGTTTACCGGTACATTGAGGGTCATTAATCCATCAGTTCTTTTGTTGATAAGCTTCTCTTGTAAATGAAGAATCCTTTCCTTCGTTCGTAGTTCAGGTTTTTTCACGTAAGGCTGAGAGAAAAAGTTGCCACTATGGATAAAGTGGTGTGGGGTAACCGCGGGATCAAGCGTGTACGATTTTACAAAGGTGGTGTTGTCGAAGGATAAAACGACTGGATCGCACAGTTGAGACAGCTTTGGGACAAATGTACGGTAAAACTGGAATGACTTGGGAGACATCGCGTCGTTTCTTATAAAGGATAGTGCGCTAGGTTACAGCGCACGGGTATAGCTTATATCTAATTGGATTGATATAAAGTGGTGACTTTTATGTCAGACGGATTTATGGATTCGGAGCGAATACGCGAAATTGTACGAGCAAGCAAAGACTATTTAAAGATCATTTATCAAAACGAAACGAAACTCGTGTTGAAGGTACGCAACGATCCTGCTATTGAGGTCAAAGTTGAAGACGAAGGAAAAACTGTTTCTTTAGATATAGTAGAACCTGAAAATCTTGGCCTGTTGGTTCAACAGTTTCGAGACCTAACTGCGTGAGTGTAAGAATATTAGCTATAAAATGATAAATAACGCACTTTCTGCGCTCAAGACATTTGGCACTGCCGCGCGCGCACTTGACGATGAGGGTTTAACCATCGAAATACGTAATCGCGGCAATACGGCAATTGTCATCGGCCGTAACGCACGGTCGCTCTTGTTGGACAAGGTCTACGGCCCAATACAAGTAAAAAGTTTCAAAGAAGTCGTCGAACTAGTTGGAAAACTGGCGGCTGGAACATAGGGGGCTGTGTCACGAGACTAGGTGCTTTTTTAGTGTATTTCCTCGGCGCGCTTCTGGTGCTCTTAGGGGTGTTCGTAATTCTTTCGCAGCTTGGGATCCTTGGACTCCTCCTTAGCACTTTCAATATTTCCGTAATTGTCCTGTTTGCTCTCGTTCTTATCGTCATCGGAATCGTGTTAATTCGTGGGGCATCGCTAATCATCCCCAAAGACCACAGAAAAGATCGGAGTGAGTTAGATTATAAGGATCTTACCTACGAAGATCAAGATTCTTGGAACTACAGCAAAAAGTAATAAGCGCCCGGTTTATGCGCGTTTCACGGTGCGCTTATGACGGTTTCGTAGTACTTCATTTTGTCATTGATTATGCGCTCAAATTTTTTATACTCGTTTATTACGCCGATCCACATAAACCCATAGCATAGGGCAATTGAAAGGAGAAGCGCCCCTCCGGCTAAAATATAGTTGTTGCTACGCACTAACAAAGTATTACCGTTCAGGTACTGCGCAGTAATCAACACATAAACGGCAAGCAGTATACCCGCTACGCCACCCCACATCGATTTTATGTGCCATATGTGGCGTTCGTGGCGTTTTTCCATTTTTCGCAGATCAAGCTCAAGAATTCGACTGTACACCTCGTGCTTGTTAACGCCTACATATCGATCGTGCGCTTGCTGCGTGATTACATCCTCCTGGTCACGTAGTAGATGCCAGCCATGAGCCCCACGGCGATAATTCCGACTATTGCTGCACCTATCAGTGTGGGATCGGCACCGCCACCCCCTGTTTGATTCGCCGATTCAGTCGTTGATGCTGTAGGACTTACCGTCGGACTTACCGTCGGAGTTGCTGTCGGTGATGCTGTGGGACTTACCGTCGGACTTACCGTCGGAGTTGCTGTCGGTGATGCTGTGGGACTTACCGTCGGACTTACCGTCGGAGTTACTGCCGAAGTGGTTTGGGCTAGCACGATTTGGGGCCCGTTCGGATAAACCATTGCTGACGAACCAATCGTCATTGAAATGAGTAAAAACAGCACTAAAACGCGTGAGATTCGGATTCTAGGCCCTCCTGAGGTTAATGACAACCATGGATTTCTAACGTGAATATAGATAAGTTTTCTGTAAGCATACGGGCTGTTGGTTATGACCGAGAAACATCAATGCTCGAGATTGAGTTTTGTGAATCAAGCGTCTATCAGTATGCCGATGTCCCCGAAGAGACCTACCACGGCCTAATGAACTCGCTTGGGTTCAACCTCGAAAAAACCGACCTGAAGTTTTTTAACGAGCACATTAAAGGGAAATACATGCAGAAGACCATTCGAAGGCCGCGCTTAAATCTCTTCAAAGGCATTTTGGAAACATAATTAAAATTTATTTATCTCTCAGTGACGATTTAAAATCTTCACTGGCTGGATTTTGACGCGCTACAAGAGCGTTCTCGTCATGTACGGTCCGTCAAGGGCATAACCTTTCGTTTTATAGTAATCACGAACTCCGATTGCGCTATTAATCGCAAGCCGTTGCATCCCGGCATCGGATGCAATACTTTCTGCAGTGTGCAAAAGTTGAGCTCCAAATCCCCGATGCTGCCACTTTTTTTCGTGCCGCTCGCCTAGCATTGCCAAATTCCCGTATACACGTAGCTCTCTGATGAGCCCCGTTTCAGCTGTTATTTCAGGCCTCTCTGACTGGTATGGGAGACGTAGCCGTGCGAAACCGATAAGGTACTCCAAATCACTAAGCAAACCGACGGTTGAAATAAAGTACTCAATACCATTGCAGGCCCGATATTTTTCGACGCGGCTTTCGACGCTCTCCACTTGGGTAATGCCGTTAAGTCCAATCTCTCGGCACCGTATACAGCTGCAATCACCACCGAGTTCAAGCAAGCGCTTTTTGGCCAGCTGCCGTAAGTTGCTTTTTTTGACGCCGCTGACAATTCGTTGAGCGGGAATATCTCTCTGTACGCGCTGTAGTCTCACCCAATTGGGGAGCAGCGCTTTTACGCGAGCAATTAACTCAACAGCATTGGTCAGATCAAAGGAATCGTAATCGCCGCGCTTCCACAGCTCGTGCAATACTGTTGCCTCCGTCACAAGCGTTGGGTATATCTTGAGGTAGTCAGGACAAAACCGTTCGTCCGTGAACAGTTCTCGAAACATTGCTAGATCGGATTTGCAATCTGAGCCCGGTAATCCGGGCATGACGTGGAATCCAACCTTTAATCCGCTGTCGCGGCTCGCCCGGTTTGCCTCAACAGTATCAGCAACCGTGTGCCCTCGTTGGATAGCGAGGAGGATCTTATCTGAGGTACTCTGAAGTCCGAGCTCAACTTTAGTCCCCCCTAGGGACAACATTTCATCGACGTGATGTTGTTTGGCATAATCAGGCCGTGTTTCGAACGTCACTCCCACGTTTCTCGTTGATGCTGACGCGTTAGCCGAGAAGACTTCGTTAAGGCGGAGGGAGCTATCGGCGCGCGAGAGGGGGAAATCGTTCATTGCTTGTATGCACCGCTGAACGAACCACTCTTGATAATCATGCGGGCGCGCGGTAAACGTCCCCCCCATGACAATCAGTTCCGCCTTATCAGTGGGGTGTCCTATCTGGCGTAACTGGCGTAGACGAGCTTTAACTTGCCTGTATGGGTCAAATCCGTGTTGAATCGCTCGTTTTGCTGCGGGCTCGAGGCCGGTATAGCTTTGAGGCACACAAAATTCAGGCCCCCCAGGACACGGTACACATTTGCCGTGGGGACACGGAAAAGGAGAGGTCATAACTGCGATGACTGCGACGCCTGACGCGGTTCTTGTTGGCTTCCGTTGCAGTACGTCAACCAGTTTGTATCTGATTTGGTCCTCTGCTGCCCCGTAGATTTGCGCGTTCGTCAGCAACGAGTTAGAACGATAGCCCCGGGCTACCTCTATTTTCGCCTGCTGCAAATTCTGGCGCGTTATCTGGCCGTTGAGGATGCCGTCAATAATTTTGGCACAGGCGTCAGCGACTTGTTGCTCCATATGACACTATCGACGATTAATACGACTTGGCTAATAAATGCTCGGTCATCTCAGAGCTTTATAAAAAACGCTAATGTAAGAAAGAAGCGATGAGCGACAATTAAGCGCCTTCTGAGCTCCAAAACTCTTGGTGAGTGAACCGACTGAGCGCCATTCGAGGTCTAGGCTCTGGAACCTCCCCTGCATATCCAATAGGGAGCATTAAAACAGGTCGAATATCGACAGGTATTTCTAAAGAGCTTGAAACGCGTTTTTCATCGAACGCACCTATCCAGCACGTCGCGACGCCCAGCGCTTCTGCTGCGAGTTGTATGTAGCTGGCAGCGATGGTGGCGTCCTGGACCGCGTAAAGCTCAGCACGTTGTCCGTACGCAATGCGAGACCGTACTATGTTCGCGCAACCGACGAGCACGACCTGGGCCATTGCGACAAAGAACTGCCCGTAAGCCGCTAGAGCCAGTTCGTGCTTCTTATTGGGGTCTCGCACGACAATAAAATCACGCGCTTGTAAGTTACCAGCGGAAGGCGCGAGCTGCGCGGCTTTGAGGAGCTCGTCCAGCAGTTCCTTGCTTATTATCTCTCGCGAATACCGTCTTACAGAGCGGCGCCTCTGCATAATTCCCGATAATGTGTCGTGGTCTGACGCTACCATGGAAAAGGGTTATTAGCCAAATGCATATTAATATACCCAAGCTTGGAGTAAAAATATGAGAATTTCGATGGATCTAGAGTTGAAAGATACACCCGGTCAGCTCATACACGTGTTAACTCCCGTGTCCGCCCTCGGCGGCAACGTTTTAAGCATCGTTCACCATCACGATAAGAAAACGTTTCGCAATACGGTACCGGTCTACGTAATTTTCGATATCGAAGAACACAAGCTCGAAGAGCTTCAGGAAGGACTTGAAAAGAACGGCGTGACGGTTGTGCGGATAGGCAAGATGAGGCTGCGCGAAAGGGCACACATCTTGCTCATCGGGCATATTATCCATACTGACTTGCGACAAACGATTGATACGATTGATAGTACAGGATTTGCTGAAGTTCAAGACCTCAGTCTTTCAATGCCCGCTATCGACGGCCCTTCGTCAGCTATTGTTACAATAATGGCTACTGGAAATGAGGAACTAAAAACGTCAATCGCACTTCTCAAAGAAATCGCTGAGCGCAAGGATTTGCTCGTTATCGTACCAATAGATGAGGGCGGACTATCCGGAGGCCAGAACAATGCAGGATAACTCGTCTCCCTTTAAACTCGCTATTATTGGATTTGGGGCCGTAGGACAAGGAGTTGCGCGAGTCGTGCAAAGCGTGCCACATTTGGAAGTTGTAGCTATTGCCGATTCAAAAGGGGTTGCGCTCACGCCTGACTTAGAGGACGTGCTTGCGCGCAAGCGCATGGGTAAGTCCATCGCAAATTCTGATCTTACCGCGCTCGACGTCATACGAACTGTTGACCACGACGTCGTCGTAGAGGTTACACCTACGAATATTGAAAATGGGGAGCCCGGTTTGACGCACTTTCGTGAAGCGCTTAAAAACAAGCGAAACGTAGTTACCTCAAACAAAGGCCCTCTGGTCGCAGCCTTTGGCGAGTTAACTGAGTTGGCTCGTGCACAAGGGGTAGCGTTGCGCTACGAGGCGACTGTCGGCGGCGCGATGCCCATCATCAACCTTATACGCGACACCCTTGCAGGCACTCAAGTACTTGGAATAAGGGGGGTGCTCAATGGCACATGTAACTACATACTCACTCGAATGGCTGAGGAGGCCCTTGAATATGATCAGGTCTTGAGCGAAGCGCAGGATATGGGCATAGCTGAAGCAGACCCGACATATGATGTGGCTGGCATTGACACCGCTTGTAAGGTCGTCATATTGGCGAATGCGTTTTTTAACCGTCAAGTCACGTTTGCAGACGTTAATGTAATAGGTATAGAGCAGATCACGCAAGACGCATTGCAGCTTGCGCGACAGCGAGGATTTATGGTAAAACTCATTGGCGACGTTCAAGAGCTAACGGTCGCTCCAAAGTTAATACCACTGAGGCATCCGCTCAACGTAAGTGGCACGCTTAACGCCGCTTCGATTTTAACTGATACTGCCGGTGAGATCACTGTCGCCGGCAAAGGAGCCGGCTCGATTGAGACCGCAAGTGCAATTTTAAGTGATATTCTGAGTCTGATGCGAGAACGCGACTAATCGTTGGGCATACCCTGAAGATTGTATGTGTTGACGATTACTTTTCGCTTGAACTGGGTGGGCTGTGTTGCGCTATAGGCGGCTCTTGCCCTCTTTTTATAAGAGAAGATATAGCGATGCCAGTCAAGGCGATAATGATCGCACCGGCAACTGAAAATAAGAGCAGCTGGAAGCCTGTGACGATTTCGATACTCCTTGACGTCTGAGTTATCAAAACGTCCGCTGGGTTCAGCACAGGGATTGGCTTTCCTCCAAGTGCTAATATGAGGATACTTGCGCTCCATAAAATCAGACCGGTCGAAAATATGAAGAAAGGAATTTCCACACGTCGCCACGCGTGTTTTGTATCGTTTAGATAAGCGTCGATTATTCGGCCGATAATTGCGATCACCCCTGCTGCAACGAACCACCACACAGCGGTATTAATGAAGACTGCTGCGGTGAGCACGCCGCCATAACTGCTGAAGTCCAAACTCAAGGTCGTGATAATACCTTGTGCCATTCCGATAATCCCCAGTGCAAGGGCTACCATATACGTGACAAACGAGATATTGCCACCATAAAACGAAGACTTCACACTTCGGACAATGCCTTCAAGAGGTTCATCAAGCCCAAACCCTCGAAAAAGAAGGTATATGCCAATGAATGCGCTTATTACAATGAGAGCACCTTCTGGTTGCCGAGCAAACGAGAATATCGCAAATAAAATGAGGGTAAGTCCGACAGGTATAAAAAAATAGTTCGCAATCTTTGGATCCTCGAAGAGCTTCTTGATCGTGTAATAGGTACTTTCGAGGCTTTCAGACTGACGTATGACCACGCGTTTTACGCCGTCAATTTGTATACGGGATTCAACGATAGGCAGTATAAATTCATCTTCTGCGCCGTCAGAGACGATAACGACACTCGTCGCGTTAACCTTTTTAAGTACAAAGTCAAGCTGCTTTGCGAGGATTTGGTCTGATTTTAAGCCAACATCTTCGCTGCCTGCTATGGACGCGATCTCGGCGTCGACTCCTTCTGACTTTAGATCGTCATAAACGCGAATGCCCTCAAAAATAGCGTTTACGTCAGAATCTTCGGGATCGATCAGTCCGAGCTGTAACGCTGCGTTGACGTTGTCTTCCCGCCCGACGATCGGACACTGAAGGTGGGCTTTTGAGCCCAGATCGTTGTCACGATCGATACACAAGACCAGTTTCATTCTTACTTACAAGGAGCGTGAAGCTTATAGAAGGCCTGAGCGCTGCAAAAGGAGGAGATCATCTGTCTCGAGTTTTTGCCCGTCTTTAAACATAGCATAAACTTCCTCAGCTCGTTTAAGCACGTCGACCCTCTCGCGAGATTCACGGGCTTCTTTGGTGCGCTTTTTGAGACTCGATAGGATCTTGTCGTAGTCTCTTAATTCCTTCTCCATTTTTATGTACTTTTGATGCTGTTCGTCCGCACTCTCTTGTGCGCGCACAAATTCTTTATGTGCGACATCAGCTTCAGCGCGAATCTTATCCGCTTCCTTAAAACATTTCAGCATCTGTTCGTGGCATTCCTGCGCACGGTCTGCGTTATCCGTAAGCTGCTTGTGAAATTCGCTTGCCTCTTCCCGGAGCTGGTGAGCATTATCGAACGCTTCTTTGAGTTCAGTGTTGTTTTCAAGCTCTACCCGCTTCTTTCTGTACTCTTCCCAGAGGTGGGCGATGTGATCCACAAGTTCGCGCTCTTTTTCCGTACTTACAACTTCAGTCTGCTGCCTAAATTCAAGCTGATCAATTTCGCGCTTGAGTTCGCTTAGCGAAAGTCCGCCTGCGACTCTAAATTTTCTTTTGATCTGGTCTGCTTTTGCGAGAAAGTTGTTCGCTTGTTCATTAAGGCCGTCCCGCTTATCCTTGTTCTCTGAAACGAGCTTATTGTACTCATCTCGCTTGTCTTTAGACTGCTGTGCGCTGTCTATCAATGCTCGGGTCTTCGTGTTTAACTCGTCACGTCTCGTAGCGAACTGACTTGCTTCTGCGTTAAGCCGGTTACGCTCAAGCTTCGAGGCGTCGGCTTCCTTTTTTAGCAAGGCTTTTTTTTCCTGCAACTCTTTCAGCATGCGCTCCTCTCTCGAATATCGGCAGTATCATAGTAAGGTCCTTCTGCATAATTACGATGTCTGCAATATCGTACAGAATTGGACTTGCGTTAAATGCTATGGAAAACCCGGCAGCTTCAAACATTGAGACGTCATTTGCCCCATCTCCGATCACAATACAGTCCTCCGGGCGTACCCCCTCTCGCTTGGCAATCGCCTCGAGTGCCTCTTTTTTGGAGTTTTGGTGCACTAATGGTCCAATAACTTCTCCTGTCAATAATCCGTCTTGTATAACGAGTTCATTGGCCATCAGACAGTCAATTCCGAGTTCTTGAGCTACCTTGCGGGCAACGATGGTAAACCCTCCAGAAACCATTGCGATCTTATACTCTTTCTTAAGCTCCTGGATGAGCTCTTTGGCCCCTTTCATGAGAAGGAGCTCTGAGGCTACTTTATTGACCTCCGCTACGTTAAGGCCTTTTAAGAGCTTTACGCGTTCTCGTAAGGCCTCTTCGTAATCCATCTCGCCCCTCATGGCGCGCTTTGTGAGCCCCGCCACAAGGTCTCCGACATTGGCAGCTTTTGCCAACTCATCGATTGTCTCGCCATCGATGAGTGTGCCATCCATATCGAAAACTATCAGTATTGCACTTCCGCTGCAAAATAATCTACCAAGCGGGGAATTGGTAAGCTCCAAGCTCATGACTGAAGCAGTATTCGACCTCCTGGTAGTTATTTTTAAACTCTACCACATCTTTTTTAACCTTTTCGGGTGCTTCGCCGTTAAGTACGCGGGCGACAAGTCCCGCTACAACTCTCATCTCTGACTCTTTCATTCCTAGTCGTGTAAGCTCTTGCGTTCCAAATCGGATCCCCGAAGGATTTTCTGGAGCATTATGATCATCCCACGGTAACAGATTCTTATTGGCAATGATGTTTGCCTTTTCAAGAGCAACTGCCATAGCACTAGCGCGTCCTACATCCAATACGATCTGATGAGACTCGGTGAACTCTTTTTCAGGACATAACACGTTGAATCCGTGGTCGTGGAGCGCCGCACCAAGCGTCTTTGCATTCTTGATCGTCTGCTGAGCGTACGCTTTTCCAAATTCAAGCATTTCTACGAGTGTGACCGCTAGACCCGCCACGTGATGCAAGTGGTGGTTGCTGACGGTTCCCGGAAACACAGCATCATCGATCGCGTCTGCAAGTGCGCGCGTAGTAAAGATTATTCCGTGTTGGGGTCCGGGAAACGTCTTATGCGTTGAACCGGTCATCACATCAACTCCTTCGTTGAGTGGGTCCTGGAACTGCTCGCCCGCGATGAGGCCGAGCACGTGTGCGGCATCGTACACGATTGTGGCGCCGACGTCACGTGCGGCATCGTACGCTTCTTTGACCGGGTGTGGGAAGAGAAACAAGCTCGCCCCAAAGAGTACGATTTTGGGCTTCTTTTCATAAATCGTCGAGACCATCGCATCGGTGTCGATATTCATCTCTTCGTAGTCGAAGGGATGTTTGACGATTCTTAGGTGACGAATACCCGGACCGGACTTCGTCCCGTGGCTCAGGTGACCACCGTGCGAGGTGTCAAGTGCCATTAGTACATCATTTTGGCTTGAAAGGGCAAAAAAAGCAGCAATATTCGCGTTTACGCCCGAGATGGGTTGTACGTTAACGTGCTCAGCCCTGAACAGTTTGAGGGCTAAGTCGATGGCGTACTGCTCGACCTCGTCGATGTACTTAACCCCTTGGTAGTACCGGTGGCCAACCTTACCCTCGGCGTATCGATGGCCGAAATCGGATGCTAAAAGCTGACGCACGGCAGGACTGGTGATATTCTCACTCGCGATCAGAGGGAGGGATTCGCTGAACCACTTGTGATGGGCCCTCACCGATCGTGTTATGTCCTCGACGTGCATGGCATCTAGAGATTATGCGTGCCTATGATAAACCTTTCTCACTAGGCAACCCACAGCAAGATCAAATTCGATTTTAAAGACGTCAAAAGACGTTACTATTTATATCCCGCATTGATATGTAAGTGCAAAAGTTGGTTTCGAAAACCCCGAGGTGTTCGCAATGAAACCTCTCCGCAAGTCTCTATTAACCTTCCTTTTGGCCACAGCGCTGTTCATCGTCGTTTATAGCGCCGTCTTCCTCTTCTTGATGGCCAGTGTTGAAGGGAGGTCTTATACGATAATCGACGCGGTCTACTGGGTTATCGCAACGATGACCACTCAAGGTTTAGGGGACATCGTCTTTGAAAGCAGCGTTGGCAGAATGTTTGCAGTGCTTGTAATGCTGACGGGAATCATCATCTTTTTTGTAATCCTGATCCCCGTCGTCCTTGAACCCGTGCTGGAGAGCGTTCGGCGATCGGTGCCAACGAAGTCAAAGGCCAATAACCACGTTTTGATCGTGGGTTATAGCTCTATGGTGGAGGCGATTATCGAGGATTTTGTAGAGCGGGGTTTATCGTACCTCGTTATTCACGACGAAAGGGAAGTTATTGAGGACTTGGTCGAACGAAAGATCCCCTGCATATTTGGAAATCCCACCGAAGAAGTGACTTTGCGAAATGCTCAGATAGAGCGCGCAAGCAAAGTCGTCCTCAATCAGAGCGATGAGAAGAATGCCATCGTCGCGCTTGCTGCAAAGAAGCTTACCCAAGCGGATATCATTGGTCTCGTTGAGGACATGTCAAACGCCGCATACTTGCTCTATGCGGGTGCTGATAAAGTCGTATCGCCTAAACAACTCCTTGGCATCGATATTGGCCACAAGGCCGCAATGCCTATAACGCACCGGCTTGTTGGCTCCACTCCTCTGATTGGCTCTTTGCGGATTTTTGAGCTTCCGATTCTAAGTGAAAGTGGCATCAACGGATTATCGATCGAAGACGCCAAGATACGTGAGAGAACCGGTGCAACAATCATAGGCATATGGAAGGGCGCAAAAATCAACTTCAATCCATTGGCCGCTGAAATCGTCACGGACACCTCGGTGCTCCTCCTTATAGGCACAAAAAAGCAACTCGACGCGGCGAAGGAACTCTCAATGTGTCGGCTCGATGGCACGTACTGCGCGATCAGGGGGCATTATATCGTCGCAGGGTACGGTGATGTCGGAAAACGGGCATCCAAGGTGTTGCGGTCAAACGGTATTGAACATATCATCATTGATAAGCACCACGGTGACGTGGTTGGAAGCTCCGCCGATAGGACAATCCTGAAGCAAGCAGGGATTACCGAAGCATCTACGCTTCTCGTCACGGTCAATAATGACTTGGATGCAATCTACACCACTCTCGTTGCGAGAAAACTAAACCCTCAGATTGACATTATCTGTCGTGCAGTGCGTCCACAAGCAGTTGAAAAGTTGTATCAAGCAGGAGCAGACTTTGTGCTGTCCCAGTCCGTTGTCGCTGGCCAAGTCTTGCTGAAATTTGTTGACCCCCCGCCGCGCGGCACGAAACTACGGGAGATCCTGCTCTCAGAGGACATGAAGGTTGTTGAATATCCTGCTAGTACGTCACTCGTAGGTAAAAGCCTAAGGGATGTTAAGATACGATCACGCACCGGGTGTACAGTTATCGCCGTCACTGTCGATGGAGCAACTACACCAAATCCCGATCCGCATCAGGTTATCCCTAAGGATTCTTTTCTAACGGTTATCGGCACGCCAGGACAGATACGTGAATTCAAGCGTATCTTTGGATAGATCTTTTGTGGACCCTGACGCGATGTTTTGTCAATCACTTTTGCTAAACAAAGCTGCTGCTAAATATAGACTTAGATCCTGGGTTTGTCCGTATTTTGCGGTGAGGAAATGCGTCGACCTGAACTATTCACCTACTCGCACGCTAGCGGTTTCCTAACCACGCAGCGACGAGGGATATGACGAACAGTATAAGGAATACACCGATTAAAAGCCAAGCAATACTCCATGCGAGAAGCGAAGAAACTAAAATTTACCAAGTTTACGGCACAAGCGGTGCCCCATAACTGAACTCTTCAAACTCGAGGACAAACTCCCACAGCATCTGATCGGTGCACGAAGCGGTGAATGACGCGCTGTTTTGAGAGAGTGAGAACTCTTTAATTTCTGTAACCACCTTGCGATCGCATTTGCCACGGTTGTGCGGCCCCCGCCGGGAGCCCCCTCCAACGGGATCGCAGATCACAGTAGCCGTCTCTTGCATGCGCTTTAAGACTTCCACGGCGGTCCACAACCACGGGGGCCTATAAAGGCCCTTTTTCCAAAGCGCCTCAACCAAAGTGCCCTTTTGTACGTTGCACAAGTTCAACGAGATCGTATCTGCGTACGGGGCAGCGTCGCGAACGGATTGTAGAGCATCTTCCAGGGCTTCCCGTTCCGTCATGAAAGGTGGCTTGAGGAGCAGGTAAGCCTTAACAGTGAAGTCGTGAGCGATTGCGGTTTCAGATGCCCTGATAAAATCGCCGAATGAAAATCCTTTGTTAACGCAGTTGTTTCTGATGCGGTCACTTGACGTTTCAAGACCAATTGCTACTTCAACGTGCTCGTTTGTTCGAGCGATATCATCGCAGATCTCAGGTGTGACATATTCCGGCCGACTCTCGACGATAACCTTCGGCATGTCCTTCAACTCAGACAGGATTGTGTCTCGCACATCGATGGGTACCTCTTCTTTATCGAGAAAGCTGCCTGAGGTGAACAGTTTCACGATCTTGAACGCTTTGCCATAGTGTGCAATTACTTGGTTGAATTGCTTTTGAATGTCGGAGGCTTGCACGTAAGGATTCGAGTTGACGTTATAGCCGCACATGGTACAACCATCTCGACGGGCCCAGGAGCAACCTTTTGTCGTAAGGACCATAGTAAGCGACGGAACGATTTCCCCGTTAAGCAGATCCGAGCCGGTCCAGGCAAATTGCGTATTACCACGTGCACGGCTGCCGCGCATTTTTGGTTCCGGCTTCTGTGTCGTGTGTTCACGAGCTACTAGCTGTTTTTTCATCGCGACTCCACGTGCCGTATAACAACTGCGCCACCTCTTTTTGACGCTTGCATTTCCCAGCCACTCATAAGAGCTCTTCCAACTGCAATGAAGCGGTCGTTCACTACGACGACCTCGTCGAAAGGCCGTATGCCCGGGTCGGCTTTGAGCGCACCGATCGCAAAAACCGTTCCTTTTGGTTCAAAATCATCGATTTGCACGCAATACTTACCCCCACTTGCGGGCAGGTACCTTCGAGCGCCTTCGATCGTCAGGGCAAGGGTTTGGTAACTGCCGGTTATAGTCGCAATACGCCGTCCACGATCCGAGGCATAGTAGGTCGGAAAAAGCCCGCCGATTTTTGGGATTTCTGGAAAGATAGCCTCTGACGCGTGGGGGCCAAATTGAAAATCAGCAAGATCCTGCATGTAATCAAACCGCAAATCGCGCCGGGCAGGAGAACACGCGTCAACAAGCTCGTGTGCGACAGCGCGTAAGCGTTGGAGGGACGCAGAACTAAGGACGTTATCATCGTCGACGGTATGTACTACGTTGATCCCCAGTTGCTCAACTGCAGATTCACAGATCTGTCGATAGGGCCCGCTTACGTGTGCAATAACACTTTCAAAGGTATTGGCCGACAGGTATTGAGTGAGGCACGCGGTCACCCACTCTCTCTCATCGCACGTCCATGTGCCGGTGACCGGTATGTCGTAGTTGCTCGCAGGGTACATAATCTCGAGGCTTCGTGGCACAACGCCGACAGGCGACGTGATTATGGCCTCATTAAGATGCTGGCGCAGTTCCCCGAGCTGTGTAAGGATAATCCTGTGGGACCGCGAGCGAGAGTAAGGCTTCCGTGCAGAACACGGAAGCAGAAGGAGGACGCCGTCTCTTCTCCGAAGGCGCTCGATGACGCGCTCGCCAAACCGACGTATTTCCGGCCTGTTTAAGGATTCTTGTGAACACGCCAGGAGCGTAGCAGTTCGAACGATCGGCGATCGCCGCTCAAAGTATTCATACTCGTTGTCGAGCAACCGTAAAAGCGCTGTAAGTGCCGGAGCTGCCCTGCATCTTCCCTCCACAAGCTCCCGTAGGGTTCCGCGTTCGATATGCTCGGCTACCTTGTTGAGCTCTTCTTTGAGGGCTTTTTTGTTGTGGTCAGATGCTAACGCTACCTTGTGCTCGAACGAGAGTTCCGTTATGTTGGCGCCATTGCATACGCCGCAAAAACAGGGCCTATGCGAAACCTCGTCAAAACGTCGTTCGCCGTCGGCATCGAGAAAGTACCCTTCGCGTGCCTTGACCTCTGCTATAATGGAATCAAAAAGATCAACGCCCGCGTACACCAGCAAGCTCACGTTCGTTGGCGTCGCCAACGCCGGCACATAAAGCGCCGAATCAGGATTTGCTAATTTTCGAGCCCCCAAGAGCGCTTTGGTCAGGCCACGTGGATCCTCTTGGAATCTCGCCGCGCCTGCGAGGATGACTACATCAGCATCGATTCTTTCTGTGCCGGTCCCTTCTTGAGCGGCGACGATCGCCACGTCGATTTCAGCTCGGTGAATCGTCGACTCCTTCAGAAGCTCGAGGTCCTCTTTGGACTCAAGGCTGTGCGGTGTAGCGAGCGTTCTGCCTCGCCACCCGAGCTTTCCTAAGCGGGCAGCACCGTCCCGCTTTGTTACTTCGAACAGGCGCGTCATATTCTTTTACAAGGGTAAGAGCGTTGCATAAGAGCTTAGTTTTTCAAGATCGTCGTGATTCCACGTGCTATCATAGGCAAAGGTCGCGTCAACGTTTTTAGATCTGATAAGCGCTATCAGATTTCGTACCGCGGATTTGATTGAGGCGTAGTCTGGATCGGGGACTTCAGACTGACCGATAGGATACGTTTCTGCGAGCTCTTGTGGATAAGGACCAAAAGGCGCTTTCATAAGTAAAGTGGTGTCAAATTCGTGTTCCATGTCCCGGGTCTGCGTCCTGTTAGTCGTTATGAGCACCCGGCCGGTCAGTTCAATGTTGGTAAGCTTTGTTAAGAAGCGTGCTACGTCAGGCCGTTCGGCTGATTCCGTGCTTGTGTACATAAAAGACCACTTAAGTGGTTCTATGGCTTCAAAGGGCGCGCAGTTTTTTTGGATCGTTCGGAGGGCCTGCAAGAGCGCGGGATACCCACATCGTCTTTCAACCAGCTCCCAGAGCTGTCCGTCAATTATCGCTTGCTTGATAGTGTTGATCTCAGCAAATGACACCCAAAGGTTATGCTCTGCAAGTTCCCTTTCAGTAAGCTTCGGATCTCCACCTGCGCACGCTGGACACGAACACGGCAAATAAGCGAGGTCGTTGAGTTGGTACGTGCCGCTTGCTGTCATATAACGCCCTGCTCTCGCATAGAGCGCATAGGCGGCTGAGTCGAACAGATCGCAGCCCAACGCCACGGCGAGAGCGAACATCATGGGATGTCCGGCTCCAAACAGATGAACGGGCTTGTTCAACGCCAATCCTGCCTTGCAAGCCATAATGACGCTGCTCAGATCCGCATACCGATAGGATTCCATGAGCGGAACGACCGCACCGATCGGGTAGACGTCGGCGTTGAGGGTGCTCAGCAGCCGCGCGTGCTGTTCTCTCAAGTCGAGGTGCGTCGACCCTTGGATAGGCGCTGCCAAGAGCATCTCAGCTCCACAGAACGCCGCTGCCTCCTGAATTCGCTCCAGCGTCACGTTGAGTTCCCTGAGTGCCCGCTCAAACGGAACGTCAGGGGGCGTCGGTATATCAATCGGAGTGCCGATATCTGACCCTATATCGCGCTGGAAAGCTACTATCTCTGCTGAGCCAATCTCTATTTTCCCATATGTGGCAAGTTGAAACGATCCTGAATCAGTCATGATCGGTCCGTCAAATCCGAGCAATTCGTGAATACCTTCAGAGAGCGCCGCTTCCTTTAAACGCGGATTCCGGTAGATAATGTACGCGTTGGTTATGAGCGCTGCGGCGCCAAACTGTCGCATCTCCTTAGGCGCAACGAGTGCCGTATTTGGGTTTACGACCGGCAGCAGAGCTGGCGTTTCAATCGGCCCGTGTGGCGTATCAAGCTTGCCAATACGCCCGAACACGTCTTTGTGCGTAATTTCAAATCGATCAGGCATCGCCACCTCGTGGCATGACGATGATCTCCCTGATGCGGGCATCGAAAAAGTTGTTCATGTGTGCAGGACGAATCACTACAGCGGTGTCAGAACCACTACCCGTGCCACCGACGGCGATAACGTCTTCAATAGGTATTGCGCCGGCATCAGCTGCCATGATCGCGATCTCGACACACACCTTGAGTCCGTGTCCGAGCAGGGAGCGAAGAGCTTCTGCGATGGTCTCAACGCGTGAAATGCCGCCGAACTTCCGAGAGATACTCCGTTCAACTCCTGAAAGCACGTGTGATTGGGTCAATACCGTGACCCCCCGTCTTTCGAGCATTTTCCGTGTTTCTGCGTTAAAACGCTGCGTTCCCTCTTGACTGAAGCCGGTATGGTGGGTCACAACAACCAGCTCTGCGGTGTTTTCGAGCGCGGCTGCAAATTTCGCCGCAGTAGCGCCGGTCGTGCTCGCCACAACGACTCGCTTCAGACCGCTCCGGGCGACGTAGGTCTTAACGGAGTCGATGACGTCTTCCGTGTTTTGAGGGCCGGGCCTCTCTAGGTAAATGATCTGTTCTTTTCGCATTGCGCATCCCCCTCTTTAGCCCGCCAAGAGAAGCTCAGCGTTAGGACCCACGGGTCTTCACCACATCTTTAAGGATTCCGAGGGTCTCTCTTGCGAACATATCGCCAATATCTCTTCCGATTGAAAGGCTTTCATCTGGTTCGATCCCCAAGGAAGTTAGGCTTGTGATGGCGACGCCTTTGGGCGTCCCGCTCGTGGTGACGTTGATTCCCAGATGCATCTTCTCGCTGGTTATGCTTGCTGTTGCAATGCTCACTGAAAGTTTCTCGTCTGAAACGTAAAGATCGTCACCAGATCTCATCGTTTCAATACCGTACATGTTGAGCACGGCTTGCCCGGAAATAACGAGTAATCGCTGTAATAAGTAGGATATAAACATGTTTCCAGGGCTGTCAAAGCGTTCAACGATGAGATGGAGGACATCGTCGCCGGTTATTTTACTTTTGCCGCGAATATCCTCGCAGTCTTTCATGCATTCTTCCGAGACGTCCATGCCACCCCGAAAAACGATAACACAATCGCCGAGTATGCCGCGGCGTTTGTAACCCCACAGAGGTTCTATTTGCGACCCGTCGTAAAACACGGGCTCTTCTATGACCTCAACGAGCATACCCCATAGTCTTTTTTCTGAGCTTAAATAGTAACGGTCGCGCGGTTACAACATATTAATACTTAGAAACAAACCTAATTATAGTGAAGATTATTGGCTTCTCGTCTCTAAAAAAGACGTTACTGGCGTATCCGAGCATGGAACTGCTACCGCTCTCTGGTAGTCTCTCACTTGGGGTAGGGAGGCGAACATGCATCGGCAAGTGGCAGGCTGGCGTGTATAGTTCGTGCGATAGTGAAGCCGTGCCGGTGTGTGGGAGTTGCGAGGAGTTTAATGCCTGTGCGATCTGCACGGGGACGTGCCTGAAGGAAGAAAAAACGTGTTTAGAAGAGCACGCCGTATATATCGCAATGTTCAGGCCCGACATTTTCAAGATCGGTGTGACGAAAGCCAGCCGACTTGATGACCGGCTGCGAGAGCAAGGTGCCGATGTGGGTGCAGTGGTGGACTATGTCTTAGACGGCGAACTAGCCCGAAGACGCGAGCGTGAACTGCAGAAGCGTTACCGAATCAAAGGGACAGTTCGCCATTCTCAAAAAATGCTCGTTGACACTGAAATCGACTGGGCGGCTTGGGACGCTATGAAAGCTAAGATGGACATTAATGGTGAGACTAAGCTCCGTTATTTTGATGTACCGCTCTGGATGCGGCCATTGCAGGAGAAGAATATGCTCTTGGGCCGCGTCATTGGTGTAAAAGGACGACTCGTCGTCTTAGAAAAAGACGCGACGCTGTACGGCTTTGACCTCAACAATATCCTCGGTGCAGAGGTATCTCCGATTGAAAGCTCAAAGAGGCAGATATCGCTTCATATAACCTAAGATATAGTCAATTCGGCCAAGTTATGCCACATGAAGCTCGTGGCGTGTCATTTTTTAATGCCTCCTCTATTGAGATTACTCTGACGATTCAAAGGGATTCGCGATAACAAGAGCCGCATACGCGTGATTGCGTCTTATTCTGGCTGAAAATGATCCAGTGAATACTGGAGCACGGGGGCGGGGTAAGTAATATGGGCACCGTCAACCTTCGCAAAGGGGGTGAGCTCGTGGGGCGTAGAACGAGAAGCGTCGATAATATGCACGACCTCCCACCCAAGCGCTAAGAGATAATCAGCGATAATCCGGCGATGGCAACGCGTCCAAAGGATTTCAGCACACATTAAAGCGGCGGTTTGTTTTGTGCCAAGAGCAGTAAGTGCCGACAAGGAGTCAGAAAAAGCATCGGTGAGCGCGTAATCCGCGTAGTTCTTGAAACTTTTCACCTTCCACGCAGTGTTTGGCGAATCGTTCGGCATCTGGGGTCTGAACCCTCCAAGTCCTTCTCCCATCCAGCAATATCGAATGTTTGACCGTGGCAGTTCGTATTCAAGCACTTCCTTATTGAAGTGGGGATTAGCGAGCGAGTGCGGATGGCTGCGCACGTCGATCACCGTTAAAACGGCATAATGCGATAGAATTGAAATGAATTCCTGCAGCGATCGATTCGAATGTCCAACTGTGTAGATCCGCATCATCAAGCTTCGCCTGCAATACTAGTCGTGCAATAAAGACTTTTTAATTTGTGCTTGAGGGGTCAAAATTCATTGACAAGATGAGGGCAGGTCACGCGCAAACGGGCGGCCAGCTTGGGAGCTCGAAAATCTTATACCAGTGACGCGCTCATCCCTTATTCAGAACTAAACGGTTTCTAAACGCACGGAATGGTAATGAAAGCCTCTGTGCGTTGGCTACGCTTATCCGCAGCTACCGAAGTCAGCAGAATGTAAAACGGGAGATGTGTATGCAGGTACCAGACACCGAAGCCAACAGGAAGAGCTGTATTTGTGATAAAGGAGATTGTCCCACGTACAATCAGAACGAACTAAGTGATACGCTTTTTTGCGCTATCGGCGCAAGTCCGAAAATTCCGCGACGCGTTAAATGTCCATGTAGAGTGTGCCCCATATCGGCAACTTTTGACCTCGGCGAAGCCTTCTACTGTATAAAAGGGGCAGCTAAAGAGTAAAGAAGCTTCTTTTAGCGCCAAATGTCGCCGGATGAAGCGCAGAGATCGAACCGTAAGAGCCTCTAAAAAGACATGTCTATTGAAGAGACAAATCGAGCAACTGTGCTGCGCAACTTTCGAGCGTTCGATTCAGGCGATTTACGGACGCTCGAAGAAACGACTGCGCCCAGCTTTGTTGATCATAACCCACTGGAGGGTCAATTGCCGGGCGTAAGGGGCACGAAGCAAGCCAGTGCAATCTATCGTACCGCTTTTCCTGATGCCAAAATCGTCGTCGAGGACACGATCGCGCAGGCTGATAAGGTGGTGATTCGGTGGTCTGGACACGCGACGCACAAGGGACCTTTCCTAGACGTGCCCCCCACTAACAAAAGGGTAACTCTGGAAGGAATTACCATTTTCCGCGTCGAGAAGGGTAGAGTTGCGGAGCAGTGGGGCGAGCTGAACTTGTATGGTATTCTCCGACAGCTAGGTGCATCTAGTCTTGACCGGCGATTGCAGGAATAAAGCGCGCAATGTGACAAGTTTGTAATTGTTTGAAGGGCCCACTCCCGATTCGAAATGAATCTGGAGCGAGCGATCGAGCTTCGATGCGTCTCAAACTACAGCTTTATTCGAAATCCCCTGAATCATCCTAAATAATACACTCGACCACAAGAAGCCGTACAAAGGGGTTCCCATACGATTTGAAGCTAAAGAATGGCTGTAACATCCCTTTTTGAAACGAAAATTTGCTGTTTAGCTAAAAGATTGGAGCGCGTGCGGTGAAATTTATCTGGGTCTATCTGAGCTCCTTTGGATCGCCGATTTTTCTCAGTTCGTAAGCAACAAAAGGAATTATCACCATAGCTGTGGCAATTACGGCGGCGGCTGAAGCCCCGATGACGTTGTATAAAGCAAGAAACACCGAGAAATAAACGCCCGCATATAAAGGCACAAGGCCCCATAAGATGAACTTATGACTTCGCCAGAGGAACTGTAGCGTCTGTTTCTCATCCATCGGAAAGCGCAAGTGGTGGTATAATGGAGGCAAGATGAAGATGAGCGTAGCAGATCCCGTACACACAAGTGCTAAGAGGAGAAGGACGCGAGGAACGATCCAGGGAACTTGAGCTGTGTATGCGATAGACACAGTGAGCAGGAAACCGAAAAGGATCCCGGAGACTGCGGTAAAGTGTCGCACTTCTGCGAGTATATCACCTATTCGTACATCATGTTCTCTGATTTTTAGCAGCATCCCTTCTGCTAAGTCGCCGGATGACGCGTCGGTCATAACTCACATCCTCGGTCGTTAGGGCGACCGTGGGGGACTGAAGGTTTGCTCGATTACCATGGTTCGGTTGTACGGGAGCTTGTCTAGGATCATACCCTCGATAGTGACGGGGGTCAGCTTTCGGGACAGCTCCACCGCTTGGTCCAGTTTGGCACGGATGTCGGCGTAGATGGTCAGCACCGCCTCCCCCTCGTCCACGCGGTTTCCCCGCTTCTTATGGAGCAGGACCCCCGCCCCCTTGTCCTGAGGAGACCCGGCGGCGCGGGCCAACGCGACCAGTTCCTTGTTGCTTATGCTGTTGACGTAGCCACACCTGTTGGCTGTAACATCGTAGCTATACTGCCCGATCTTTATGTCCGCGGACCCGATGTTGGGGTTCCCACCCTGTGCGGCCACGATCTCCCTGAACTTATCTAGGGCCTTGCCTGACGTGAGCAGCTCCTGGGCCTTGACCTCTCCTTGCTTTATCCCGCTCATCTCCAGCAACATGCCGGCCACTCCGCAGGCCTTCTCGACAACGCTGCTGGGATGCTGCTCGCCCTCTAGTATGGCGATGGCCTCCCGGGCTTCCAAGGCCGGGCCGATGGCCCTTCCCACCGGCTGCCCTCCGTACGTGATGGCGCATTCCACGTGGATGCCCAGCATCTCACCCAGGTCCACGAAGTCCTTGGCGTACGCCTTTGCCTTCTCCATAGTGGGCGCCTTGGTCTCTTCGCCCATCGGGATGTCTATGGCTAGGTACTCCGCCCCCACCGCCTTCTTCTTGCTCATGACCGAGGCCAAAAGCTGGGCGTGGGGGTCGATGCCGAGCGGATACTCCACCCTAATGATAAGGTCGTCAGCTGGGGCGAGGTTCACCGACCCGCCCCAGACCAATGCTCCTCCCGTGGTCTCCGCGATGCTGCGAAGCTTGTTCCCGTCGAAGTCCACTTTGGCGAACACCTCCACGATGTCGGAAGTACCCGCCGCCGAGCTGATGGCCCGGGAGGAAGTTTTGGGGATCAGCAGTCCGGCCGCTGCGACTATCGGGACCACGATTAAGGTAATCTTGTTGCCTGGGCATCCCCCGACGGAGTGGAAGTCGAACACCCGGGAGCGGTCGAACTTGATTATCTCTCCGGTTTCCACCATCGCCCGGGTCAGGTCGGCCGTTTCCCGCAGGTTCATGCCGTTGATGTAGAGCGAGGCGATATACGAGGCAAGTTCGATATTACTAAGGTTGTGGGAGCAGATATCGCCGATGATCGTCCGAATCTCTTCGGTGGTCAGCGTCTTACCGTCCATCTTCTTTTTGATGAACTCGATCGATTCGGGTTTGGACGTCGCCACCACCTCGATGAGCTCGTCGGGGTCTGGTCCTAGCGCGGACCACGCCTTACCCAGGATCCCGACGTCCCCCTTCTTCACCACAGTATCGGTGGTTTGTACGACAGTCACCGCGGAGCTGCGCTCGTGCTTGATGCGCACCCTGTCCTGTTCCCTTACCCCGATCTCTCGGGCGTCCTCCGTATGTAGGACCGCGGTGAATTCCGCGGATTCCATATCGATGTACTTTGCTGTGAGCTGCATCTCTATCCCCACTTATTGATCGCTTCTCGGAGCTCCTGATGGCTCTTGGAATATTCCGAAAAAGGGATCCCTTGGTATGCCGCTTCGACCGCTTGGACCATAGCTCGGGCCCCGCTCCGGACCCCTCCGGGGTGTCCGGCCACGCCCCCTCCCGCTTGAATCTGGACATTAGTGCCTGTGATCTTCACCAACGGCTCGATGAGCGCGGGGTGCATCCCGCCGGAGCATACTGGCATCACTTTTTCGTATGGAAGCTCAGGCCCGACGCAGGCGCGCTGGTTGGCGAGGTCTTCGGCCGAGCTCTCCTCCATCTTGCCCACCCCGAATGTCCCTACGTGCAGGGCATCCCCGCCGCACATGCGGACCAGTTTGGCGAACACTACCATCGAGACGCCTAAGTCCTTATTGCGGGTAATGGCGCCGTGCATGGTGCGGTGGACGTGGATGGGGAGTTTGATGGATGGGTCCTCGGCTAGTACCTGGACCGCGGCGAACCCGCACGTGATCACGTCGACCATCAGCTCCGACGCCCCCAATTCCTGGGCGCGTTCTGCGACCTCCAGGATCTGGTCTCCCTTTGTGGAGACATTGATGGCGTGTATCATCACTTGCCCTGTCTCTGCCTTGACTCGGTCGATGGCCTCGGCGATAGCGACTACCCTGTCCTCCAGCGGACAGAACCTCTGGTTGGACAACGTCTCGTCATCCTTGCCGTTGGTCAGCCCCCCCATTCCAGCCTCATAGATGAAGTCAGCCATACCCTTGGGGGGCAGCCCGATCTTCGGCTTGACGATAGTACCTACTAAAGGTTTTTCCGGTCGCTTCAGGATCTTCCGCAACCCTGGGATGCCGAACTTAGGACCCTTGAACTCGCGTAGCATGCTGTGGGGGAACTCCACGCCCTCCAGGCGCACACCTTTTAACCCCTCTAGGCCAAACAGGTTACCGGCAACGACGCTGAGGATCTGCGGCACTCCCCCGATGTCGAGGCTGAAAATGTCCTCCGGGTAAGCGATGGTCGCGACGTTGCCCTGGATGTCGATGACCCGTCCATGATATTTCTCGAAGATCTCATCGTTGAGGGTGGAGATGCCCGTCCAGGTCCCCGTGGACTGCTCGGTGGCGATGGCCGTCGCGGCAAGCTTGATGTCTAAGTCGGTCGTGATCTTATATATGCAGATGACGTTGGCATCGGGGTCGACGCGCTCTCCCAGGTGCAGATATTTCTCCGAATATTCCATTTTTATCCCTCGTTGGCCTCGAAGATAGACTCCTGTCCGAGCTCGTTTACTATTACCTCGTAAGCGGCATAGGGGGAGATCACCCCGATTTCGGTGACGATGGAATCGATGTGTTCGGCAGGAGTGGAGTCGAATATCGGGTTCCGGACCTTTACCCCAGCCGGCAGTTCGCGTGGGTCCACGATCTCACGGGCGTCCCGTTCCTCGATCTCCACCAGCTCCCCCATTACGGTCTTGGGGGAGAACTTGTAGGTCTCCGCGCAGACTATGAACGGCACCCTCGCCTCCTCGGCGGCCAGGGCTACTTGGGAGGTGCCGATCTTGTTAATGAGTGCTCCGTTAGAGCAGATGGTATCCGCCCCCACGAGCACGACGTCTACCTCCTTCATGCTCCAGCGCACCGCGCTGTCGATGATAAGGGTGGAGGGGATCTGGGCGGCGGCGAGGTCACTCACCGTCAGCAGACCCTGCCTCCACGGGCGCGACTCGGTGGCATAGACGCTGATGTCCTTGCCATCAGCGTGGGCGGCCTTGATGACGCCCAGCGCGGCCTTGCTGTTGCAATGGGTGAGGACGGCCATCCCGCTTTTCAACCGCTTGGAGCCGATCCGTCCAATTATTTCAACGGCCTTACTGGACCGTTCTATGAAACGGTCGGCGTTGGATATCACTAAGGCGCGCAGCTCTTCTGTCTCCGTAGCCTTGGAAGACCCCCTCAAGGTGGCCTGGACCGCGTTCCAGAGCGATATGGCGGTCGGCCGGGACGAGATGAGCGACCTTCTACCCTCCTCTAGACGCCGATGCAGTTCTGCGAGGTCATCGCCCTGATATTCTTGGGCCTGCTCCCGGAGCGCTTCCGCCGCGCTCCTAGCGATCAGTCCCGCTCCTCTGATCTCCATGCTCTTGATAGAATCAGCAATCTCGATCAATCCCAACGTGACACCATCCTTATCCACATGACTCGGTCGCACGACATATAATTTAGCCGGTCACCCGCGGCCTCTCACTTTTTGTGAGAGCGCTTACTTCGACGGTCTTTGCATATTGTAAACCAAGCGAGCCAGATGGCGCAATCGGCCTTTTGAAAAAAGAGGGAACTTATTAGACTCCCGAGTAGCAACCGAAGCTAAGTTGCTTTGCTATTGTGTAACGCGTGTTTACCATCACTAAAAATCAGCTCAACACCACTTGCAGGCTTAAAGCCTCTGTTGTCAAAATAGGGCGCAATTCTCAGCTTTCCTTGCCTTTCCATTGGGCGCGCGTTTTATCGCCCGTTAATATAGCAATGATATGAGCTCTAAGTTTCTGCTCGTTTGGTTTCGAATAATTTAGTTAAGTGCTACCTTTTTAAGCGAAGAGCAGCACAACGCCTCTTATTTTACCCCGTAGAGAATGTCAATCGAACCGAGCATAAAGCGAAACCTCAGCGCCTTTGGAACAATACCCGAATGAGCGGTATCGAGAAACTCGACGCTTTCGATACCCCAACTCCTGATTACTTCGAGCAAATCTTCGACATCGCCGTACAGTCGCTTCGCTAAGAACAAATCTTGAAAGGCGAACGCACCGCCCTTCCGAACCACCCGCAATGCCTCCTCGATCAGGTCTCGCTTATCCTTTGTATCGCTCACTTCATGAAAGACCAGATTGCTTACTGCAGCATCGAAGGATCCCGCTTCAAAAGGTAAGGCCGAAGCGCTTGCTTTTTGGAAGTTCACGCGGTCTCCCACCCCCTCAATCGTTGCGTTGCACTCACAGACGGCTCGTGAATACTCCCACTTTCCACCCCAATAATCGATGCCCGTGACGCGCGCGGTGGGGAAGCGTTTGGCCATGTTAATAGTGAGGGCGGCATTTCCGCACCCGATGTCGAGGGCGCGACCCTCTCCGTCCCATTCTATAGAGTGCACCACAAGTTCACGGATTTGCGCCTGTAGGTCCCCACCTCGTTGGGTGAACCGATACCGCGCATACATGAAGTACCCAAACGCCACGAGGGACGCTGTTGCCCCGACGATAATAAGAGGAAATATGAGTGAGAGGCCCAGCAGAAGAATCGCGAGCGCGCCCAAAGCGTGTAGAGTATTCTCACCGAGACCCAATTGCCGTAGTCTGGTTGATCCGTTCTCAATTCACCCACTGTGCCTTCGTTATAATCAGAAACAATGCTACGAGTTTTTGTGTCATTTTGCACCAATCAAAACGGCAAAACGGCGGTGTAATAGCTTAAGTGTTATCGTTTCGCTGCGTTCTATCTCTTATCGTATTATGGCACCAAAAACAGGGAGGTTAATTCATACCACCTTATGCTGTGTTCTTTCTTGTGACAGCGCTCACAAAGTAAAACTAAGTTGCCTGCAGTGTCCCCAGGTCGCTAAACAAGTGCACGATACAGATACTGTAGACTTACGTAAAGAACTGTATGTGTTTTGCACGAGATATGATACTACAAAACGATTCGATCAATAAAACACTAAGTAACAATAGGAACCAATTGAGATTAGAGCCAACTAAAATACGAACCGGAGGACAAAGATCATGGACGCGCTAGAAGCCATTCAAACGCGTAGAAGCGTGCGAAAATACGAAAAAAAAGAGATTAACGATGAGATCGTAGAGAAACTCCTCTCGGCGGCGATGAGTGCGCCGTCGGCGGTGAACCAGCAGTCGTGGGAGTTTATCGTCATAAAAGACCGCGAAATGCTCGACGCTATTCCGACGTTTAGCCCGTTTGCCCGGATGGCAGCACACGCACCCCTTGGCATACTTGTCTGCGGCGATACGCGGAACCTCATCGCCCCTGGATTCTGGGTGCAAGACTGCTCTGCAGCTACGCAGAACCTTCTGATTGCTGCTCATTCTGCGGCGATACGCGGAACCTCATCGCCCCTGGATTCTGGGTGCAAGACTGCTCTGCAGCTACGCAGAACCTTCTNATTGCTGCTCATGCGCTTGGATTAGGGGCGGTGTGGACCGGGGTGTACCCGATGGACCCGATGGACCGTCGGGTGATTGGNTTTNCCAAACACTGCCAGCTCCCTGAGGGCGTCGTGCCGCTTGCGTTTGTGGTGGTAGGCTATCCGGCNGAAACGCCGCCGAAACAAAACAGATTCGACCCACGTAGGATTCATGCCGACGTGTGGTGAATGACGCAACTGCTTTAATTTGTTATGAAAATAGCTATTTTCGGTTCCTCGGGGAACGTGGGAACATTACTGGTAGAACAGGCACTTGCGGAAGGATACGCTGTTGTTGCATATGCCCGCAACCCGTCAAAGCTTACAATAAAGCATGATCACCTGACGATTATGCAGGGGGAGTTATCCGACGAAGCGATGATCGAGCGTACTATCACCGGCGTCAACGCCGTTATCAGTGTCATGGGGCCATCGGGCAAATCAAAAGGTACGCCCATAACGCAAGGAATGAGATACATAATAACGGCGATGAATAGATACGGTGTACGCCGACTGATCGCACTATCCACCGCCAGCTCGAAAGACCCGAATGATAAGTTGGGCATCAAGCTTAAGACAATGATCACCTTTGTCAAGACCACTTCACCAGACGCTTATGCAGACATAGTCGGCTGGTCTGAAGTGATTCGCGCTTCCAATCTTGATTGGACACTAGCGCGTGTCCTTCTGCTCGATGATAAGCCGAAGACAGGAAATGTCAAGACCGGCTATCCGGGTCGTAATGAGCTAGGGGCACATATATCCCGCGCTGACTTAGCCGATTTCATGCTTAAACAGGTAAAGGATACAAAGTATATTCGCAAAGCGCCGATTATCACAAATTAACGCTAGAGCAAGGTTCTCATAACTATAAAACAACTTTGAAGAAGTCCACAGACGATCTCCGCAAATTCTGTGAACAAATGGGCGTTAGACTACAGTGGAATCAGTCAAACAAGAATTATATTCTGACGCACGGCGTTATAGTCTTTAGCGGCGACCGCTGGCGTGCTTATTTTTGCGCGGCGTCGGCGGGATCCCGCATTGGTTACACGCTGCATCATTTATGATAGAAATCGCTACCTTGGTTGGTTTTTGATCGCCTTCTTTAGTTACCTCTATAATATCGCCATCGTACAGCGCGTTTTTCTTACTCAACGCTTCCAATACTTTTTTTAAGTCGTCTCTGCTTATATCGCCCATATTTTACAACCCTCCACATAATATCAGCCAACGCTCGCTTATTTTTGTTAATACTATTCTTTGCTATTAATAGCGCTAATTAATACCTATATTGGGCTATTTCCGCCTCGCTGAACGAGGTTAGCAAGCGCGCCGGCAAACCGTGTTTTGCCGTCCTAGTTCGGTCTGTCCTATTTAGCGAGCTTCAAGAACCTGGAGTTTATCGCTACGAGCACCGTGCTTGCCGACATAAGCACTGCGCCTGCTGCAGCCCCTTATATCACGTTATTGAATTTTGTCAATATTGCCTTCTTTTGTCAATCGGAACGCTTGGAGGTGTGACGACAAAAATGCGTCACGCGCATTGACATACCGGCTCATCGTTGGTGCTATCGGAAGTAAGGGGATCCTTGCTGTCAAACACCAAAAGGGGAGTCAAAAAAATGAACACTATTAAACTGAATGAAATTGTCGAGAGTGACTACTGCCGTTACGATCTCCATTCCGCGTGTGTCAGGGGAGAGAATGACACCCTTACATGCACGAAGTGCGTAGCTGACTCTGCGAGTGAAATAGTGAGATTCTGAAATCAATTGCAGGAAGTAATGGAGGGATCGTCCTTCCTTCCATGCTTTTATCATAGCAGCGTGCTTTCAAAAAAAATCAAAAAGAGAGGCGAATAACCATGCGTAAAACATCGATTGGAGTAGTATTGTGCTTGGTCCTCATAGGCACACTGACAGCCATTACAGGGGTAACAGCAGCGCCAACGGACGACTCAGCCATTCAGCGGTTTGACATAGCGATGGGGGATTACAAATACGGTAAACTCACTGTTGACACGGAGACCGATCAATTCGTCGCTAACGCGCATGTAGGCAAACAATCGGCAGACGAACAGGTGANTCTAGTTGCACGAAAAGACGNGGCGAGCCCGCATTATGTAGTTATTGCACGTTCAACAGTTAATGACGGTGGACGGGTCCACTGGGNGGGCACCCTCACCGAAGCACAATTAGACNGGATTCACTCATATGGATATGGTGCGGTCTTCTTCGTAAGAGGCAATTATTGACTGTTTTCACGGAAGCACAGCTTAGGGACGTCGGGATGAGCCGGCCCCCTGCACCCCAATCATTAAAACGCTACCGTGTGTTAGCAAAGAGACCTCCGCCTGATATAGACGATATTATAGGTCACTCAAATAGACCATATATCACGACGCACGGTATTCGCGGTGTCGATTGGAAACAATAAGCAGCCGCTGCCTAAGCACGTGTATGATGCCTGCAGAATATTGGAAAGATACGCAGTTTCCTTCTTTAGTTGAAAACCTTTAGCTTAATGCCTTACTTCCATTCCCATTCTTTTACTGTATATGTCCAATCCTCATTTGCTTCCACTTCGTATACGCAGACAATACTGTTCAAGCGTGCAAGCTTCGGCGCCCGCGTTCGGAAGAAACTCGCTCCTCGAATACTGCTCGCTGGAGGAGTCTTTTTTGGAATACCGATACCAGACGAGGAAAATGTAGCAGTGTCACCATCACTGTCAACATTACTTCGTGACCTTCCGAGTAGCTTGTTCCGTCTGGTCGGGCAGTGCTGACATAGGTCAGCGCGTTCGTACACTGTGTCCCAAAAACTGCGCCTTGTTCTTGAAACGTAAGTTCTAGTGTGCCGTTGTCATCTAGCACTCTCATTCCCATCGGCTTGCCCGTTCCTTCGTATACCAGTTCGCCCAACATTGGACCACCTCTTCAGGGGTAAGGCTAGTATGTTTAAATGTTTATGGAGCTACTTGGGCAAGCAAGCGGCAATACTTAAGAGCTTATGATGCTCTATACAGCGCGCTCGTATGCCCTCCACAAGAACTCAAAAAAGCGATCTAAGTATAGGTTCCATTTCGTGCCGCCAGCACACGACACTAGAAAAAAAGTTATTAGCAAGTATGACCGATAACAAGCCAAGCTGCTTGTCACATGTTAGAGAACATCATAAATTGGGTCATCGTTGTCAGCTGGATTGTCACCTTCTTCGAGCTCGTAGGTGCTCTCCTCATTTTCTACGGAAGCGCCCGCGTCGCGTTGGAACTCGTGACGAACGCGTTTCGTCGAAAAGCCCCAAATTATACGGCTATTCGACTGAACTATACGCCCAAAATCCTTCTCGCTTTGGATATATTTGTTGCGAATGACCTTGTGAGGACCGTACTCACTCCCACATTAGATCAGGCTATTATTCTCGCATTCGTCGTAGGCATCCGGACCGTAGTAGGCGTTTCCCTCAATATGGAGCTGAAGGGATCAACAAATAAGGAATTTTGAAAGTTCTGAAACAGGCCCAGATAGCTTGGTGTTGTTAATGGGGGGCTGGATAACGGGCCGCGTTGATATAACGTTGTTGTTGGTCTGATGCAACAAAATGCTACCGTTTGGCCGGGCGGCATCGTCACTACCTTTTTATT
>JGI24129J20441_1000009_pt1 | contig 46462 bp, 40 predicted proteins | sample BarGraNGADG00211_FD_20441 | JGI IMG/M metagenome (IMG submission 20441) | reverse complement strand
AAGTAGGGGATGGGGGGACGGGCGAGCCGCAGGCTTAGCCTGGCGGCCGCGCGGCTCCGCCCCGCGTCCGGGACCGATCTCGGCTCGAAAACTCGATGGGGCCGCAGGCCGTTTGACAGGTCCGGCGCCGGATGCTAGAAAGCTAGTCCCGACGGGAGCTCCCCGTCAGTATTCGTATGCCTCCCGCGAGATGGGCTTCTGGGCTCCCTCCGCTGGGCCCGCTCGCCGCACAGTCGCCTGGCGCAGTTGACGAAAGGATCCATCCTTGGCATTCCCCGAGATCGAAAAGGGCACCGGCGGGAACTCCGTCCGGATCAAGCGCCAGCTGCTGGACCAGGCTATCGCCCAGGCTTCGGAAGGACACTGGACAGAGGCCGCCGACACCAACCGCAAGATTCTCGAGATGGCCCCCGACGCCGAGGCGGAGAACCGTCTGGCCAAGGCCATGTGGGAGCTCGGCGAGTTGGGAGTCGCGCGCGAGCACTACCAGGTCGCTCTGGCTCTCGACCCAACCAACCGTATCGCCGAACGAAACATCGAACGGCTGCGCGTCCTGATGAGCGAGGCCGGCGAGAAGACCGTCACCGCCGAGAAGGCCGGCAAGGCCCCGGTCGCGATCTTCGTCGAGGAAACGGGCAAGACCGGTTTCGCCATGCTGACCGATCTGGCATCCCCGCGGACCCTCGCCCACGTCAATCCGGGCGATGCGGTGGAACTCGCTCCCGAGGGCAATCGCCTGTACGCGGTGGCCAATGGGACACGCATCGGCGTCGTGGAGCCGCGAGTCGCGGCGCGCCTGCTCAAGCTGCTCGCCGACGGCAACAAGTACTCGGCGGGCGTCACGTCTCTCGGCGACCGGGACGTCCGGATCGTGATTCGCGAGATCTTCCAGGACCCGCGCAACTACGGCAAGGTCAGCTTCCCGACCGCCGCCCGCTCGTCCGACCTGCGGCCCTATACCAAGGGCACGCTCCTTCGCGAGGAGGAGTTCATGGAAGAAGACCTCGAGGACGACGAGGAGGACGAAGGGATCGAGGATCTCGATCGCGTCCTGCCGGCCCAGGTCACCGGCGACGAGGCTTTCGAAGAAGAGCCGGACGAGTTGGAAGAGCCGTAACCGCAAATCCGCGCGTGCAAACTACGCAAGCGCAACTCCGCGTCCAGGCGGCCAAGATGTCGGGCGCGTCTGTCACAATTGCGCCATGGTCTGGCGCGACGACACACACCGCGCCGAGCGGATCGAGAACATCCCTTTCCTGACCGTCTTCGACCGGCTGGCCCCGCCGCCGTCGACGGCGGATCTTGTCGCCGCCATCGAGGCCTGGTCCAAGCCGGGTGAGATCGTCGTCGACGTCGCCGGACGAGGCGGCTGGGTCGCTCGCGCCGCGATCGCCGAGCAGCGGCGTGTTGCCGACCTGGAGTCGATGTCCCTGACCCGCCTCCTGGCCGACGTCGTCCTTCGGCCGCCCGACGTCCGCCAGCTCGAAGCCGCCGCGCATACGATCGGGGCGGGGCCCATGGCGGGCTCCTCGGTAAAACGGACGATCGATTCGCTCTTCGCCAGCACATGCCCAGGTTGCGGGCGCACGGTCGCGCTCGAGAGCCTGGTCTGGGAGACCACGGGCAGCGCCACGAGAGCGACGAGACGGGAATACCGCTGCGCCACCTGCAACGAGCAGATAGGCGGCCGCGACCTCCGCCACGCCGATCCGGAGCAGGGCGACCTCGACCTGTCCATCGCCGTCGAGCCGCGGGGCGCAGTCTGGGACGCTCTCCGCAAGCGCTTCCCCGTTCCGCCGCCGGATCATCCGCTGCCCGATCAGTTGCTGGCGCTCCATACTCCGCGACAGCTCCTCGGGCTCCAGGCCATCGTCGAGCGAATAGACGCCGATACCGGGCCAGCGCCGATCACCTCGGCATTGCGGCTCGCCTTCCTTCAGACCGTCCTGGTTGCCAGCAGGTTGAACTCGAGTCCCGGTCGGATGGCGGCCGTGCACATCTCGCGGGGCTCCCTGAAGCCGCCAGCGGGCCGTCGCTGGCGCGAGATGAACCCGTGGCGCGCTTTCGAGGAAGCCGTCAAACAGGTCCGCGGTTTCGTGCAGAACCTCGATTCCGCCTCGAGTCGCGGATCCGCGGCCAGGATCGGCGCCGACATGCTGGCTCTGGAGGAGGGAACGTCGAACGTGACCGTCGGGGAGCTGAGCCCGGGCTCGCTGCGGCGCCTCGCCCTCCATGGCGAGCGCGTATCCCGATCCGGCTCCCCATCGCGAATCCGCCTGCTCCTGTGCCAGACCCCGCTCGCGTGGACGCCCGATCGGCTGGCGGCCGCATATCACGGAACGGCGTGGGTTCTCGGCGCCGGAGCCGCCTCCATGCTGCCCTTCGAGGCTCTCTTCGGCCCGGCGCTAGGACACCAGGAGCCCGGACATCCTGGCCCCAACCTCGAAACCGACCAGTTGGTGCGGTCTCTGGCTCGCTCCCTGGCGGTCGCGGCCCCCGCACTTTCCCAGAGCGGACGTGCCGTGGTCCTGCTCGACGGCTCGGATCCCGAGGCCCTGGCCGCGGCTGCGCTCGGCGGAGCCGCCGCCGGCTACCGGCTCGTCGAGGCGCGTCTGCATCGCGGCGACGACGCCAGTCCATCTGTGGCGGTGTTCGTGCCGCCCACCGGCGTCATGGCGCCCGGGGCGCGGACGCGGGCGAACAGACCGCTGCCGCCACTTACCGGCGGCGCAGGCGATCCCGGTACGATCCCGGGCTTGGGCGTCTTCAGCGCCCCGCAGAAGCTCGACGAGGGCCCGTTCCGGGAATCTGCCGCGAGCCAGGTCGTCACGGAGACGGCCGTCGAGTTGCTCAAGGCGCGTGGGGAGCCCGGGTCCTTCGATCATCTCTTCGGCGACCTTCTGGTCGGTCTGGATCGATCGGGGCAGCTGGCGCGACTGGCCCGCCATTACCGTCCGCGCCGCCCCGAAGGCCGGTGGGATGCCTGGCTCAACGAGATAGTGCCGCTCGCTCCCACTGAAGAGGGACGCCCCGCGCGGTCCATCGCCGAGATCGGGCCCACCGAAACCGGGGCCGGTGCGACCGCCGCCGCGACGGCCGCGACAGGTGCCTCCGCCGATCCGGTGAGCCAGCTCGTCGGTGTCGTTCGCGCGGAGCTCGGCCGACCCGCCAACCGGAGGATCAAGGAGATCGAAGCGGGCCAGTACTGGCTGGCGGCGGCCGAGGACCGCACCGGGACCGCCCCGCCCTTGGCCGACAGGGTGGAGTGGGCCGTCTTCGGGTTGCTCTCGTCTGCCCGATCTCTGCCCGAAGCGACCGTTTTCGACCGGACGGCCGGCATCTTCCCCGGCAACGAAGCCCCCGACGGTGCGCTGCTGACCGCCTGCCTCCAGAGTTACAGCGCCCCGGAAAGCACGCCCCAGGCAGTCGTCTGCTCCGACCGCCTCGAGACGCGTTCCGCCGGCCACGACTCCATGATCGCCACGCTCGCGGAACTCGGCCATGCCCTCGGCATGCGAGTCTGGATAGGCAAGCGCCAGCAGACGCGACGCCTCGGCGGACAGCCGCTCGGTGCCTGGCTGGACCAGGAGGAGCGCGAGATCCACCTGCCGCTCATAACCTGGGCCCCGGAGGGCGAGCTCGATCGCGTCGATTGCGCCTGGTACGTCCGCCACAAGGCGACGTTCCTGTTCGAAGTTGAGTGGACGGCCATGCTCGGCGAGCCGGTGCTCGTCCATCACGCCCGATACGCGCCCGACGAGAAGGTGGTCCGCTTCCTCGTGATCCCTCCCGAACGGACCGAGCTGGTTCGATTCAAGCTCGGTCGCTCAGCGCTCCTGCGCAAGGCTTTTGCCGATGGCAACTGGCACATCTTGAAGTGGAATCACCTGCTCTCGTTTGCCGCTCGAACGGATCCGGAGCCATCGCTCGCCGATCTCGAGCCCTACCTCGGCCTGGACCCCGCGGCCGAGACGGTGGGTGAGCAGCTGCCGCTGTTCGGAGGCTGATAGGGTTCGGGGTAACCTAACGGAAACCGTGAGTGGGAGGTATTCCGGTGAGCGAGGCGACCACGCCGGCCGACGCAGTCAACGCGCTGGCAGACCGCTTCTGGAATGGATTGCTCGACCTGTCGCCCATCAGCGCGACGATGCTCGGCTACGAACAGGGCGCCGATCGGCTCGACGACCCGGGCCCGGCCGGTCGAGATCGCGCTCGCGCGCTCTACCGCGACACGCTCGCCGCAACCGATGCCATCCAGGCCGCGAATGCCGGAGCGCTGCCCGAGGAGGAGCGCATCACGCTCGACATCCTGCGAGTGATCTGCCGGATCGAACTCGAGCAGCAGCACCAGCGGATGGATCGCCTGAAGGTCGTCGACCAGATGGACGGCCCCCAGACCATCCTGCCGATGCTGGCCGCCTTCCAGCAGACCGATACGTCCGAGCAGTTCGAGCGCTTCATGGCGCGTCTCGCCGACTACCCGCGCTTCATGGCGGCGAACGTGGAGCTCGTTCGTGAAGGGCTGGCCGGGGGCCTGACTGCGGCCGGGATCGTGACCGACCGGGTCATTGCTCAGCTCGAGCGGCTGCTGGCTGTGCCGGACGCCGAGTCTCCGGTCGTCGAAGCGCTGTCGCTTCCGAACGAATCGGATCGCGACCGTCTCGTCGATGCCATCGGCAAGTACGTCCGGCCGGCAGATTCGGCCTTCCTCGACGCACTCAAGGGTGAGTATCGAGCGGCGTCTCGCGAGGAGCCGGGTCTGTGGTCGGCGCCGAACGGCGAGGAGCTGTACCGCACTCAGATCCGATCCTGGACTTCGCTCGACGCCGACGCGGCGGACCTGCATCTGATTGGCCAGGACGAGTTGCTCCGAATAGAGGCGGAGCGTCGCGAGATCGCCCGCTCTCTGGGCTTCGGTGACGATACCGGCGCAGCGCGCGCCGCTCTCCGGAGCGACCCCCGCGCCATCCCGGCGTCGATCGACGAACTCCTAGACCACGCCCGCGGCCAGATCGAGCGAGCCCTCGCGGCGGCCCCGGACTACTTCGGCCGGATGCCTCGGGCGGCGTGCGAAGTGCGGCCGGTGGAGCCGTACAAGGAAGCGGACGCTCCCGCCGCCTACTACTACCCGCCCACGGTGGATGGCGCCCGCCCCGGCATCTTCTACGTCAATACCTACGACCTGCCGAGCCGGAGCTACGTCGGCCTCGCCAGCACGAGCTTCCACGAGGCCGTTCCAGGCCACCACTTCCAGATGGCCCTCCAGACCGAGCATCCGAGCCTCAACGCCTTCCGGCGCCTGGGCTCTCGGATGGCCGGCATGGCTTACGTCGAGGGCTGGGGCCTGTACTCGGAACGGCTGGCCGACGAGATGGGCTTGTACCTCAACCCGGCGGAGCGGTTCGGCATGCTCGACGGGCAGGCCTGGCGAGCCGCCCGGCTCGTGGTGGACACCGGCCTTCACGCTTTCCGCTGGTCGCGCGAACGATCCGTCGCGCAGCTTCTCGGTGCTGGTCTGTCGGCCACGGACGCCGCCATCGAGACGGATCGGTACGTCTGCCTGCCGGCCCAGGCGCTCACCTACAAGGTCGGGCAGCACGAGATCGAGCGGCTTCGTGCGGAAGCCGCCGCCGGGCTGGGCAGTTCCTTCGATCTGCGGGCTTTCCACGACGCGGTCTTGGGTCACGGCACTCTACCGCTCGCCACACTTGCGGCCGGTATGCCGAGCTGGCTCGGTTACGCAGACCAGGCGCCGGATCGAGGCGGCTCGAGCTAACGGAGCCAGCTCGAGCTAACCGAGCCAGCGGAGCCAGCCGAACTAGCCCAGCTCGAACAGCGCCTCGACCAGCCTGTCGATCTCCGCAGGCTCGTTGTAGTGCGTGAAGCCGACCCTGACCATGCCGCCGGTCTCGGCCAGGCCCAGTGCCCTGATGAGTTCGTAGGCGTAGTAGTCGCCGTCCCAGACGGCAATGCCGGCACGCCCGAGGTGCGTCGCGACCTCTCGGGGTGAATGCCCGTCCAGCGTGAAGGCGAAGGTCGGCACGCGTTCCTCGAAGCGGGCGGGATCCACGATGCCTCGCAGATGCAGCCCGGGCACGCCGTCCAGCGCGGTCAGCGCCCGCAACGCCAGCTCGCGTTCCGTGGCGCGGATGACGTTCATCGCGGCCCCCAGGCGCTCCCTGCGCGTCGGTGCGTCCGCCGCCCCGCCGAACGTGCGGCCCAGCCACTCGAGGTACTCGAACGTGCCGGCGAGGCCCGCCAGGGCCTCGCCGGACTGAGTCCCGGTCTCCCACTTGCCCGAAGGCTCGGGCGAAGCGGGGCGAACCTTGTAGGCGTCGAGCCGATCGAGCAACTCACGCCGGCCGTAGAGCAGTCCCAGGTGCGGCCCGAAGAACTTGTAGGGCGAGCACACGAGGAAATCGGCGCCGAGGCCGGCGACGTCGAGCGGGATGTGGGGCGCGGCGTGGACCGCGTCCACGTATACCAACGCTCCTACTTCGTGGGCCATCCCGATGACGCGGGCGACCGGGTTGACGGTGCCGACGCCGTTGGAGGCGAGGCCCACGGCGACGAGGCGTGTCCGCGGGCCGATCGAGCGCGCAAGTCCATCGAGATCGAGCGTGCAGTCGCCCGGGCGTATGTCCACCCAACGGATGACGGCGCCCCTCTCCTCCTGGAGGGCCAGCCAGGGGGCGACGTTGGCGTCGTGGTCCAGCCGCGTGACGACGATCTCGTCGCCGGTGTGCAGCGTCCGTCCTATGGCGCGGCTGAAAGCGAACGTCAGTGTCGTCATGTTCGGGCCGAACACGATCTCCGACGCGTCGGTTGCGCCCACGAAATCGGCTGCCGCCAAGTGCGCCTCGGCCAGGATCGCGTCGCTCTCCTCGCTGGTGGGGAAGGCGCCCTCGTGATTCGCGTTGGATCGCACCAGGTAAGACGCGATCGCCTCGACGGTCCGGCGAGGAACCTGCGTCCCGCCGGGCCCATCCAGGTAGACGTACGGTCGGTCGGCCTGACGGCGCGCGAGAGCCGGGAACTCGGCCCGCACCGTGGCCGTCGCTAGGGCGTCGAGCGCCCCGACGGGAGCGATTCCGCCCGTACCGGTATCTGTAACGAATCCGCCATGAGTGGCGTCGGTCGCTCGTTCCTTCTGCAACGAAACACTCCAAATGTCCCGAGGGGTGGTACTTCGGCGATGTTACCCCGCCTATTGGGGCAGTACGTGCAACGAGTTTGAAATGGTAGCCGCACGGGCTGAGACGTGGGCTTGACGGTACAGAGGCCTTACTTGTCGCCTCGGAGGAGGGTAACGCTGGAGGAAGAAGGCACCAACCGCGCAGGCTTGACTAATCCTTAGTAACTATGTCAACATTACCTCAGTCCCACTGCGCGAGACAAAGAAATCACCGCCGGGGCCCTATCAGTTGGGCCAGAGCCCCGGGGGCCTCCGATCACATAAAGCAATGCGCCGCTTCCAGTTCGGGCAAGAAGTGGCGAGGTTCGAAGGTTGCGGTCGAGCAATCGCGCGTCCCATTTGCACCAAGCCCGGGAGGAGTTAGGGTCATGCTGGATGGCAACGCGGTACGGTCCGTGGATCGTGCGGCTTCGCTCCTGATAGCTCTGGGGGAGTCGGAAGGGGAGGCCGGGGTCACGGAGCTCGCCCGGCGCCTCGGGCTGCACAAGTCGACCGCTTCGCGCCTTCTCGCGACGCTGCAGAAGCGAGGGCTGGTGCAGCAGGACGATGACTCGGGCAAGTACCGGCTGGGGTTGGCAGTCGTCCGCCTAGGCGGACACGCCGAGAAGACGCTCGACCTCCGGTCCATCGCGATGCCGGAACTGGAGGGCGTGGCGCGCTCCGTGAAGGAGACCACGACGATCGGAGTGCTCGAAGGCGACAGTGTCGTCACCATCGCATGGTCCGATGCATCGGGCATGGGGCACGATCGCACCGGCAGGAACCTGCCGCTTCACGCTACGGCTCCCGGCAAGGTTCTGCTCTCGAACCGACCTGAGCGCGAGGTCATCCGCCTCTCGAAGATCGGCTTCACGCCATACACCTCCCACACGATCGTGCGGGTGGATCTCCTGCTCGAGGAACTCGCCAGGATTCGCAAGCGCGGCTTCGCGACTGCCTTTGGAGAGCACGAGCCCACGGTCAACGCAGTTGCCGTCCCAGTCTTCGACCAGCGCGCCTCGGTTGTAGCCGCGCTGGAAGTCAGAGCCTCCGGTAATCGGATCCAGCCGAGCCGCATCCCCGAGCTCGTGGAGCGAATTCGCGATGTGGCAGCGGTCATCACCGAGCGTATCGGTGGCGTTGTAGCCTCCGACTGAACCCGCGCCCTCACGGGCGAAACTCGAATCGGTCTTGCGGCCCCTCGGTCCCCCTCCCGAGGGGTCGCTTCTTTTGCGCCGGCCGCGAGTTCTTCGGGCACGCTAGGCTATGGACATGGATAACCCCGACTGGACTGTTTCGTTGCCCTGGAACGGGGCCACGGTTCATCTTGGCCCGGTGGTCGCGGGCGCCGCGGCGGTCATCGCAATCCTGGTGGCCGCGGCGCTGAGCATCCGAGTGGCTCATATCTTCGTCCGCGGAGCCGTGCGCACTGTCTTCGCCCGAGAGGCACTCGAGGGAACCTCCCGCGACCTGACTGCCGTGGAGATGAAGAAGCGCCAGGACACGATCGAGACGCTGGCGAACAACGTCATCCGCTTCTTCGTGATCGTGATCGCGGCCTTGATGATCCTGCAGGCCGGCTTCCGCCTGGACGTCGGCCCGGCGATCGCGGGCCTCGGCATCGCCGGTATCGCGATCGGCCTGGGCACCCAGAATCTCGTTCGCGACTACCTCAACGGGGCGCTGATCCTCGTCGAGAACCAGTACTCCAAGGGCGACATAATCGCGGTCGCCGGCGTGTCGGGCAGGGTCGAGGACTTCACGTTGCGGCGCACGACGTTGCGCGACACGGACGGCATTGTCCACTCGGTTCCGAACGGCCAGATCACCGTCGCCTCGAACATGACCCGTGGCTGGGCGCGCGTGAACCAGGACATCCAGGTCGTCTACGGCACGAATCTGGAGCTGGCGGCCGAGGTCATCGACGACGTCGGGCGAGCCCTCGCCGCCGATCAGAAGTGGGCACCGAAGGTGCTGCAAGCCCCCCACTTCGAGAGGATCTCGGAGCTCGGCGAACGCGGCATAACTCTCAAGATCCGCGGCACGGTACGGGCCTCGGAGCAATGGTCGGTCGGCGGCGAGCTGCTATCGCGGCTGCTCAAGGCCTTCGCCGAGCACGGGATCGAGATGCCGCATACGGCGTGAGCCGATCGTGACGAGCCAGCGCCCGAATCTACGAGGCGCGCACCGACGACTTGGCTTCGCGGCTGCTGCTGCCGAAGATTCCCAGGAAGCCGCTGCCGGTCTTGGCGGCGCCCGGGTCGCGGGTCGCGATCATTCGATCGGCCAGGCTTTCGATGTCGTCGACGACCTTTTCCTTCGGGAATCGCTCGACGGCAGAACGGCCCTCGTTGGCCGCGCGGACGAACAGCATCCCGGCCGAGCGAACCTCGGCCAGGGCCGGCATGCCGACAGTGCGCTCCATGTCCGCGACCGACACGCCGGAATTGGCGCGGTTCACGACCATGGCCAGGCGCTCGCGGATCGCCAGCTCGACCGCGACCTCGCGGAACTGGACGGCCGCCCTGATGGCGGGCACATCCGGCGTAACCGGAACGATGATCTTGTCCGCCCGCTCGAAGATGCCCTGGTTCAACGGGCCGTAGTCGGGGTGCATATCGACAATGACCCAATCGTAGGAGCGCCGCGCGGCTGTGATCGCCTCGGCCACGCGCTTCGGCTCGAGGATCTCCGTATGCAACGGGGACTCGGCCATGACGAGAACGAAGACGCCGCTGGAGTGGGGGACGGCGATCTCGGAGAAAGGCTCGCTCGTCCCGGTCTCGAGGTCGTCGGTCCACGCGTCGGCGACGGTTCGGACGTGCTCCATGCCGAGCGACGAGGCGATGTGGCCGGTAACCGTGTCGCAGTCGACTAGGAGCACTCGCTGCTTCTTGCGGACCTGCAACATGGCCGCGACGTTGACCGCGATCGTAGTCTTGCCGACGCCGCCCTTGGGGTTGAAGACGATGACAATCTGACCTCGCCGCGTGTCTGCGGGCGCTTCCGCGGCTTCGCGCGACTCCGTTTCGATGATCGGGCCGTGGCCTGCTTCGGTCGGGACCTCGGCTCGGATGAGCATCGCCTCGACTCGCCAGCGCAGCGACTCCGCGGAGTAGGGGCGGGTGAAGTACTCATCGTTGACGCGGGCCCTACCGGCGAGACTCATGCGATCGAGAGCTCGGGCGGCAACGACCATCAACGCCGGGATGTTGCGCTCGTCCTCGTGAAGGAGGGCGTACATCTCCAGCGTACGGTCGAAGTCGTTTTCGCCGTCGAGGATCGCGACGCCGATGTCACGGCGAGAGTTCAGTAGCTTCTCGAGATCGTCCGCCGACTCCACCGCAATCGGTTCATACCCGGCCTCGGCCAGCTGGGCGCTTACGGCGACCAGCTCTGCCTGCGGAAGTGCAATGACTACTGCCGATCGGGCCAAGGTGGCGGGATCTCCTAATGACGGTCGGAGGGGGACCCCTGAAGTCTAGCCCTCTGCCTCGGGATCGTGTGCGCTGACGTTCAGCACGCCATCGTGCTCGTTGACGACGCGGGCCTGGAAGGCCGGCAAAGTCGGGATGAGGGTGCTGAGCGACGTGTCGGCGCTGTGCCCGATGGTGAAGATGAACTCGCCGTCGGGGCCCGACGACACGCCCACGTTCTTGACTCCGGGCAAGCGGCTGAGCTGGCGCTTGAAGGTGGCAATGCTGGCAACGCTGACGAGCCCGACGACTACGACTTGCGTGGACTCGCGCCCGGCCGGTTTAGGGGCAATCGCGCCGTGCCGCGCTGCGGCGTCTCCGCTGTCGACGGGTTGCTTGGCATCGGCCCTGGCGCCGTTCGACCCGTTGGAATCGAAATCGGGAAGGGCCACGTCGGTGCGCATGATCTGCTCGCGTCGAGCCCGCAGCTCGGCGGTGAGGGCGCCGTTGGCGATTTCGGTGAAGGCCGGGGGATCGGGCATCTGGGCGGCCATGCTCGCGAAGATGGTCGGGTCGGCTTCCTGGAGGAGCTGCTCGAAGAACGCGGCAACTTCCTCTTCGAACGAACCGACTCGTTTCTCGACGCGCTGGACCTCGAGCTCGATTGCGGCGTTGTACTCGTGAAGCTCCTGGTCGAGCAGTTCACGGCGCCGGGAAACGCGCTTCTCCGTTTCGACGCGGATGCGCTCCATCTCAGCCTTGGACCAGTCTCGAATCGCAGCGACGTCTGTTTCGGCAGCCTTCCGCAGCGAGGCCGCTTCGTCCTCGGTGCTGGCATGAAGCCGTTCTACGTACGTCTTTGCGTCGGCTTGGGCCTGTTCGATCGTCCCCTGCCGCGCCGTCTCGGCGGTTGTACGCATTGCTTGCGTCAGATCCGCCAGGAACCGGTTCGGGTGACGCGCGGCCGTTTCGTTCACGCTCATCTCCCCGTAGTGGGTTGTCCTCTAGACACCGGCCGAGCGCCGATGCCTTGACGTTGAGTCTACCTGTCCCCACCGCTCCGCATCAGTGCGTCGCCGCACGAATGCGCCCTTGAGGTCCCGTTTCATTATCGCGGGCTCCCGGGTGAGCATCAGGGCGTTTCGTCGTGGGAATGATGGGCTGGGTGTTGCCCGCGGGCACTCGGCTGGAGGTACCAGGACCTCAGCCCAGTCGTACCTGTCGCCGGGGCGTTGGTTCAGCCGCGCGGGGCCTCCGGGGCGGCTCGGGCGGTTCGCGCCTTCTCCGCCCAGGCCCCCAGGACGTTGTCCTTGTGGGGCCGGATGGGGCAGTGCTCGTCACGGTTGCCGGCCTCGTCGCAATAGCCCAACGCCACGCATTTGGGCGCGAGGAAGCTGCCCAGGAATGGGCTGACGGCGAACACCTCGTGCCGGATGAGCTGGAAGAGGCGGCGGATCTCCCATTGGGCCATCGTGCAGAGCCGCAAGCCGGACATGTGTATGAGGGCACGGAGGTTGGTCGTCATGACCAGGTTCGTTCTCGTGGCATTGGGAAACACGAAGCGAGCGTCCTCGCTCGGAATGCCGGCCTCGAGCAGTTCCGAGTAGAGCTCGAGTGCGCCGGCTACCTGCTCGTCGTAGCGCTCGCGAAGGTCGGGATCGGCCTCGGCGATCGTCGCCGGCAGCATCGTCGACGCGCCCTTCTTGTACGAGACGTAGCGCTGGCTCTGCTGGTCGAATGCCACGCCGGCCCGATGGCGGACCAGCTGGTGGCTGAGCGTCCGCGTAACGCCGGTGATCGCGAACGTGAAGACCACGTGCTCGATCGTCGAGCCATGTCCGGACTCGATGACGCGGGAGATCAGCTCGCGCTGTTTGTCGAGCGGGATCCGGCCGTCTACCGCTCGATCGAAGATATCGTCGGGAGCGAGCTCCGAATAGCACGTCCGGCAGGCGGTGTAGATCAGCGGCACGTAGTAGCGCTCGACGATTTCGCGGTCGGGGAACACGAGCCGGGCTCTCATGCCCAGATCGAGGCGCCCCGGGTTGCGCGGTATCGAGCTGCCGGCGGTGCTGACTGGAGCGCCGGGGGTTCCCGCGGCGCCGGTATCTGCGGTCACCGGCTCAGGATAACGACTGCGCGGCATGGCGGAGCGGGAGGGTCCGAGTCGTTCGTGGCCCGCAACGTGCGGGCGGCGGTGGGCAGGCTCGCCGCGCCGCGCCGCGCCGCAGTCCGGCGGGCGCTTCGGGCCTCCCGCCTTGAATCCGGCTCGGTCTGTCGAATCCGGCTACCTGCATTCTGGATAGCCGTTGACGGCTACCGGCACGGGAGGTAGCCTCCGGGCGTGGAGGAGTTTCGAGGCCTCGTTCTGATCGGCGAAGTCATCGGGGCGGAGAAGGACCGCGTCGGATCGGCGGCCTGGTTGCGGGATCTCGTCGGCGAGCTGGATGCGGCCTACGGCGAGGAGCGAGTGGCCGCCTTCGGGTTCCTGCAGGGCGACGAGCTGCAGGGCCAGCTGTCGGCCGATTCGGATCCGCTCCGGGCCGTGCTCCACGCCGCACTCGGCCCGGCTTCGCGTCCGATCCGATGGGTGTGCGTGAGCGGATGCGTGGATCCAGGCGAAGGTCCCGCCACCGAGCGGACCGGACAGGCTTACGCCATCGCGCACGCGGCAATGAAGGCGGCGCGCACCAGACACGATCGCCTCGTCCTGACGACGGGCAGCGACGCCGTGGACGAGCTGCTGTCCGACCTGACGCCGGTCCTGGCGGACCTGCTCGATGGCCTGACCGCCCGCCAGCGGGCCGTGGCCCGACTCGCGCTGCTCGACGGTCTGCGCCAATCGGAAGTAGCGGGCCGGCTGGGTGTTCGGCGAGCGACGATATCGGTCTCGTTCGCTCGAGCGAGAATCCAGTCGCTGACCGGACTGGCCGCGGCGATCCGCCGGCTATATGTCACCGGAAGTTCGAGCGGCGCTGCGCCGAACGAGCCGAGCCGGGCGATTGCTCTGGGCGCGCTCGGCCTCGGCCCCGCGGGCCCGGCCACGGCGAGCCCGGCTGCCCCGAGCTCGGCTGTGGCGAGCCCGGCGCCGGCGAGTGCCGAGCTAGCCAGCGCCCCAGTGACGATCCTCGCGACCGCTACCGGGGCTACCCGATGACGTGCGTGGCGCGCAGGTAGACGGCGTCCAGCCCCGCCAGCGCCCAGGAGATCCACAGCCACGAGTCGCGCCACTGGGCGCCGGCAAGCATGAAGCCCAGCTGCGACGCGGCGGCGCTGGTGCTATTGCGGCCCTCGAGCCTGTGCGCGGACGGGCTCTGCTCGCTTCCCCTGTCCGGGGCGGTCTGAAATCGGATGTTCGCGTCTTCTCGATGCGGCGGTCGTGGCGTGCGAGCCGAAGCTAAGGCGCGCACTGAGAGCATCACCGTGGGGGGGCAAGGCGGAGGGGTCAACGGGCCTCCCGTCGCGGGACGATGTAGCGAGTGACAGCCGCCAAAGGGTCCCGAAGTGGCACGCCGGCGCCAGCTTCGCGGCCGGAGGCGCGCCGGGTCGGATGCGTGTACGCTGGCCCGGCCGGTCGAATCGACGCCCGCCGGCTCAGGAGGACAGATATGGCCGAAAGCAACGCCGGTGCGGTCACCGTCCAGTACTTCTACAAGATCCGGTGGGGTTTTCAGGACGAGTGGGTCGAGCTGTTCGAGCGTAACCACTGGCCGCTGCTGCGCGCTCAGATGGAGACCGGCCGGATACTGGATGTGCGTGCCTATGCGCCGCGCTTTCACGGCGATGGCCGGCAGGACTGGACCTTCGAGGTGACCATCACCTGGCGCGATTGGGCGGCGATCGAAGAGCACACGGAGCCCGCGATCGTCGAGCGGCTTTACCCCGACGCCGAGAAGCTCCGCAAGGAAGAACAGCGCCGCTTCGAGCTCCTCGAAGCCCACTGGGACGTGCCTCTGGAGGAGTGCCCCCTGCCGCGCTAGGAGGCCTCGCAGGCGGCCCGCTCGCCGCCGCACGCGCTCCGGTGGCGCCATTTCGCGAGTTCGTGAGAGCATGAGGCGACACCGAAAAGACGCACTGAGTCGCGCGCTGCCGATGCGCTCAGCGCTTTCGTAGGCACCATGGAGGTTCGGGATGACGACCGGCCAGGCCAACACGACAGCCGCCTCCGACGCGGATCCTTTGTCTCCGGAAGAGCTGCGCCTGATCGACGCGTACTGGCGGGCGGCCAATTACCTCAGCGTCGGGCAGATCTACATGCTCGACAATCCGCTCCTGCGCCGCCCGATGGAGGCCGCCGACGTCAAGCCGCGGCTCCTGGGCCACTGGGGCACGACCCCGGGCCTCAACCTCATCTACGCCCACATGAACCGGGTCATCAAGGCCCGCGACCTGGACGCGATCTACATCATCGGACCCGGCCACGGCGGCCCGGGCCTAGTCGCGAACACGTACCTGGAAGGCAGCTACACCGACTTCTACCCCAGCATCACCCGCGACGAAGACGGCATCCGCAAGCTCTTCCGGCAATTCTCGTTCCCGGGCGGCATCCCCAGCCATGTTGCGCCGGAGACTCCCGGTTCTATCCATGAGGGCGGGGAGCTCGGCTACTCGCTCTCGCACGCCTACGGCGCCGCCTTCGACAACCCCGATCTGCTCGTCTGCTGCATCGTCGGCGACGGCGAGGCCGAGACCGGGCCGCTTGCGACCGGTTGGCATTCGAACAAGTTCCTCGACCCCAAGGGCGATGGCGCGGTCCTGCCGATCCTCCACCTCAACGGCTACAAGATCGCCAATCCGACGGTCCTGGCCCGGATCCCCGAGCACGAACTGCGCGACCTGATGATCGGCTACGGATATCACCCGTACTTCGTCACCGGCGACGAGCCTGCGAAGGTCCACCAGCAGCTGGCCGCCACGCTCGACACGGTCCTCGACGAGATCCGCGACATCCAGACGGCCGCTCGATCCGGAGGGTCGGACGAACGTCCGCAGTGGCCGATGATCGTGCTTCGAACGCCCAAGGGCTGGACCGGCCCGAAGACCGTGGACGGCAAGCAGGTCGAGGGCACCTGGCGCTCGCATCAGGTCCCCATGGGTGAAGTGCGGACCAACGAGAGCCATCGAAAGCAGCTCGAGACCTGGATGCGCAGCTACAAGCCCGAGGAGCTGTTCGACGAGCAGGGTGCCCTCCGGCCGGAGCTGGCCGCGCTCGCGCCTGCGGGCGATCGCCGGATGGGCGCGAACCCGCACGCCAACGGCGGCCTGCTGCTGCGCGAACTGATCATGCCGGACTTCCGCGACTACGCCGTGGAAGTGCCAAAGCCCGGCGGCTCCGTCGCCGAGGCGACCTTCGTGGCCGGCACGTTCGTGCGCGACGTGATGGCCAGGAACGTCGACAACTTCCGCATGTTCGGCCCGGACGAGACGGCCTCGAACCGCTTCCAGGCGATCTTCGAGGTTACCGGCAAGGCCTGGGACGCCGAGGTGATCCCCGAGGACGCCAACGACAACGTTCTCTCTACCGACGGTCGCGTCATGGAGGTCCTCTCGGAGCATCAGTGCGAGGGCTGGCTGGAGGGCTACCTGCTCACGGGCCGCCACGGCATGTTCAACTGCTACGAAGCCTTCATCCACATCATCGACTCGATGTTCAACCAGCACGCCAAGTGGCTGAAGGTGACGCGCGACATCCCGTGGCGCCGCCCGATCGCGTCGCTCAACTACGTGCTCAGCTCGCTGGTGTGGCGGCAGGACCAGAATGGCTTCACGCATCAGGACCCGGGCTTCATCGACCACGTAGTCAACAAGAAGTCCGAGATCATCCGCGTCTACTTCCCGCCGGACGCGAACACCATGCTCTCGGTGACCGACCACTGCCTGCGCAGCCGCAACTACGTCAACGTGGTCGTGGCCGGCAAACAGCCAGCCCCCAACTGGCTGACCATGGAGCAGGCGATCCTGCACTGCACTCGCGGCATCGGCATCTGGGACTGGGCAAGCAACGATCAGGACGGCGAGCCGGACATCGTCATGGCCTGCTGCGGCGACGTTCCCACGCTGGAAACGCTCGCGGCCGTCGACCTGATGCGCCAGTACTTGCCGGACGTGAAGGTCCGAGTTGTCAACGTTGTGGACCTGATGCGTCTCGAGCCCGAGTCGGAACATCCGCACGGCATGACCGACAAGGAGTTCGACTCGCTCTTCACCACGGACAAGCCGATCGTGTTCGCCTATCACGGCTACCCGTGGCTCATCCACCGCCTCACATACCGACGCAACGGCCACGACAACATCCACGTTCGCGGTTACAAGGAAGAGGGCACGACCACGACTCCGTTCGACATGGTCATGCTCAACGACCTGGACCGCTACCACCTGGTGATCGACGCCATCGACCGGATTCCGGGGTTGGCGGCGCGGGCCGGCCACGTGCGACAGCTGATGCAGGACAAGCGCACCGAGGCCCGGGCGTACACGCGGGCCGAGGGCGAGGACGCGCCCGAGATCCGGGAGTGGAGCTGGCCCTACTAGCGCTTGCCGCCGGCGTCAGAATAGGAACATGACAGACAAGACCGCAGCCCGCGCCGTGGCGACCGAACCGGCGACCGAACCGGCGACCGAACCGGCCACCAAAACGGGGATCGAACCGCCCCCTGAGCCGTCTGCCATGGCGCCCGACCCCGACGCAAATCGGCCGACCCGCATCGCCATCGTCGGGGTCGGCTTCGTCGGATCCACCTTCGCCTACGCCCTGCTCCTCTCTGGCCTCGCCTCCGAGATCGTGCTAGTCGACCTCAATCGAGAGCGGGCGGAAGGCGAAGCGATGGACTTGAACCACACTGTCCCATTCGCGCACCCCACGCGGGTCTGGGCAGGTGACTACGCCAATTGCGCGGGCGCGATCGTCACGGTCATCGCTGCCGGCGCGAGCCAGAAGCCAGGCGAGTCCCGCCTCGACCTGCTGAAGCGGAACGCCGCGATCTTCGGACAGATAGTGCCCAGGGTCGCTGCCGCCAACCCGAACGGGATAATCGTGGTCGCCACGAACCCCGTCGACATCCTGACGCGCATCACGCTCAAGCTCTCCGGCCTGCCGTCGCGGAAGGTATTCGGGGCTGGAACCATGCTCGACACGGCGCGCTTTCGGTATCTGCTGAGCGAGTGCCTGGGCGTCGACCCGCGGAGCGTCCATGCTTTCATCATCGGCGAGCACGGCGACAGCGAAGTTCCCGTCTGGTCACTCGCGAACGTCGCCGGGATGCGCCTCCCGACGTTCTGCTCGGAGAACGGGATCTCCTTCGGCAAGAGCGACATGGATTCGATCTTCCGCCAGACTCGCGACGCAGCTCAGGAGATCATCTCGCGCAAGGGCGCCACGTACTATGCGATCGGCGCGGGATTGACTCGCATCGTCGAAGCGATCGTCAGGAACCAGAGCACGGTGCTCTCGATCTCGAGCCTCGTCGAGGACTACTACGGGATCGACGACGTGTGCTTGAGCCTTCCTACGGTCGTAAACCGGCGGGGCATCGAGCGTGTCCTGCGGCTGGACCTTTCGCCGGCCGAGGCTTCGGGCGTGAGACGTTCGGCGGACGTCCTGCGCACGACCCTGACGACCCTTGAGTCCTAGGGCGCGATAGTACTAATGGCGGTTAGCCGTCACGACCATTCGCGGTCCGGGTAGACTACAGGCCGTTCCACCGCGCATGTCACCAGGGAGACGTCCGTCGCCGTGCTCCGGTCAGCAGTTGCCATCGCGCTCCCCCGAGACGAATTCGTGGCGGTCAGCGCGCACCTGTCCGAGGCCGGCTTCGAGTCGATCGAGGTTCACTCGGTCGACGAGCTCGAGGCCCTCCTCGCGTCTCGTTCGGACATAGGTCTGGCGATCCTGGATAGCGAGAATGCCTTCGAGTTGACGCTCGAGATGTACGCCGTCCTGCGCGAAGACGGGCGGACCACCCCGTGTCTGATGGCCGTCGCTCCGCGAGCGATGGATCGGATGCGTCTTGCCGGGCAGGCCAGCGCCAAGGACGAGTACTTCACGCGTCCCTACCTGGCGGAGTCGCTGCGGTGGCGCGTGGAAGCGATCTTGATACGTTTGGAAACCGCGAACGAGGTGTCCAGGGGGCCGCTACTCGAAGCGGAGGTCGAGGTCCCGACGCCGGCCGAAGATCTGCACGGTCGCGTGGTCATCGTCTTCAACCCGAAGGGGGGCGTCGGCAAGACCACCATCGCGATGAACCTCGCCGCCGCGATGCAGCTTCTGGAAGGCCAGCGCGTTCTCTTGATCGACTGCGACACGGTCACCGGCCACATCGCGTCGTCGCTCGGCATGGAGCGTCCTCGAACGGTCGTGGCGGCCTGGACGGAGGACCAGAACACCGGCCGCGAGGAGTCGTTCGCCGACATCGCCATCCGGCATAGCAGCGGCGTATCGGTGCTCGTGCTTTCCCAGTCTCCCCTCCATACGCAGATCCTGGAGCCGCGCCGAATCGCCGAGGCGATCACCGCCGCCCGAAGTTCGTACAACTGGATCTTCGTGGACATGCACCCTGACTACGGTCCGCTGAACCAGGGCATCTTCTCGCTCGCCGACAGGATCATCGTTCCGGTGACGCCCGACGTGCCTTGTCTGCGGGCCGCGGTCCAGTTCGCCGACGTGGCGGTGGAGCTGAACATCCGCGAGCGTCTCGCGCTCGTCGTCAACCGCGCCAATAGTGGCGTTTCGGTCTCCGACGTCGAGCGTGTCGTGCGGATGACGGCCGTGGCGCGGGTACGCTCCGCCGGAATGCTCTTCATGAGGGCCTCGAACGAAGGCCAATCGGCGGTGGAGCGCTTCCCGACCGCGAAGGTCGTCGGCGACATCAAGGCCCTGGCCGAGTGGCTCACCGACACGATGAACCCGAGCGGTGCGAGGATGGGGTCCGGCCTGATTCGCGTGCTCAACCGGGCCTGGGCTCGAAGGAGGCCGGGACGGTCTCGCTCACGCCACCCCACACGATCAGTGGTCACTTGATCCGGCCGACTCCCCGGCCTCGTGGAGCCGGTAGGCGCCGCGGCCTCGAGCATGTGCCTCGCGCCGCGCATGGCTAGACTGCACCGCGTCTCCGCACGCGAGTACCGCGTCTCCGGACGCGGGGGGTGATGAAATGGAACCAAGGCGGCGGCTGGCTGCAGGGCTGACGGCGGCTGCGATTGTGCTGGCAACCATAGGCCTGGCGGTCGTGCTCGCGGATATGGGCCTCGCGGGAGGAAGCTTCCCGCCTTCGCTGGTGGGAGGCGCCACTTCAACCCGGTCGCTCGGGTCGCCGCAAACTCCTTCGCCGATCGCCGCCTCGCCGAAACCGTCGGGCTCGATGCCATCCGGCAGCCCGGTGTCAGGGGTTTCGCCATCCCCCTCGGCTTCGCCGGTTCCCACGACTCACGTCCCCGGATTCGGGGAGTCGAACGGCCTTCTCGTCTACTACACGAGCGACGGAACGATCGTTCCGGTACAGATCGTGCCGGGGCTGCGGGCCGAGCTGCGTGCCGGAAGGGCCAGGTACTACGCCCTGGCCGGTAATCGCTACGGGCTCGCCACGGGTGTGTACGCCGGCGAGTTCAAGCCGAACGTGACCATGCAACAGGCCGACGGATCGACCGCACAGACCGGTGGCGTGGTGCTGGTGGGGGCGGTCACAGGCAGGTTGATCACAGACGACCTGGCCGCCGTAGACGTTCCCTCGGATCGCTGGGTTGTGCCCCTGCCAGTGGACATCACGACCGAGGCAATCACCGACGAAGTGAGCGTCACTTTCGACGATTTCGGTCTTCACGGCTGGTCCGACACACCCAGGGTTGCAATCCATTTCGCGGGCTCGCTTCCGGTCGTGAACGTCATCCCGACAAATGGCGGCTACCACGTTCTCGTCGAACAGCTGGGGGTCACCGCGTGGCAGGTCATCGACCCGATCCGCCTCGGCCTGTCGCAGACCGAACTCGATCCCGCCCATCTCATGAACGAGCTGCTCATCTACGGGAACGGCCAGCCGAGCGTCCATACCAACGTTCTTGTCAACAGCCGAGTTCCCGTGGGCCAGAAAATGGTTAGCGTGTCTGACGAGGTCAGCGTGTCCCTGGTGGTCGACGGCAGTCGCGCGGACCTTCCGACGAGCAGGGTCCTGGCCGTCGGAGACGTCCCCGTGTTCGTGGCGTCCTCCTAGAGTAGGGTCGCCGAGACTGCGCTTTCCAGCCCTGGGGATGATCCCCGCCGTGGGCGTCTCGACTAGACTCGCGGCACAGAGATGGCGCCAGGGAGGTTGGTGAATGAGCAACCGGTCGGAACGCAGGGACCGCGGTCGTGACGGCGAGCGAGGCGCCGTCGTCTTCGGAGCGCTGCTGATCGCGCTCGGGGCGCTCTTTCTCGTTACCGAGCAGTTCAATCTGGACGTGGCGCATTACGGCTGGCCGGCCTTCGTCATCGTGCCGGGCGTGGTCCTCCTCGTCGCCGGCCTGGCGATCCCGAACGAGACGGGCCTCGGCCTGGCTATCCCGGGCGGGATCGTGACCACGGTCGGCCTGATCCTCGCGTTCCAAGAGGCAACGGAGGCCTGGGCGAGCTGGGCCTACATGTGGGCACTGATCGCACCTGGTTCGGTCGGGGTCACCCTGGTCCTGTACGGACTCCTGCACCGGCGCATGGATCTCGTGGATGGCGGCGTCCGGACGGGGGCGGTCGGGCTTGGCCTCTTCATCGGCTTCGGTCTCTTTTTCGAGAACGTGCTCGGGTTCGACGAGGGCCACTCCAGCACGATCCTGCACACCGGGCTGCCTTACCTGGCAGTGGCGATAGGCGTTCTCATCGTGATAGCGAATCTCATCCCGTCGGGACGTTCTCGGCACGACGGCTCGAGATCGCCCGACTCACCGGGCGCGGGAGGCAAGGGCCCGTTCGGCAGCTAGAGTCTCCGGCTCAACGGACCTCGACGACGCGGTAATCCAGGGTGCCGGCGGGAACCTGAACTCGGACCGTCTCGCCGGGCTTGCGGCCCAGTAGCGCGCGGCCGATCGGCGACGTGAAGCTGATCTTCCCGGCCCTGGCGTCCGCTTCGGCCGAACCCACGATCGTGAAGGTCTCCTCGCCGTGGCGATCTGTTTCGACCACGACGGTGGAGCCGAGAACGACCTCCGTGCCTTCGGACGAGGCGATGAGAACGGCGGACTTGATCATCTGCTCGAGCTGCTGGACCCGCCCTTCCAGGAACGACTGCTCCTTGCGAGCGGCTTCGTAATCCGCGTTCTCACTGAGGTCGCCGAGCTCCCGGGCTGCCTTGATGCGCGCGATGACCTCCGGGCGCCGGCGCGTCTTCAGAACCTCGAGCTCGGACTGCAGGGCGGCGAGCCCTTCGGGTGTCAGGTGGGTCGGGATCACTGCAAATGAACCCTGGCCCGCGTTGCGCGCCGCCATCGAGGGCCGGAGCCCCGGCTGTCTCTTCGGAGCTTCGATGGCCGAAGGAGCCTGAGCCTGCTTGGCGAGGATGGCTTTGCGGGCCGCAGCGACAGAGGGTTTTCGTGCGGACGTAGTGGTCGAACGTGGCCGCCCGACGCGTGCCGGCTGCACTTCGGACCCGTCGGGCAGGAGCGTGATCTTCGTCGGCTTCGGCGTCTCGTGGGCCGGCTTTTCATCGTGAAGCTGCGACGTCAGGCCGTGTTCGGGACGGTGGCGCGAGGTAGCCGCCAGTACCGCGAACGGCAGCGCCCCGGCAGCCTTCACGAACTCGTCGAACAGCGAATCCTCGTACAGCTCAGGATCGGCCGTCGCCGACCACCAGATGCGGGCCTTGGGCAGGTCGCGCAACGTCTTGAGCCAGTAACCGGCGGACTGCGGACGTCGCTCGCCAAGCGGCGTCTTGAACATGCCGAGAAGCCTGGCGCTTACCGACTTCTGGCTGGAACCGATGTAGAGGATTACCTGGCTGGGCAGCCAGAACGAGGCCAGCCGGGACTGCAGCTCGGCCACCGTAGGGCGCTGGCCGTCGAGGCGGAGCTCAGGCGCGCGATCGAGCCATTCGCGGATGGCTGCCGGGTCGATCGAGACTTTGGGTTGGGGAGCGGGAAGTTCGACGACGAAAACGCCTGGGCCGCTGGCGGCGAGAGGGTGGCCCCACAGGACCGGTCCCTCTCTCGCCAGGCCGACGGTGCGCAGTAGATCGTGGCCGTTCAACGGAGTGGAGGAGGGGGAATTGGAGGTCGTCACCCGTGAACCCTGCCTTGCGTTAGGCCTGCTTGTCAAACGGTCGCCCAAAGCTGCCTGTTCGCCACGTCGTCTTTCCTGTCGAGGCGCGCCCTGAGGCTCCCCGACCGGGCGGCGTCAAGTGATTCCGGCAGTCAGCCAAAGGCCCCGGGCAGGATGCCGGGGCCTTTGGCTGACTGCACGAGAGGAGCAACTAGACCAGGGTCGGGTCTTCGGCCACCGGAATCCCGAGCAACAAGGGCAGGCCCTGACGGTTGGTGTAGATCGGGCGATACCGATCGGTGTTGTACATCGTGGCTATGTCGATCGAGCGCGGGCCCTGGTTCGGGTCCGGTAGCGGCGAGTGGCTGTATTTGCCGCCGCGGATCGCGACCATTCGGCCGCTCACGCCGTCGACGATCAGGTTCATCGCCACGTTTGCGAAGGTGATCCCCACGATCGAGTCGACTGCGTCGGGGTCGCCCGAGCGCAGGTCGTAGGTAAGCTCGCTGGCGAGCGTCTCCTGGCCCGAGCGCGCCTGGATCTCCGAGGCGAGCACTTCGGCGATGTTGGCTTTGTGCCGGTGACCGAACGAATCCGCCGGGCCGTACTCGGCCAGCTCGCCGCCCTGCCAGACGGCGCCTTCGGCGGCGATCGCGAAGGAGTACTTGCTGGGGTTGTTGCGTTTGTCCTCGACCAGGAGCTCGACCAGGTGGTCGAGGTCGAACTGGAACTCGGGGATCAGACAGCGGGCGGACGTCACGTAGGCCGTGTAGAGGGCGGTGAAGCCCGCGTCTCGGCCGAAGATGCGGAAGACGCCGATCCGCTCGTGCGAGCCGAGAGTCGTCCGCTGGCGATTGATCGCTTCCTTGGCTCGGGTGACCGCGGTCGAAAAGCCGATGCAGTACTCGGTGCCCTGGACGTCGTTGTCCATCGTTTTGGGCACGGCGACCAGCTTGACGCCGTTGTCGGCCAGGACCTGGCTGAAGCTCAGGGTGTCGTCGCCGCCGATCGGGATCAGGTAGTCGAGGCCGAGCTTTTCGATGTTCTCCAGGACCACGGGGGTGAAGTCGTAGACGCCGTCCTTGACTTCGAGCTGCTTGAGGCGGTCGGGCCCGATGTGCGCCGGCAGCTTGCCGGCCTTCATCTTGCGGGCATTCGTTCGGGAGGTATGCAGCCATGTGCCGCCGGTGCGATCGATCGAGCGGGTGTTGGTCCGATCGAGCGGGATGATGTAGTCGGTGTCGAGCCCGGGGCCCGGCTTCATGTGGGTCAGGCCTTCCCAGCCGCGACGGATGCCGTAGACCTCGTAGCCAAGCTCGGTTGCGCGATAGACGACGCTCTTGATCACGGAGTTGAGGCCGGGGACGTCGCCGCCGCCGGTGAGAATGCCGATGCGCGGAGTTCGACTCATCAGTGCCTTCCGTGGATGTTGGGCGGCCGGACAGAGCGGCCACGATAGATGACGCCATCATCTTAAGCGACGGGAGGCAACCGGCAGGGGTCCGAAGGGCCCAAAACAGTTGCCGCGCCGTCACTGCAGCGTGGGCCGAGGCGCCACTCGCCGGCGGGCCCGGCGTGGGCCGACCCGCCACTCGCGCCCGACCCGCCACTCGCGCCCGACCCGCCATTTATGCACCAGGCGACTGTTATCGAGCTACCGGATGATCGCGACGCCCTTTTCGGGGGGAGATGAATGCTCCGCCACGCTCAACCGCAAATGAACGCGGGCTCCCTGACGCCACTCGCTCCCGCCGGCATTGGTTACCAGTCACTCCGGGCATAGATGGGAACTTGCCCGGTCCCGGTCCCGGCCACGACCCCGGCCACGCGACGCCGGCTACGGCTCGAAGCGATACCTCAGGAAGAGGTCGTCGCCGGCACGACGCACCGACGCGAGGCCGGCCCATCGGCCGGGGGCGCCGAAGCTGACGCCCTCCACGAGGGAGAGGCGTTGTGCGGTGTCGTCCCGGCCGATGACCTGAGGGGCGAGGGTGAGAAAGAGCTCGTCGATCAAGCGGGCGCGGAGGAGTTCGCCGAGCAGGTGCGGCCCGCCCTCACACAGCGCCAGACGGGCGCCCGTGCCTCGGACGATGTCGAGCACTGCGTTGGCCGGGACCTGCCCGTCATCGCCGGCGATCTCCACCTTCATGTTTGCGGGAAGCGCCAGCCGTGCCAGTCTTGCCGCTCCGGCCCGCGTCGTTGCCACGATGACCGGGACGTCCGGAGCCGAGAGGCCCGGGTGAGCCGGGTCGATGTCTCCGCGTGCCGTCACCACGACGGTCGTGGGTTGCGGGGCGAGTGCCAGCCCGGAACGCAACGCGGCCAGTGCCGCCGCAAGTTCAGGCGCGACCCGTCGCGGCGTCCACTCGTGGTTGCGGCCGGCTCGCACCGTGCCGGCCCCGACGAGGACGACGTCGGCGAGGCCGCGCAGCAACGCCATCATGAACCGGTCCGATTCCGAGAATCCGGAGATTTCGCCGCCTCCAGCGCTCGGCTCCGACGGCCCCAGAGCGACGATACCATCGAGGCTCGAAACGAAGTTGGCGACGATTGTCGGACGGTCTGGCCGAAGCTCGACCGACAGCTCGCCCGCGAATCTGACGGCGAGATCCGGAGGCAGCACGCCGCCGCGCGATTCCGAGGCGCCAGCCGAGCCACGGCCGGCGGCAAGCCATAGCGGTTCGAGAGGCAATCCGTCGCTTCTGCCGGCCATGCTCTCCCCTCTGAAAGCTATTCTCTCTGAAAGCTACTCTCGAATGCCCCGCTGCAGTCCAGCCAGATCGTAGAACTCGGCGCGCAGCGACGGGTCCTTCTCGTACGCGCCGCGGAAGGCGATGGTCCGCGTGATCGGCTGTACTTCGCGCACGCCCCGAATCTGCGTGCAGAGATGATGCGCTTCCATGTAGACCGCCACGCCGTGGGGCTGCGTCAGCTCCGCCAGGGCGTCGGCGATCTGGTGAGTCATCCCTTCCTGCACTCCGAATCGGCGGGTCGCGATCCGAACGAGGCGAGTCAGCTTGCTGATGCCGATGAGGTTCTCGTGGGCGATGTACCCGACGAACGCTCGCCCGATGAAAGGCAGGGCGTGGTGTTCGCACAGGGCGCTGAACGGAATCGGGCCTTCGACGACCTGCGATAGCTCGCAACTCGCGCCGCCGTGGCACTCCGTCGGGAATACCGTTACGAGCTTTGGATCGCCGCCGTAGCCTTCGGTGGCGTCGAACAAAGCGCGCAACAGGCGGCGTGGCGTATCGTGCGTCCCCGGCGTCTCGAGATCCAGGCCGAGCGCGGTCAGGATCTCTGCCAGGTTGGCTTCGTGGCGGGCCCAGTCCTCCGGCGAGATGGCCGCTCTGCGCTGTCGTGCGGTCTCGTCGTCCAGTCCGCCGAGCAGCCCGGCAGCCGCGCGCTGAGCCACTCCGTCGAGATCGTCGTCGGGGTCGCCTCCAAGCGACGGGGAATACTGGTGTGGGTAATGGGCGATGCGCGTTCCGCGGTCGAGCTTGAGCTGGGCAGCTGCGAGCTCGTTTGGGCCGACGGCCTCGTGTCCGGTCATTGCGACTTCCCTTTCTCCAGGGCCACTATGAGGGCCGCCGACCCCGCTCCACTGCGCCGGCCTGCGCCGTCGCGACGGCAGGAACGGTGCGCCTGCGCGGACCTGCCGCTTGTTACATCAGTCGCAGCTCCGGGGCCTCGTCTTCGGCGATGCTGCGGGCGCAGGTCGGGCAATACCAGCGCGCCTCCAGGGGCGTTCCGCAGGCCTGGTGACGGAGCGCGTCCGACGTCCCCGGGCGCGACCCCCAGTCGGCGAGCAGTCGAAGGGCACCGGCAAGCTCCCGTCCTTCCGCCGTCAGCTCGTAGCTCAACCTGAGCGGCCGCCTGGAGTACGGGCTGGCGACCAGGACGCGCTCGCGTTCGAGACGCTTGAGCCTGTCGGACAGGATGTTGGGCGCGATACCGGGAAGCGCGGTCTGCAGGTCGTTGAACCTCCTCGGCCCTTCGAGCAGCGCCTCGACCACAAGCAGGCTCCAGCGATCCCCGACGCGATCGAGGGCCGCCTGGAGCGGAGAGGGCCGCGGCTCTTCTGGCATGGCTCAATCGTAGCGCGTTACCTATTGCGCGTTGCCGTTCGGCGTTGTAACTTGCAACTCGCTAGTTACTACACCGACGGTCGGACGCAGACGCGAGCCGGCCCCGCATGAAATGGCCGCCGTGCTTTGTCGGGCGGCCCCAGGAGCGATCGAATGAGCGCGTTGGATGAATTGCAGCAGGCGGTGGCCCGAATCGGTGAGGCGGCAGCACCCGGAGTCGTCGGGATCGGCGGACTCTGGCGCCGCGGGTCGGGCGTGATAGTGGGCCCGAACCGCGTTCTCACGAACGCCCACAACGTTCACGGGGACGAAGCCACGTGCGTCTTCGCCGATGGCCGGCAGGCTCGCGGACGATTGCTCGGCGTGGACATGGACGGCGACCTGGCGATCCTCGAGGTCGACACGGGCGCTGCGGCTCCGTTGGCCTGGGCGCCCGCGGCCGATCCAGCGGTCGGCACTGTCGTCTTTGCCGTGGCCAGCGCCTCGAGCGGCGGCGTGCGCACGACCTTCGGGCTCGTCTCGGGCAGGGAGCGCTCGTTCCGTGGGCCCGGCGGTCGGCTGATCGGCGGGAGCATCGAGCACACGGCACCGCTGGCCTCAGGGTCGTCCGGCAGCCCGATCCTCGACGCGGAGGGACGGCTGCTCGGCCTGAACACTCAGCGTCTCGGCGAGGGCTTCTACCTCGCGCTCCCCGCGGACGCAAGCTTGCGAGCCCGAATCGACGCCCTGGGGCGGGGCGAATCCACCGTTCGGCCGAGGCTCGGCATCGCGGTGGCTCCGAGCCACGTGGCCCGACACCTGCGACGGGCCGTCGGCCTTCCGGATCGCGACGGCGTGCTCGTTCGCGGCGTAGAGGAGGGCAGTCCGGCCGAGGAAGCGGGGATCCGCGAAGGCGACCTGATCGTCTCGGCGGCCGGAGCGCCGATTTCCGACCCGGACGAGTTCCACGAGGCGCTCGAAAAGGCCGGCACGGGCAAGCTTTCCGTCGGCCTGGTTCGTGGCGTTGAAGAGTTGACGGTCGACGTCACCCTGGGCGGCGGGTCGGCCGCGAAGCCGAACTGACGGGCCGGGCCCTGGGGCGACGCCTGGCCCAGGTTAGCCGTAGGAGGCCGGCCGAGCGGTCCTAGTGGGCGTAGCTCGCGGATTCGGACCGCACAAGGTCGACCAGATTCCCGAGGGCGATGTTGACGTCGACCGCATGAAGTCCCCACCGCGGGCCCGACACGGCCCTCACAGTGGGCCGAGGATCGGCCGAGCCTTTCGTGCGGTCGATCTGGAGCCAGGTCGCTCCCTCGGCGGTGACGCAATGGGCAGAGTATTCGCCGGGAGTCGCAACGAACGGCGTCGAAACCGGCACTGACGGAGCCGACCCACCGAGAAGCGTCGATAGTCCCTGTGTCGGTAAGTACGGCGCGAGAGCTGCCGTCCCACCGCCGGGAGCGGCCGGGTTCACGCACAAGACCTGCCTCGGCTCCGAGGCGGCCGACCCGATCGCCCCAAATGGGTTGAGCCCGGTCCCGACACGCCCGAAATACGCGTCGGCCGGGGGCACGCCATCGAAGCTGGAGTAGGCCACGACGCAGCCGGTCTGGCTGGCGGATCCGCAGGCCGGGATGTTCTGGAAATCGCCGCCCACCGTCGCTCCGACCGGCACGGTCACGTTGCCGCCGAGGAGAAGCGCCGAGACGAGAAGTTTCCGCGTCGCGGGATCGGGATCGATCTCGTACTTGAGGAGAGCGATCAGCATCGACGCGCCCTGTGAGTGGCCGATGAAGACGATGCCGCGGCCGTCGTTGTAGTGGGCCAGGTAGTCGCGGAAGGCCGAGTTGACGCCCAGATACGCGGTCAGTGCGCCGGCTACGGTGATGCCACCTGGCTTTGCGGTTTCGGTCAAGGTCAACTGGGGGTACATCGGCGCGAAGACGCGGCACACCTGAGAGAAGCGAGCCGCTTGGGCGGTAGCGACGGCGCGCTCTTCGGGATCGATCGTCAGATCGCTGTTGGTCCCAGCCTGGCGGCTGACCGTCGGATACACGTAGAAGCAGTCGATCGGCGGATCTTTGGCGGGCGCGGCGGGTTCGACGTGGGTCGAGCCGTCTGCTTCGACGACGGTCGTGTCGAGGTCGCCCACGCAAGGATCGCTCGCAATCCCTGGCCGGCAAAGCCACACCGTATCCGAAGCGGTGCTCGGGCCGGCGGTGGTGGTCGGGACGGATGCGCTCGGAGAGGCGGTCTCGAGTGAGGTCGGCGTCGGCGTGCCGCATGCGGCAGTCGCCAGCGCTAACGCCAAAACGAGAAGCCGAGGGGTCGCCTTGTGCATGTCTCGCATAGTCGCGCCAATCGACGTTTCGTGTCGGGTATGTGATTGCGACGCTCCTCGTGCCTACTCTGGCCCACCTCGCGACCCCGTCCAGACGGGCAGCGGACTCACGCGAAACCTCGGCGTAGACTCGGCTCATGAACTGGTTCGTCGATTCCCACAAGCTCCGTATGCCTTCCCCCAACGAGATCCTGCCCGGCCGGACGGAGGCTTTGCCCGTCCCCGAGCGCCACGCCGTAAACGGCGCCGCCCTGCGTCCGCCGTATCCCGCCGGAACCGAGATCGCCGAGTTCGCGATGGGCTGCTTCTGGGGCGCCGAGAAGCTCTTCTGGCAGACGCCCGGCGTCGTTTCGACCGCGGTCGGCTACGAAGGCGGCTCGACCCCCAACCCGACCTACGCAGAGGTCTGCACCGGCAAGACCGGCCATGCCGAAGTCGTTCGCGTCGTCTTCGATCCGAAGCTGATCTCGTACGCCGAGCTGCTCAAGATCTTCTGGGAGGAGCACGACCCGACGCAGGGCATGCGCCAGGGCAACGACCGGGGTACGCAGTATCGCTCGGCGATCCTGACGCATGGCGATGCTCAGCAGCGCGAAGCGAAGGCGTCGCGGGACGTGTTCCAGGCCGGCTTGAAGGCTGCAGGCCGCGGTACGGTCACGACCGAGATCCAGCCCGCGCCCGAGTTCTACTTCGCCGAGGCTTACCACCAGCAGTATTTGCACAAGGTTCCGAACGGTTACTGCCCGAACCATGCCACCGGGGTGACCCTACCAGCCGACTTCTTCAAGTCCGAGGCGGGGGCGCAAAGAGCAGCCGAGGCGGCCGCGGCGATCCAGCAGGCCCGCTGACCCAGGCTATGCTGCTCGAGACGGCGGCGCGTTGGGAGTCGAGGCGGGGGTTCGCTATCCGAGCCTCGTCGCGGACGTCTCGAAGACTCTGAGCCAGCTGTCGCGCGTGGCCAGATCGGAGAAGCTGAGCGTCAACCGCGTCTCTTCGAAGTCGAGGCGCACGGCAGGCCGGGGGCCGTCCCACGGGAACACGCTCCCAGTGCGGACCGTCACGACGAAACCCGGATCGAAGCGGATCGTAGGGACGAGATCGCAGTCGATGACGATCTCTCCGGCGGCCGAATTATCGGCGTAATCGGCAAGCTTGATTGAGCCTCGGCTCTCGCGAATCCTTACCGTGCGGTTGAGGAAGCCGTCCGTGATCCCACTCACTCGAACGTCGGCGTCGTGCTCGGGGTAAGCCGCTCCGGCGGCCGGCCGCCCCGGCCCAGACTCGATGAAGACCAGATAGCCGGCCAGAGTGCCTGCGAGGATCCACGTGGCCAGGAGCAGCAGACCCAGGCCGATCGCGACGTTAGCCGGCGCGGCCGAGAAGGGGTTGTAGACGCCGACCAGGAAGCCGACCCCAATGAAGCTGAGCACCGTCACCGCTGCCAACGCGACCATCGGTCGTCTGCCTGCGGGAAGGGCGTGGGTGCGGTAGGCGTGATACCCGCCCGCGGAGACCAGGCGCGCCGCAAATGTCCTGACCGAACCCAAGTTGGACGTGCCCACAGTTCCGACCCCTATCAGCTTGCCGTGCCTTGGGCTCCGAATCGAAGCATGGGCGCCGCCGCTTTCGCAGTCAAGAATCGGCAAGCCCGAGCGAAGCTCTCCGATCGTCCACAGCGAAATTCCCTATCTGCCGCAGGCGCCAGTCTGCTACTCCGCGGACGGTAGGACCGCGTCCTGGGCGGGACCGACCCAGATCCCCTGGACGTTCGTGAACTCGCGTATCCCGAAAGCGCCGAGCTCCCGGCCGTAGCCGCTGCGCTTCACCCCGCCGAAGGGCAGGCGCGGGTCCGACGCCACCATCCCGTTCACGAACACGGCGCCCGACTCGATAGTCCGTGCAATCGCCTCGCCGCGGGCCACGTCGGACGTCCAGATGGCTGCGCCCAAGCCGTACTCCGACCCGTTGGCCACTGCAAGCGCCTCGTCCGCGTCGGCGACCCTTCGAACGGCGGCCACCGGTCCGAAAGTCTCCTCGGCCAGCACCGGCATGCCGTCGCGGACCCCCACCAGCACGGTCGGCTCGTAGAAGAAGCCGCGGCCCTTCCGCGGGCCCCCGCCGACGAGGACTCGCGCACCCTGGCGCACCGACTCGTCTACCTGCCTCTGGAGCGCCTCGCGCAGATCCGCCCGCGCCAGTGGGCCGATCTGCGTGGACGGATCGAGCGGATCGCCTACCCGCAGCGCCGCTACCGCCTGCGCGAAGAGAGCCTCGAACTGGTCCGCGACGCTCTCCGCCACCAGAAACCGCTTGGCGGCGATGCACGACTGGCCCGTGTTCTGGTTTCGCGCCCTTGCCGCGGTGAGGGCGGTAGCCGCAACGTCGGCGTCTGCGAGGACGATGAACGGATCCGATCCGCCGAGCTCCAGCACCAGCTTCTTGAGCGCACCTCCGGCGACGGCGGCGACCCGCGCGCCAACTTCGGAGCTGCCGGTGAGGGTCACGGCACGAACCCGCGGGTCGCGAATGAGCGGCTCGACCGCCGCGCCGGGCAAGAGCAACGACCGGAAGAGACCGCGTGGAAATCCCGCGGCCTCGAACGCAGCCTGAACCGCGAGCGCGCACTGCGGGATGTTCGAGGCGTGCTTGAGGATCGCGCCGTTGCCGGCCATGAGCGCCGGCGCGGCGAACCTCATGACCTGCCAGAAGGGGTAATTCCAGGGCATGATCGCGAGTACCACGCCGAGGGGCTCGTACGCCACGTAGCTCCGAGCGGCGTTCGTTTCGATGACCTCGTCGGCCAGGAATCGCCCGGCGTTCGCCGCGTAGTACCGGCACGCCCAGGCGCACTTCTCGATCTCTCCCCTAGATTCGGTGATGGGCTTGCCCATCTCGAGAGTGATGAGGCGCGCGTAGTAATCGCGCCGCTCGATCAAGTGCTCGGCAAGCCGCGTCATCGCGGTGGCGCGCTCGTCGAACGAGACTCGCGCCCAGGCACGCTGGGCCGCTTGCGCATCGGCAATCGCGGTCTCGACCTCGGCGGGAGTGCTTTCGTCGAAGCGCGCCAGCACCTCCTCGGTGGCGGGGTTGATCGAGAGGATCATTCGGCCAGCCAAGCCTCCATCCGCATCTCCTTCGCATCTGCCAGCGGCCCGTAGATGCCACCCATCCTGATCCCCTGGAACGCAGCGGTCACCCTCGCCGTGGGAAATCGACTCCGGACCCGATTTGAGGCGAACGTTGCGAGCGCGCCGGCAGCGTGTCAACGGTTCCGTCGATAGGTCCCACAGCGCAGTTCCCGAGGGCCATCGAGGGCGACGCGAAGCGGGTGGGGCCGGTCGACCCGGAGGATCAGCTCAACCAGTTTCTCCAGGCAACTCGATCGCCCGGAGGCCATGACCGGATCCTCGACGGCGGCCCGACGCGCCCTAGCTGGCGAGCTTGATCTCGGCCAGTCGCAGGGCGATCGCGACTTCAGCGCGGGTTCGCACGGCCAGCCGGACCGGCCAGCCTTCCATCACCTTCGTCGTCGCGGCCAGTTCCTCGCGGATCGGGGCCGGCAGGTCGGCGGCCAGGGCCGCATCGCGCGCGGCATCCGGAAGCGCCAGACCGATGCGGAAGTGGCCGGCGTCGGGCGTCATGTACAGGATTCCCTTGTTGCCGCGCTCGAGCCGACACGACCAGCCGTATTTGCGGCCGCCGTAGACCCAACGCTCGGTCACCGCGGGGCAGGCGGCTCGGATTTCCTCCTGAAGCTCCGACCAAAGAGCGCCGGCGGGTCCGAGCAGATCGAGGAAATCAGCGGAGCTTGGTGGCGGCGGCCCATTCCTCGTGTCGCCCGTCATCGAGTCCGACCTCCGAGTGAAGACGGCCGAACCGCTGCGCGGCCCTCAGTTCCCGAGTCTACAAGATGGCCATCGCCCGATTTCGGCAGTGACGCCCTTGATCAAACTGCGATTCATGCCTGGGGTGACTACTATCCACGTCCAGCTCGCCGAGCCGACCGACCTGGGGCTTAGCGCCACCGTGGCGGGCCACGGCCGAGCACGAGCGACCACTCCGTCGCTCGGGCGAAGGAGCTCTTCGGCGCGAACGTCGTGGAGCGGATGGCTGCCGTCTGGGCCGACCAGCCGCGGGCCGTTCAGCGCGTCGAGTGGGGAAGGGACGGATCCGCCGTGGCCGCCGAACGATCCAAAACCGACATTGAACGGCATCTGCAGACCTCCAGGGTGACGGGATGAGCCTCGGCGTCCGCTCGAACGGATTCAGACTACATCCCGCCCCGAGGGTCTACCTGAGCGTTCGATCCGCGTACGCCTCGAGGCGCTGCAGGGCCTCGGGCATGTTGGTACGCCCGAAGCCGATCCGGAAGCGGTTCGCGGTGTCGTCGAATACGGTCCCCGGGAGCAGCAGGACGCCTGTTTCGCGCACCAGATCCTCGGCAAAGCGCTCTATTGGCACGTCCGCGACCAGTCGGGGAAAGCCGATGCTCCCGCCGCGCGGTCGCACCCACTCGAACACGCCCGGCCAGCGGCCGAAGAACGCGTCGAGCAGCGGCAGGTTGCCGAGGACGATGCCGCGGTTCCGGGCCAGCACCCGGTCCCGAGCACGCAGCGCGATCAGCGCCAGCACCTCCGACGGCGCCGAGCTGCAGATCGTCGTGTAGTCCTTGAACGCGGCCAGTCGAGCCAGCAGCTCGCGATCGCGCGTCGCGATCCAGCCGATGCGCAGGCCGGCGAGACCGAACGACTTGGACATGACGCCTATGCTGACGCCGTTGTCGAGGATGTCGGCGCCGGCAGGCAGGCGGTCGGCCGGGTCGAACTCGAGGAAGCGGTAGACCTCGTCGACGACCAGCCGGGCGCCCGACTCGGCCGCCAGCTCGACCAATCGATCGAAGGTGGCCCTGTCGCTCAGCGAGCCGGTCGGGTTGTGAGGCTCATTGACGAGAATGAGCCGCGTGTTGGGCCGGAGAGCGGCGCGCACTTCCGCGGTGTCGAGGCGCCAGCCGGCGTCCGGTCGAAGCTCGACGCGGCTGACCTCCGCGCCGGAAGCTCGGGCGACTTCCGCCAGCGATTCGTATGCGGGCCGCACCACGACGGCATGGTCGCCGCTCCCGAGCAGAACGTTGTGCAGCGCGAAGACGGCCTCTTCGGCGCCGGCGAAGACGAGCACGTCGTCGGCCTGTACGTGCTCGTACAGCCGCGCTATCTCGGCCCGGAGCGCGGGGTCTCCGGCCGATTCGGTGTAGCCAAGGCGGAGGTCGTCCCAGCGCCGCCGATCGGCCTCGTCGGCGAGATCGAGCAGGTCGCGCAGCGGCCATCCTTCCACGTCCGAGGCGCACAGGAGCAACTCCGCCGCGAACTCCCAGCGGGCGAAGAAACGTTCCAGGGCGAATTCGTGCAGCCGCATTACTCGGCAACGGTACCTTGTCCAGTCGACTGGGGCAGCCGATAACTCAACGGCAGGCCAGGCCGCGAGCTACGGCCTCCTGCCGATTGTTGGCGCCCGAGTCCGGGAGTGGAGATGATGGAGCCGATCACCGGATCCTGCCGCACCAGACCCAGATGGGCTCTGGCAGCCACGGCCCTGTGAACCTGCCGGCGGCCGCCTGGTTGGGCGCGCGGAGTCAGCGGCAGGCCGGCATCGCCCTATTCCGGCCTGCCGGAGTATCTCGCGCGCTCCTGCTGGCCGCCGTCGTCGTCACTGCCGTGAGCGCGCTCCTCGAGGTTGCCAATCCGGGCAACTACTGGGTGCTGTTCGAGGATGTTTCAGCAGCCGTGGCGCCCGGAGCGGGCGCGATCGCGGTGGCGATCGCGGCGTCCAGAAGCGTGCCGGAGCACCGGTCCTTCAAGTGGTTGCTCGCTTTGGCGTTGGGCCTCACGGCGTTCGGTCAGCTCGTCTCAGACGTTCCCGACGTGTTCCCAGGCATGGCTGGTCCCTGGCTCCGGGTCGTCTCCGAAGCCTGCAACGTAACCGGGGCCAGCGTCAGCATCGTGCATCGTGGCTCTGTGGCGAACCTTGTACGGACGCCTCGAAGGAGAGGCCCGACGGCAGGCGCTCCTCGACGGTCTCATCATCATGGCGGCCACGATGACCTTCATCGGTGCCGTTTGGCTGCTGGGCGGCATGGTGCCGGGATCGCAGGCCGACGCCGTCTTCGCGGGCACGACGCTCGGCCTTCTGGTGCCGCTCGCCTCCGCCGTCTTCGTGTCCACCGCGGCCGCAGCCGCCGGGTGCGCGCTGGCGCTCCGGGTCGAGTCCGGCCGCCGGGGCGTGTGGGCGGTCGTCGCTGGGGTGGTGCTCATCGACGTGGCCTGGAATGGCTGGTTCGGACGCATCCTCTCCGGCGCCCCCGACGGCATCGAGCCGATGGATTTCATCTTCCCTGCGGGGGCGTTGATGGCCGCTTACGGCGGCCTGACCTGGACTCTCCGACCCGGTGGCGGTCGGCGTTACGAGGGCAGCGCCCGGGCCATCTCCGACTGGCTTCCGATTGCCGCCATAGTCGGTTGCGTCTTCCTCGACGTCATGCCACGCTGGCGCCCGCTCGACGTGGATCCCATCGCCATCGGGACGTGCCTGGTCGTGCTGCTGGCCGTAATCCGCCAGCGGTTGCTCCAGGGCTCGGCGCGCATCGCCTCTGAGCGGCTGACGTCGGAGATGCAAGAGCGCGCCGCGACGACGGTATCGATGGCGCTGCTCGAATCGGCGACCACGGTCGAGGGCACCGCGGAGCGGATATGCGCCGAGGCGCTCCGGATCGAAGGCATCGACACCGTCGCCGTCTTCGGCTTCACCCAGGACGCGGTAGTTCCGCTGGCCCAGGCGGGTCCCGAGACGCGCCCCGTGGCCGTGGGCGAGCCGATACCGGTCGAAAGCGCGCGAGAGCTCCGAGAGCACGCCGACTTCGGCCTCTGGATCGAATCCTGGGCAGACCGGACGCCCCGAGACGACTTCGATCGGGCCATCGCCGCCTCTGGCTTGCGGGCGGAAGCTCTGGCTCCGCTCGTCTGGAACGATCGAACGATCGGGCTGCTTTCCATGGGTGCGATTTCGCCGGCCCATGCCCGCAACCTGGGGGACCGGCTGGCTACGTTGACGGAGTTCACAGTCATGTCCGCGGCGGTGCTCGGGCCGATGCTGTCGCGGCGCTGGGAGAGAGAACGGCTGCAGCATGACGTCGACGCGACCATCTCCGGGCAGGCTTTCTATCCCGTGTTCCAACCGGTCGTCGACCTTGCTGCCGGCAAGTCCGTCGGATACGAGGCCCTGACCAGGTTCGAGGACGGCACGCGGCCGGACCTGGCCTTCCTGGCGGCCGACAAGGTAAGCATGATGGTCAAGCTCGAGACCGCGACTCTCCGCGAGCAGGTCAGGCAGGCACGCCGTCTTCCCAAGGGCGCCTGGCTCAGGTTGAACATCTCCCCGGCACTGGCGATGGCGCTGATCCCGCTGCTCGACGTGCTCGCCGAGGCCGACAGGGACGTCGTGCTCGAGATAACCGAGCACGCGGAGATTGGGGATTACCCGCGACTGATGGCGGCGCTCGGCCAGGTGCGCCACCGCGCTCGACTGGCGGTGGACGACGCCGGAGCGGGGTACGCCGGGTTGCGCCACATCCTCGAGTTGCGGCCTCATTTCGTGAAGCTGGACATCTCGCTGGTGCGCAATGTCGACAACGACCCGGCCCGGCAGGCCATGGTCATCGGCATGGCCCACTTTGCGGCGAACGTTGGCTGCGATCTCATCGCAGAAGGGATCGAGACGGCCAACGAGCTCACGACACTCAAGCTCCTTGGCGTGGCGTTCGGGCAGGGCTATCTGTTGGGCAAACCCGCAGCGGTCGACGCGGCGAGAGTTAAGACCGCGACGGTCGCGCGTGCCGCCGGCAAGTCGGGCCGGACCCGGCGTTCCTCGGCATCCGCGGCGTCCGTGGCATCTGCGGCAGCGGCGGCGGCTGCCTTCGGGACCGCGGCTTCCGCCGTCGGGACCGCGGCTTCCCTCGGAGCAGTGCCGCCACGACGACGGCGCACAGCTGCGGCGGCCAGAAACTGAGCTCCTTACCTCGATCGGCCCTCCAGCCCCGGGCTCGTGGCGTAGCCGAGGATCAGGCCTGGCCGGCTGGGATCTCGGGTGCCAGCTCGAGGTAGTTGCTTGCGCCAAAGCCGATCGCTTCGTAGAGCGGTCGACCCTCCCGACTGGCTCTCAGCCAGATCCTTCCGATACCCCTGGCGCGTGCTTCTTCGATGACCCGTGCCATGAGTGCCCGCGCGATCCCGCGGCGTCGGAACTCGAGCTTCGTGTAGACGTTGAGGACGTAGGCCTCCACGCCCTGGAGGTTGCGAGGACCAGGTGGGTGCGGAAACCACATGATGGCGGCCGTTCCAGCCGGGCGACCGCCGATCTCCGCCAGCCAGGCGGCGAAGTCTCGATCGAAGTGTTCTGCCAGCCAACGCCCATTGGCCTGTCGGACCGCGTCGGGATCCCACGGGCGTTGGGCCTGCCCGGCCGCAGCGATGTCCTCGATCATGCCCATTCGGAATTCGAGCAGGGTAGGCAGGTCGGATCGGGCGGCCGCGCGGATAAGGAAGACGTCGGCAGCCGAAGGCGGTGAGCTCATGCCGCGAATGATGAAACGTGGGGGGCGCCGCCGCACGGCAACGGCGCCCCATCGAAACTCAGGTCAGGGCGTGACCGTGAGCGTACCCTCGGAGACGGTCTTGCCTGCAACCGTGAGCGTGAACTTCCAGGTGCCGGCGCTCCAACCAGGCACGTCGGTGCTCAGATCACTGGTGCCTGTTGTGCAGTCCGCGCCGCTGGTGTCGGATGTCGGTATGGCGAATGAGCCGAGCTCGACCCCGTCTTTGGAGATGGCCATGGTCACTACGTCGGATCCCTGAGTATCCGTGTATATGTACGTGGCGTAGACGTGCGTGGACGCGCCAACGGTCGTGACCTGATGGGAAACGCTGCAGCCTTTCGGGTCGGCGGCTGGAGCGTCGGTCGAAAAGACCACCTTCCCCCGGTCCGCCAGGCCTTGAATCTTGGCGAAGGCGAATAGCCCGCCGATCACGACGATCGCAACGATCACGAATGCGCCGATCAGCTTGCGTCGTCCGCCGGACTTCTGCGGCGTCTGCGGCCAGGGCTGCCCGGGCACGTAGTAGGGCTGCGACGCTGCCGGTTGGCCTGGGGTCCCCCACGGCGCCGGTTGATCGGCCGGGGCCCAAGGCGGCGTCGGCTGGCCCGGTTGCGGCGGGGGACCGGGCGCCCACGGAGCCGTCGGCTCCACGGGAGCGCCCCACGGCGGCGTCGGCTGGGCCGGCGGGGCCCATGGGGACACGGGCTGGCCCGGCTGAGGCTGGCCCGGCTGGGGATCGGCCCCCCAAGGCGGCGTCGGCTGGCCCGGCTGCGGCGCTCCCGACTGGGGATCGGCCCCCCAAGGCGGCGTCGGCTGGCCCGGCTGCGGCGCTTCCGACTGGGGATCGGCCCCCCAAGGCGGCGTCGGCTGGCCCGGCTGCTGGTTGGTGGGATCCATCAGGGCCTCCAGATGTGAAGACGTGGCCAATCGGGAGCGAGTCGGAGCATAGCCGTTGCGGAGCTTCATGTTTGGCGAGTGCAACGGACCCGCGCCTCTCGGAGCGCATGATGCGAGACGCCGTCGGCCTTTCAGCGGCCGTCCGTCCGTGCACGTGCTACGGTCCAAAGGACGATGCCCCTTCCACGGAACGGCGTCCCTGGTACGGAACGCGTCTGCAGTCAGGTATTCGAGTGATGCGACCTTTCTTCGGCTTTCACATGCCTAACTACACGTTCGAAGGCGTGCCCGACTCGGGCATCTTCGACCACGTGGTCGAGCTGGCCACGCCGGCCGAGGCTGCCGGCTTCGACCTCATCACGGTGATGGATCACTTCTACCAGATAGGCGCCATCGGGCTCGAAGATGAGCCGATGCTCGAGGCCTACACGACCCTCGGCGCCCTGGCAGCCCGTACCGACCGCGTCCTGCTCGGGACGATGGTCAGCGGCGTCACTTACCGAAACCCCGCGATGCTGGCCGAGACCGTTACGACCCTGGACGTCATCTCCAAGGGCCGCGCGATCCTGGGCATCGGGGCCGCCTGGAACGAGTCCGAGCATCGAGGATTGGGCTTCGACTACCCGCCGATCGGCGAGCGAGAGGATCGCCTCGAGGAAGCTCTGGCGATCTGCAAGGCCATGTTCACTGAAGAGCGCCCGAGCTTCCAGGGCGCCCACTACCGGATCGAGCAAGCGCTCAACCGGCCGAGGCCGATCCAGCCAGGCGGCCCCAAGATCATGGTCGGGGGCGGCGGCGAGAAGCGGACGCTCAAGCTCGCGGCTCGCTACGCGGATATCACGAACTGGTTCGGCACGTTCGAGGAAGCCACGCACAAGCTCGACGTCCTCGCCCGCCATTGCGAGGCCGTCGGCCGCGACCCGGCCACGATCGTCAAGACCGTCGCTTCGCCGATCCTCCCGGTCGTGAGCGAGGCGGACAAGGCTCGGGTTCTGCAGTACATCCCTGAGGCGCGCCGGGCGATGGTCCAGCCCGTCCTCATCGAGGAAGGAGCCGAAATCCTGCGCCGTTACCTGGATGCCGGGTTCAACGGCTTCGTCTTCCGAAACGCCCAGGTGCGCACCCCCGAGGCGATCGGCCAGGTGGGCGAGCTGATCCACATGCTGCGCGGCCAGGAGGTGGCGGTATGAGCGTCGACATCGACAAGACGGAGCTTCGCAAACGCCTGACGCCGCTCCAGTTCTCGGTGACGCAGGAAGCCGCGACGGAGCGCCCGTTCACCGGCGCTTATTGGGACGACCACGAGGACGGCAGCTACCGCTGCGTGGTCTGCGGCGAGGTGCTGTTCGAGTCGAAGACGAAGTTCGACAGCCATAGCGGCTGGCCGAGCTTCTCGGACGTTCTCGACCAGGCGAAGGTCGTCAAGAAGCGGGACTCCAGCTTCGGGACGCATCGGACCGAAGTGAACTGCGCCAATTGCGGCGCCCACCTGGGCCACCTGTTCGACGACGGCCCGGGGCCCACCGGCCTGCGGTATTGCATCAATTCGGCCTCGCTCGACTTCCAGAAGCGGGCAGGGGAGTAGATCCTCAGGCGAGGACGCGCGAGGAAGTTCAGCCCTCTCTACCGCGCGGTGGCGGCGATTTGCGCCTTGTTCAATGCGAGCTTCGGCGGCACCGAGATCGTTGTCGGCCTGGTCGTGCTCGTCGCGCTTGCTGGCGTGACCATTACGCTGGGCGCCTGCTCTTTCGCGCGTTCGGCGGCGTAAGCTCTTGGCGAACCCGCACCGAGGGGAGCTATGGGGATCGAAATCCGAGTCTGTCCTCCGGACCGCTTCCGGGAGCTGCTCAAGCTGGCGGGCGTCGCCTTCAGCGAGGACGTGCCCGAAGACTTGATGGACCGCGTCGAGCGGGTCGCCGAGAAGGAGCGCTTCTTCACGGCTCTCGAGGGCGATCGGATGGTGGCCACGTCCGGCGTCTTCACGATGCTCATGAGCGTTCCCGGCGGGGAACTGCCCGCGGGTGGTTTGACATGGGTATCGGTGCTGCCCTCTCACCGCCGCCGCGGGCTGATGCGCGGCATGATGCGACTGATGACCGACGACTGTCACGGACGCGGCGAGCCGATCGCGATCCTGTGGGCCGCCGAAGGTGCGATCTACCAGCGCTTCGGGTTCGGGCTGGCCACGTTCAGCCTCAATCTCGATGCCGAGACACGGTCGGTCGGCTTCGCTCGCGAGTGGGAAGCGGAAGGAGCCTGTCGCCTCATCCCGGCTGGCGAGGGGCTCGACCTCGTAGCCCCCGTCTACGAAGCCGCTCGGGTTCAGCGAGCGGGTTTCCTGGCGCGGACACCCGATTGGTGGGTCGGGATTCTCCCGCGGCCGGAGAAGGACCCGGCGGGTGGCGAACCGAAGCGTCTCGTGGTCTACGAGACCGCGGACGGACCCGAGGCATATGCGGTATACAAGGCAAAAGGCGACTGGAACGTGCGCGGTCCGGCCGGCCTGGTGACCGTGGAGGAGGCGATTGGAGCCACGCCGCGCGGAACGCGGGAAATCTGGCGCTTCCTGCTGAACGTCGATCTGATGCGGACGCTCAAGGCATCGCGACTGCCGGCGGACCACGCCCTCTTCCACCTGGCCGACGAACCCAGGCGCCTCGGGACGAGCGTCGGCGACGGGTTGTGGCTGCGCATCGTGGATGTTGCCGTTGCGCTGGAGGGACGGACCTACGGGATGGACGGCGCGGCCGCTGGGCAACTGACGTTCGACTTGCGCGACGAATACTGCCCCTGGAATGCCGGCCGCTGGACGCTCGACGTCGAGCATGGGCGGGCGCGCGTGGTGCGCTCGGATGGACCGGCCGACCTCGCGCTCGACGCGGGCGACCTGGGCGCGCTGTTTCTGGGTGGCGTCGGGGCGACCGTGCTGGCCCTGACAGGGCGAGTCGTGGAGTTGCGCGGGGGAAGCCTCGCCAAGGCGGATCGCCTGTTCCGGACCGCCGTCGATCCCTGGTGCCCGCAGGAGTTCTAACGGCCCCCTGCCCCGGTGGCTGGATCAGACCTCGAAGCGGACCGGCTGGTGGTTGCCCGACGGAGCGCAAACGTCGCAGAGCGTCAAGCCGTCCTCGATCAGGGCCGCGCGCCGCCGCCCGCGTCCCGCCTGCAATGAGACGGGGTGCTTGCACACCGAGCAGCGAAGCGGCTTCGCCTCCATGTCATCGCCTCGTATCGCCATTCCTGTCATCACCCTAGCAAGTGGCCGGGCACCTGGCGCTGCCGTGGCTTGCGGGGTGGCATATCCCGAGTGCGCAAACACTCGTATGCCGGGAGTCGGTTCCCGACGGTCGGCCGACGATGCGACGTCTGCATCAAACCGGGGGGTGACGATCCTCCACCGCCAACCCGATCCGAACGGGGCCGTATCCCCTACGTCGCTCTGCAGTGGCTCCCACCCACCTGAATCCGCAGGTCCGTCGGGGCTCCGTTCGTCGCGAATTCTATCGACTGCGGCGGCCCATATTTCGGTCGGACTGCACATTTCGGGGGAACCGCTGGGATCGCTTGAGCGTCCATGGTTCATTCGACCCAACCGTCCCGATCCCATCGTGAGGAGCCCGACCATGAACCGCCCGAATCTGGCCTTACCGACCCGAAAGCTCCTGGCCGGCTTGCTCATCGTTGCGCTGGCCTCGCTGGCCGTCGGTTGGACCGCCGGACGGGTAGCCGCATCCGGCGCTACCCATTCCGCGCCATCGCCGACGATCTCGGCCGACAAGGTCAACTCCAATCCCGCTGAACAGATCGCCCGCGGAGAACCGCAGATCGGCCTCAATACTGGTACCGGCACGGCCTCCGCGGCATCTGGCGTGGGCGGCGGAACCTCCGTCGCGTACCCCGGACCGATCTATCCCGGATCGCTCGGAGCGGCACCTGAGGGCACGATCCTGGCGGGCGGAAGCGGCACCGCCGACATGAAGTCGGACGGCTCCGACCGGGCGAGCGCGCTGCCGAAGGCGACAACGGCGGCGCTCGCGGACGCCAGGACACAGGCCCAGGCGGTCGCGACGTCGATGGGCGTCTCGCTCGCGGGCATCTATTCGGTCACGGTGTCCACGGCCGACAGCTATGCCTACGCCGTGCCAGATTGCCTCGTGCCACCGGCGCTCCCCGGTGCGTTGCAGAGTGGGTCGGCCACCGAGGGCAGCGGAGCCGCTCCGAACGCTCCCGCTTCGGGCGCACCTGCCATCGCTCCCGTCCCGTCGCCCACGGTCTGCAGCTACACGAAGTCGACCGTGCCCACGTCGGCCCAGCTCGTCGTGACGGTCGTCGTGGCCTACAAGTTCGCGTAACCCGCAGGTCGAGCCGCCCCACGTCCCGGCGTGCTCCACCGCCGGACGAATCCCACCGGCACCCCTTGGTTATAGTTGGAGGCGGGTGACGAACTAGCGGCTGACGTCTTGCGGGACCGAGCGACGGGAGGAGCGGTGACGGCGCGGATCGGTGGCGTAGCCATACGCATCTGGCGGGCGCCGTGGACGCGCCGGCTTGGGTCGGCGCTCCTGTTCGCCTGGTTCGCTTACTGGACCTGGCAGGTAATCGGCGACAACTTCGGGCAGTGGCCTTACCACCTCGACGTGGTCGGAACCGACGGGCGCTTGTACTACCGAGCCGCACAGGTGTGGCTTGCCGGCGGAGATCCCTGGACGGCCTACGTCACCCAGAACTCCTTCCCCCTGTCCGGTCTCTGGGTTCGCTTCCTGTTCACCGGCCCGCCGCCGACTGTCCTGGCGTTCGTTCCATTCGCCTGGATACCCGAGCCGATCTTCGTAATCGCGTGGCTTGGGGCGACGGTCGTCGCGGCTCTCTACACGCTGCGACGGCTGCACCTGCCGGTTTGGTGGATCCTCTTCCCGCCGCTGGCCCAGGGCATCTTCGTGGCCAACCCCCACGTCGTCTGTCTCGCGCTGCTGCTGAGCGGCTCGAAATGGCTGCAGGCGCTGGCGGCGCCGATGAAGGCTTACGCCGTCATACCGATGGTGGGCGAGCGCCAGTGGCGGGCTCTGGCCATCCTGGCGGTCGGCGGCGCAGCCACGGTCGTCCTGTTCTGGCCGCTGTGGACGCAATACGCCGCCGACTACTCCTCGACTCAGGATTGGATCGTCGGAGCGACGCACGGCGGGTTCTCGGCCGCCCGCGATCCCCGCCTGTTGGTCGTGGCGCTGGCCGCCATCGGCCTTCTCGCCCTGATGGACCTCCGCTCCGCCTTCTGGCTCGCGGTCCCTGCCGTCTGGCCCGCAACGCAGTACTTCTACGCGACGTTCGCGTTGCCACTCCGCTCGCCGTGGCTGGCCGCGGCGCTGGCAGTGGGCGTTCATCGCCCGCAGGCGGGTGTCCCTTGGGCGATCATCGCCTACAGCCTGGTCCGCCTGATCATGCGGATTACCGGATACGCCGACCCGCGGCGGAGGCTCAGGCGAACTCCTCGCGCCATGGAAGCGCTTGGTCCCAAACCGCCGGCGTGGGGCGCCGAATAGTGCCGGCCTGAAAGCCCGCTTCGGCGTCGTCAGCGCACCGGCAAGATCGCCGCGATCACGCCCACGGCAGCGCCTATTCCCACCGCGGCGGTGCCGATCCGGGCGGACATGAGCATGTCGCGGGCTCGCGCCGCCGGATCGGTCACGAGCCGCTGAGTGCCGAGACTTCCGAAGTTGTACAACCCGCGCGACCCGAAGCCGGCGCAGAAGTGCAGGAAGGCCTGAAGGTAGCCCGACGCGGCGCCTGCCGCCGGCAGCGCGACGAGCAGTCGGACGGGCTGGGGCGCTCCAAGTGCGACGAATCCTACGAATAGCGCGATCGTCGCGACGAGCCCGATGTGGCCCGCCTGGCGCCGGCGAGCAATTTCTGCCGGGCCGATGTTGCAGACGCCGGCGTGGTAAGCGCTCTCGGTTGGCGTGCCGAGGGCGGAGAAATTGGCGGTAGTCATATCCGGAGTTCCTTGCCCGAAGGCGGATGGGCGGCGTTTCGGCGTCGAAGCCGGTGGCGCGAGGTTCTGGTGGCTCTAATCTACAAGCAGCCTACTCTGCATTCGCTCAGAACACCGCCCCGGATGACCTGGTGCCGGGGCGCGGGCCGGTTGCCGGAGGCCTGCGACTTGTGCCCGAGCGTATACTTGAACCGGGTCGAACGGGCAGCGCACGAGCCGCCCGAACAAGTAGGCCGAGCGAAATTCGGGGCGGAGCGGCCCATCCGCAGGGCCTCCCGAATCAAGTCGATCTGGCGGCGCGCGATGCCCGCCCAGAGCACCGTCCGCGCCACCTCCAAGGCGCCCTCCGGCGCGCCCGTGCCGGCATTTGAGACGACGTCAAGTTCACCGGTCTCAAGCGATTCCCGACCGAGCCCTGCGCCGGCGGCGCTCCAGGCGCCCCGCGCGGACGGAAGGGAGGGCCAAGATGGCACCAGTGGATCTCCAGAGAGCCTTCCAGTCGATGACGGTGCCGCCGCCGAAACCGCACCAGTCCGAGAAGCAAGTGGCGGTGGACATCGAAGAGCCGCGATCTGTGGCGGTGCCGATCGAAGTCACGCCGGTTTTCGAATGCCCGGACATGGATTGGCTGGGCGACGACGAGCAGGATGCGCTGGTGAGGAGGACGGTGCTCCTCCTCAATCCCGTGCTGCATTTCGGGCCACAGCCCTTGCCGCATATCCTCGATCTGCTCGAGTGCGACCTCGATGTTGACCCAGGCTGCGCCGAACGCCTCTTCTGGCTGGCCCAGGAACGGGGCTATCTGTCGCTTCACGAAGGCAACGTGTACCTCGGCCGGCTGCGCGCAGATGTGTGAGGTCCGGGCTCGGCCGCGTCTCGGGAGGCAGGGGGCGGCGGCCTGACCGCACTATCCGTCGCGGCCGGTGCTTCTGCTCCGAGATTCGATCGGCTGAGGCGACTAGGAAGTGGCGGCCATGGAGCGGCGAGGTCCGCCGTAGCCGGATCGAGCGGGCTGACGTCCGCGACCCGACGAATACGCCGCGCCCGAACGACCGAACGAGCTGGGCGAACGATCGGGCTCGCGCTCCGGGTCGGGCAGGAACTCCTCGACGACCGCGCACGGGATGGACTTGCGCAGCAGCCGCTGAACTCCCCGCAACTCCTCGACCTCGTCGGGCGAGACCAGCGAGATGGCGGTCCCGCTGGCGCCGGCTCGACCGGTTCGACCGATGCGGTGGATGTAGTCCTGCGGCTCGTACGGCAGCTCATAGTTGACGACGTAGGGCAGGTCTTCGATGTCGAGCCCGCGTGAAGCTACATCCGTGGCGACGAGCACCTTGACGAATCGGCCGCGGAAAGCCTCCAGCGCGCGAGTTCGTTCGGCCTGGCTGCGGTCGCCGTGGATCGCGGAAGTGCTGACGCCGCGCCGATCGAGGTACGAAGCCAGCCGGCTCGCGCCGATCTTGCTGCGGGTGAAGACCAGGACCTGCTCCATCGAGTCGCGCTGGATCAAGTGGATCAGCAGGTCGGCCTTGCGATTCTGGTCCACCGGGTAGAGGACCTGAGTCAGGTTGTCGGCGATGCTGTTGCGGGCGGCAACTTCGATGATCTCCGGGTCGTGCTGGAACTCCTTGGCCATCCGCCGGACTTCGTCGGAGAAGGTGGCGGAGAACAGCAGCGTCTGGCGCTTCTCGGGCAGGAGAGCGCAGATCTTGCGCACGTCCGG
>JGI24129J20441_1000003_pt1 | contig 58171 bp, 58 predicted proteins | sample BarGraNGADG00211_FD_20441 | JGI IMG/M metagenome (IMG submission 20441) | reverse complement strand
TCACCTGTTTTACGTCAAGCGTATAACAACGCGCGGGCTGCAAGATTCGACGCAACAGATAAAGAACATCTTAAACCGTTGAGCGACTATCCCCTAAGTGAGGATCAATTAGAGTTCGTGAGGTTGCAGTATAATGAATTGCGTGCCGATGCAGAGTCGGCGGAATCAGCACATGCGGAGTTCGTACGATTTATGCTAAAAAGACCCGACTTATATGAGGTTCGTGAAGTAAGCAGCATACTGAAGTTGTATGATATTCGTTTGCCGCGTATCGACTAGAGATCAATTAAGTTCGAAAATTTCCTTATATCCTTTGGAACGTTTGTGGTGGATTTATGCATTTTATAGGAACGTCTAAAATCGGCCGGCTTTCGGCTAAAAAAGGAAAAATTTATCCTCAAATTCGGCTACCTCCGCATCTTACTGATGCTATCGGCGAAATAGCGGATGTTTTTGAAACCGTCCGCAATGGCAAACGAGCGTTTCTGCTTGTCACTAAGCAAAGCGTGTTAGATAGTGACACGGTTTTACAACCCAGCGAGAAAGTTGTAAAATATTATGATGAAACTGAGTATAACCGAGGCTTTGAAGCGCTTGAATCACAGATCAGTGAGTTGAGATCACTTCTTATTTTAAACGAAGTCGATAACCTTCACAGAAACAAAAACGAAGCGGATTCTAATGGGCCCACTGAGATTCGAACTCAGGATCTCCGCCGTGTGAAGGCGACGTCATAACCAACTAGACCACAGGCCCTATTTTTCACGTCGATAGCCAAACAGATAAGTTTATCGTTTGGTCACCTCACCCAATTATTCAAGCAGCAGCGAGTATAGCTGCTTTCTTAGCATCTGCCAAGTGGAACGCGCCCATGCAAGGCAACCCCAAGTCAACCGAGTTTTCCGACATCGATCTGAGCCACTGGAAGGACTACGACGACGTCATCCTCGATTCATTGTGGCTGCTCGGCCCACGCGATAAGACCGGACCTCACGTTGGAGACTATTGGGGCAATTTCATCCCCCAGATCCCGCGCCAGGTCTTGATACGTTTCACAAAGCGTGGCGACGTAGTCGTCGACCTCTTTAGCGGCATGGGCACCACGCTCATCGAGTGTAAGCGTCTCGGCCGCAGTGGACTCGGCGTTGAGATCGACCCTGTGGTGGCTGAACGTTCGCTGGAGCGCATAAACAGCGCAGGAAACCCGTACGATGTTTCGGTCGCCGTGCTTGTAGGGGACTCAACGCTGGCAGCGACAGCGAAGCGCGTAAACGCCACACTTAAAGAATGGGGCACCGAAATAGCCGATTGCGTCATCCTCCATCCGCCCTATCATGACATCATCAAGTTTAGCGAGTGCGACGGCGATCTTTCAAGCGTCTCATCCGAAGTGGCATTTCTGGACAAGATCGGTCTAGTAGCGCAACACGCGTATGAAATGCTGAAACCCGCTGGCTTTATGGCGCTCGTGATCGGCGACAAGTACGTTAATTCACGGCTCGTTCCGCTCGGGTTTATGTGCATGCAGCGCTGCATCGACGCCGGCTTTGTTCTTAAAGCGATCAACGTCAAGGAAATCCTTAACAACGAGCGGGGCAAGGGCAAGAATAACAACCTGTGGAGGTATCGTGCGCTCGTGGGCGGCTTTTACCTCTTCAAGCACGAGTACGTCATGATCTTTCGCAAGCCGGCAGCTCGTGTCAAGCCGCGCCCTAAAGGTGCCGTGCCATAAGCTTTTTTACGTCGATATCGTTTATCGGAGCGTAAGCTAGGGCTTCGGCGTTTAATGAACGGTACTCATCATCGAATGTCGGTGCTTCTGCCTCGTATAGCACCCCGATAGGGATCTTATCTCCCGCTTCCTGCGCCTTCTTTAGGGCGAGCTCGTAATCGAAGCGATCATACTTCATTTCGTCAAGCTTGTAAACGTGGTCATTCCACCACTTCCACGTGTTGACGTAATTAAACGTGACGCACGGTTGGCCAATGTCAACTAGCGAGAATCCTTTGTGCCGGATCGCTTTTTCCATTAGTGCGATGAGGTGCTTGTTCTCGCCGCTAAAGCCGCGTCCGACAAAGGTCGCGCCTGCTATAAGCGCAAGGGGCAAGGGGGTGACCGGCGACGCGAAGACGCCTTCCGGGGCGACCTTCCACTTGGTGCCCTTGAAGGTCGTTGGCGACGGCTGGCCGGTCGTAAGGCCATAGATCTGGTTGTCGTGCACGAATACCGTGATATCTACATTTCGCCGAGCAGCGTGCAAAAGGTGCCCTAACCCCTCTCCGTATGTGTCGCCGTCTCCGGCATGTACGATGACCGTCAAATCGCTGTTAGCAAGTTTAACTCCCTGTGCAACGGGAATAGACCTCCCGTGTAGACTATGAAGTACGTATGTGTTGATCCAGTAGCTGAGGTTTCCCGAGCACCCGATGCCGCATACGATCGCCGTCTTGTGCGGCGAAAGGTCCATATTTGCATAAGCATTTTTCATTGCGTTCCAAATGCCGAAGTTCCCGCACCCTGGACACCACGTAGGCCACGTTCCGGGCACGTCGTAGCGATGTATGTCCCCCATTTCAAAGCACCTCCTTGATTTTCTGATAGAGCTCATCCGCGTTGAAAGCTCTGCCATCGTACCTCAAAATGGTATGATCAGGCCTGATCTGAGCGTGTTCTTTAATGAGACTGCCGAGCTGTGCGCCCCGGTTGTTTTCGATCAGAATGACTCGCCTCCCCTCAAGGTGCTCTTTGACGAGTTGTGAGGGGAAGGGGCTCATAAAGAGCACCTGCAGGAACCCGAGTTCAACGTCGTCGTTGGCTCGAAGGTAATCCATCGCGTCGAGAATCGCACCTTTCGTCGAACCCCAGCCAACCAGCACGGTGCCTGACGAGTCGTTGCCGTGGTACTTGATTCCGTCGAGCAGTGCTGCCGCCGTGAAGAATTTCCTACAGCGCTTGTCGACTAACTTTGCGACTACTGGGGCATCTTCGGAAAAGTAGCCACGCTCGTCGTGTTCGTCGCTGTTTGAGTTAAACATGCCACCCTCAACTCCTGGGACCGTCCGCGCTGACACCCCTGAAGATGTCGCTTCGTATCGGCTATAGTCAGCAGGTACTGCTCCCTCCGTGAGCAGCAAGCCGCGATCGACGTTGAGTCCGTCCGTCTCGAAGGGTTCCGATGTAAAAAACGAGGTTCCCAGATGTTTGTCAGTAAGGATGAGCACCGGCGTTTGGAGTGCATCAGCGAGATTGAACGCCCTGAACGTTTCGAAGAAGCATTCTTTCGGGTCGCCCGGCGCTATAACTACGCGAAAGAAGTCCCCTTGAGATGCATGAAGGCAGAACCGTAAGTCTCCTTGGGCCGTTCGGGTGGCGAGCCCAGTTGAAGGGCCGGGGCGTTGGCCATCAACGACTACGAGCGGGTTCTCCGTCGCTCCCGCAAGTCCGAGACCCTCGACCATTAACGAAAAGCCTCCACCGGAAGTTGCCACCATTGATCGAGCGCCGGCGAAACTCGCCCCGATCGCCATGTTGATTCCGGCGATTTCATCTTCAGGCTGAACCATCGCAACGCCGTACTCCCGAGCATGAGCGGCGATATACGTCATAACGTTATGCGTCGGCGTCATTGGATAAATAGCAATAAACTTCATCCCGGCTTTGAACGCACCCATGCATATCGCGTCGTTTCCGGTCAAAGTCATCCTGTTTGGGCCTTTTAGGGGTCTTAGTCCGCCTTTGTAAGGTTCTGGGTACGAGCGCGTCACGTAATCATGTCCTGCTTTTGCCGCGATTACGTTTTGCTCGACGATTTTCTCGCCTTTGTCGCCAAATACATCTTGAATTGCGGCATTTAGGAGCCTAAGCTCATATCCGATCAGGGCAACAGAGGCCCCCATTGCGGCCACGTTTGCGGCCACTTTGGGCAGGTGCAAGTCGGTTACCAGTTTTGTTAGGGGTACATCGCACAAGGCAATATCCCCTCGCTGTGGTGCAACGTTGAAGCTCTTCGCATCGTAGAGGAGCACGCCTCCAGGGACTACATCGTTCAAATCCATTACAATCGTCTCAGCGTTTAGTGCGACAAGGACGTCTACAGGTAAGATCGGAGCCCTCACGCGTTGTGCATCGATCCTAAGTTGAAACGTGTTGTGCCCCCCGCGGATCAGCGAAGGGTACTCGGGATGCGCAACAACGTGGTAGCCGCCTTTAACGAATGTCTTTGAGAAGATCTCACCAACGGTCAATATGCCGTATCCGGCTTCGCCCCCAATTTTCCAGTTGAGTCGACTATTATTCATTGTTCCTCCTGCTACTCTGGCAGCTTTCAGTATCGGCCGACGTGACGCGTAAAACTATCCCGAAACAAACACGCGGTGCGAAATGCAAGAGCTAATTGCTGCAAGCAGCGGCGGTTTTCATCAGGATTGGACCGCACTGAGTCTTTCTATAAGGATCTTATAAACGCCGCCTGCCTTTCCGCTTGTTATTGCTTGTGCAGCGTCCTCATATGATCCTTCTATTAGATTGATGTTCTCCTCAATCCTCCGAATAGCGTNCCTCAGTTCGGCAGGATCGGTAACTCGGCAGATCCAGCCTTCAATAATAACCGATNTCCAGTCTCTGAAGNCNTTAATATCGTGAATCTCGAAGCAAGCCCGTTGGTTCTCTTCAAGATATTCCAGGGCCCGCCCACGCGAGCTCTGATATAAGAGCAGCGCGGCGTCGGTGTGTGTATAAGCGATTGGAATGCAGTAAGGCTGGTTTCTGCCACACAATGCGAGGTTTCCGTATTTTTTCGTTTTGATAAACTCAAGAGCTTTGTCTTGGGGCAATTCGTGCATGATAGGTATTTAACGCGCTATACGCGAATAAAGTATTTGTAAGTGGAAGCATATGCTACCCCCCAAGTTCAACGGTCTCTGCGAGTTAATCCCGCGGAGCGCGTTAAGGATTACTCCTTAAGGGCGCTCTTTGTTTTGCTGTGTTCTGTGACGCGGCTCAATTCGCGTAGTTTGGGTGGCAGGAAGCCGAAAAAGGCCCTAACAGAACTCTAATGTTTATATAATCTGGCGCCATAAGCACCTACATACCGAGAAATCGGAGGTTTCCAAAAAGGCATGAGCTCTGGAATGTGTACCGTTTGCGGACTCCCTAGCGAGTTGTGCATCTGTGAAGAAGTAGCGAAGGAACAACAACGAATAACAGTCAAAGTGAACAGAAGGCGCTACGGAAAGGAGGTCACCGTCATCGAGGGAATTGATCCTCATGAAATTGATCTCGGAGATCTTACGAGCTACCTCAAAGCAAGACTTGCATGCGGAGGGACTGTGAAAGACGGCCTCATTGAATTGCAGGGGAATCACAGAGATAGAGTAAAAGAGATCCTTGCAGGTAGAGGATTTTCTGCTGCGCAGATCAAAGCTTAAGCTCAGCTGCGCTCATCCCAAGCTTATATGGAATCCAACTGTATGTAGGTAAAAACTGCTGTTCGCGCTAATAGCGCCCACTAATAGGATTTGCAGGTGGAGCTTTTACTACTTAGTGTGTAACTCCACGCACGACGAGCATTTTATAGCTAAATATTTCTAACATAGGTTCACGTTTGTAATTAACAAATCGAGCAATAAAGCCGTTCTGAGCGAATTTTTCTACGGCGTCTGTTTACGGAGGTGAGACGTTGAACGTTGATTACCGGGGTCACGAAACAGCACTTGCGCTTTCCAAAAAAATCAGTGAGCTCGTCCACAAACACGGCAAAGAAATCAAGATAATGCACGTTTGCGGGACACACGAAGCATCTATTACCCGGTTTGGCGTACGATCTCTATTGCCTGACAACTTGAAAGTGGTGATGGGTCCGGGTTGTCCAGTTTGCATAACCCCCCAAGGTGAAATCGACGCGGCCATAAAATTGGCCAAGGACGGAATAAAAGTTGCGACCTATGGGGATCTGATGCGAGTCCCCGGGACTGAAGGTTCGCTTTCAGATTCAGGTGGCGACGTACACATGGTCGGCAGCATCACTCACGCAATAGAGCTCGCAAAAAAGACGATCGAGGACGTGGTTTTCATCGGCGTCGGCTTCGAAACCACAGCCCCTACGACGTCAGTTGCGCTCTTGCAAAAGTTGCCGAACAATTTTTCAATAATGTGCTCCCATCGACTCATACCTCCCGCACTACGCTGGCTGCTAGAGCGCGTGAGTGAGTCCAAAGCGCAAATAGATGGCTTCTTGCTACCAGGACACGTTTGCACGATTATCGGATTGCGTCCCTTTGAAGAATTCCCGGTTCCTCAGGTCGTTGCGGGATTTGAACCTAATGACGTGCTCTACGGGATCCTCGTGTCGTCCATTACGAGGGCAACGTTAAAGCGCAGGCGCTAATGCGTCGCACATTCGACGTAGTTGATCTCGAATGGCGCGGTTTCCCAGTCATCCCGGATTCCGGCTACGCCATAAAGCACGATTTTGAGCTTCACGACGCTCAACGTCGTTACTCTCTCGATTTCACAAGCAGAGAAGTGAAAACAGGATGCATCTGCAATCTTATATTACAGGGTCTCAAAGCGCCGACGGATTGCAGGCTCTTTGCGAAGGTTTGCGCCCCTCACAAAGCTGTAGGGCCGTGCATGGTGTCAGCTGAGGGCGCTTGCAACATTTGGTATAAAAATCAATAAGTCCCCGTTTCGCACCGAATCATTGGTCGCTTGTTGCCACGAGTTCGGGATGCGTCACAGCAGTTAAGGTGTTTGATGACACAGGAAAAAACGATTTTAGTAACGAACGACGATGGTATACGTTCCTATGGCTTAATCGCAGCAGCCAACGCACTTAAAGACCTTGGGAAAGTTGTTATCGTTGCGNCCTCAGTTCAAAAAAGTGGCGTCGGTCGATCATTNTCACTGTTCGAACCCGTACGAGTTTCANGCGTTCGAATTAAGGAACATGAAGCGTATGCAGTCGCCGGAACACCTTCTGATGCGGTGCTCTTAGCTGAGCACGCAGTCCTCAAACGGAAACCGGATTTGCTGGTATCAGGCATTAATGTCGGNGAGAATCTCAGTACAGATTCTGTAATGACCTCTGGGACCATAGGTGCTGCGCTTACCGGAGCAAGCCAGGATATTCCGTCCATTGCCATNTCTTTACAGGCTAAAGGCGCGCACGTCTTTGAGGCACGTTCGGAAGTGGATTTTGGCTTAGCAGCCAAAGTTGCTAGTGCACTCGCGTCACACGTTCTCAGCTATGGCATGCCAGAGAAGGTCGACGTTTTAAACGTCAACGTTCCGATGGATATGGGTAATCCGCGATTTAGAGTGACCAAGCTCCAAAGAAACATTTTTGACTTCAGGACCATAGAACGACTCGATCCGCTTGGTAACGCATATTTTTGGCTTGGTATCGACTTAAAAAAGAGCAAGCGGACCGACAGCGATGTCTATGCACTTTACAATGGATTTGTCTCCGTAACACCGCTTACGCTTGATAACACTGCTGTAGCGCAAGAAAACACTCTTCAAAAATGGCTCGAGACTCTTGATATTGGCGCTAGGTGACCTGCTGTGTCATCTCTATCAGCTTGAAACCCCCGACTTCGAGTCCAACGGAAAAACCATGAATGTTACTGCTCTCTCGCACTCCCTGATCGTACCAGTCATCAATCTCGCTGTGGAATACCCTTATTCGGTAACGACCAGGCGTCATATAGGTTTCAGTGATCTCGCTTACATTGAAGGTGAACGAAGTCGAACTAGTGGCCATATTGCCAATACAGATGACCACGTGACTCCTTGTCGCGAGCGCGATTAGGTGAACTTCTTCGAGTCTCTCGTGAATCAACGCTGAAACGTCATCATCGAGTTCAAATTGTGCGTTTTGCAAACTTGTACTAAACGGGTAGTTTGCGTATATATTCAAGCGCCCTTTGACCCAGCACGCAAAGTAGGTCACAGCACTCCCGTGATAGGGCATATTTGAGAGGCTTACCCATTTCCATATAAGTGGAAGGTTTGGATTTATATGCAGCCCGCGGTATAGCCCAATGCCGCACACTCCTTCTACAGCGGTCCACAAGTATTTCGGCGGAAACCATGGCGATAGTTTCATGCCGTTGTTCACAAGAGACTCACCGTGATACCACTCCGAGAACTGTCCTGGAACGGTGTTTTGGTTCGTTGGGTCTAGCTCGTACTGGCGAAACGTTCCACGCATGATGTTTATCATAACATCGGGCTGATGCGTTGAGCACGAATAAGCAAACATGAATGCAACATCAGGCCAAATCCCGCCTGTCAAACCCCATCCTCGTTCGGGATGGTAGTTCAGAGCAGTTCGCGGCACGGTCCGCAGACCTGCCGTTGTCAGGAAATCTGGACGATTAAGCCGGTCAATGATCAGGTGCGACGTCGCAGGTGTGGCTACGTTAAAAATTACTGGAAATATCAAATCGCACGTGACGTCAGGATGCTCATTGCCGTTTAAATCAACGTTTAGGTAGTAAAGGCCGCTCTTTGGATCTATCAAGTGTTTGTTGATCGCGGTCTTAAGTTTTGTTGCTTCTGCTCTGAAATAAGCTGCCTTCTCATCACGTCCCATGAAGTCGGCCAATAGTGCAGTGGCTCGCAAAGCAGCGAAGCATTCAGCATTAACTTCTGTTACCGCACCGTTGATAGCGTAGTTTGGAATGATATTACGCCAGCCACATATGCCATAAACGCCTACTCCATTAGATCGACAGAAAACGAGTCCATGTTCGTCTTTTTGAGAGATGACATAGTCAGCGGCTTTTTCGACAGAAGGGTACATCTCTTCGAGAAAAGCACGATCGTCGCTTATCTGGAACGTATGAGCGACAGCGAGAATATAAAGCGGTGTACCGTCATTGACGTTGAGCTGATAGTCGTCCACGTCCCCTGTTACGCCGTTATAGTATTCGGCGATGAGGCCGTCTGCCGACTGAAGTCGTTTGAAGACTTTTAAAGCCTCTTTGGAAAAATCGGGAGCTACGTAGTCGCATCCAAATGAGAACCATGCAGTATCACGGGCGACGATGTTACTCGACAGGCTTGGATCGTTCGTAAACCCCCAACCTTGGGGGTACTCTGCCTTCACACGAGCCATGTTTGCCTTAGCCCACTGCACCCCCCTGTTTATGACCGGATCTGGCGTTGTTACTACAGAATAACTTGCTTCTTGAACGAAATTGTTGATAGTTAGTCTGTACACCTTTTCGTAATCTTCCAATAGTTCAAACGTATGCAGGGCATTGTCGCGCCCAGAAGGAGAGAACCCTATCATGAAAGTGAACTGTTCTTCCCCTTCTGGGGGCACCTCAATATCTACTTGGATCCTTCCTATGATCGTGCGATCGTCAGCGCTTCCTGTCGTTACATTCGTTTTTGCTGATTCGGTTGTCAGCGGAATATATTGAACTGAACAGTGTTCTGTTGAAAAATCGATTCCTACGTATTTCCCACAGGAGGAAACCAAACGCGGAGTGATGTTGAAGTTGTCGGTAACCGCCGAAATATCAGTTGTATAGGAACAGACAGCGTTTTTGGCTGTCGTGCCAAAAAACCTCGTCCATTGCTCATTACTTCGATTGTTAGCGATAATTGCCTTATTTTTGTAGGCAAAACGAACCTCGACGTCAGTTGTTGTCGCGAGGTACGTCGGACGCAGGTCAGCGTACGCAACGACTGCTATTTTCTGAACTTCAGAGGTTTTATTCACGATTTTTAGTCCCAAATAGGCAGCCGTGCACTTGTCGAGATTGTCCTGCGGCGCGTTTGGAACATAAAAAATTTCTGAAATGCGCAGGCCTCGAGTAAGTTTGAACTTGTGTTTCTGGTAAGCAGGATGAATTACGAAATCTCCCGAGCCCGTTTGTTCGAGCAAAATGCCAGATTCTGCGTCATAGTAGCGGATGAGTGTTGAGCCAATAACGTTTCTGCCGAGATCCAGCGAAAATAAGTTCTCAATAGCCCCGGTCGCCTTTGAGTTTACGAAGCATTTCTTGTTGCCATAGCTACTGCCTGTCACGAGAGCATCATCTGGAAGCACATACGCCCACAGATCATTGATACGTTCAATCTGCACTGTATTGGCTGCTTCTCCCTCAGTTTGTCTCATAGAAACACGTATTAATCGTAGTGTTCCTAATTTAATGTTTTTGTAAATTAAATCAAATATAAGGCGCTCGCGAACAGTTAACGTTTGCTTGGTCTCGTTTTTCTAAACGAAATAAAATAATTATATAAGGATGGAGCACTTCAAGGACTCCGAAGGAAGTGGGCATTATTAGTGGGTACCAAAGCTCGTGGACCATTCTGCACACATATCTCGGCTTGAAACAAACCGAGACCGTGCTCATTGTCACAGACACGTTGCGACTTAGAATTGCAAAGTCGTTATACGACACGGCACGTGAAATGGACTGCGATGCGATAATGATGACCATGCCGCCTAGGTCCCGTCACGGAGAAGAGCCTCCTCGAGCTGTCGCGGAAGCGATGCGCAGCGTTGACGTTGTCATTGCCCCTACAACTATGTCAATAACACATACGCAGGCGCGAAAACGGGCGAATGAAGCTGGTGTGCGAACTGCAAGTATGCCCGGCGTCACGGAGCGAATGATGATTGAAGGCGGGTTGACTGCCAACCCTCAAGACGTGATGGACCACACCCGCCGCCTCGCAGAAACCTTTAAAGGCGTGTCGCAGGTCAGGATCACGTCAGAGGTTGGAACTGATATCTGTTTTGATGTGAAAGACTCGAAGTGGAACCTTGACTTAGGATGTTGTCGAGAAAAAGGTAGTAGTACCAATCTGCCGGCAGGGGAAATCTACACGGCTCCGGAAAGCTGCAAAGGCACCGTTGTGATCGATGGCTCAATGGCCGGGCTCGAGCTTTTAAAACATCCAATGAAAATTCGAGTTGAAAAAGGCGTCGCTGTTGACGTCCAAGGCGACCGCGCGAACGAGGTTCTCAAGATTATTAACCCGCTTGGGGACGAAGCGAGGAATATTGCGGAGATTGGGATAGGCACCAATCCGCGAGCGCGAATAATCGGCGTTATTTTGGAGGATGAGAAGGTAAGGGGAACGGCTCATATTGCGTTAGGCGACAATAGTACGATTGGCGGGAACGTTGTTGCAGGCGTGCACCTTGACGCGATAATTCGCAAACCTCGAGTTTTTGCTGACGGACAAGAAATTGCACTAATATAACCGACAGCTTCTCTTTGGGATGTAAAGCAGCTGTGCTTAAAGAGTTCAAACGTCTGCTGCGTTCTTGTCGTGTCGAATGAACACGTATTCCGATTTCATTCCGTTAGTTGATATATGGCCCATATGGCGCAAAGGCTGAGTTATTTGTGCTGTAGCGTTGCTATTTCCGCTCCTTTTTTCTGGCACGATTCGAGATCAGCTTTAGACGGTTTTCCCTTCACTCTGATAGGCGGGACTAAAACAGTTGCGCCTTTCGAGCGAAAAAAGTCCATTGTCTGATCCATGGCTTCACCCAGGAATTCATATGAACCTACAATAAACGCTGTTTTGTTACTGAAATCGAAATTATCAAAATTCTTCATAAAATAGCGCACGCTAGACGGCGGTTTTTCATGATAAGTAGGAGTGGCGATGACAACGACGTCCGCTTTTTTGACCTCAGATGGCTTGATTTGTCTGATATTCCTAATAACCGTCTCTGCTCCGGCCTCTCGCGCCCCGCGCTCTATTGCATACGCCATAGTTCGCGTATTGCCGTGATAACTTTCGTAGCCTATAACGATGTTCATAGTTTCACTCTCACGTCTGACCATAAAGCTTTAAGCTGCACATCCACAGGTCTTTCATCTTCCGAATCATCGTCTGCCTAAAGCGTTACGCTAACGCAGAAAAATAATATAAGTTTAAGACTTAACGCCTCAAAGAGGACTAAAAATGGCAGAAAAAATAATTGAAAAGGCCTCGGAGTTTGGGACACGAATCGGCGAGGCATTAGTTGGCGAAATGCCGGAACTCGCGCACATTGATATTGCGGTTGGTCAAAAAGGAGGAGCATTTGAGACAGCATTCCTAACGGCGCTTGCAACGCCGCGAATGGGACATACCGCTCTACTTGCGATAATGGCGCCAAACTACGCTGTTAAGCCTGCGACGCTCATGGTAAACAAGGTGACTATAAAGGGTGAAGCGCAAGCAGAACTCATGTTCGGGCCCGTCCAAGCAGCGATAGCTAAAGCAGTTCTCGATAGTGTCCAGGAACGAGTTATTCCAGCCGCCGCTGAGAACGAGCTACTGGTCATCGCGTCAGTCTACATTAACGGAAATGCTGCAGACAAGAATAAGCTATTTGAGTTTAACTATGAAGCGACGAAGCTTGCAATTAGCAACGCTATGAGGCAATCGCCAACTGTTAATGAGTTATTATCGAATAAGGATAACATTGTGCATCCTTTGATGTAGCTAAGATCAGTAATTCGGGTAAAGGGAGATCCCTTCTTCTTGAATTAGCTCCCAATAAGCGGGTTCTACCTCTCCTTCCCATTTTAACACGACGTGCATTTCACGGTGAGGCTTGAGGGCGTTTACTATCCGATAGACGTCGGAATAGAGTTGTGGATGGTTGAAATCACTCGAAAAAAGTAACATTATATCAATGTCGTACTCTTCTGGAAAAATTCCTTTTGCTATTGAACCGTAGAGAATGATCGACTTTAGATTCGGTGGCGCCCACTCTTGGATAACTCTAAGGAAACCCTCTATTAAGTCTCGATCAGGTGCTGGTAAAGCTAAATTGTCGAATTCTCGTTCGCGCATCTAAAATCCTCAGAATTTATTTTATCGTGTTTCTACCTTTAAATCGGACTAGTGGTGCTTTTCTTGTTTTTCCCGTCTTTCTAAAGCCATATCCTTAAGCAAAAAAGCGTCGTAGTTTTTTGTGTCGATGGTAAGAGTCTGGTCAAAACATTCTATAGCGGAGTCTAATTCTCCGAGGCCAAGATAAAAACAACCGAGGTTGTTCCACGCCATCGTGTAGCAAGAGTCGATCTCTATAGCGTTCTTTAGGTCCTGGATCCCTTCGGTATCAAGTCCGAGCTTGAATTCAGATAATGCCCGTGCGTTTAGCGCCTCTTTTTTTATGGGATCAAGTTCTATGATCTGGTCCAGAAGATTTTTAGCTCCGCTGAAATCGCTTTTGCTGTTCAACGCTATGGCTTTGTTGAGCTTGACATGCAACGCATTAGGGCTGACTTTTAGGGCATGGTCGTAACACTCAATTGCTTTTTCGAATTTGTTGAGCGCGAAAAGTGCCAACCCTTTATTGTGAAGCGCTCTGAAGTTGTCTGGTACAAGCTCGAGAGCTGCATCGTAATGACGGATTGCTTCACTGAATTTCCCTCGTTTAAACTTATCGTCTGCTAGGTCGATAATGTCCGTGACATCGCTCTGTTGGAGTATTTCTTTCTTTTTAGCGCGATTTTTCAACATCGGATATCACATCGTGGCGTACCGTCTGGACGTTCATAGTCTCGAGCAGTAGGCTTAGGCGCTATATTGAGAATGGCGTATCCGCACACTATAAATAATACGCGATGCTCTAAAATATGTGTTTGCACGCTGTCGTTTGTCAAACGCGCACAATTCCGAGAGAATATATCTTCCTTTAAATAGAGGCGTCGTGCGACCGAGGTGAGATACTTACGAATTTAGGCTGGTTCAAAGATAAGCACGCAGAAAGGGCTTTGATGCTTTTTGTCGTATTTGTCGTCGCGCTTTATCTGCGAATTACGCTGCCATACGCCAACTCAATACAAGCCGGCAGTATTGTCATTTCGGACTTTGATCCTTACTATCACCTTCGGATAGTTGAATACACAATTCAGCATTTCCCAAACGTGCTTGCCTTCGATCCGTACGTGGACTTCCCTAACGGCTTTTGGATTGGCTGGCCGCCACTCTATGATTTTTTAGCTTCAGCTTACGCGATGGTGGCAATGGCGCTCTTTCATGTTGACTTTCAGGTAGGCGTGGCAACGTTTCCAGCAGTCTTGGGTGCTCTGGCAATTTTACCCGTGTATTACATAACGAAGCTCATCTTCGACTGGAAAGCGGGCATTGTTGCAGCAGCACTCCTGACCGTTATCCCTGCAAATCTTTTACGGTCCCTGGTGGGAAATCTCAACCATCACGTGGCTGCCGAGGTCCTTTTTCCAGCGTTGTTGCTGTTGTTTTTTATGCTAGCGCTAAAGGGCGAGCTCACGTTTCAAAAGGTTAGGGGTCTGGCCTTCACGCGTGAAGATAAGAAAACTTTGCTATGGGCGGGGTTGGCGGGCGTTTTTGTGACCGCGCTTCTGTTGACGTGGTTGGGTGGCTTCTTATTTCTAGGAATAATAGGGGCTTTTGCCATTGTCCAATTCAGCATTTATCACTTAAAGCAGGAACGATCCGACAATCTTACCATTGTCTCGATGACAATGCTCATCGTTTCACTGGTTACGCTCCTTCCGGTGAGTCTTTCAAGCCACTTCGGAACGACCATCGATACTTTGCACTTGTCTCTTTTTCAGCCGCTTATGTTGGCTGTTTTGCTCTTCATTTTCGGCTTGTTTGGATTCCTCGCATATTACCTCAGAAATAGGGGGCGCGTGCTTTATCCCTTGACCCTCTGCGGACTGCTAATTGTCGGATTTATAGGCTTCTATCTCTTGCGGCCGGACCTCGCTACAACCGTTTTCACCGGGTACGGATTTTTTACGCAAAGCGGTGTTTTGCAGACCATAGCGGAGGCGCAGCCATTGTTGTGGGATTCAAGTGGCTTCCAGCTTAACACAGTTGCGAGCTATTTCCAATTTCTTCTGTTTTTAGCTTTCGCCGGCTTGGCCATGCTCGTGTATCGTGTGTATAAAAAGCAGGACGAACCTGCTTTATTGCTGCTTGTTTGGAGCGTTTTTGCTTTTGCAATTACCATTGTACAGACACGTTTTACATTTCTCTTGTCTGCAAATGTCGCGATCCTTTCTGGTTTCATTATCGTGTGGATTATTGACACACTGGTTAACAAAGCGTATAGCGCGTTATTCAACGTTCATGATGTCAGTGCGCTCAGACACCTCTTCGGGCGTGAAATAAAATACACGCAACTAATTGGTGTTTTTCTTGTTGTGTTAGTCTTACTTTTGCCAAGCATTAATGTGACAACGGCTTACGCAAAAAACACACAAGAGATTTCAGCTGACTGGGCCGAATCGCTGCAGTGGATGAAAGAGAACACGACGCAAACTTCGAACTTTAATGTGAGCTCTGGCCAAATACCTGAATATGGAGTACTTAGTTGGTGGGATTACGGTAACTGGATTATTTGGTTTGGTCACAGGCCCGCTGTTGCGAACAACTTCCAAACCGGCGTAAGCGACGCGGCGCAGTTCTTCACGAGCCAGAATGAGTCCGACACTTTAGGTATCGTTCAGAACCGGAATGTAAAATATATTATAACAGACTACGAAATCGCAGACTATAGCGGCAAGTTTCAGGCTATTGCGTTACTCTCGGGGAAAGGAGTTGACACATTTTTAACGACACAATCATACTATACACAGAGTGGAACGATAGGGCAACAGCTTGTTCCAACAAACGCTTACTATAACTCGACAGTTGTTCGGTTACAATATTACGATGGTAATGGCTATAGCCACTATCGCTTGGTTCACGAATCTCCATCGTCCATCGGTACGCTCGGTGGAACGGAAATAAAGTATGTGAAGACCTTTGAGTACGTCAACGGAACAAAAATTACGGTTACTGGTAACGGAAATGCAACGCTAACGCTGCCGGTTACAACGAACCAAAATAGGACCTTCAATTATACACAGAGCGCTTTCGTAAACGGTACTCATACGTTTATCGTGCCTTATTCGACCAATTGGACGTCCTTCGGTATGAAAACCGACAATGCTTACAACGTGACCGTCGGAAATTCGACGAAATCGATTACCGTTAGCGAAAATGACGTCATCAGTGGAAAAGAGTTGAGTCTGAGCTTTTGAAACAAGCTAAATCGCTCTCACAGGTCCGTCTTGATTGCTCGTCGTGTGAACAGGTCTTTCAAACGACTGCAATTTTTGAGAAAATTATCGCTCCTACTCAACGTATCTGATAGCCTCTGCTGGTGAAATTTTTGAGGCGTTCCTAACTGGAATTATTGTGCATATAATAGCAGCTAAATAAACGGCAGCAAAAACTAGGACAAGTTGAGCTATCGGTATAGTAAATGGCGCTTTTACGGATTGATTCAAGCTGAGATAGATAGCCCCAGAGATTGCGAGCCCTGCTGACAGCCCGACAAGCACAGCTAAGGTGATTGCTACGATCACTTCGAGTATGAGCGTCTCTTCCACGCGTCTTCGGGTAAAACCAATGGCTCGCATTATACCTATTTCTTGGCGCCGTTCAATTACTGACCGCGATGTGATTACGCCGACCGACGCCATTCCAATGATTAATCCGAGGCCGAGACCGGCCGCTGTGAGCTGAAACAGAAACTGGGTCTGTCTCATCGTCTGCAGAAGCTCATCACGTATCAGAAATGCGTTAACGCCCGCTATTTTGTAGCCCTTTTTGAGGTCATAGCTCAGGTCAATAGGCTTCATGCCGGTCTCCGACTTGATGAGGAACAAAGTGTCTCCTGTAATGGTGGGATAATACTGTTGCATTTGTTGCTTGCTCATGAATATCCCGTGGAGGTAGACTTCATCCAAAACACCCGCGACGATCTTTCGTGCTGTTCCGTTTGCTGTCGCTACTGAAACGACGTCGCCCGCCTTCACTTGAGTGCCATTGGCGCCGTAGAAGTAATTCGAATCGACAACGACATAACGCGGATTGTCCAGAGCGTTCCAAACGTCCTGAGACGAATTGAAGCCCGTCAAAGTGTCTTGGAAGCTATACTGCGAGTGCTTGGAGAAATTCGCATCAACTCCGTAGATCGCGCCTTCTCCAGATCCTTGGTAGTTCAGTTGCTGATCATTGATCGTCATCCCGGTCACGTTCGTCGTGAAAAGTCCGTCATAGTAGCTGATTTCTGACTCATTCAATAACGCAACCACTGCTGTGCCTGACTGGTCTGGCGTGAGTGACTGCACTTGCAACATCGTCAAGTTTGCCAACGGTGTTGTCGTCGTTACTCGAATGTCATATCCGCCTGTCTGCTTTTCGATATCGGGATTATACACAGCTGCCGTCACCGAAGTGATAACAACTAGGAAGATGACAACGGAGACTATTATGACCGTCATTCTGAACTGGGATCTTTTTTGCAGGCTATAAGTGACGACTAGCTTCAGCGAAGATTGAATGCCTGCAAATCTTCCAAACAACTTTGCAATTCCGTGCAGCCAGATGCTAGCGTTTGCCAGTACCACTAGAAGGGTCCCAATCAACAAAAGGCCCCCTAGAGCAGCAAAAACAAGCGTCGACGTAAGATCGCCAAAATTAGCAGGGTTAGCTACGGCATTATAGGCCGTATAGGTTATGAGAAGCGCTCCCGATATCGTCAGTGCCAACCGACGAGTGCCTGCTTGCTGAACGATAAAAGCGAGGCCAGCTATAGTCAAAATCGGGGCTCCAATGTGGACAACAAAAATATTCTTCGACGTCGCATACGCTGCTAGGCCACACGCCACCAGTACAATCCCGATTAGAACAGTGCCGATCGGCCTCTGCGACTTGTGCTGGGATTGCTCAGTATTGTGAATCGCTCCTGCGATGCTCAGCCGGCTGATTTTTGAAGCAGACAGCGTTATGGTTAACATAGCTATGAGCACGCTCACAAGAAAGGCAGCAACCAGATCTAAGAAATCGTAGTGCAGCACGAGGGACGTTCCCACTAGATTCTCTCCATTAAATGCCACGTTGAGCACACTGAGTATACCAGCTCCGATGCCCACGCCTAGGACAGAGCCCATTGCCGCGCCTAACAACGCGGCAATTGTCCCCTCAAAGAAAAACAGCAGCACAAGATGCCTTCGCTTCATGCCTATTGCGCGAGCCAGCCCCAGCTCGCTTTTACGTTCTTCGCCAAGGGTGACAAAGACGTTGACGATGAGGGTGCTGCTTGCTGCTACCGAGAGAACCGCAAGCACCAGCAACAAGTTTGAGAAGAGGGCCCCTTCTTGTTGAGACGCGGTTAATATATCCTGCTTGACGGCCTTAACGTCAAATCGCTCCGGCGAATCTGACAAAGCTTTGGCCACGAGCTCTGACACATCGTTCGATTTTGCGACACCTGATTCGGCAGTGCCCAGATTTGAAATTCTAATTTCGTTGATTTGGCTTTCGTTTTGAAAGACGACCTGGGCAGCGTCGAGCGTCACAAAGATATTTTTGTTTAATCCGTAGAGAGCCTTTCCTTCATCTTTCGCAATGTGCTTCACAACGAATGTATAAGCCTTATAGGAGGACTCATTTCCACCGTAATAGATTGTCAGTTTGTCGCCTTCGTGCGCATTTAGGTCCTGAGCGAGTTTGTTGTTGATCAGAGCCTCTCCTCCACGCAAGTCGCTAGCATTAGTTTGTGTGTTGTTAAGCAGCGAGAACTCCCCAAATTGGGCATCAGAGCTGAAGTTCAAACCGACCAGCGTTACTTGTGTCGAGGTGATCCCACTTGTCACATCATCTACTGACGGCACCTGCCCGTACAGGCTTGCAGACAGGCCCTTTGTGTTATTAGCAACATTGGGGTCCGCAGCAAGCTTTTCGTAAACGGAAACGTTAAAGGATTGACCGTTCATTGTGACAATTTCGTCAACGTTGCCGAGAGCATCGTACGTTGCCCTTACTACTGCGTAATTGAGGCTATTGCTTGCGACCAATGAGCCGGAGATGATTGCAGTGCTCATGAGTAGCGCGGCGATAACTATTGCTGCGCCTTTCGGACGTCGCGTAAGGTTTCTCACGCCGACTTTGAACATTGTCTTGTTTTTAACTGCCAGTAACGTCAAAAGTAGTAGAAGTGCTACGACCATAACGAAGGCAAGTTCTGAGTACATCTCCATTCCTAAATCTATCGCTCGGGCGGCTAAATCGACGTCGCAGCGGATTCGGAGAGGATAGCTCCGTCTTTCATGGTAATTAAGCGGTCGGCGGTCTTTGCGACGGACGGATCATGAGTCACAATGACAAATGTCTGTCGATTAGTATTGTTGAGTCGTTTAAGGAGCGTATTGATCTGGTCGGCGCCCTTTGAATCTAAGTTGCCCGTTGGTTCATCAGCCCAAATGATTGCAGGCCGATTGATGAGGGCGCGCGCGATCGCTACTTGCTGTTGTTGACCGCCACTCAGTTCAGATGGTTTATGGTTTGCCCACTCGAGGAGTTCGACGGTTGCAAGCATGTCCAATGCTCGGACGTGTGCCTCCTTTTCGCCAGTGCCGGCGACTAGGAGCGGCAGCTCAACATTCTCGACTGCCGTTAGCACTGGGAGCAGGTTAAACGCTTGGAATACAAATCCCATCCTCTTTGCACGATATTCTGATAGCTCATTATCATTCATCTGGGCGAGGGGGATCCCTTCAATTTTCACGATGCCCGAGGTTGGATCGTCGAGTCCTGACAGACAGTTTAATAGGGTGGTCTTTCCGCAACCACTGGGGCCCATAATCGCTATCATATCGCCCTTTTCAATTACAAGGTTGATATCTCTGAGCGCGTGGACTTTTATCCCGTTCAATTCGTATATCTTATGCACGGCTTGGGCTTCTGCCATTAGCATGGTGGACTCCGTTTTTTGTCCGCTTGTTTTAAGCGTTATCTATAACCTTATCATAAGCTGCAACTTTTGCGCTGAAGACATCCACAGCGCTTTTTGCACACTTAATCGATAAGTAATTGATTAAATGCTTTATTTAGAGCTACCGGCAAACGTCTGTAACCTATAAATATTATCGAATTCTACCCCGAAGTAAGTCTCCGCAGAAACTAATCAAGGCTACGTGATGAAAACCGCTAAGAACATTTTTGTACCGTTCACCGAGGAACGTTGGAGTAATTGGTTAGAGTGCGCAAAGCAAAGCGACTACAAAAATATGGACGAGACAGCAACTAAAGTCTTCGTAGAGATGGAAGAAGACGTTGTAATCGCTTGCTGCAAGCTCGTTAAAGGCTTTGAAATAGGTAAACTCACACAGGAACAATCTTTAGATGGTTTACATACTATCGAGACGATAACCGAAAAAGAAACTAACACAGGTGACGGGGAGCTAGACGAGCTAATCGGACTTATCCAAGCTTCTCTGGTTGGCGCTTTTGTATCATTTGAAAGTTATGTAAAGGAGTCTTTTACTGACAAACCGCCAATTGATGAGTTGATACGAGAAGCGCTAGACCAAGAAAAAAAAGGGCATTTTGACATAGCACTTGCGATAGTCGGGAAAATAGGTGCGCGAGTAATCACAGGTGAGGCGCTTCAACAAGAAACCGTTGAGGAGTTGGAAGACAGTTTCGTTGCTGAGTGGCTCGACGGAGTAGACTCAATATCAGCTACGATCACAAGCTCGATAGAGTACGACAGCGGCGCGGACACAACTTAGGCGCCAAAATGGACAGCGACAGACAAGCACTTCGAATTTAAACGACTGATTCGAGAATAAGTTCTGTTTTGCGGGCAATCTCACGCCATTGCCAATGCTGAGTGATCAGTGCTCGCGCTCGTTGTCGGATTTTTTCGCGTTCAGTATTCTGAAGACGCAAGAGTTCAATAACGGAGGATCTAATAGCTTTGCTGTCCCCAACAGTAAAAAACTTGATGACATTTGACCCCTGATCAACAAATCGATGCGCTGGTATATCACTCGCTGCAACAAGACAGCCAGATGCAAGACCTTCGAGCAGCGTTATTCCAAATCCTTCCTTTGACGAAGCCGAGACAAGTATCTTAGATCTAGAAAGTAGCTCTCTTTTTTTTGCCTCACTGACGTAGCCCGTGAATTGAATATTCTTGCCCGCGTAACGACGCTCAAGAACGGGTCGAAGCTTTCCGTCGCCGACAACGAGCGTTTGAATATCCGTGCCAAAAAGCCCATCGCATACCGTGTCTATATTCTTATAGGGTGCATCAAAGCGGCCAATGCAGATCACGTCAATGTCTTTAACGTCTTCTTTAAATTCACTTAAATAAACACCGTTTCCAGTAATCCGAATCTTGCCTTGCGGAATCCAATGCTTTAGCAATTCAAAGCTTGAATTCGAAACAGTAATTACTGCAGGACAAGTCGATGAGTAGTGAAGGCAGAGTCTCTCCAACAGACAGCCTTCAAGCCCTCTCAGCGTATTGCCTCCTTGGAGATCTCGCCACGTGGCAATTCCATTTGCAAACGGAAGGGGTTGATATACGTCGTGTACGATCGGTACGACCGCTACCTTTGTACGACTCAGGAATAACGAGAAGATAGGTATGAATGTTTGAGGCACAATAACGTCAAACTGTTGGCTGATGCGCCTGAGCTCTTTAGCAAGGCGAATTGCAAATCGCAAGTCTTCAGAACGGTGCGCTGATGTCTTCCTATTATCTACAGTTCGCACTTTGAAAGGAAATTGGTCGTTAGGGTAAGAGGCATTAGGCACGCGCGACGTTAGCACGGTGACTTGATTTCGGCTGGCAAGCTCGCGTCCCACTGCGTACATATGATTCTCACCACCGCCGGGGATTTGCAGTTCGCCTGCAGCATTGCAGAAAGGAAAAAGCTCACTTACTAGTAATATGCGCACGCCGACTTCCTTTCTAACATATTTGTTGAGTTCTGCATAGCTCGGTGGGGATGTAGGGCAGTCTCATAGACTCGTTTGAACTAGTAATCATGCCATTCTTAGCATTCCCTTATCTTTTTTCGGGACTCACGTAAGCGCTCTGTATACATCTCTTAGCTTTCCGCTTAGCAAATTCCAGTCAAAAGGCGCCGCGCTCGCCTTTGCGGCACGGTGCATTTGATGTTTGTCAATTGCAGAAAGCGCCGATCCGATTGCATCCACGGTTGGAGTTACTAAAAAACCATTCTTTTCGGGTGTAATGAGTTCTTTTGCCGCATTCATCTCCACATTAGTGGTAATGACTGGTGTGCCGCAGGCGAGCGCTTCAAGGGCAACGATACCAAAACCCTCTCGAGTGGAAGGCAGAACTAGTGAATTCGCGGCCTTCATTACGCTAATAAGGTCTGCGTAGGACAGTGTGCGGACGAACCGCACTGTCGCGTTGACTTCTTTTGCGAGCGATACGAGGTTTTCTTTCTCGGGACCGTCGCCGATGATACATAATGTAGCATCGGTAGGGAGAGCACGTATAAGCAGATCGACGTTTTTTTCACGAATAAGCCTTCCGACAAAAAGCGCATCAACTGAAATTTTAGCAGGTGCGACTGAGTCTATGAAGGCAATATCTACACCGTTTGGCACGAGTTCAACATCTTTCTTGAGGTGAACTAGGTGTTCTTTGGTAGCTTCAGAAACGGCTATGACTTTGTCAGCAGCTCTTAACGCAGCCCTCTCCGTAAGCTTGCCAAGGGCCCCTATTTTGCCCAAGTATTCGTTCCAATAGTCGTCCCAGAACTCGTGCCACGTTATGACTAACGGAATACCCTTCAATCGCGAGATAAGCTTCGACGGAAAGCAGTGTAAATATGGAAATTGATTACAGTCAATAACGTCAAGGTCATAAGAAGATAAAGGGCCTAAACTACTTGCAAAGCGGATTGCCTCTCGAAATGACCTTCTCTCTCCGGCATAAAGGCTGAGCGGCTTGCAGATGCCGTGCAAGTGTAATCCATCCAAATCGATGTCTTTGTCACCCTCCCACCACTTTATGCCAAAAACGTGGACCTCATCGTGAGCAGCAAGACGCCTCCCCATTTCGTAGATGCGCTTCTCAGCCCCCCCTTTCACAAATGGGTAGACAACGTCAGATACGTAAGCAATATTCATCTTAGCTTATCTTCGTCGCAGGTTCGTTAGTATTATGTCGGCCAGCAAACCAAAGAACGTAACCTGTAAGCCAGTCATAATAAGCAGAACAGAGAGGATGGCAGCTGCGAACCGCGTTACAACTCCAGTATTTGTATATTCAATAACGACGCTTGCACCGTAAAAGAGGCCTATGAGGATGAATATAAAACCGATTGGTAAGAAAAATACTATTGGATTGTAGTCCCGCACTAAGCGAACGGTCATAAATACAATGCTTAGGGCGTCTCTAAACGGATCGAGTTTCGCGTCGCCGACTCTTTTTCTGTAGCTAATAGGCACTTCAGTAATTGTTAAACCGACTTTTTGTGCATCAATTATCATTTCGCTGGCGAATGGCATATGGGGCGATTGTAATCTCAAATCATCAAGTGCAGAGCGCCGTATTGCACGCATTCCTGACTGAGAATCAGTTATTTGGACGTGATACAAGTATCGTATCATCGCAGTGAGCAATTTGTTGCCAAGCGCGTTTCTCTTACTCATCGCTTCTTTGTCCATAAGAGCGAATCGATTGCCGATAACAAAATCAACACCGTCGTTGATAGGCTGAAGTAGAGCCGGAATATCATATGGATCATAAGTGTAATCACCATCTAGGATGACTACTACCTCTGAATCTTTTGAAATGTGCTTGAAGCCTGTAATGTACGCATCCCCATAGCCAGTCCCGGTTTGGTGGATAACCGTTGCTCCAAGCTCGGCAGCACGTACTGGTGTTTCGTCTGTTGATTTATCAACAATGATTACTTCTATATCCTGGTCTTTTAGCGCATCAAAGACATCACGAAGCACGCTTTCAATGGCCGGCTCATTTATCGTTGGGATGACGACTGAAATTTTCATATCTTCTTTCTTAACGTTAATTGCTCTATTGGGTTTAGTCTTCCATTAATACTAAAAAGGGTATAGTTATCTATTATTGTTTGTGGAGACTTGGCGCTATAACTGCTAATATGTCATAAAGTAACAAGGTTCATGTTTTAACCTTTGATATTGAAACGGGGCGCGTCTGTTGGTCATGATCCTTGTTAGGAGCGAAATAACTTAGTGTAAAAGATGACGTCAGTTTGTATTGAAACGTACGGCTGTACGTTAAATCAAAGTGAGAGCGAAGAGCTCATACACCAGCTAGATGGGTACAGGCTTGTTGACTTTGCCAGCGAAGCTCACGTCGTTGTTCTAAATACATGTATGGTTATTGAGGCCACCGAGCGGAAGATTCTGAAGCGGATCGAGCTGCTGTATGGTCAGCGCAGCCATCGAACGCTCATTGTCAGTGGTTGCATGGTGCAGCAGCTTAGTGATCAGCTGCGTTCGTTGTTTCCAGAATTGCTAATTTTGCAGAACGACCGTGTTGCACCTTACATATTAGCTCATTTCTCTTGTGAGCCTAATTTAACGTCGAGGCTTAACGTGACAGCGCGAGTGAAGATTGCTCAAGGATGTCAGGGAAGCTGCAGCTACTGCGTCGTGAAGCTTATAAAAGGACCGATCAAAAGTCGAAGCGTAGAGGTCATTGCAAAGGATGTAGAGCACATGATTCAGCACGGTGCTAAGCAGATTTTCTTGACGGCGCAAGACGGAGGAGCTTATGGACTAGATAGTGGATGCAGACTACCAGAGCTTATAGAAGTCCTTTGCAAACTTAAATACGACTTTAGACTCCGTATTGGGATGATGAACGTTTCGTCAATCCTAGATATTGTCGAAGATCTATTACAAGCGTTCAAGCACCCAAAAGTGTACAAATTTTTGCACCTGCCAGTGCAGTCTGGTTCTGACATGGTTTTAGAGCGAATGGAACGAGGGTATACTGTACCTGATTTTAAGCGCATCGTTGCAAGATTTCGACGTGCAGATCGAGACATCACCTTATCGACCGACTTCATTGTTGGCTTCCCATCTGAGACTGCAGAGGATTTTCGAGCGACAATGCAACTAATTAGAGAGATCCGGCCCGTCAAGGTAAATATCACACGTTTTTCAAAAAGAAAAGGAACTTCTGCGTTTATTTTGGAGCCCGTCGTTGGCAGAATAGCTAAAGAGCGATCACGAATGTTAACTGTAGAACACCACCGCATCGCTTACGAACAAAACAGTCTCAATGTTGGAAAAATCTATGGGGCGCTTGCGGTCGAACGGGGTAAAAACGCGAGTACCATCCTTTATAACGATAGGTATAGGCCGATAGTTGTGGCGCGTGAGCTGACACTAGGGGTTCGGTATGCGTTACGTGTAACCAACGCTACACCAACGTATCTGGTAGGCACTCTTAGCTGATTTTTTTGGAGAAAACAAGCCCGCTTCTTAGCTATTTTCAAAATAAAGCAATAGGATTTTATATCATAACAGTTGTGTATCAGTAATATGCAACGGCCTCGATTTCAGCTAAGGAACTTTGACTTGGTTACTTTTGCCTTAATATTCGCTGTTTCGTTCATTTTGTACATGATTCCTTACCTCAAAGAACTTCTCATAATTGTAGCTATTTCTGCTGTCTTGTATACGTTCGTAAAAAGCCAGTTTTAGCTGGACGCTTTCTCTACGGCAATTAATAGCAGATTGAGGACGTTTAGGTAGATTATAGAGAGCGTCGTGAAATAGCACTATTTCATACAGAAAAAAACAGACCATCATTTAAAACAAAGGACGGTTGCAAATGCGTCTCCTTCTAATGCACGTTGACTACTTTGAATACAAGACTACAAAGGCAACTAAGTACGCGGAAGACTTGGACGGTCTGAGAAACGAAGCACGAATAGAGGAGGCTTTAACGGTATTCATAGCAGCAGAACGTGTAGATGCAATAAATGCGGATGAAGTTGCCCTAGAGGCTTCAAAGGCTATACAAGACGTAGCGACCAACGTAGCGACGAAGAGGGTGCTGCTTTATCCATATGCTCATTTGAGTTCCGAATTGGCCTCGCCTGAGATTGCCTTAGCAATTCTGCAACAAATAGAATCTCTGCTCGTTGGTTATGAGGTGTTACGAGCACCATTTGGGTGGTACAAATCGTTTAGTCTCAAGTGTAAAGGGCATCCTCTCGCTGAACTTTCACGATCTATTAAAGTCGAAGCTCAACCAGAAAAGAAGAAGGTCCACAGAGATTTTTATGTAATGGAGCCCGATGGCAAGCTCACTCCCGCAAATGCTTATTCATCTGCGGATTCTGAATTCCAAGATATTTTACGATACGAATTGGGACAATACGTGACACGTAGTGCGGAATCTGAATTGCCGCATATCAGGTTGATGAAGGAAAAGGAGCTGGTTGAGTATGAGCCATTATCTGATGTGGGCCATCTCAAGTGGTTGCCTAAAGGGAAACTGATTCGCGACCTTTTGATCGATTATACATACCTTCTATCGGTGAGTTATGGTGCGATGCCGGTCGAAACGCCGGTGATGTATGACCTTTCTAGCAAAGCGGTTAGCGAACATGCAAGCAAGTTTGGAGAGCGACAATACAGGTTGAAAGCGGGCTCCCGCGATATGATGCTAAGATTCGCCGCATGTTTTGGCATGTTTAGCATGATGCACGAGATGCATTTGACCTCAAAAGACCTGCCGTTGAAATTATATGAGCTTTCAACTTACTCCTTCCGTTATGAGCAACGTGGGGAAGTGACCGGTCTCAAGCGCCAACGAGCGTTTACCATGCCTGACATGCACACGGCTTGTAAGGACATGAATGAAGCAAAGCGGTTTTTTTTAGAACAATTAAGACTTGGGTTTAAATCTGGTTTAGATCTAGCTATTACGTATGAACCTATATTTCGAAGCACAAAAACGTTTTATGAAGAGAACAAAACGTGGGTTCAGCAGATGGTTCGCGAATTTAAGCGCCCATTCCTTCTAGAACTTTTATCAGAGCGTGCGCACTACTGGGTTTGTAAGTGCGACCTAGCGGCGTTGGATACCTCTCGAAAACCAATAGAATGTCCTACTGTCCAGATTGACGTGGAGAGTGCGGAGCGGTTTGACATAAAGTACTATGATGAAACGGGAGAAGCCCGACCCATCATTTTACACACATCACCAACAGGGGGGATAGAGCGTGTGCTTGGAGCGATCCTCGAAGCACAGGCGCTTGAAAGAGTACCCTCCTTACCTGTGTGGTTGGCACCGACTCAGGTAAGGATTATTCCGATCTCTGACAAATACCTAAATTATGCGGAAGAGGTTTTAGATGAAGTCCAAAAAGCGAAGATTCGCATTGACATCGACGATCGGGATGAGTCCATCAACAAAAAAGTAGCTGCTGCTGGAAAAGAGTGGGTACCCTATGTCGTCGTTTTGGGGGAAAAAGAGCAAGAAGAAAAAAGCCTTGCCGTCACTAAACGCTTAACCGGTACAAAGCAGTCTATGTCGGTTAAAGAACTAATCTATGAAGTGCGCCAAAATACCAATCAAATGCCATATAGGCCCCTAACTTTACCTCAGAAGTTATCCAAGCGACCGAAATTCGTGTGAATATGCTTATAGTGTCGCAGTTCTTCAGTTTGTAGAGTCAGTCGTCCACACAAGCGTGCTTCAAGGGCCTCAGAACGAGTCGTCTTGTGCGTAGCTTCTTCCCAACTTCAGTGCAATTTCTGCCTGTTTTAATTCACGTCCAAGGTACCCTGCGTGTGCTGCAGTTGATACTAGGTTGAGTTCAAGAATGGCAGTGAGAATTCTCTCTGCAGAATCACCTTGGATAGTTGTTCCAGAGTCGTGTCGTGCATAAATAATTCCTTCTTTGATACCGATCACGAAGTTGCCTGAAGGGTCCGGCGAAAAAAATTCAGGACCGAAGTCTTTTGCATCAAAAACGTTTCTACTAGTGATTTCGTATTCTGGTCTGCGCTTGCGTTCTTTCAGCTGGAGCAGATCGATGCCCAGATCCTTCGGCGACCCCTTTTTGAACTGTGCCAGCTGCATCATTTGAGCGGCGGTCTTAAGTTCTCCCACGCTGCCTCTTGCTTTGTCGCTGTGTTCAGGTGTAAAGAGCATGCTCACTCCAAGTTCCATAGCTAAGCCGGCGAGCAAAGCATTAGCGCCGACTGAGTCGGCTTCCATAAGTTCAACTATGTTACCCACGCCGAGAAAAAGCGGCACACCGCTGAGGGATCGCACGCGGCGGTACTCTGCGAGTGAATCGGCGGCCCCTACGCCAATAGGGTAAAGCACAGGATCAGCTAAGATTTTCCTGATTTGGTAACTGCGTGCAAGAGCTACGGAAGAGCATACATCGCCATTATGGGGTAGAACGACAGTCGCAATGTCTTTCTCAGCAATTAAAGGGCCGATCTCGCTTGCGTTTTCCGTTGTAAATGAAAGAACTAGCTCCGCTCCTGCGTCTATTCCAGCGCAGATAAGTGCTGGATCTAGGCTGTCAACGCTAGTTGCGACATTGTACTTGCTCGTTACTTCATTGACTTTAGCAAAGGTCTGTCTTACCTCTTTTTCTGTGGTTCCAGCGGGTATGCCAACGTCGATTATGTCAGCGCCGTTTCGTATGTGTCGCTCAGCGATGTATTTAGAGTCTACAAAAGGCGCGTCTATTATCTCGGCAAGTACCTTCATTCGAGAATTACCGCCTATTTTTTTGTCACGAATCTTGAAATCATAGGTGGCGGATTTTTCCAGTTTTATTAACAACTGCAAAGCGTCATTTTTGCGTTTTTCCAGAATGATCCGATCTGCCGGTTCATTTAGTGATAGCTGAGAATCATCGAGGGAATCTAGTACTAAGCTTAGATCATAGGCTTGCTTTGGGCCCAGAACAATGTTTGTGTTTAGTTCTTCAGCAAGAGATCTAAACCCTGCTGCGTTCGAAGAACCGGGGATCAAGATCATATCATACTCACGAGCTAGCTTTTTTATATGTTCTACGTACGCTTTCTTTAACAAAGGCGGGGTCATTAACGCCGCAACGTCGATATCTAAAATAAGCACGTCCGCAGCTTGACCTACGCTTTCTTTGACGATGCGTTCGGCGCAGCGACCGGTTGCTACCAGCACTCTCATAAAGCGCTCACCCTAACTACATATCCTTAATATGTTATATCACAATTACTGATCGTATGCGGCTCGACCTGCACGTTCACTCTGAATATTCGCCTGACTCACACAGCTCAATTGAAGCAATATTAAAACAAGCGCAAGAAGTAGGTCTTGATGGCATCGCAATTACTGATCACAACTCAGTACTGTCTTTTTCTGTAGCATCGAAACTTGCTGAAGAGCTCGGACTTGATCTAATCATAGTACCCGGTGCTGAAATTTCGACGAGGGAGGGTCATCTGATCGCACTTGGTACAACCAACCTCTTGCCTTCCGGTATACCTGCTAATGAAGTAATAGAACATGTTCACGATAACGGTGGAATCGTAGTCGCCCCACACCCTTATGCGTTCTTTAGAAAAGGCATCCGAAACCTTCAAGACATACGATTAGACGCTGTGGAAACGTTCAATTCGAAACAACTGTTTGGATTAGCAAACTATCTCGCTAATCGTTCTGCTTGTCAGCTGAACCTTGGGGTGACAGGCGGAAGCGATTCACACAAAGTAGAAACGATTGGTTTTGGTTACACCGACGTGAATATTGCAGACGGCGCAGATGTGGAGCGTATTCTGCAAGCTATAAAGAGTTGCAGATCGCAAGCAAAGGGTCGGGCTTCGCCGCGTCTGCGATCAATTGGCCACTCGCTCAAAATTCGTATGGGGAACTATAAAAACAGTAGGTAAATTGCATGCGCTAATAGTCCTACAAGAGACGGGCCGAGATATGCAACTCAAACCATCGCCCAAAGTGCATCTTTGAGCTCAGTCGGGTCGTTGAGAACTGTGAGTCCTGACTGCTTCAGTAGAGCTTTGACATTGTTTTTATCGATCTCACGTACCGCGAGGTTTACTGACCCTCCGATAATCGCATCAGAACGGCACACGTCCTTACACAGCCCACAACCGTTGCATCTAAGGTAGTCAATTTGCTCGTCAATCGCGTCGTTTGGGCAAGCTTGAGCGCATTCACGACATTGAATACAAAGCTCCCTATTTATGAAGTACGGCACAGGGCTTTCCACCCTCCCCTCAATATCAACAGGAAGTATAAAAACTACAATACCGGCCTTCAGTGCGTGTGCAGCTGCATTTGTGACTAGTGAGTCTGCTATGCCGTGGGCTATCTTGGCAACTGAGTTAGATGTAGCTGGGGAAATGAACAAAGCGTCATAGACACCGCGTGAGAAGCGACCGGTTTTGGGATAGCTCCAACCTTGCTCTGTTTCGAGTATGATCTCTTCCATATATCCACCAGGAGAGACAGTACGTAAGTGCTGAAAAAGCCCGTAAACGCGTGTTACTTCTTGTGCTGCGCGCGAGACAAACGAAGTGATGTTGACACGATCAAACTGGAGTCGCTTGAGTTCAACGAATAACTCAAAGCTATCCTTTAAGTAATGGCCGGCACCAGTGATGCCCCACGCAATTTTCACTCTTTTCCTCCTATTGCTGTGATCTCGATTCGACAGCGAGACCTACGATTTAAGCTAGGTATTCTTTTAGCACGTGAAATGCTTCTAACTCCGGTTTTCCGCCACATTTTCTAATGATGCTCTCATAGTGCGGCATGCATTCTAGGTATTTTGGATCTTTAAGCGTTTTATATCGGGTTGCGTGAATTGTTGCTTCAAGCACTGCATAGAATGCTCGGTTGACTGGCGATATAGGCCTTTGCAGTATAACAGACCTTGTCGGATGAAGTTTTACGAGAGCGGTCTTTTGAGTCGATCTCTCTTGAATTGTACATGCGAATTCAACCCATGCGTAAGCAGCGGTGAGAACCGGCGCGTCTTCATCTGAGCGAAATAACGAAGGATCTACGTCATCAAAGGCCGTTTTTACGTAAAGTAGTGGGTCTAAAACAAAGTTTGCAACCATCTCATTATTCTTTTTGACGTTCAGGAAAGTGTGACTATCTTTATAAATCAAAGCGTAGAGGAAGCCGCGATTTATGATGCCCATGGGTGCCGCATTGGGCCGATCGTTGCGCGTGGTTGCTATGACCTCGGAGATTCCCTCGCGAAATTCGATCTCCATCAGAACTTATATCCTCCCAAGAGCGTAACGAACAACGATCCGATCACGAGATCTGCCGTCGTGCCAGGGTTGATGCGCCGTGCGATGAGCTCTTCGTCAAAGTCTTCAATATTGCCATGTTCCAGTACGTGTGTCGCCTTTGCCGAAACCTCAAAAGCTACCCGAGGACCAAATTTCTTAGCCACGAGGGTGTCGGGCTCCTCGCTAAGAAGGCGAAGAAACAGGCACACGATCGACTTGTTTAGGTTATGTCCCGATTCGTCGAACTGTCTGAAGAGTTCAGCGCCGTGAAAGATTCGCGGAAACCCTTCAATCCATTCCTTAGCTATCGTATCGTTTGAGCTAGATATTTCCATAATATCGAAGAGCGTTAGTTGTTGCTTTTGAATAGTACGCACGGAATCAGGATCATTTATGTCTAGATAATGCCGTTCTTGGACGCGCACGTTGACGCTCCGAAATGATTTGTAAAACCGTACGGCGTCCGTACTTGTTGTGCTTCTCACTATATCCACTGCGTTTTTCCTAAGCTGAGGTATCGTGCTGCTTCTGCTTGCCGCGGCACACAACGGAATCAACAGAAGGATGGCACCAAAGTGGCAGTTTCCTGCCCTTTGCCACGTAGCGCTAGCTTGCACGGCATTTAAAATCAAATCACCAATATTATTTCCCTCCGATGCTGCTTTTCTGAACACTGGAAACATGCCTGCAGCCGACCCGAGGAAATGCTCGTAGGTTAAATCTTCAAAGTCGTGTGTTCTGTCTACATTGCCTGGTTTTGGTGTCGCGGAGACTTCGAGCAACATTGCAAGCTCCGCGGAACCGGCTATGAAGTCTGTTTCGTACATGTTGAAAAGGTGTTTCACTCAAGATTTCGACAAGCGAGAAATGTGTCCGCGAGCTGTTTTTTGAGTTGCATGTACTCAACATCAGAAAAGTCTAGGTCTTGTAAACTGCCGTCTCTCCAAGGACAAGGCCTCGTGATCTTACAACACCAAACCATGCTGCCGAAGCACGTATGTGGGCCCTCACCGAGCTTTGTTTCCTTAAAGCTCTCTTTAATAAGGACATAATCTTCCTTTGTAATGCCCGCTCTTTTCAGAACGTACTGGAGGGGGCAATCCTTCACAGGCATACAACAATACGCCAACCCTCGCAGGTCCCCACCGGCACAGATGTGTTTTGGCGCGTTATACCACCCAACTGTTTCTTGATAAAACTGAACTTCAGCTAGTATTTCCTGTAAAATCGTGTCGCCGGCAATTGCAGCGCGGGCTACTGAAACATAGTCTGCACCCATCGAGAACATTTTGTGGGCGCTTGTATAGTCTACTATGGAATTGTTGGCGATGATTTTGAGCGCGGTAGCATCTCGTATCTTCTTGACTAACGTAGGCCCCGAATCCATCATGTCGATATGGATTACATCGGCCCCTGCCTTGTCTATGGTCCTAGCAAGCTCGACGTCGCTGACCACTCCTGAGCGAACCTTCACAGATAAAGGCACGTCTGTCTGTTTTATCTCCTGAATCCAAGTGGCAAGCTTGGGTAGATCTCGCGTCAGACATTGACCAGCGCCTATAGCTTCCATCTCAGGCTGCCTGCAGTGCGCATTCAGTTCAAATATTGCCCCTTTTTGATGGGCCAGTTCAGCGATTTCGAGCAGAGGTTCTAACGTGGTCGATCGTGCATTTACTCCCGCAATTATTTCAGTCGCATTCATGACCCCAAGCTCGTTTTTAATAACGGGGGTTGGGTCATCATACGCGAATTCGCTTCGCCCTTGCTTAACCAGCTCTTTTGCGGCTATGATGGTTGCCTCATCGAGATTATAACCACCTAAAAATGCGAGCCCAGCACTGCGCGTTATGGCAAAAGAACTGTTCGTCAGTCCTGCCATTGACGCGAGCACTAGAGGGTTCGGTATCTTAATGTCTCCGATTGTCAGGTTATAGTCTATTTGCGGCAAGATTAGCCTCTATCGTCTCGAGTTTATTTTTTTAGGGCGCTGAGGTAACTGGGCAACAATGCATCCTTGTTTCATTATTGTAGTTCGCTGATATTTAATCTTACTTTGCTGAAGGGCGCAAACTTTGACTACGCCCTCAGTAATGCTGAGCAAGTAATTGTAGGATCTTTGCAGCAAGTGCGTTGCTTTGTCTTCTGTCTGACATGATAGTATTCGTGTGCATCACTTCTACTTCGTCGGGCAAATCGCTCTTCGAGACTGCAAAGTCTGTATTGTCGACGATTAAGATATCCAAAAAGTCGGAGTAGAACTCGGCAACCCCAATAGAACTAACCGGAAGTCCCACAGATTCCATAAACTTTCGTGCTGGTCCACTAACGGGTTCAGTTCCCACTATCGGACTGACTGCGACGACGAATCTATCCTTAAGAGCTTCTTTCATACCATTTACGCGAAGAATGGGCCCAATGCTTGAAATTGGGTTCGATGGCCCGATGACAACAGCATCGTTCTCCTCTAGGGTGGTTTTTACCTCTGTCGTCATTGCACTCGTCTCACAATTGACTTGTGTAACGGCCGGCAGCTGCTTGTGTTTAATAAGAAAATCTTGGATATGCATCTCGCCTTCGTCCGTTTGGATAATGGTAGGAACGAAGTCGTTCGTCATCGGGAGGACTTTGGAAGACACACCGAACGAAGCGCACAGGAGGAGTGTTGCTTCAGTCAAAGACACGCCCTGTCGCAGAAGGTCGGAACGGAAAATATGAGTCGCCCGATCAAACTCCCCTATAATAAGCCTCTCTTCGTGTCCTCGGCTGACTAGCGCTTCGTGGGTTAAGAACGTATCGTCCCTTATGCCCCACCATCGGTCGGTTGTAACTCCTGCTATAGTATAGATGACTGTGTCGATATCTGGACAAACAAGGTTACCAGAGACCCAAATATCGTCTCCAGTATTTGCAATAACGGTCAATTGTTTTTTAGGACAGAGACTAAGCAGCCCGCGAAGCAACTTCGGAGTGCCTGTCCCCCCAGACAGCAATAGCAAAGCTTTCCTCCGCGTTTGTAGTAAGTTTTACTCAAATAAATGCGTATGTCTAGTCAAGATAAGATCTTCACTCAGTTGCTAAGGCCTTTCTAAAGCTTTCGTTAAAACAATTATAGTGTTATGTCAGATTCGGAGTCTTTTCGATTTACGCGTGCCTTTTGCATATAGTCGTCTACCATCTTTTTTTGTGTCCAAAGAAAACCTCCGGCTGTTATCTAGCCACACTTTGCCAGCACTTCTAGACTCGTTGGCTCGTCTATTTCAGCGCAAAAAACGCTAAACCCAAAAGCCTTTAGGCTGTTAGTACGATAAAACAAGAGGAGGCTGCACGGTGCTCAGCCCACGGTTTCGGCGATTCAAGGACTAAATCGCCAAAAAATCACTTAAAAGGAGCAAGTATTTGTTTCGTGATACCTTGGTATTGACCAGAAGCGTAGGCTCAACAGATTTGAGGATAGATGTGGCCCATCTGGGTCGAGATTTGCTTGTCACGCTCGTAGGGGGCGAAGCGCACGTAGGCGCCGTCGCGTTGGGCGGATTTCACACGCGGTCGTACGCTTCAGTGATAACTGTGCCTGACCATCGGGATGACGTAATAGCTAAAGAAGCTGCGTCGTTAATTTCAAAAGAGCTGAATTGCAGCTGTGTAGTAATAGTTGGAATTCACGTCAGCAATGCATCCGAGAAGCAAATCAGCCAGATTGTTGAAGCATCATTTACGCTTATTAAAGAACTTATTGAGGCACTTAAATGACGATAACAGTGGCGATTACAGGCGCAAGCGGAGTGCAATACGGCGTTCGGCTACTCGAAGCCTTAAGGGATTTGCAGGTTGAAACGCAGCTCATCGTGACCAAGAGTGGTCAAGATCTCATGAGCATTGAGACTCAACATAGTTTGAATTACGTCACTTCGCTGGCCCGCCAGACTTATGAAGAAACAGACTTATCTGCGCCCATTGCCAGCGGATCTCACATTAGCGATGGTATGGTGATAATTCCATGCAGTATGAAGACGCTTGGAAGCATCGCACACGGTATTTCTTCAAATCTTGTGACTCGTGCGGCTGATGTGTGCTTAAAGGAAAGAAGAAAACTGGTATTAGTGGTGCGCGAGACGCCACTTAGTGGGATTCATTTGAACAATATGTTGAAATTGTCACAATGTGGGGCGGTGATAATGCCTGCTAGTCCCGGGTTTTATACACGTCCAGCGACGATCGGAGAGCTCATCGATACCATAGTCGCGCGCGTGCTCGATCTGATGCAATTGGATCATTCGCTTTCGCGGCGATGGGGGGACTAGATGAGAAGTTTTGTTCAGTATCTAATGGACTCTGGGCAACTTGAGGTCATTACGAAGGCCGTTTCACCTATCTTAGAGGCCCCGCGTTTGGCCCGTGGACGAGGACCTGTTCTATTCGAGCGCGTTGGCGGTTGTCGTGCTATTGTAAATCTTATCGGCTCACGTGCGCTGCTTGCCCACGCATTGAGGGTTAACGAACTAGGACTCATCAGCAGACTTCTGAGCACAGTACCTGAAGGAAAAACAACGGTGCAAGATTTTGCTTGGGACGTTGACCGCACTCCCGATTTGAGCAAGTTGCCTGTTATGAAGTTCTTTGAGCGAGATGGTGGACCTTACATCACAGCAGGCGTTCTAGTGGTAAAATATGGCCAAAGAGTAAACGCTTCCGTTCATCGAATGATGGTCCTCGACGACACGTCACTTGCCGTGAGGCTTGTTCCCCCGCGTCACGCATACTTGATGTATAAAGCGAGTGTGAAAAAAGCGGAGCCTCTAAGCGTCGCTATTGCTATCGGCGTCGATCCTATCACGCTGTTTGCTACAACAACGAGGGTGCCATGTGGTTTAGAATTCAATTACGCTGCGGCACTGAAGGGCGAAGTGCAACCTCTTATCGAATGCGAAAATGGAGTTCCAGTTCCGCCGAGCGAAATTGTATTAGAGGGGCAAATAAGCCCAACAAGAACGGCAAAGGAAGGTCCGTTTGTAGATCTCACAGGCACTTATGACCTAGTGAGACAGGAACCAGTCATCGAACTAACAAGACTGGTTTCAGTTAAAGATCCGATCTATCATTCCATATTGCCGGCCGGCGTCGAGCATTCACTTTTGATGGGCATTCCCTATGAGCCACGGATATACAAAGCATGTCAAGACGTCACGAAAGTCAAGAATGTGATATTGACTGCGGGGGGCCGGCACTATCTGCACGCTATCATTCAGATAGAGAAACAGACTGAAGGGGATGCAAGAAATGTTATGATGGCAGCGTTCGCATCTCACACTAGTTTGAAACACGTCGTTGTTGTCGACGAAGATATTGACATTTACGATATGGCTGATGTGGAATTCGCAATTGCCTCGCGAGTCCGAGGGGACACAGATATTATGATAGTACCTAACGTTCGCGGATCGTCTCTTGATCCCCGAGCACAAAGCGACGGTACAACAACGAAAGTTGGCATAGATGCAACTGCTCCGCTTAGTGACCGTTGGAAGTTTGAGAAGGTTACTTAAACGCGACTCGTCAGTGGCTCGATTCAAACTGCGCGGCACGCCCCACGTAAATCACGATCTTATAATAAACGTAATTATTTCCAAAACTGTACCCTATCAATGCAAACGATACTAGTTATCGAAGGTCAAACCCCTGTCTTAGTACCAAAATTAGATATAAGAGCGTCTTATCCCCCTTCATCGGCCGCGGTCTTTTATAACCCGACTATGGAGTTTAACAGGGACATAAACGTTGCTTGTATGCAGACTATCGCTGAGAGTCCAACTAAGGGGTCCACTATCACGTATCTCGATGCCCTGAGCGCGAGCGGCATTCGAGGGCTCAGAGTCGCAAATGAAGCACATTTAGAAGTCACCCTAAATGATTATAATAATACAGCTTACCAACTAATTAAGAAGAATCTAAAACGCTTGCAGTTAAATGCGTGCGCGAAGCACGCTGATGCAAACGCCTTGATGTCACAAGAAAGGTTCGGTGTCGTCGATTTAGATCCGTTCGGATCTCCCGCCCCTTTTGTGGATGCTGCGTGTAGATCCACTAGTAAGATGCTCTGCGTGACGGCAACCGACACTGCCCCCCTAAGTGGCGCCCATTTCAACGCCGGCGTAAGGAGGTACTCCGCGCTTCCTTTGAATACTGAGTATCACGCTGAGACGGGAATAAGGATACTCATTGGAAAAATTGTTCGGGAATTTGTCAAATACGATAAATCCGCGGTTCCTGTGCTTGCGCATGCGACCGCACACTACTATCGAGTTTATTTGCGGATCGAACGAGGCGCAAGACTTGCTGACGCGTGTTTGCGCTCACTCGGATTCGTTTTCCATTGCCCCAAATGCGGACATCGCTACGTTGCACCGGGGCTTGCACCAAAGGAGCGTCGTGAATGTACGCTATGCGCCGCAGAGCTTGTCATTGCTGGACCCCTTTGGCTTGGGCCACTTTACGATCAACCTTTCTGCGAGGCCGTTCTTAAAAATCTTGAAAATGGTGTTTTTGGAACCAAACAACGAGCCTCTAAGACTATAGAGTTGTGTCTTAATGAGCTTGACGTCGTAACGTTTTTTGATTATCATAAGTTGTTGAAAGAGCTTAAGTGCCCGCCGGTCCCCATTGAAACGCTAATACGTGGCTTAAGAAATATCGGTTATCAGGCTTCGAGAACCCATTTTTCAGGCACGTCAGTCAAGACAGACGCTAACGCGGCCACGTTAAAGGATGTTTTGTTTAATTTGTGTCAAACAACTGAAAAATAAAGATCAGTTGACTAGCAGGAGCTTATTTGGTGGTGATGCGGGGCTCTTTCTGAAATAGAGGCGTTCATCGACAGGAAATTTTTTTTAAACTGTAGATCTGCTGTGGATGATTACATTCCTAAAGTTTTGCGAATAACTTGAGTAAAAACAAGCGAGCAAATGAGGTACCAAACGAGCCACACAGGAAATCCCAAGATGACACCTGCGGTGTAGTCGACCGTTATAGGTAAGGGGTACCAGGGGAAGGTTATCGCCTTTGATACGTATGAGAAGGTCGACAGCGACGGACTCACGATGTAACTCAGCCACGCGAACAGTGGAAGCGAAATAATGAGAATGTATGGCATTGGTTTCATCGTCTGTGCCTGAATATCCATACTGAGCTGCATCACTTCGGCACGTTCGTCCTCGAGCTTCTTGAGCTTGCCTTTATCTCCTGAGAGTTGGGCTTCACGATAGACCTTCTGGAACTCCTTCATCTTGGCTTGAGATTGCTTTACTTGCTGTTGATCAACAAATTGGTTAAGGAGGAGGGAAGAATAAGAGCCTGTGATAAGAGACAGCATAAGGATTGTGATAAACAGCGGCACCTGAAGATTGGTGACTAGACCTCCAAGTACGACGTTCATCGCTGTGCCAATCGGCTGTCGCAAAAACGCATACGCTACTGTCATAGCTAAATAAAGGATCAAGAGCCTTGTCATCACGCCAGTCGTGCTTTGTTTTGCCATTTCGTGATTTCCTTTTGCGAGAGTTGATAAAAATATTGAATTTATGTGCTATAGCTGATTCAAACTGTAATCACTACTGTTCAACACGTAAATAAATAGGTTACGTGGGTCTGTGGGCGGATTTTCGTACCCTAGCTCGACATAACGTTATACTAAATCGCGATTCAAGCTTCAAGTCCCACTGGTATCTACGTAGCGTTTAGCCACGATATATATCTCAGCGCTCTGTTTTCTTGATGCTTGCGGATTATAAGACTTTACAAAACCAAAATGAGTGCTCACCTCGCGTGTAAACGCGTCAAAGAGATCACCTTGGAAGACTTTTACGACAAAATTACCCCCCGTTTTGAGCACGCATGAAGCTATTTTTAAGGCGCTGCTTGCGAGATCAATTGATCGTGCGTGATCGAGACTCCAAACCCCGCTAAGATTTGGAGCGGCATCAGACACTACGACGTTGACCTGACCTGCAATCTCTTGTATTCTCTCGACGACAACGTCAGTAGCAGTCATATCGGCTCGAATGGAGGTCACTCCTTCTAACGGAGCGATTTGCTGCAGATCCACGGCGATAGCTGTTGCGTTTAACTGGCGAATCACTTGGAGCCACCCTCCTGGAGCTGCGCCTAAGTCAACTACTATATCCCCCTTCTGGACAATGCGGTAGCGTTCTTGAATTTGGAGTAATTTGTAAGATGCTCGGGATCGATATCCTTCGGACTTAGCCTTCCGATAATAGAAATCTTGTCGCTTTTTTACGATATCAATCATCCTCGATACAAATTATACTTAGAGCTAACAGCAGTATACAACTCTCCGACCGCTTTTTATATCATTCGACTAATAGCCAATGCATCACTCTAAATTATTACAACGCTTAATGGGGCTAAGATGAATCGAGGAATGTGGATTGAGCTTGACGGGTGGAAGGCAAAGCTCAGGTTCTCTGCTTGCCATTTTATTCCGAACCACCCAAAATGCGGGCGCCTCCACGGGCACACGTATGCAATAAGCGTGAAGATTGTTGGTCAACAGATTGGCAATTTTGTAATAGACTTTGAAGACCTTAAGAGATATGTCGGTGAGATCTGTGAAACGCTTGATCACACGACGCTTCTCGCGTCTCGAGACGAGAATGTACAAATAACTAAAACTGAAACTGGAGATATTGTCGTTATCGTTGGAACGAGCAGAAAGCGTTATTGCTTCCCAAAGGAAGACGTGGTGATACTCCCGATAAACTCTGTGAGTGCTGAAGACCTATGTTCTTATCTGCTCGATGAGTTATGCAACAAGCTCGACCTTAGCACATTCTCAGAAATTAGCATACGTCTTGACGAAGGTTTGGGGCAAGGTGCAGGTTGTGTCCGGCACTTTTCGCAGCGGGAAGGCGATTCGGGCCTAGGTTAGAAGATATCAGATGACGTTGCGCGTTCTGTCGGGGTTCCAAGACAACAAGTTATTAAATTGCGTGAAAAATATATAGAGTGCCGATGGTCATAAGGGAATGGGATTATGTTTAAAGCTGATATTCTTGGAGAGACGCTGAAAGACGGTATCGAAGCGTTGACAATAATAGTAGACGAATCACGTGTGCACTTAGGCAAAGATGGCATTTATGCAAGAAACGCAGACCCATCATATGTAGCGATGGTGCAGTTTGAGTTGTCTGCAAAAGCATTTGAAAATTACGAAACCGATGAAGAAGTTGTAACGCTCGACTTGAAAAAAATGCAAGGCATACTTGAGCTAGCTAACCGTACAGATGTAATCCAAATGGTTATAAACGACAACCGGATGGCGTTGTCTTTTGGAGATCTTAAGTACACAATAGCACTCTTAAGTCCCTATTCGATTAAGAAAGAGCCGAAAGTGCCGAAGGTTGAATCTGCAGCACACGTTGTTATTACAGGAAAAGAGTTCCGATGGGCAGTCAAAGCGGCGGGTAAGGTGAGCGATAATATAGCTCTCGGCTGCGTCAATAGTGATTTCTTCATGGAAGCGCTAGGTGACGCAGACACTATGCGGCTTGAATTGTCAAAAGATCAACTCATCGATGTGTCTCGTACAGATGACAAATCAGATGAAGTAAAATCACTGTTTAGTTTAGAATTCTTGATTGAAATGTCAAAAGCGGTTGGAAAAGCCTCTGAAGTGTCCCTCGATATAGGTAAGAACATCCCGCTTAAAGTTGGATTCGATTTTGCTGACGGGAATGGTTCTGTCTCTTATTTACTTGCGCCGCGCATAGAGCAGGAATGAAATAGTAGGGCGTAGTAATTAACCAACGCTAGAAGCATGGAGGAATATTTAGCTCTTTTTCCATACACTTCGGCGGCCGCGCGCTACGTTGAATCCTCTTCAAAAACGTTTGAATCCCTGTTGTCCGTCGGCGAGTTTTCAAAGAGTGTCCTCAACAGGAGCGTTGAGAGGGTAACACGCGCGATCAGCGGTGACATGCATGTGTCGTCAGATGGGTACGACGACTATGAGGTTGAGATATTTTCTTATGTAATGGCACGAGCGTTTGTATCGTGTATCAATGAAACGCTTCTGTTTCAAAGATACGCGAATGCAGAAGCACAAGATGCTTATAATAATCTGCGACACGCAGACGAACGATCTCAAGACGGTTTTCTATTATCGTTACTTGACGACTTTGGGATGCCTGCATCCATTAAAAAAAATGCTTTTGAGCTATATTTTTCGGACTTTATAAGATATACAGGGAGGTTGAGAGGCCCTCAATGGCGGCTTGTCAATCTCTTATATCGAGGTCGCGTCACTCTAGCTAAAGGAGAGATAATACAGATCTTAGCGGAGGCTGTGCGGTTGAAAGTGCTAAGCGGCTTACCACTAAAGCTTAGCGCCAGAATGTGTGAAGAACTTTCGCCTTACACTTCGCCCTTGAAACACGCATTATCTCAAGTCTTACTGCGTCAGGAAGACTCCGGCCCTGTGGTCTTAGAAGCGTGCCCCCCATGCATTAAAGCGTTGCTTATGCAAGTAAAAGCAGGTAAGAATTTATCGCATCCTGCTCGGTTTGCCCTAACATCTTTCCTCGCGAATATCGGTATGAAAGCAGACGAGATTGTACTCATTTACCAGATGTCTCCAGACTTTGACTATGAGCTAACTCGCTATCAAGTTGAACATATTAAGGGGAGTTCTGGGAAGGATTACACACCCCCTGGGTGCTCAACGATGGAGACGTATGGCAATTGCGTAGAAAGTGACGACTTGTGTCGGCGCATTTCGCATCCGCTCTCGTATTATAGATTGCGAATCAAACGTGGTACAGGGGCGTAAATACATTAACGGGAATGACCGATTAAGCAGCGTTTTGAGAAAATTTAGTTATCAATTACGTTAATGACTTTTTAGTCTGGGGTAGCACTGCGATGGTGGAAGTAGGTGAACGCTAGAACAAAAGCCTTCCTCGAAAGTAAGTTCAGAGAGTATTATCATAACGCCGTTACTGAACTTCCGCCCAGATTCCGGAAAAGAGAATGGGCTTTTGTTCTTTTTGATTCAGCTTACCCTAAGCTTGTGATGCGACGACACAAAGCTTTTGGCTCGCAGAAGGAACTCTACGCGTATTTAGGCGCAGTATCTCCGGCTCACGTGTACTACTCAACAGCTTGCTATGCGCATCCTAGCGCCACACGTATGCAAGACAAGAAATGGGAAGGGGCAGACCTTATCTTCGATCTAGATGCGGACAAGCTTTTCACGGATTCTGTCCCACAATATGCCTTAATGCTTACCGCTGTAAAAAACGAAACTGACAAACTTCTAGATTTTCTAATGAATGATTTCAGTTTTGAAGACGCTGACTTCAGCATAGTTTTTTCCGGTGGTCGAGGTTATCACGTCCATTTGCGAGAGGCGCGACTTCTCACTCTCGGCAGCCATGAACGGCGAGAGGTTGTGAACTACTTAACCGGCACCGGTTTAGAGCCGGAATACCTTATAAAGCGGACAAATATGGTGCCAGTGCCAGATGATAACAGCTGTTGGGAGATCAGGATAAGATCGTGGATCGACCGGTATTTCAAGCGCTTAAGCGAGATGGACTCAGAAACAGCGACGACAGAGCTTGCTAATGTTAAAGCTATCGGAAAGCGGCGTGCAAAAATGATAGTCGACGAAATGTCGCAAGATTCTACGGTCGCACCACTACTACAATCAAAACTAATGCCACTAGCCGCGTGGAAAAGCCTNATCAGGGAAGCAATTTTACAGATTAAGGTAAATATCGATGTGCCCGTGACAGCGGACACGAAGCGGTTGATCAGATTACCCACGTCTCTGCACGGTGGGTCTGGGCTTCGCGTGACACCGCTTACGCTTGACGAGTTTCGCCGTTTTGACCCGCTACGCGACGCAGTTGTCTTTTCTGACCGTCTCATTTCAGTAAAGATTCTCAGGCCCACAACAGCTGAACTCAAGGGTGAAACTATTAAGGTTCAGCAAGGCACAACTGAGTTACCTGAACACACGGCCGTCTATCTTATGGCGCGAGGGCTTGCCGAATATGAATCTCGACGATTTAAAAGTGATCAGAAATGAAGAACGCCGTTCAAGGCGATTGACCGTGTTGAATGATGATTTTTACTCTGAGTTTAAAGAATACGTTGACTCATTGAAAGATAGTGATAATCCTCAAAAGCGAGACGAACTTGAAAACGCTTTACGAGTCGCTGATGCGATTTATGACAAACGTGCAGCGAAAATAATCAAGTTGGCGGCGCTCGCTGCAAAAGGGCATAAAGAGGAAATAGCGTTAGCTAAAGCTGAGACTCAGATATATGATGCAGTTTACAGCGTATTTACTAATTATCGCGACTGTTTGCTAGTACAAACGGAACCCAAAGAAAGCGAGTCCGTTCGGTCACTTTCGGCCCTAAAAGCTGATGAAAACCGCGGAGTTGCGCTGCCACTTCTTAAAGAGGACTCATTTCGAGAGAAGTTTGACGAAAGCGTTGAACGGCCTCAAACAGGGGTGGGAAGTCAGAGTTTGATCGACTTAAATGATAAAACACAAGAAAGAACGGAAGTGAACGAAGCTCCCTACAGCGAAAGGACTTTAATAAAAGAACACGAGAATATGAGTTACCTCCAAGTGCGAGTTTTGATAGATATTCCAACGTTTATAGGGCTCGACGGCGATAACTACAAACTTGGTGCAGGCGAAACAGTTCTGCTGCCGGAAGGCAATGCTAAAGCTTTATCAGATCGCCACGTAGCTACCATAGTCGGTGATAAACTTGAAGATGCCAAAGAAGGTCAGGTCAATATGTCCGATGTGCGGAAAGCACACCATCCAAGAAGTTGAAAAAGTGCGGAAGGGGCGTGTATCGTCTTTAACGTGGATTACACGCCAAAAAAAGCGGCGAAGCGGTATTGGCAATCTCGGTAAGTTCTCAAAGGTTCCTGGCGGAGATAAGCCCACTAAGCGAGTAAATATCCGCTACCGCTGCACTGAGTGCAAGAAAGCACATACGCGCAAAGGATTTCGTGTATCGAAATTCGAGTTGGTGGAGGTATAGGTTATGAGCAAATTTTTACGCGTCCGCTGTGCGGATTGTGAGAACATCCAGATTGTATTTGGTAACGCCTCATCAGTTGTAAATTGTATAGTCTGCGGGCGAACCCTTGCGGTGCCGCGCGGGGGAAGGGCGGAGATAAGGACGCAAATTCTAGAGGTCTTATGAGAAAAGCCTGGCCAGAGATCGGAGATTTGGTCGTCTGTACTGTAGTGAACGTCGTCGACTTCGGAGCCTTCGTTCAACTTGATGAGTACGACAAAAAGGAGGGCCTGATTCATATCTCTGAAGTTGCCTCTGGGTGGGTCAAATATATCAGGGACCATGTTAGAGAGGGTCAAAAGATCGTTTGCAAAGTACTGAATGTCGACCCGAGTCGAAGCCACATAGACCTTTCGTTTAAAGACGTAAATGAACATCAGCGCCGCGCTAAAATTCAAGAATGGAAGGGCGAACAAAAGGCGGAAAAGTGGCTTGAATTTGTAGCGGATGCCACAGGGATAGATAAAGAAGCTCTTTATGACCAACTCGCTGACAAGTTTGGCGGTTTATATTTTCTTTTTGAGGACGCAGCCGCACGAGGTCCCGAAGCTCTCAAGGGACTTCAACCAGAGGTTGCCGCTCAAATTGAGCTTATCGCAAAAGAGAATGTAAAAATACCGTACGTTTATATTACGGGCTATGTTGATTTGGTCTGCCCGCAGCCGAATGGGATAGACGTAATCAAACGAGCTCTAAAAGCTGCAATGAAGTCTGAAAATGACGAAGTCCGCTTTGACGTGAGTTACATTGGTGCACCTCGCTACCGGATAAGGACTGTCGCTTTAGATTATAAAACAGCAGAAAACGCGATGAAAAAAGCGGCAAACGCAGCTATAGAGGTCGTTATCAAGGCTGGCGGCACTGGAAAGTTTCTTAGGGAACTTCAATCATCTTAGTATACTTATAATGGATCCCGTCAGATTATGAAGCTTCGTAAATGCCATGGGTACACGTTTCAGGAAAAGTGTACGACATGTGGACAAGCGACTGCGACAGCGCGTCCACCAAGATTCTCACCAGAGGATCGATACGGGAGATATCGGCGAATTCTTAAGCGCGAAACAACGGCAAGATCAAAGTAATCTTTTTGATTTAAGCGGCACAGTCTTTTTGGAAGAGATGGGATTAAGATGGAGCGAATAGAAGTAAAGGAAATTAAGCAAGTCGAATTGGAGAACCCTGTTTTGGTGGAAGGATTACCTGGCATTGGACACGTCGGGAAACTAGTTGCTGAACATATGATAGATGAGCTTGGCGCTGAGAAAATTGCAGAAGTATACTCGTCACATTTTCCCCCACAGGTGATTGTGCTTGCCAATGGGTTGGTGCGGATGGTAAGAAGCGAGTTTTATGCAGTTAAAGGCGAGAAGCAGGACTTATTAATCTTGGTAGGAGACCACCAAAGCGCGACAAACGAAGGTCATTATGAACTGACCGACGCCTATCTAGATATCGCAAAGAGACATAATGTGCGACGAATATACACGCTTGGCGGATACGGGCTAGGACAACTTGTGGAGAAACCTGCGGTTCTTGGGGCTGTGAACAATGAAGCATTAATCGAAGAAATGAAACAGTATGGGGTACTATTTAAAGAAAATGAGCCGGGAGGGGGCATCGTAGGCGCTTCTGGACTGCTATTGGGCCTCGGTGGCCTAGCAGGAATAGATGCAATCTGTTTGATGGGTGAGACATCCGGGTACTTGGTCGATCCAAAAAGCGCTCAAGCGGTATTGAGCATTTTATGCAAGGCCCTTAGTATTGACATTAACATGCAAGCCTTGGAAGAACGTGCAAAAGACATGGAAAAAATTGTAGCACGGCTCAGGGAAATGGAACAAACTGGGATGCATGAAGTGGCGAGCGAAGAGGATCTTCGCTATATACGCTAATATTCCTCTTAAACAAGCGGTATGATGCTTGCTTGGTGCCAGAGCATCCTTTGCTTCATGATACACATTGAAGGAGGTTAATCGTGATTCAGGTCAATATTGAAAAATGTGGACACTGTGGCGCTTGTGTGTCGGTTTGTCCCACTAACTCGATAACGCTTATCGAGTCGTGTCTAGAAATTGCAGATACGTGCACGGCGTGTGAGACTTGTGTAACAATCTGTCCGGTCGGTGCGCTAGCCATTTGTTAACAAGGGGGCTCGGGTGTGAAAGACAAATACGACGTTGTAGTGGTGGGCGCGGGCCCCGCTGGTTCTTATGCTGCAGCGACTGCAGCAAGTGAATGCGACGTTCTTTTGATCGAAAAGCGGCAGGAGATCGGCGATCCTGTACGCTGTGCAGAAGGCGTATCAACAGGGGCTCTCTCGAAGTTTCTGCAACCACAAAAAGAATGGATAGCAAATAAAGTAACTGGCGCCCGAATATTTGCGCCTGATGGGACGCTCTTGGAAGTCTCCGAAGAACTTGCAGGTCCCGAGGTGGGTTACGTGCTTGAACGCAAGATTTTTGATCGAGATCTTGCGAAGCGAGCAGCCAAAGCAGGGGCCGATGTAACTGTTCGTACACGCGCTGTCGGCGTCATAAGAGAAGATGGGTTTGTGCGCGGCGTCAAAGTCCGGCACTTAGGTGAACCGCTTGAAATACGGGCTTCTGTGGTTATCGCGGCCGATGGCGTCGAGTCACAACTCGCCCGGTGGGCAGGCATTAATACGACTCTCAGACCCAGCGATCTGGAGAGCTGTGCACAATACTTAATGACAAATGCCGATATTAAAGAAGATTATTGTGATTTTTATCTTGGTTCGGAATCTCCCGGTGGCTACGCTTGGGCATTTCCAAAGGGGCCTCAAGAAGGAAATATAGGGATGGGCGTCCTTGCGAGCAAATTAGCGGGCAAACACTCCATCGATTATTTGAACGCGTTTGTGGAAAGACACTTTCGCGATGCACAACCAGTTGAACTGCATGTAGGCGGTGTTCCGGTCAGCAAACCGGTTCGTAAGACGGTGGACGATGGACTAATGCTCGTCGGTGATGCAGCCCACCACGTAGACCCTATTACAGGCGGAGGCATAATTAACGCGTTGGAAGGTGGCAAGCTGGCTGGCGAGGTTGCAGTCCAAGCGGTTCGAGCGCAAGACGCTTCATTGAAGGTGCTTAAGCACTATGAAGAAGGTTGGCGCGCTTCTTTCGGAAAGAAGCTTGAACGTAATTATAAAATTAAGGATATCTTTGTAAATCTTTCCGACGCTGAATTGAACAAGCTCATTCGTTCGATTGAAGGTCTTCCACTTGAAGAAATGAGCGTTGCTGGAATCGTCAAACGCTTGATTTCCAGCAATCCACGGTTGTTGGTGGGCCTGCGCCATCTGTTTTGAGAGGACCTAACGCGATATGAAGGTTGCCGGAGTGGATGAAGCTGGAAAAGGTGCTGTCTTGGGTTCACTCTTCGTTGCAGGGGTCTCCATTGACTCATCTGCATTGAAGTATTTGGAGAGGATGGGACTTAAAGATTCAAAAGTTCTAAGTCCCAAGCGCCGCGAATTTCTGTCGAAGCGCATTGAAAAAGTTTGCGCTGTGCAGCTCCAGGAGGTTACAGCTAAGCAAATAGATGAACTGAGAGCAATACTCACTATGAATGACATCGTAGTTAGAGGGCATGCTCAAAGTCTGCGTCGTTTAAAGCCAGATGTAGCATTTGTGGACGCTGCTGATGTTAATGAGTCGCGATTCTCTAAGCGCGTGACGGAAGAAAGTGGAATAGAGGATGTAATCGCTGAGCATAAAGCAGATTTGAATCACGCGATAGTGTCCGCTGCGTCAATTATTGCAAAAGTCAGAAGGGATTCGAGCATAAAAACTCTCCAATCTTCGCTCGGGGTTGATATCGGTAGTGGTTATCCGTCAGATGCAAGGACGATTACTTTTTTGAAAAATTGGCTAGATGAACGAGGCGACTTCCCACCTGGCACTAGACGTTCTTGGAAAACGGCGCAAAATCTGCTTGCTGCTACGCTCAAAGATAGTAAAAGCGACAAGCAGTAAGACTGACAAGCTGCCAAACTTATGTCATTTAGGAATGCTATCTTAGCTTTATTGGGACTTTTTCAAAAAAACTCTGTTCGCCGAGCACGAAAAGCGATGGTTCTTCATCCTTATAGAAACGGATCTCATCATTTTTGTGAACGGTTTCACTGTATTGTCCATCGACGACGATTGCTGCATCTTTCTCTCTTATTTTGATGACTATCGTGCTTGTCTCGTGTACGACCCATGGACGTACTGAAAGCTTTTGTGGTGCCAGGGGAACGAAGAGGAATGCGCGCACTTGCGGATCCATGATCGGACCGCCAGCACTCATTGCGTACGCGGTTGAACCAGTTGGCGTCGCTACGATTGCGCCATCTGCCCGTAATACGTCCACCTCATGATCATCTACCTGCACACTGTACTCAAGTATTTTTGCTGGTCGAGCGGTGACGATAACTGCCTCGTTAGTCGCGGATGGTAAGGGTCTACCATTTACTGAAATCGCTAAACGTGAATGCGCCGAAACATGAAAACCATCCAGCAGGCTCTCTACGACGCTAAGAGCCCTTGCGGGATTGACATCTGCCAAGAAGCCGACCTTACCGACTTTTATCCCTACTATCGGGATCGGATGTTGAAGGTTTTGAAGAACGCGCAGAATCGTGCCGTCTCCACCGATGGTCACTACAACGTCGGTGTCTAACGCTTCAAGAGGCACCCCTTTTTGTCCTAACGCGCGCGCGGTTTCATCGTCGTATACAATCTGAGCACGCCCGTTTAAGAAGCGGCCTATCTCAGCAGCTAAATCGGTTGCTTCTCTTTTGTCGCATCTAGAGACGATTCCTATTTGCATACGTATATACCAAACTTCTTTGGTTTTTTTGAACGGCGCGCGCTACCGGACGCTAGGCGCTTAAATCTAATGTGTATACATTTATATTTAATGCTCGTCTATTACCCCGTATGAAGGAGCAAACGGAAATAAGAACGCTGAAAGTTGGCCGTTATATCATAATTGATGATGAACCTTCAACTATTGTTAATTTTGAAAAATCAAAACCGGGCAAGCACGGATCAGCCAAGGCGCGGATAGACGCAATCGGGGTTTTCGACGGACAAAAGCGGTCGATAGTGCAGCCTGTGAGTGCTAAGGTTTATGTGCCTATTGTAGAAAGAAAAGGAGCGCAAGTTCTTTCTATTATGGGACACGTCGCGCAGCTTATGGATTTGAACGATTACTCAACTTTTGAGATCGAGATTCCTCAAGAATATATGAACAAACTTGAAGAAGGCAAGGAAGTTACGTACCTGGAATCTATGGGCAATCGCAAATTAGACATCAAATAATAAGACCAACTTTATTGTTTTTTATCCGTATGATATTTGCTGATTCAGGCTCCGATTACGCGAGCAGCAAGTACGTAATTCACGGCGTCTTGTTTGACGGGACTTCATCGTTTAGAACGGGATCTCGATGGGCGCCTGAAGCGATTCGGAAAGCTTCTCAAAACTATGAGGCATATGACTTTGATTGTGATCGCGATCTTTCAGAGTTGCTAGTTCACGACATGGGTGATACGGAGTACGGTAATCTAAACGAAATGGTTGTCGATCTCGAAAAAACAACCTCTCGCTTAGTCGAGGACGAAAAAGTGCCAATAACATTAGGTGGTGAGCATTCAGTTACTTTTCCCTGTGTTAAGGCCTTAGCGAGAGAAATGGAGCTCGTGGTCGTCATTTTTGATGCGCATTTGGATTTTAGGGAGGACTATCTTGGTAATGAATTCGGCCACGCGTGCGTTGCGCGGAATATCTCCGATCTTGGGATACCGCTAATTCAAGTTGGAATCCGAAGCGGAGCTCGCGATGAGTATAAGCATGCGTTAGATACCAGCGTTATTTATACGATGCAACAGATTAGGCGGGAGGGAATCAAAAAAATCTTGAAAGAAATCGGATCTTCAGTTAGGGGCAGAGCCGTTTATCTCTCCATTGACATGGACTCTATAGATCCTGCTTTTGCGCCTGGTGTAGGAAATCCTGAGCCATACGGGTTGACGCCATTGGAACTGCGAACCGCTATCAGGAGGTTGGCACCTTATGTGTCTGGTTTCGATTTAGTTGAGATCACTCCCGACTATGATATGGGAATGTCATCTATGGTCGGCGCGAAACTCGTTCGCGATTTCTTGTTTGCTCATTCAAGTTTTGTGTCTAAAACGACGATTAAGGAGATTGTTTAGTGAACCCAATTAAACACGCTACGGTCCAAAAAGGTATCACTGTGGCTGCCCTCATCCAGCAGTACGAAAACTGTGCTTTTGGAGCTGGACGTTTAGCTAAAGCCGTCAAGATTTACAAAGAAATGCAAGCTGAAGATGTAACGAGCTTTTTTGGTCTTGCCGGCGCTATGGTCCCTGCTGGAATGCGACAGGTCGTTGTTGACATGATTAAGCGCCAGGATATCGATGTTCTGGTAACGACCGGAGCTAATATGGTGCATGATATGATCGAAGCATTCGGAGGTGAGCATTGTCAAGGCCAATGTAGCGTAAACGATATTGAGCTAAAGAACTCAAAAATAGATAGGATCTACGACGTCTATCTGGCTGACGAACATTTTAAGACGTTTGAAAATAGATTTGACGCGATCGTGACCGATATTCTTGATTCAAGTTCACAACAACAGTTTTCTATTGCGGATTTCTTGCACGAGATCGGGTCGCGTATTACGGACAAAAACTCTATTTTGCGAGCCGCTGTAGATAACGAGGTCCCTGTTTTTTGTCCTGCAATTGCCGATTCTTCTATTGGACTCCAGAGCTGGGTGTTCGGGTACAAACGTGATCTTCACGTTGATACATTCAAGGATATTAGACAAATCATGGACATATGCTACAGTGCAAGACGATCCGGTGCGCTTTTTATAGGCGGGGGCGTTCCAAAGAATTTCATCATGCAATCCATGCTTCTTATCCCTAAAGGGCTTGATTTTGCCGTCCAATTAACCATGGATACCCCTGAGACAGGGGGTCTTTCCGGCGCAACTTTGGACGAAGCGAAATCGTGGGGGAAAATTGGCGAACACGGAGAGACTGTCACTGTGTATTCAGACGCGACTATCACGCTTCCAATCTTGGTTGCTTCTTCGTTATGAATAGCTAGCGTGTGAGTTTGTAACTCTAAAAGCGCCTCCCAGATACGCGATCCAAGTCAAAACTTGCTGTTTTTGCAATGGCCATCACAGCAAAGGTCCCGGCCTGAACCGGATCGGTTACCACTAGGTCCGCCACGTCTGGCACGGAGCCTGCCATATTAAGGGCTATGACCTTAAAGCCCTCATTTTGCAGCTTCGTGACCTCTTGAGCGATTTTTCCCCCCATGAGGGAACCTGCCAGCACTACAATACTTGCTCGATGTGTCCTAGATACCGCATTTACCGCTTTTGCAATGTTATTTTCGTCTATTATAGGTAAAGTATCAATGCTAATGCGCTCTCCTCTTATGTTGTGCCTATCAGCTTCTGTAATTGCCCCGAGAGCTACTTGTGCAACCTGAGCGCCCCCGCCTATAATGATAATTCTGGAGCCCCAAATCTTTTCGAATGGTTGATGAAAAGAAACGCTTTCAACGTCAGTAATAGCTTTTAGCTTTTCTGCTAATTTGTGTCCACTAGGTACATTCTCAATTTCCATGTAGATTGCAGCTAAGCCTTTATGCTTGCCTTTCGAAAGAATAAATTGCTGTGTATATTTTATATTTCCCTCAAAATGCGCAACTGCAGCTGCAACATCTCTTAGAACGCCAGGTTTGTCTTGGCATATCACATTTATCGCGGTTGACTTCTCCATCTCTGTTTAGCTCCGATTAATGCTAGTAGCCCGATGCGGGTTATTTATTATTCCTTCTTCTGTAATTATGGCTGTTACTAACTCTTTAGGAGTCATATCAAATGCAGGGTTTTCAACTTGAACCGACAGAGGGGCAATTTGTTTTCCGCGACAAAATATTAGTTCATTAGCGTCGCGTTCCTCAATCTCGACAACTGAACTTTCATGATCAAAGGTTGCCAAAGGCGCAGCAACATAGAACGGTACATCGTGAGTTTTGGCGCAAATCGCAAGCATATACGTCCCTACTTTGTTGTAGACTGAAGTTTGAGTAATCCTATCCGCCCCCACTATGACGCTGTCGATTTTTCCCTGTTTCATTACAGAAGCAGCCATATTGTCAGTTATTAATGTTGTGGGGATATTGTCTTCTAATAATTCAAAGGCTGTGATGCGGCTGCCTTGGTTGAGCGGTCTAGTTTCGCACGCATATACGCTGATGCGCTTTCCCTCTTGTATTGCAGAGCGCACGATTCCTAAAGCGGTTCCCCAACCTACCGTAGCAAGCCTTCCAGCATTGCAGTACGTCATTACGACGTCGCCGTCTTTAAGCAGTGATGCACCAATGCGCCCTAAGGCCTTGTTTGCTACTACATCTTCTTCGGCTATGGAGAGTGCCTCATTGCGGGCTACTTCTCTGACTTCTTCAACCGTGATGCAGGGCTCAATTGCTTTTAGAACGCGATCAACCCCGAAAAACAGATTAATGGCAGTCGGTCGTGTTTCTATTATTGACTTAGCTGCTAGATGCAAATGCGCTTTTAGCTTGACGATGCTGCGGTTTTTGTTCGACTGTGCGGCAAGAGCGACTCCATAAGCACCGGCTGCGCCTAGAGCGGGCGCCCCACGCACTTTCAATGTTTTTATCGCGTTGATGAGCTGATTTAATGTCGTTATTCTCACAAGCTCATACGAGACAGGAAGTTTAGTCTGATCGACTAATACAATAGCGTCAGAGTCCCAGAAAATCGTCAGTTTTTCATCAAACTGCTGGTCCATATGCTCAACTAGAAATTAAAGTTTACAAACTTAACGGTAGAATTCTATAAAAGACAAGTTTTGCTTAGGTAGCTCGAGCGTATGGCGCCCTTCGCATTCAACTCCAATCAATGAAGTCTTTAACCTCAATCCAGGTTCTCATTATAGTTCGTTTAGAGGCTGATTTCCTTTTTTGTACAATTTATTATCCTATAACAACCATTAAGTAATAAGCATCTTAATTGTCTCAAGAATCGCAAATGCTTGCAGATGATCTTATCCGGGCAACGTTTTCATCAGATGAGGAGCTTAAGAGCACTCTTTTGCACGCAATTAAAGAACTTGGATTTTCAGTGACTAAGTTTGCTGAGATGTCCGGGGTCTCTTCAAGTACGCTTTATAAAATCATTTCAGGTGAACGAGAACCAAACCTTAAGACACTTAGAGAGATCCTTAAAGCGATCAGAAGGCTAGAAGGAGCTTCCAAGAAAGGGGACCTAATTGCGGTCGTTGCAGCAAGGCCTGTACTGGACAAGATAACAGAAAGGTCAATGGTGATAGAGGGAAAAGAGATACTAATTCGAGAGTATCCTGCAACCTCTATTGAAGAAGCTCTGATTGCGGCCATCCACGCTGAAAGGGATGGGGCGCTCGCGCTTGTTTGCGCTCCGATCGTCAGCCCCACCGTCGAGAAGATCTTGCGTATCCCGGTCGCGTCGATTATGCCGCAAAACAGTCTCGTTGAAGCGATCAAACTTGCAGCACGAAAAATCAGTTAACGAAGAGCGGGCAAAATATAGTCCGGTCCATGCGTTTCTGGAAACTAATGTAGTCTAGATGACCATAAGCCAGTGTGGGAATGTCTGCTTTGCTCTCAATTCTAGGGGGTTACCATACAATTGATAGCAGCAATAAGAAATCTTGTTTGCACTCTTTACGTATTTTCTTTCAGGGCTTTTAAACATCTAAAAAGGGAACTGACATCCGCGGACATCTGATCTGACTTAAATCAGGTACGCTGCAATATTGGTGTCTATAATTGTTTCGCAGTAACTACAACGCAACGCTAACGAATCTAGCACTTTAAACTTTGAATAGACGGGTTCTGCGCTGTTGGATATACAATTTAAGTTGGGGCACCGAACGACGTGAGTGATTATATCTGGCAAAACAACTGAGTTTTTTTGTACGACTTCATAATCCCGTATTATATTTATCGTCGCTTGAGGGGCAATAAGGGCAATCTTATCAACCTCTGTAGGGATCAGCTCCCGATCTTCTATCTTAACTATATCTTTTCGTCCGTACGGTAATCTCTTGCTAGTGACGTTCATAGCAACGCTTACTATAGCTTTCGTAGTGCCGATGATATCAAGTATTTTGAGCACATTCAAAGCATTTCCCGCCGTAATATGGTCGATGACAGAGCCATTTTTGATCGATCTGACTCGCAATTCTTCCTTGTTCTTTTTCAGCGTCATAGTGCGTTATTCATAAGAATTGCAAGTAATGCCATTCTGACAGGTATTCCGTAGAACGCCTGCTTGAAGTATCTTGCATGTTTGGTTTTATCTACTTCCGGGTCTATTTCGTCAACGCGCGGGAGTGGGTGCATGATAATTAAATTTTCGCGAACCTGATCCAAGACGCTTAGCGTTAACCGGTAACTCTTAGCAACGCGTAAATACTCGTTTGGATCAGGAAATCGTTCTTTTTGTATTCTCGTAACATAAAGAACGTCTACATCGCGAATAACGTCGTTCACATCATCGGCCAACCTGACTGAATTCAGGCTATTAATTATGTGCTTTGGCATTTGAAGTCCTTCTGGGGCGACCAGCGCGATGTTCGCATCGAACATGTTAAGGGCGTAGACCAATGAATGAGCAGTTCTTCCGTATTTGAGATCTCCGAGTAAGGCTATGTCTAGATTATCTAAGTGACTCTCTTTTTTTATCGTGTAAAGATCAAGAAGGGTTTGTGTTGGATGATGTCCTGCTCCATCCCCCCCGTTTATGATGGGGATCTTGGATATTTCGCTAGCCATGCGAGCTGCACCCTCTCTTGGGTGCCTGAGGACTATGGCATCTGCATACTCTTCAACAACTTTAATCGTGTCAGCTAGAGTCTCGCCTTTTAGTACTGAGCTTTCTTCTGAAGTCAAGTTAAGAGTGGATCCGCCCAGCCGCTTCATTGCTGAGTCAAATGAGAGCCGTGTCCTCGTACTTGGTTCAAAAAAAAGTAACGCCAATATCCGGTTTTGGAGCACCCGCATGCCAGATTTTGCATACGGCATCATTCTCTCTGCGCAGTCTAAAATAAACTCAACATCTTCGCGCGTCAAATCTCGCATTGAAACGACGTGCTTTTTGTTGAACATCTCATTCATATTGATGCATGATACTCTTATAGTTTTTTGAGCGAGTATGCCATGTTCTAAAGATAATTTGCGAACGCCTTGAATCGTCTAAAAAAAAGCATTAAAGCTGTTGGACGACTGTCTCTACCTCTCGCCTATAAGTGTCTTGGCTGAACCCAGCAACGCAAGTTAAGGCCATTGCCCCGCCGGCCCCTACACCCTCTTTGACCTCTCCTTGTTCATATTTTTGGAGTGCGCTAATTGAGCTTTTTGAAAAATCTGGGTAAGCACTAAATGCATCGATTTCTAATGCTTCAATCAACTCGATAAACCGCGCTGAAGTGTCGTCAAAGACATATTTTGTCGTTGCTAAAACGAGATTGTCGCTAACATTGAGCTCCTTTAGGACGGCAGCAATAGCCCCCATTTGGGTTCCGCCGGCCAAAACAACATCTTTTCCGCTGTTTAGTAAGCCTTCGGTTAGCCCAACAACACAAGGCATCATGGGATCACCAAATAGTTTGATTGCTCGCATTGGATCGCGCTGTAAGCTTCCTGGATTGACGGAAGCCCCTTTCATAGCTTCTTTTACAACTTTTTCCTTCAAGGCTGAAGGATTTGAAGCAAAGCTGCTGCTAACGTTCACGCTGTAACCGAGTGCCCTTAACACACACAATGCGGTGGTCGTTCCTCCAGGAATCGTCTCGCCTATCACGGCGAGATCGCAATCGCAACACCCTGCAAGCTTGCGGGAGGCGTCGCGGATTGTTTGGGCATCAGGAACGCCAGGTTGAATACGGATGTCATAGCCGTGTTTTGTACGAAGGTCATAGCAGGGTACGCCTGGGATAATTTGTAAGCCTGAATTAATTAAGAGATGTGCGGCTTGCGAGAGATTAAGCCCGGCACGGGTAAGAACGGCCGGGGTAGCGGCACCAGACGGTGCATCAGACATAACCCTCATTGTCTTTAACTTTCCATGGGAGACGATTTCTGCATCGGCGGCAGGTGTATGTTGAATATACTTCTGGCTGCTTCCTGCCCCGGATATGCCAGGTACAGTCGCAATTTCCGAGTTGGAAAGAACTAGAAAAAAAAGTGGATGCTCTGTGCTGCCAAATCTCTTTCTTATATTTGATGATTCGCCCGAATAGTTGCGGCAGTTCGTTACCCACATAACTAGCGACGCACTTTGCGTGTTGTTGTATCCGCACCNGTTNTGCTCTTTTGTTCGAGCCGAGGGAGTGTGTACGCTCCAAATGGCATTACTATGATTTTTGCATTTGGCCCTTGCTTGTTTAGCGTTGCTTGGACAGCCTCTTCTAAGTTTCGAGAGCAGCTTAAAAACACTTGCCCAATAATTTCTTTTTGAAGCTCTGAGACAAGGTAGACGTCTGCTTTTTGAGTGAGCTTCGCCAAAATCCCGGCTTTGTGCCCGCCAATTTCGAAAGCATAATCGAGCCTGTCAACAAGCTCTTGCTTATCTTGTGCTTCGTGAATCCAACGCTCAAATACCTTCTCTCCCAGCCCTTCTGGACATTCAGCTGCTAAAATGATGGCGCCACCGTCTTTGAGCGCGTGTTTCGCATTATCTAGCGCTTTTTGTGCTTGAAAGAGGTTTATGTCCTTCGGTGAGCCTCCGGCTGATGCCAGTACAACGTCTGCGAGCTCTTTTATTGGCACTATATATATAGAATCTACGACTTCTACCCCTTTACGGTGTGCGAGAATCGGATCACCTGCGACAGCTTTAACAATTTGTTTTTTTGCGTTGAGCACCACATTCACGATAAAATCACACCCAATTAGTTGGCCCGCTTCCTCGAGGTCTTCTCTCACGGGGCTGTCTAGCCTTCCTGCTTCAGCGTTTGGCTGTAACATGAGTTTGTGATTCGATTCAATCGTCTGGCGTGCACAAACGCCTGGAAGCAATGATTTATATCCTCCGCTATAACCAGCAAAATAATGGAGCTCAACCGTACCAAGGCAAACTCGCACATCAGAGCTAAGCACCTCTTTGTTTGCGAAAACTCGTGTTCCTCGTGACGTTGTGTTGACAAAAACGCAGTTATTACCATCGTGGTTGATGCATCGGTAGCGATTAAAAATATCGTCACCTACAAGGTCTTTCATCTCTGAATTTGACAGAGGTCGGTGAATTCCAAGAGCAAATAATATCGTTATGCGGCTTTTAGGAATCTCTGCTTTTCGCAATTCGTTGAGGACGTGTGGGAGCAGCTTTTTAGTTGGAGTTGATCTCGTGACGTCGCTCACTATAATGACCACACGTAAATCCTTTTTTGCACCTTTCCGTTGCGATGCGATTTCATAGAGCGTTGGCGTCCCTATCGTATCATTTAAAGCACGAACGATTTCGCTCTCCTCATCCGATACTTCCATTTCGCGTGGCTCTAAAACCTGAATTAGGTTATTCGTGTCGAGAGTGACTGAGGTTATACCTTTTCCATATTTGAGGGTGATTTGCGATTTTCCCATCAAGGATTGTTTCGTCTTTTTTAGTATATCAATATTCAATAGGATCTGTGAAATGTGCAGAACTAGGTTCATTTAGTATATCAATATTCAATAGGATCTGTGAAATGTGCAGAACTAGGTTCATATAGAATTGTTGCCATAACATGAATCCGGGATACGTTACATTCTATTACGAGCAAGTGGAGGGGCCCAAAGTTGTATAGATCATATGATGAGATGCCAAAAA